>Ga0184625_10000183_pt1 | contig 20062 bp, 15 predicted proteins | sample PLM3_30_b1_FD_133151 | JGI IMG/M metagenome (GOLD analysis project Ga0184625, IMG submission 133151) | Groundwater sediment microbial communities from an aquifer in East River, Colorado, USA - PLM3_30_b1 | ecosystem: Environmental > Terrestrial > Soil > Riparian zone | place: USA: East River... | reverse complement strand
GGGCCTGGAGTTCGTCGCTCAGCTGGTCCGGCCGAAGGTAGATGTGGGCGTCGTCCTGGATGAACTGGCGGACGCGCGTCAGGCCGCTCAGCGTGCCGGATCGCTCGTTCCGGTGGAGCCGGCCGAACTCGCTGTACCGGAGTGGCAGGTCTCGATACGAACGCAGGTGCGAGCGATACACGAAGGTGCTTTCGGGGCAGTTCATCGGCTTGAGGCTGAACGTCTGACCTTCCGACTCGATCAGGAACATGTTGTCGCGATAGAAGTCCCAGTGTCCGGACTGCCGCCACAGTCGCTCGCTGACCACGATCGGGGTGCTGATCTCCTCGTAGCCGCGCCGCTCCTGCAGCTCACGCATCGCGGTCTCGAGCGTCCGCCAGATGCGCTGGCCCTTCGGGTGCCAGAACGCCGAGCCCGGGCTCACATCGTGGAAGCTGAACAGGTCGAGCTGGACGCCGAGGCGGCGGTGGTCGCGCTTCTTCGCCTCCTCGCGCCGCCACAGGAACTGGTCGAGCTCGTCCTGGGTCGGCCAGACCGTTCCGTAGACGCGCTGGAGCATCGGCCGCTTCTCGTCGCCGCGCCAGTAGGCGCCGGCGACGGCGAGCAGCTTGAACGGCCCGATGGCGCCGGTCGAGGCGACGTGCGGCCCCTTGCACAGGTCGACGAACGAGCCGTGCTCATAGACCGACGTCGGCGGCATCGGCGTGCCTTCTCGCTCCGAGCGCGCCGCGAGGTCGTCGAGGATCTCGACCTTGAAGGGCTGGCCGCGCTCGGCGAAGAAGGCGCGCCCCTCGGCCGGCGGCAGCTCGCGCCGGACGAACGGATGATCGGCCGCGACGCTCTCGGCCATCCTCGCCTCGATGGCGGCGAGGTCGTCTGGCGTCAGTGGTCGGGACAGCTCGAAGTCGTAGTAGAAGCCGTCGGCGATCGCCGGCCCGATCCCGAGCTTCGTGCCCGGGAAGAGCTCGAGCACGGCCTCCGCCATGACGTGCGCCGCCGAATGGCGCATCGCGTCGAGGTCGCTGTGGGCTCCTGCGTCGAGCAGCTCGTCGGCGGACCCGCGCTCGGGCGCGTCGAACAGCTCCTCGCTCTCGTCCGGCTGTTGGTCGCTCATCGTATCGGTCTCCTCGAGAATCACGAAACCTCTCGTCCATCGACAGGACGAGAGGTTCACTCCCGCGGTCCCACCCGCCTTCATGAGCCACCCGGCTCATGCGCTCGTGGTCGCGCTAACGGGCGACGCCCGGGCCGGTTCGCCGGCCGCTCACGGGTGGTACGTCGTCGCGAGTTCACGCCGGGCTCTCAGCCTGTGGCCCGGCTCTCTGGGACGCTCCCTCGACAACGCGTGTCCCGATCGACGCGTTTGTCTGGATAGTAGCCGAATCAGTCGACGATGATCGTGAACGTGATGCCGGCCTTGAAGTCCAGCGACTCGAATTCGTCATAGGCACGCAGCGTGTGCGTGCCGGGACTCAGCGGGCTGAGGACCAGGTAGTAGCCCTTGTCCAGCGTGAGCCCGGCATCAGGCCCCAGCAGGTTGTCCGGCGGCAGGGTGTCCAGGGTCGTCGTCACAACGTAATCGTCGAGATCGGTCACCGTGGTGCCGTTGAAGGTGACCTCGACGTAGTTGAGCAGATCGAACCCGGCGTTGACGCAGTCGAGCAGCTCGGCTTCGTTAGCCCCGAAGAACGGCTCGGGCTCGATCGACGAACACTCCCACCCTCCGGCTGTGAGCACGAGGAAGGCGCCCCGCGGGACCTCGCATGTGGCCTCCCACTCCCCACCCAGGGAGACCGGCAGGAACCAGATCTTCGGATCGAGGGGACTGGGCTCGCAGCGGACGGCGAGCAGCGGATTCGTGTCGGCCGACGTGGCGAAGCCCCAGTGATTCCAGGCCGTGCCGATCTCGACCAGCGAGAAGCCGTGTGGTCGCGCGTCGGCGGGCAGGATGCCGCGTGTCGCGGGCTTGGCGGCGCTGGCCCATCCCGCGGTGGCCGCAAGCAAGACGCACGCGAGCAGGGCGGCGCTGAGTCTTCGCATGGATGGGTTCCCTCCACTCCACGGGCCTGGGCCGGCCCGAGCTATCGACCCTCGCCGCGATCATGAAGGGGCGAACCGTCCGGCGCAATCCTCATTGGTGCGCAGACGCACCGGCCGCGGGCGGGTCGTGGGGCGTGGTGGGCGACACTGGACTCGAACCAGTGACCTCTTGCATGTCAAGCAAGTGCTCTAACCAGCTGAGCTAGCCGCCCGACGTCGCCGGTCCCCCGTTCTCTGGTCGAGGATCCGCTTGGTTCACGGGTGTTCCACGTCCGTGCCGGAACCAGGACCGCGGACCGAGGAGCCAGCGGCGACGGGCATCATACCCCGAGAGGGGACGCCGCCGCATCCGACGAAGTGGCGTCGGGCACAGCCTGTGCTAGCCTCCGGGCGGCCCGCCATCCCTGGATATCGAGGAGTTCGACCTGGACGTCGCCGCGTCACCGTCCGTGGCAGCCCGCACCGGCTTGCTGGAGCGTATGCGCGCGGGTGCGAATGCCGGCAATCTCGCCGCGATGGTGGCGTTCGGTGTCGCCGTCTTCATCTATATCCGGACGCTGCTCCCCGGGGTCAGTTTCGGGGACTGGGCCGACGCACAGCTGAACCCGTTTCGCCTCGGGATCATGCACCCGACCGGGTACCCGCTGTACACGTTGCTCGGCAAGGTGTTCACGCTGATCCCGGTCGAGTCGGTCGCCTGGCGCATGAACTTCATGTCGGCGGTGGCCGCGGCTGCGGCCGTCGGTGTCGCGGTGCTGATCATGGTCCGCCTTGGCGTCCGTCCGGTGATCGCCGGCGGGGCAGGGCTCGCCCTCGCCTTCACCGGGACGCTCTGGCAGGAGGCGGCGTTCTCGGAGATGAACAGCCTCCACCTGCTGCTCGTCGCACTGCTCCTCCATCGGGCGCTCATCTGGCGCTCCGACCGCCGCGACCGGGACCTGCTGATCGGCGCGCTCCTCGCCGGCTTGTGCGTGTCGAACCACGGGCTGGCGATCACGGTCGTGCCGATCGTCGCGTTGTTCGTGGTGGTCGACGCTCGCCGCGAGCTGGGGGCAAAGCCGTCCATCCTGCTCAGAGCCGGGGCGGCCTTCGTGCTCGGGCTCATCCCGTACCTCTACCTGCCGCTCCGCGCGCTCGCAGGGCCGGCCGACGTATACGGCACGTTCCTGACGTGGAACGGGTTCTTCGCGCATGTCAGCGGGCAGCAGTTCCGGGGCGCGATGCATTTCCTCTCGTTCGAGAGCGTGCCCGCCGCGCTCGGGGCGATGCCCCAGATCGCCGATCAACTCGTGTCGCTCTCGAACGTGGTGTTCGTCGCCATGGGCGTCGCCGGCGTCGTGCTGCTGCTGGTGCGTGACCACTGGTTCGGGCTCCTGGTGATCGCCCTCGGAGCGGTCAACGTCTACTTCTACGCGAACTACATGGGCGACCTGTACCACTATTTGCTGGCGACGTGGCTCATCCTCGCCGTCGGGCTCGGGTATGCGGCAGAGCGCGCCGTTCGCTGGCTGACGGATCGGCTCGGGTCCCTTGCGGCGGCGCTGGCCTACGCGGTCGTCCTGCTGCCGGTCGTCCTGGCCGTCATGAACTGGTCCACGCACGATCAGTCGGCCAATCACGATGGCGAACGGTTCACGGCCGAGGTGTTCGACGCGCTCCCCGAGAATGCCGTCCTGGTCACGTACTGGGACGCGTTGACACCTCTCAGCTACGAGCACTGTGTCGAAGGCGTCAGACACGACCTGAGCCTGCGGGCGTACGACGAGCACGCCCTCGTAACGTGCGATCTTCCGATCCCTGGGCCGCTGCCCGAGGTCGTGAAGCACCGACCGGTGTACGGGCTCGTGATGTTCCCCAACGACCTCCCGGCCCAGACCGGCTTGAAGCCGATCCGCACGACGACCGTGATCCGCCTGCCGTATGGCAAGCGCTACGCGGAATACGACGCGTATCTCTACGAGTTGGTCGCCCCCGAAGAAGCACCATGAGGTGAGCGCCGACCACGCGCTGCTCGACATCGGCGGTGGCGCGCGGCTGGAACAGTTCGCGGATCGCGTGACCGACCGACCACACCCGGCGGCGCTCGGGGCTCGCGCGGAGCCGGCCGCCTGGACGCGCGCCGACCTGCGATACGACCGCGACGGCGGGTGGACAGGGGCCGCGTCGGCACGAACGCCCTGGCCGATGACGATCGACCGCCTCACGATCGAGCTCCGACCGACCGACGCCGGGCAGGTCGGCGTCTTCCCCGAGCACATCGCGATGCTCCCGTGGCTGCGGGCACGGGTAGCGGGTCGGGCTGTCGTGGCGCCGGCGGTGCTCCACCTCTTCGCCTACACCGGTCTGGCCACCCTGGCGATGGTCGAGGCGGGGGCCGCCGTGACCCACGTGGACGCGTCACGACCGACCGTCGCCTGGGCACGCCACAACGCCCTCTCCTCTGGCCTGGGGGATCGGCCGGTCCGCTGGATCGTCGATGACGCGGCGGCGTTCACCGCGCGCGAGGTCCGTCGCGGCCATCGCTATGCCGGGGTCGTCCTCGATCCACCGAGCTACGGGCACGGGCCCGGATCGAGCGCCTGGCGGATCGAGGAGGACCTGGCCGGCCTGCTGGCCGCGTGCGCGCGGCTCATCGACGCCGACGGCTTCGCCCTGCTCACGGCGCATACGGTCGGCCTCGAGGCCGATCGCCTCGCGCGTCACCTCGCGACGGCCCTCGGACGCCCGACGTCCGCCATCGATGCCGGCGAGCTGGCGCTGACGACGCCGGACGGGCGTCGTCTCGGTCTCGGGGCCTTCGCGCGAACCGCCGGCGGGGCATGATGATGCCGATGGCCTCCCCCACCGAATCGCTCCTGACCAGCGTCGCGAACCCACGGATCAAGGCGGCCGTCGCCCTGCGCGACCGACGTGCGCGCGACCGGGCCGGCCTGACGCTGGTGGACGGGGCGCGCGAGCTCCGTCGCGCGCTAGAGGCCGGGGCCGGCGTGGTCGAGGCGTTCGTCTGCGAGTCGCTCCTCGCGGGACCCGATGCGCGGGCCGTCCTGGACCTGTTGCATGTGAGCGAGACGCCGGTCCAGGCCACCAACGAGTCGGTGTTCGCCAGGCTCGCGTTCGGCGAGCGTGCCGAAGGGCTCGTTGCCGTCGTCCGCATCCCATCGACCGCGCTCGATGGCATCGCCCTCGGCCCCGACCCACTCGTCGTCGTGATCGAGGGTCTCGAGAAGCCCGGCAACGTCGGGGCTGTGCTGCGGAGCGCGGACGGGGCGGGTGTCGATGCCGTCGTCGCCGCTGCTCCGCGGACCGACCTCTTCAACCCGAACGCGATCCGGGCGAGCGCGGGGACGGTCTTCACCGTCCCGCTCGGCGCCGCTGCCACCCCGGAGGTCCTCGCCTGGCTCCGCACCGCGGGCCTGCGCGTGGTCGCCGCTCGCGTGGAGGCGCCCCGGCTCTATTCGGATGTCGACCTGACGGGGCCACTGGCCGTCGTCCTCGGTGCCGAGGCAGATGGCCTGACAAGCGTGTGGACTGGCGCCGACATCGAGGCGGTCCGGCTCCCGATGCTCGGCGTCGCGGATAGTCTGAACGTGTCGGTCAGCGCAGCGATCCTGGTCTATGAGGCGAGGCGCCAACGCGGCCTCCCGCCGCGACCGACTGCGAGGTGAGCGTGGAACCCTTCGACTTCGTCATCATCGGCGCCGGCCCGGCCGGCGAGGCGGCCACCTACAAGGCCCGCGAGCTCGGCGCGTCGGTCGCGGTCGTCGATCGGGGCTGGTTCGGGGGCAGCTGCCCCCACATCGGCTGTCTGCCGTCGAAGTCCCTCCTCGACGGCGCCGCACGCCACGCCGCGAACCCGGCGAGATACGCTTGGCCGGCCGCATCAGCCGCACGGGATTACATGGTCAATCGCTCCCCCGACGCCGCGGAGCCTGACGACTCCGGGCACCTCGGTCGGTTGCGCGACGCGGGTGCCGTCGCCTATCGGGGAACGGCGACGATCACGGACCGTGGCCGGGTCGAGGTCAGGCACGACGACGCGACGCACGAGCTGCCGGCGACCAACGTCGTCGTCGCCGTCGGCTCGGTCTCGAAGCGGCCGTCGATCGAGGGGATCGAGGGGATCCCGGTCTGGACCAACCGCGAGGCGACGCTCGCGCGCGAGCTGCCGGCCAGCCTGGTCGTGCTGGGCGGCGGTCCGACCGGGTGCGAGCTCGCCCAGGTCTATGTCCGCTTCGGGGTCCCGACGACGATCGTCCAGTCCGGGCCGCGTCTCGCCCCGACCGACCATCCACGCAACTCCGAGGTGGTCCGGGCGGCGCTGGAACGGGACGGTGTGGTCGTGCGGACCGGCGTTCGGGCGCTGCGAACCCGGGCAGGTACGGGAACCGACGGGGCCCACGTCATCGACCTTGACGATGGCTCTGTCGCCGAGGGGCACGCCGTGCTCCTCGCCGTCGGCCGCGCCTTTCCGCTCGAGGATCTCGGTCTGGAGCATTACGGGGTCGACACGACCGGCCGCCTGTCGTTCCCACGGGACGGGCGTCTGCGTATTGCCGACGGTCTCTGGGTCATCGGCGACCCGGCGGGTCCGGAGCTGCACACGCACCAGGCCCACTACCAGGGCGAGATCATGGTGCGCATGGCGCTCGGTGAGGACGTCCGTCCCGACTATCGGGCGCTGCCGCGGGCGACGTACACGGACCCCGAAGCGTCGTCGGTCGGGCTTACGCTTGACGGAGCGTTCGATGCCGGACTCGACGCATTCGAGTTGGTGGCCGATTTCGCCACCAGCTCCAAGGGCTACGCGGTCCAGGCGGAACTCGGACACGTCACGATCGTCGTGGATCGCCGGTCGCGCCAACTCGTCGGCGCGGCGATGGCCTGCCCGGACGCCTCGGCCGCGATCCACGAGTGCGTCGTGGCCATCAAGGCCCGGATCCCCATCGACGTCCTGGCCGAGACCATCCACGCGTTCCCGTCCACCGCGCGCATCTTCAACGGCCTATTCGCCGACGCGCGGCGCGAGCTCGACGGAGGGAGCGGCTGAGCCCCAGGCCAGGCGCGGCAAGCCGGCCAGGCGCCGCCGGCGCAGCAAGCTCGCCCGGCGCAGCCAACCCGCGCAGCGCAGCGATTTCGAGTTGGTTCCACGTAAGCGGAATGATCGTGCGCGTCGGACGGATGGGCAAAATGGTTCCGCTTGAGTGGAACCATCGCGAAAACCCCTCAGCTGGCGGGTGGCATCCGCGCGATGGCGGGGCATCCGCGCGACGGGGTGGCTCAGCGCGACCGCGAGGCATCCCGCGACGGTTCGGCACCAACGCGACGGCGGGGCATCCCCGCACGGGGCGGCATCCCCGCGCGGGGGGCATCCGCGCGACGACCGAGGCCGCCCACGGCGAGGACCGATCCTAGGCCTCGAAGGCGACCCGGCCGTCCACGATGACGATCGATGGGCGCGTGGTCGCGAGCGCGCCGCCGGGCTCGACCGGCTCCGCCAGCGAGGCGGCCGGGATGACGACGACGTCGGCTCGCTGACCGACGGTCAGTCGGCCGCGGTCCATCTCGCGGGCGGAGCCTGGCGGATCCACGCAGGCCGCTCGCAGCGCCCGCTCGACCGAGAGTGCCTCACCGGGTGCGAACGGCGGGGTCCCGGCCGGCCAGCGCGGGTCCTCCCGCCGCACCGCGAGGGCGATCCCGGGCCACGGGTCGAACGGCTCGATGGGCGCGTCTGTACCGAAGGCGAGGACGGCCCCGGTCGCGGCGATCGACCCCCACGCGTAGCCGTTCCGCTCGGCGCGCGAACCCCACAGCAGCCGGGCCTGCGCGGCATCGGTGCCCATGTGGGATGGCTGGACGCTCGCGGCGATCCCCGCCGCGGCGAAGCGACCTCGATCGGCCGGGTCCAGCAGCTGCACGTGTTCGATCCGCGGCATGAACGGCACGAGCGCCGCGGTCGGCTCGAGGATGTCGAGGGCCGCGTGCACGGCGGCGTCACCGATCCCGTGGATCTGGGTCGCGATGCCCCCGGCGGCCGCCCGCCCGACGAGCTCGCGGAGTCGCGCGGGCTCGGTGTTCCAGACGCCGCGCCGTCGCTCCTGCGGCAGCGGGCGATCCGGCTCGGGTTCGATGTCGGCCAGGAGCGCGGCCGTGCGAGACCCGAGCGACCCATCCGCGAAGCACTTCTGCCAGCCGATGCGAGCGCGACCCGCCGGGTCGGCGCCGAGGATCGCCCCGCTCCGGAGGCCGCCGGCGAGCGCGGTCTCGAGGGCGTCGTCGCGGAACGAGGCGAGCACCCGGATCGGAAGGCGCCCGGTCTCCGACAGGTGCGCGTAGGCCGGATACGACCAGTCCAGATCCGGGTCCGGTGCCAGCCGGCCAGGGTCGTGGACGGCGACGACCCCGAGGGCGACGAGCTGGGATGAGACCGCCACGAGCCTCGCCTCGAGTTCCTCCTGTGGGATGGGCGGGATCCGGGTGGTGACCAGCCGCGTCGCCGACTCGTAGAGCACGCCTTCGGGTGCGCCGTCCGGACCGCGGCGGATGACGCCGCCGGCAGGATCGGGCGTGTCGCGGTCCACCCCGACGAAGTCCATCGCCGCCCGGCTCACGAGCATCGCGTGGTGATCGTGCGCCCAAAGCGCCACAAGACGGCCCGGGGCGACGGTCTCCAGGTCGGCCGCGGTCGGCCAACGACCCCAGCGGTCCGCGTCCCACCCGCGACCCTCGAGCCAGCGGTCGGGGTCGGCCGGTGACTCGTACGCCACGCGGATCGCCGCGAGTCCGTCGGCGAGCGTGGCGGCGCCGCTGAGGTCCATCTGCCGGGTCGCGTCGGCGGCCCCCGCGAGGTGCAGATGCGCATCGGTCAGGCCGGGGATCGCGACTTCATCGGGCTCGAGGACGATCCGCTCCGTGAACGGGTCTGCCCGTGTCTCGAGATACACCTCGGAGCCCGCGAAGGCGACCCGGCCGTCGCGGATCCCGATCGCCTCCACCCAGCCGAACCCCGACTCCCCACCGAGGGTCGCGATGCGACCGGTGATGAGCATATCGAGCGGCACGGTCAGTCCCCCGGATCGGCGAGGAGCGCAGTCAGGCCGTCCCGATCGAGCCCCGCACCGATCCCGAGGGCCAGGGCGACCCTCGCCTTGACCGCACAGAGATGGCCGACCGGCAGCGCGCCCGCCCGCACCCAGGTCGCTCCGCCACCCGGAAACGCGTACGCGGCCCCCGCTCGGCCGGCGGGGCATCGCGTGGCGAGGGCTACCGGTATCCCAGTGTCCATCGCGCGGACCGCCGCGGCCAGCAATGCCGGATCGGTGTTCCCGGCGCCAGTGGCGGCCACCACGATCCCATCGGCCCCGGCCGCCACGGCCGCATCGAGCAGCGCCCCATCCATCGCGACGGTCGCCGTGATCAGGTGGACACGTTCGGCGGCCGCGGCCGCCTCGACGTGGCGGCGACCGGCACGCCGGCGAACGAGCGAGACGCCGTCGGCCGACACCCGTCCGAGCGAGCCGCTGTTCGGGCTGGCGAACGTGTCGAGCGCGGAGGCGTGCATCTTGGTCACATCATCCGCGGGCTCGATCGTGCCGGCGAGACAGACCACGACGCCCGCCTCGCGCATCGACGCGGCCGCCGCGACGCGGACCGCGTCGCGCAGGTTCGCCGGGCCATCGAACCCGGCCGCGTCGGAGGCCCGCATCGCGCCCGTGACGACCACGGGCTTCGGGCCCCTGAGCACGAGGTCCCAGCAGAAGGCGGTCTCCTCGATCGTGTCGGTCCCCTGGACGACGACGGCACCGTCGACCGCGGGATCCAGGAGCACGCCGCGCAGGACGTCGGCGATCTCGAGCAGCGCGGGAAAGGTGAAGTGGCTCGCCGGTGTGCGCCCGCGGTCGATCGCGACGACGTCGGCGATGGCATCGAGGCCGGGGGTTCGCGCGAGGATCGCCTCGCCGTCGAGCGTGGGGACATTGCCGCCGGCAACGGGATCGAAGGCCGTGCTGATGGTGCCGCCGGTGAACACGACCGCGACGCGCGCCATCGGAGCGGTCAGTCGCGGTCGGTCGGGTCGGCGGGGCCGGCGTGCTCGGGCATGAGCGGCCCGTCGGCGGACGGCGAGGCGACCGCTGCCGGCACGGGCTCACCCCTGGGCGCTCCCTCCACCGCATCGTCCGGCTCGGGTTGGCGCCCGGTCCAGGTCGGGAGATCGGCCCCGAGCGCTGCCGCGATCGGATCGACGGCGTGGGGGTCGGCGGCAGGGTGGGCATCGGTCGCCACGACGGGCCCCCGGGTCAGGACCGAGACGATCCCGACCCCCATGACCGCGATCGCCGACGTGAAGATCACGGCCGTCGTGCCGATGAGGTCCGAGATCGGCCCGACGATGATGATCGGCAGGAAGCTCGCGACCGACACCAGCATCCCGAGCACCCCGAACACTCGACCGCGAACGTCCTCGGGCAGGTCCTCCTGGAGCCCCGTCTGCGCCGGGATGGCGACCAGGCCGTAGGCGATCCCGGCGAAGAAGGCGATGACCACGACGACGGCGAGCAGCGACGTGACGCCCGATAGGTCCAGCCCGCCGGGCTGGTCGGCCCGCTGGAGGAACCGGCTGATGGGACCGGCAGCGGAGAGGGCCGCGAGCAGGATGCCGAGTGCGATCAGCGCACCCTCGATGACCCGCCGCCGATGGAAGTAGCGACCATACGAGTTGAGCAGCAGGATCCCCATCACGATGCCGAAGCCGAGCGGCAGCACGACGACCGCGAAGTCCTCCGCGGCCAGGCCGAGCGTCTCCTGCGCGAAGGCTGGCCCCAGCACGCCCAGCACCCCGACGAGCGACGCGGCGAGCGCGAGATAGATGAGCGACCAGGTGATCGTGCGGTTTGCGCGGATGAAGCTGAATCCTTCGCGCAACTGCGCGAAGGTCGAACCCATCGCTCGTTCGGCGTCGACCACCCCCAGGCCGGAATGCGGGTCTTCCTCGGTCGGTGCCGGGGGCGGCGACGACGGGAGCGTCACGCAGAAGACGGCGGCCAGGAAATACAACCCCGCGACCACCACGATGACGGCCTCCGCGCCGGCGACCTTCACGACCAAGGGCCCGAGCAGGGCGAAGCCGAGGGCGAACGCCGCGTTCAGCGTCAGTGTGAAGATCCCGTTCGCCGCGAGCAGCTGCTTGCGCGGCACGAGGACCGGGATCATCGCCAGCTCCGCGGGGGCGAAGAAGACCGAGATCGTCGAGATCAGGACGTTGAGCAGCAGGATGATCGCGATGTTCGTTCCAGCGAGGTAGAGGCCGACGAAGGCCACGCCCCGCAGCAGATTCGTCGCGATCAGGATCTGGCGCCGATCGATGCGGTCCACATAGACCCCGGCGACCGCCGAGAAGAGCACGGCCGGGACGAGGAAGGTCAGGATGAGCAGGCTGACCGCCGTCTTCGAGCTGGTCGAACTGACGATGACGGTCAGTCCGAACAGGACCATGTTGCCGCCGATCTGGGTGGACGCCTGGGACAGCCAGAGGCGGAGGAACCCACCATTCCGGAAGACCGCGAGCGGACCGGCGTCCGGCTGGTCTGGCGTCGTAGCGGTCGCTGTCACGCCACTGGGCCGTCGGTCGGGGACGACACCGCGGCGGTCACCGCCGGATCGCCGCGCGAGACGAACTCTGCGAGCCGGCCCTCGAGAACCCGGCGCTCGAGCATGACGTGGCGACCGCAGGTCTGGCAGCGCAGGCCGATGTCGGCTCCGAGGCGATCGACGAGCCACGTGCCCCCGCCGCACGGATGGGGGCGTCGCAGGCGGACGACATCGCCGAGGAGCAGGCTGAGCACGGGCTGGTCTGGCATCGGCCGGTCAGGGTATCAAAGGCGCGGGCGCCCATGGGCCGGTACGAGGGTCCGGGTCGTGGCCGGCAGGCCCAGGCGGTCCATCGGCGTGACGGTCACGGTCACCTCCGGCAGCGTCGCCGCCAGCTGCGCGATCACGCCGCCCGACCTCGTGAGCGACCCGGTCAGCTTGTCCGGGGCCCCGATGGCCTCGAGCTCGAAGCCGTCGGCGCCGACAGGCGAGCCCGCGACCTGCACCTCCCCCGGGGCACCGGTCACCACGACACCGGTCACGACCCTGACGCCACCGACCGCGATGGCCTCGGCGCCGGCGTTGCGCAACTCGTTGATGAGCTCCTCGACCCCGCTCCCGTCGATCGGCCCGCTGATCGAGATCGTGACCCCGGGTCCGGCCACTGGGTCGAGTCCGGCGTAGGCCCGGACCCGCACGAGGTCCGCCGAGATCTCGTCGACCGAGACATCGCCGCGCGACCGGTTCTGGACCAGGGTCGCCAGCTCGCGATCGAGGGTCGATCCTTCGCGCCGCAACTGGTCGTTGTGAGCGTTCAGATTCGCGACGAGGATGGTCAGGTCCTGCGACGAGAGCTGGGCAAGGCCCGAAGGACCCGCCTGGGAGCGCAACTGGACGACGACCAGTAGGCCGAGCACGAACGCCACGGCCGCGATGGTGAGCTGGCTGCGCCGTCGATGCATCGTCAGCCGCCCGGGACGCCGCTGGGCCCGGCGGTCGGTCGGGCCGACGGCGAGGCGATCGGCCGCGAATAGCGCAGGGTGACGGTCCCGACGAAGGCCGGGATGTCGACCGACTCGGGTTCCGCAAGCGAGATCCTGATGCCGTAGCCCTCGCCGCGCGCTCGCACGAAGTCGACGAACCCCGGCGACGCGCTGAGGCGGTCGTACAGGTCGCCCGGTCCGAGCGCGCTGATCTGGTACGGCGGCGCCAGGTACGCCGAGTTGACGAGCAGTGACGACCCGATGTCGATGATGGCCGACGTAGGGGTGATCCGCTCGCCGTTGACCGCGATCGCCTCGGCGCCCGCGGCCCACAGTTCCTCGACGAGGCGCCGGATGTCGCGCGACCCGACGAGATAGTCGGACTCGTTGCCATCCGGCGGGACCGGTTCGGGTGAGTCCTCGAGCTGGAGGACGATGCCGCTCCCCGTGAGCGCGATGAGACCCGCGGCGATGCGCGCCTGCTCCAGCCGGGCATTGAGCTGGCGGACGAGGTCCTCGGCCCCCTCGCCCTCGCCCTCGACGGACTGGATCTGCGCCCGGAGCTCGAGGATGCGCGCCTTCAACTTGTCCTGTTCGGCCTGCAGTTCGTCGGCCGTCTCCAGCAGCGGGGTCCGCTCCTGGGTCGTGTAGCGAACGCGGGGCCCCTCCGTGGCGAGCTGCGCCGCGATGAGGAAGCCGAGCGCCAGGAGCGCGATCCCGAGGGTGACCTGCCAGCTCGGAATGGCGCGCAGCCGGTCGCCCGCGGTCATGAAGCCCGTCTCCGAGCCCGATCTCGGCGGGCCGCGACGATGAGCAGGACCACGACCAGGGCGCCGGCGATCGCGACGAGCGGCGCGATCCACGCCGGAACGTCGGTCAGCGCCGTTCCGTCGTTCGCGCCCGGCACCGCCGAGGCGGCGGGACCGGTCGGCGCCGGTGCGCCGCCGGCGTTCGCGGGCGGCGACGCGACCGCGCCACCTCCGGACGAGCCCGCCCAGGCGGCCGGGACCGGACCCGACGGCGCCGGTTGCGGTCCGAAGCGTGTCGGCGCCCTGGCCTTGACGTCCGCGAGCCACGCGTCCGCGAAGGCCGTCGTATCGACGCCGAGGGCCGCGGTGAAGGCCTCGTCGTCGGTGCGGCCACCGGCATACGAGCGGATGAGCGCCACGAGGGCGTCGGGGCCGTAGGTCCGGACGAGGTAGTCGACCGCCGAGACGCTCTCGGCGTAGCCCAGGTAGAACCGCGATGACGTCGTGGGGAACTGGCCGGTCAGCCCGTCGAGCGGGATGATCGTGCCGTCACGCGCCGCCTCACGGACGGCCGCGCGATAGTCGTTGTCGTAGCCCTGGCTGACGTAGTCGGCGACGCCCTCGTTGAGCCAATGCGGTGGGAAGTGGTACGGGTTCTTCGACGCCGTGTTGAACACGAGGTGGGTGAGCTCGTGCGGGATGACGACGCCCACCCACGCGTCGTCGATCTGGCTCGGTGGGATGAGCGCGAACAACGTCCGGATGCCGGCGACGGCGAGCCCTCCGACGCTCTCGCGCAGGCCGGGTCCGATCGCGTCACGGAACGAGCCTTCGTCGGCGTAGATGTAGAAGTCGATCGGTTCGGTCTCGGTGACGCCGAGCAGCGTCGACGTCTCGCTGATGGCGTCCTCGGCGATCCGCAGGGCACGCCTCCCGAACGCGTCGGATCCCTCGACCCAATGGACCCGGACCACGTCTCCGGCCTCGGTCTTCCACGTGAACCGATCGTCCGCGTACGTCACGCGGATCTCCGGCCCGATCTGCTCATCGGTCGGATCGTCCGCGGCGATCAGACGCCAGCGAGCGACCAGTGGGGTGTTCGCCAGGATGTGCCCGTCGGCCGGGTCGAGCGTGTGCCTCAGCGTGTTCGCCCCGCCGATCGGCGCATACGGAACCTCGATGACCGTCGGTCCGATGGCGTCGCCGATCGTCAGGAGCAATTCGACGCGGCCGGCCGGCGACGAGACGGTGACCGGCTGCGTGAATATCACGCCGGTCTCGAACGACGACTCGACGGTAGGGACCCCGAAGTCGGCCCATCCCGCAGCCGTGGCGACGGGAGCGAGGCCGAGCAGCAGCCCCGCGGCCATGACGACGGCGAGCACACGACGACGCATCAGTCCGCCCATGCCAGCCCCGCCATGCGCACGATGCCGAGCCCGTTCTGCCCCGAGCCCAGCAGCCCGGTCCGGGACAACGACCAGCCCGGACCGTAGACCAGCGGCACGACCGGAACCTCGTCGCGGACCACCGCCTCCGCGCGGTCGTACGCGGCCGAGGCGACCGCCGGGTCGGTGGCGGAGACCGCGTCGGCGATCGCGTCGTCGAAGGCTGCCGAGCTCCAGCCGCCGTAGTTGTTCGACGACCCGGTCGCGAGCAGCACGCCCAGGAAATCGTTGCGCCCAGGGTAGTCCGCGACCCAGCCGAGGGCCCACATCGCGGGTGGGTCCGATGCCAGGCGCTCGAAGTAGCCGGCGGCCATCGTCTCGGCGCGCAGCGTGATCCCGAGCTCACGCTTGACCTCGTCGACGATCGCCTCGTCGAATCCGCCGCCGCCGGTCATCAGCACGGTGTCAGGGAACCCCGCGCCGGCCGGGAAGCCGGCCTCGGCGAGCAGACGGCGGGCTCCGGCCGGATCGTGGCGCGGCAGGAAGTCCTGGTCGCTCCGCCCCGGGATCCCCGGCGGCACCATCGAGTTCGCGACCTGGACGGTTTCGCTCGACCCACTCAGGGCCGCCATCCGCCGCCAGTCGACGGCCTGACCGAAGGCCCGCCGGACACGAGCGTCGTCGAACGGCGCCTCGGTCGTATCGAAGCCGTAGAACTGGAGCGACAGCGAGGCGACCTTGCGCAGTTGCGGTCCCAGGGTCTCGTCGTAGGCGATCCACGACGCATCGACCGGGCTCACACCGGTGTAGTCGAGCTCGTCGTTCTCGAAGGCCTCGACCGGGCTCCGCCCACCGAGATCCCCGACGAGCTCGATCTTCGAGATCGCCGGCGTTCCCGCCCAGTAACGCGTGTTCGCCGTCAGCGACAGGGCAGTCGGCGTCGAGCCGCTGAGAACGTAGCCGCCGCTCGCCACGAAGTCGCGGCCCGGTCGCAGGGCGGCAGGGTCGCTGCCGACGCCGGGCGGGACGATCGCGAACGACGGTCCGGCCACGATGTTCACGAAATCGGTGGCTGGGCGGACCAGGTCCACCACGAGGTCGTGCGCCGCGTCGTCGGCGCGCATCGCGACCGTGGCCGGATCGCTCGACGCGCCGCGCAGGTAGGCCTCCGCGCCCTTCACGTCGAGGATCAGCGACGCGAGCGGCGAGGCGTGTTCCGGATCGATCAGTCGCAGCCAGCTGCGGACCACGTCGGACGGCCGGAGCGCGCTCCCATCGGAGAACGCGAGGTCCGGGCGAAGGTGGAACGTGACGCGCCGCCCGTCCTCATCGAACCGCCACGATTCGGCGAGCGCTGGCCGGACCTGCAGGTCGGCGTCAAAGGTCGTCAGCGACTCGAACAACTGGGCGGTGATGGCGGCGCTGCCTGCGTCGCCCTGGGCCGCGGGATCGAGCGTGGTCGGCTCGCCGCTGAGGATGCGGACCGGACGGTCGGACCCTGCCGCCGTTTGCCCCCCGCATGAGGCGAACAGCGTCGCGAGCACGACGAGGGTGATCAGACGGCGCATCGCCGGGAGTATAGGGCGGGTCGCACGATGGCCCGTCCCGGGCACGAGATGAGGCCTCGCAGGTCCACACCGCCGGGGGAACGATGGGACTGGACCGCGAGGCCTCTGGTCTGATAACGAGGCCCCGACCGATACGTTAGGGCTCTCGGCAAGGTCGTTTTTGCTGCGATTCGCGCGAACCGTCGGTAGGATGGACGCCCTGCCCACCTCGCCGCTGGTCCAGCCTCGATGCTCAGTCTCCGCAACACGCTGACGCGCCGCGTCGAACCGGTCGAGCCGCTCGAACCCGAGCGAGCCCGGATGTACACCTGCGGCCCGACCGTCTATCGCTATGCGCACGTCGGCAACCTGCGCAGCAACCTCCTTGCGGACCTCATCCGGCGAACCCTGCTGTATCACGGCATCGACGTCTTCCACGTGAAGAACATCACCGATGTCGGGCACCTGCGCGACGAGGGGTTCGATCGCGGCGCGGACCCGATGCTCGTCCAGGCCGGACTGGAATCGAAGACGCCGGCCGAGATCGCGGCCGCCTACGAGGCCGCGTTCCACGCCGACGAGGCGCTGGTCAACATCCGGCCCGCCCACGTCTTCCCGCGAGCCACCGAGCACATCCCCGAGATGCTCAGCCTCGCCGAGGCGCTGCAGGACGCGGGATACGCCTATGCGACCGCTGAGGGCAACGTCTACTACTCGGTCGGAGCGTTCGACGGGTACGGTCAGCTGTCGGGCAATACCCTGGCCGACCTGCGCGCCGGTCATCGCGGCGACGTCGAGCCGGACAAGCGCGATCCCGCCGATTTCGCCCTGTGGAAGGCTGCGGGCCCGGGGCGCCTCCTCAAGTGGCCGACCGCCCGCTGGGGCGAGGGATTCCCCGGCTGGCACCTCGAGTGCTCGGCGATGGCGATGCGCTACCTGGGTCCGCGGTTCGACATCCACACCGGCGGCATCGACAACGTCTTTCCGCACCACGAGGACGAGATCGCTCAATCGACACCGATCGTCGGGGAGGTCCCCGCGCGCCACTGGGTCCACGGCGAGTTCCTCCTCATGGCCGGTCGCAAGATGGCCAAGTCGGCTGGCAACTTCCAGCGCGTGACGGAGCTCGTCGAGCGTGGCATCGACCCACTCGCCTTCCGGTACCTGACGCTGACGTCGCGCTACGCACGGAAACTCGACTACTCGGACCGGTCGATCGAGGCAGCCGCTGCCGCGCTCGAGTCGCTGCGGGCCGGGCTCAGGGCGTTGGGCGCCCCGCCGGATGACGGCCCGTGGGCGGCGCCGCCGGTGTTGGTGGCCGGGACGGCCGGCGATCGACCGGAGGGCGTCGCGACCGGCGTGGCCGGGCACGGGAGCGAGGGCGACTACCCGCTGACGGACCGAGCGGGCGCGCCGTCTACGCCCTTGTCAGCCGGCGGGCACGCGCTCCACGATCGCTTCGTCGCGGCCATCGACGATGACCTCGACATGCCGGGCGCGCTCGCCCTCATGCGGCGGATCCTCCAGGCGCCCCTCGATGACAACGAGCGCCGCTGGCTCATCCTCGACGCGGACGTTGTGCTCGGCCTCGACCTCCACCGGGTCTGGGACCAGCCAGACGCGACCGAGGCCACGCCTGTGCCCGGCGATGTCCTGGCGCTCGTCGCGGAGCGCGATGCCGCCCGGGCAGGGCGCGACTACACCACCGCGGACGAGCTCCGCGATCGCCTCGCGGCCCTCGGCTGGGACGTGGTCGACGCACCCGCCGGGACGAAGGTGCAGCCGCGCAGCTGAGGGCGGGTTGGAGCTCGCGTACCCGCGACGTAATCGGGTCCGGCAGGCCTGACCCACCGGGTCCGGCCGGTCAGTCGGCCCGCGAGGGCGCCTCTCCGCCTGGTCGGACGAGCAGGTCGCGTCGCGACCCGAAGCGATCGAGGATCCGGTAGAAGTTGCGCTTGCTCTGGCGGTCGCGCTCCTCGTCGGGAAGGCTGGTCCAGCCTCGGTGGTCGTGGCGAGCGACGGGCAATCCCTCGAGTCGGACGGCACGTCGCGGTGGGCTCCCCTCTCCTTCGTCGCGGAGGACGAGACTCCACCAGATGTCGAGGTTTCTGTAGAAGCGGAACCGCTCGTCGAGTGGCCCGCGCTCGGCGAAGTTGGCGCGCCGGAATGCCTGGAGGTAGCCCTCGATGGCATCGACGTCGCCGGCCGGCGCCTCCTCGAACTTGCGGAGGTCGCTCGACACGATCCCCCACCCGCCCACGATGGCCACCGATGGGTCGTCGAGGGCGCGGACGAGCGGCGTCACGATGTCGCCCGAAGGCTCGACGCCCGTGTCGAGGACGATCGCGACCGGACTTGATACTCGGTACAGGCCGATGTTCGTCGCCGCGGCGTGGCCGAGGCGATCGCTCGTCCAGACGATCTCGACCGCGAGCGCGGACGGGTCGGCGCCGTCCGCATCGAGCGCCTCGAGCCTGGCCGCCTGCTCCGGCGACGGCCCGTCCGCGACGACGACGACCGAGGTGCCGGCGGGCGACCCGGCTCGCAGGCCGGCGAGGGCTCGCGCAAGGTCGTCGGGCCATTCGGTGGCGAGCATGATCACAGTCGCCAACCCGACGGCCGGGTCATCCAACCGTGACGGAACGCTCGAGCTCGAGCCGTAGCGAACCCGCGTCCCGTCGGTCACGTCGGGTGGCGCGGCCGGGGTGAGCGCGAAGTCGGTCCCCCGATCCGCGATCTTCCAGCCGGCGGCCTCGATCTCATCGCGCAGGCGATCGGCTTCGGTCCAGTCACGGGCCTCGCGCGCCCGGGCACGGGCATGGGCGGCCGCCAGGACGTCGTCGGGGATGCGCTGGCGGCTCACCCGGGCAGGATAGTCCGCAACGCGTCCGGCACGACCCGCTCCGCCTCCCAGGGTTGCTGCAGACCGGGCAGGATCCGCTCCGCGTAGAGCGCCGCGAGGTGGAACGGCAGGACCGTCCGTGCCAGGGTCAGTGCCTCGCGCCCGGCGGCGGGCGTGACGTGCCCGGCCGCGACCCACGGGCCGAGATAGGCCGTTGCTCGGTCGTCGGGACCGCGATCGGCATAGCCGCGCTCCTCGAACATCGAGGCGGCGGACAGGAAGGGATGCGTGATCGACCCATCCGACCAGTCGAGGAAGACCGGGCCCATCGCTCCGAGGATCACTTCGTCCGCGGTCAGGTCGCCGTGCTCGAGACTGTCCCGGATGCCGCTCGCGGCCAGGGCTCGACACGCCTCGACCCACTCCGGAAGGCGATCCCGTAGCGACTGGGCCTCCCCGCCCGTCAGCCCGCCGGGTCGGTCGGTGCGGAGCAGTTCGTCGTCCGCGAGCAGGCCGGATAGCGATTCGGCGAGGCGTTCGAGCGGTGCGGCTGCCACGCCCGCCACCGAGAGCGCCCCGAGGTCCGCGGCAAGCACGCGCTGCACCTCGGCGAGGCGGGACATCGTGGCCATCCAGACGGCAGGTTCCGGCCCGATCGTTACGAGCGAGGCCCCTTCGACGTGTTCGGTGACGATGCGACCGAGCGACCGATCCGCAGCGACGACTGGCGGCACGATGCCCGGGTCGATGTCGGCGAGGAGCTCCGTCACGGCGATCTCGTGGGCGAACATATCCGGGACGGCCTTGGCCCACAGGCGCCCGCGATCCGTTTCGAACGTCAGCAATGCCGCGCGACCCCACGACCGAACCTGCCGGATCGGACCTCGACGGCGGAGGCCGGCGTCGGCTAGGCGCCCGTCGATCCAAG
>Ga0184625_10000182_pt1 | contig 20066 bp, 14 predicted proteins | sample PLM3_30_b1_FD_133151 | JGI IMG/M metagenome (GOLD analysis project Ga0184625, IMG submission 133151) | Groundwater sediment microbial communities from an aquifer in East River, Colorado, USA - PLM3_30_b1 | ecosystem: Environmental > Terrestrial > Soil > Riparian zone | place: USA: East River... | reverse complement strand
GCTGCGACCGCGGTGGTTGAGGGAGTGACGACCGGAGCTGGAGTCGTTTCAGGGCCCGATGACTTCGGAATCGCTGTGGGCGTCGAAGAGAGATCTGCCGCAGCGGTCACCTCTGGTGTCGTTGCCGATGGCGGCGGTGGCGGCGGGCCTGGAAGCCGCGAGATTCCAGCTGCCGGCTGAGGTTCGACTCGGACAGTAACGGGTGTCGGAGGCGAATTGGCGGCTGCCGATTGCAAAGTCGGGCGCGTTGCTGCCCAAAGGACGATGCATGCCAGCAAACTGAGGCCCAAAGTGAGCAAACCACCGCCGATCAGTAGCGGTAGCGGCAGGTTCAAGCCGCTCTTGGGCGCGATCACGGGACGCAGCGGGTTCGCGGCGACCTCCAATTGCCTCAGTAGATCATGTTGTTGAGAGAACGTCTGTGGAATTGCCGCCGACCGCGCCGCGACCTGCGGAATTGACGCCGGAGTCAGTACAACGGGACCCTTCGCCGCGACTGAGCGTTTGGCGGAAGCCGCCTGAGGCGCGACAGGGCGCGCACGCGGGGATGGCGCCGCAGCGGTCTGAACCGGGAGGGCGAGCGTCGAATCCGCAGTCTGGGTGGCCGCGTGCCAGCGCCGCAGCTCGGCGTCGTAGGCCTGCTTTTTCTTGGGATCGAGCAGACAGCCCTGCGCCTCTGAAACTTCGTTGAGCAGCTGCTGCGACTCTTTCGAACGCTTGCCGACCTGAAAGGTGCGGAGATAGGCCATCCGCTGGTCGCTGGCGTTGACGAGCACTTCCTCGTTCGACTCGAACTGCCGCACGCCGAGCAGCCGATACAAATCCGCCGGCTGCTCCTCGGGCGGAATGCCCAGCCAGGTGTAATAGGGATCGAAGTGGTCGCTCATGGTGCTTCGTTTGCTGACCCAGCGCGCCCCCACGCGCCGCGGCTCCTCCGATCTTGGCCTCGCCGTCCCCTGCCACAATATGACTGCTGAGGCAGGAAATTCCAAGCGCACTCGCGGCGACCACGTGACGCTAAGCCTCAAGGCGCCACTTCAAATTGGAATGTGCGTCCGATGGTGGCGTATTTGGCGCCGTCCGACGATTGGCACGAACCGCGCGCCAAGCCAATAAGTCTGCTCAGAGGAAGAATGTCAAGCGCGAGGTGAAGCCAACTATCCGCCGACGTTGACCGAACATTGGGGCAGGGCCTGCTTGAGTGACGCAGCCTGATCCGCCGGGAGCTGACCATTGAAAATGCTAAGCGTGCTGAGCCATGACAGTTTTTTCAGGGCCGCGACTCCAGCGCCATCGATGACAATGTTCTGTAACGCAAGCGACTTCAGGGACCGGCATTGCTCTAACTTGCCAAGGCCTTGCGCCGTCAGGCTGGAGCGATCGAACGAGAGGGACTCGAGCGCCGGCAATTTGACCAGCTCAGCGATGGCGCCGTCGCCGACGCCGGGGCCCAATAACAATTGTTTGAGCGCCGGAATCTTCGCCAGGTCGGCGACTCCGCGATCCGTGAGCCCGCGGCAGGCAGTAACTTCCAAGCGCTCCAAATGGGCGGCCTGCGCCAGCGCCGCTGCGCCGCTGTCGGTGAGCGTAATAGGCGCCGCGACCTCACGCAGCGACTTGATGTCGGCGAGCAGCGCCAGATCGCGATCTGCGATCTTCGCATTGGACAGGTGCAGGTCGTTCAGGACCGGGAACATCGCCAGCGCCCGCAAGTGCTCGCGGGTCCAATCTCCGGGCAAGGTGACGCTGGTCAGCCGGGGCATCCGCGCATACAGGGCGATATCGTCTGCCGGCGTTCCCATCGGAAAACTCATGTACTTGAGATTCAACTTGGAAACGGCCTGGACCACATCCCGCGGCGCAGTCTGGGAAATATAGACCCGCTCCAGCTTGGGCATCCGCTGCAAATGGTCGATGCCGGCCCCGGTGATTTTGGCCTGCGACAGGCTCAGCCCTGTCAGATTTTCGAGTGCGGCGATCTGCGCCAGGTCGTCGTCGGTGAGGCCGCGGGGCCAGGGCGAGCACGTCTGCAATTGTTTGGCGCGGCTAATGAACGGGATCGCCTCGCGCGAGAGATTGGCCGGCAGCGTCAGGTTGCGCAGATTCGGCGCCTTGCCCAAGTGCTCCAATCCGGGACCCACGCCGGTTGACACCAGCGACAGGCGGTCGAGCTGCGGGAATTTTGCGAGATGGACCAGGTCGGAATCGCTGAGTTTCGATCGGTCGAGCGTCAGGGTCTTCACCGCCGGCATGGCGGGCAGCGCTGCCAGGACCGCCCCGATGTTCTCGTGGCCGATGAAATACAGCGAGGAGAGCTGCGGAAATGCCGCCAGGAGCGGAGCGTGCTCGGGTCCGAAGCTCGAGTTGGCGGTGCGGATGGAGAAGACGTTATCCGAACTGCCGCTGAGCGAGACGCGGGCAGCTCGCAAAACGTTCATCGCTTCCCGCGCGGCGGGAGTCTGACCTGGCGCCGCGACCGGCGGCGACGATCCGGTCGCGCTCGTCACCGCCGAGCTGCCCGCGGGTACCAGGCCGGCCACCTCGCCCGGCCGGGCCGGCTGCGCCTGCAGCTCCTGATCCGAAAGCACGCGCCACTCCGGCTGCTCGAGCAGCCGCCGCATGTCGAGCAGCCACAGTTTGTCGAGTGGGGCGTTGACGGCCAGAACGCCCGTGCGTCCGCTCACCGCGGCGACCTGGAACTGGCCACCCGGCCAATCGAGGTGCGTCAGCAGCTTGTTGTGCGGCAGCTCGACGACCGCGAGGAATCTCGGTCGGCTGGCCACCACGACGATGTCGCCGCCGTGCGACATGGCCAGCAGCTGCGCCGGATTGGCGAAGTCATCGACGTGATACTCGGCCCACCGCTGGCCGTTGTCGGGGCGCACGTAGTGAAAGCTCACGTGCTCCGGATTGACGCGGGTGAACGTCATCAGGCCGAAGTTCGTGAGTCCCGCCGGCGGGAACTCGAGCTTGTCGGCCAGCGGCGTTCGCTTGGTCGGATTGCGCAGCGAGATGAACTCACCTTCGCCGGCGGCCGAGCAGCAGCACAGGAAATCGCCCCGGATTCGCAGCCACTCTACGTCGGGCAACTGCGTTTTCACGTCCTTCCGCTGCGTGCGACTTTCGAGGTCGATGACGGCCAGCTTCGTGCCGGCGTCGGGCGCCGCCGCGAGCAGCCGGTTGTCGTCCGAAAACGCCGCGGACTTCACGTGGCCAGGCACGTTCACGCTCAAGAGCTGGCGGCTGGCGTCCGCCGTCAGGAAAACCTGAATCCGGCCGTCACTTATGAAGGCGATATGCGAGGCGTCCGGCGACAGGACAAATCCGGACGCTCCGTGAAAAGAGCCGCCTCCCTTGCCGCCCGCCACAATCCGGTGGCCGACGACTGCCGCAGCCGGATCATTCCAAAACAACGTTCGCTCTCCGGCGCCAACGGCCAATCGGCCGCCACGCCACGCCGCGCTCTCTACTTCACCTAAGATGACGCCCCGGGGCAGCGCATTTTGCCCGCCGGCCGCAACCGAGGGCTGTACCGGAATCGGTGCCACTGGCGACACGTCGGCCATTGGCGGCGGCGTTTCGCTCGTGCCGGCAATTGGCGGATTCGAGACGGGCGTGGGGGGTGGCGCTGGCGGTGGGCTGGGTGGTCGAGATTTGGCGACTGCGGGCTTGTCGCCGGTTGGGGCAGCCGCTGGCGGCGAGGGCGCCGGTGCGACTTTGGCAATCGGCGCAGACGGACGGCTCACCATCCAGGCCACGCAGCCAACCAGCACGATCAAAACGGCTGCCGCCGAGCCGCCCGCAATCAACAGCGGCAGCGGCAATCCGCCCTGAGGTGCAACTGCCGGACGCAGCGGCTTGGCCGATACTTCGAGGCTGCCCAGCGCGTCGAGCGGAGGCAGCGAAGTCGCATGCGGCAAGGCCCCGGGGCGAAAGTGAGCCGGCGCGGTCAACGGCCGAGCGGTGAGCGGCGCGGCTTGCAGCAGCGCCGTCGCTGCGGCCGGACGCGCCGGCAGAGGCTGCATGGCGGGCCTGGCTGGTGCGGACCCAATGGGCGTCGTTTGAACGGGCGTTGCTCGAGCTGGGGCTGGCTGCGCGACGGGCAGCACAGGCGTAAAGTTTGCTGACGGGGTCGCGGGCTGGCGGGCGGCGGGCTGGCTCGCGGCCAGCTTGCGCCGCAGCTCCTCGTCGTAGGTCTGCTTCTTCTTCGGATGAAGCAGACAGCCCTGGGCCGTGGCGACCTCGTTAAGGAGCTGCTGCGACTCTTTTGACCGCTTGCCGACTTGAAACGTGCGGAGATAGGCCATCCGCTGATCACTGGCGTTGACGATCACTTCCTCGTTCGTCTCAAATCGCCGCACGCCCAGCAGCCGATAGTAGTCGGCCGGCTGCTCATCGGGCGGAATGCCCAGCCAGGTGTAGTAGGGGTCGAAGTGGTCGGTCATAAGGCGTTTGTCGTCCTGCGCGCGATCGGAGCACGCGCTGCTGTTCAACGATCTGCTTTCCCCCCGCCCTAATGTGACCGCCCTAATATGACTACCTGGGCGGAGAATTCCAAGCGCGCCTGCGGCGAATCAGGCCCACAGCGGAGCGTGCCTCTTTACTTGGCCAGTGGCGGGGTGGATGATCCAATCACGATGTTTCCTCTGACTGCTTTACTCCTCGACCGATGACGAATCGCTCTGTTTCCATCATTCCACTGTCGCAATTGCTCGATGGGCAGGAGGCCGATACGTTCGCGCTGCTCGCGGCCAAGAGCGAGGGCACGACGCAAGGCGGCAAGCCGTTCTGGCGGGTGACGTTTCGCGACGCGGGGCGGCAGGTGTCGTTTCCAATTTGGCAGGACTCGGTTCATTTCGATGCCTGCCGTGAGCAGTGGCAGGTCGGCAATTGCTACAAGTTGCGGGCGATTTACGCCGAGACGAAGTACGGCCCGCAGCTCGATATCCGCAAGATTCGCGCGGTAACGCCCGAGGACCAGGCGGCCGGCTTCGACGTCAGCAGCCTGGTCCCGCGGAGCAAGTATGACTCCGATCAAATGTTCGCCGAATTGCTGGAGGTCGCTCGCTCGGAGATTAAGGACGCGGCCTTGTCGGCACTGACCGCGGAGCTGCTGACGACTCACAAGCAGGTGCTGCTGTCGCTGGCCGCGGCGCGGCGGAATCACCACGCGTTCGCTGGCGGACTCCTGGAGCACGTCCTTAGCGTGGTGCGGAACGCGATCTTCCTGGCGGACAAGTACGGCCGCGACTATCCCGAGATGCAGCCGCCGTTGTCCCGCGATCTGGTCATCGCGGGGGCCATTTTGCACGACATCGGCAAGGTGCAGGAAATGGCCATGACAGCGAGCGGTGCGGAGTACACGGCTCTGGGCGAGCTGATCGGCCATGTGCTGCTCGGCCGCGACCTGGTCCGCGAAACGGCGTCTCGCCACGCGGTCGATCGCGAAATGCTGCTGCGCCTGGAGCACATCATCGTCTCGCACCAGCGGCTGCCGGAATGGGGCGCGCCGAAGCCGCCGATGACGCCCGAGGCCCTGCTCGTCCACTTTGCCGACGACATTGACGCCAAATTCCAGACGGCGCTCGCTGCCTTGTCGGAAGAAGGCGGCGGCGAGTTCACCGCCGGCCGCAATCCGCTGGGTTACAAAATCTTCCGGGGCTTGCGTGGCGACGCACAGTGAGACTTGAGTCTCTGCATTCCTTGGCTACCTTTGCTACCTTCTGTTCCATCTGGCTTGTCCGCGTTGATTTTCCGGAGTTCGTATGCCCTCGCTGGCTGCATTTCGTAAGTCTGGGTTCGCTTTCGTCCCACCCGCAGACTTCTGGCCGCGGTTTGTCGAGCGGTTTTGGGAGCGCGAGGCGACGACGTTGCCCTATCCGGCCGAGCAGCCGCTGATGAGCGAGGCGGAGGCGCTGGCGATTTTTCGCGGCCTGGGCGAGCGGTTTCGCGCCGGCGGCGAGGCCGATATCGATCTGTATGTCGAAAACGGGCTGCTCAAGTCGGACGTCGGCCGCAATCTGCCCGCGGCGGGCGATCGCGACATTGCCGGGTACCAGGGCCGCGTCACCGAGCAACTTGGCGGCAGGCAATTTTCGCTGGTGACCAACAGCGTGCGGAAGGAATCGCGCGAGCACTTCCGCCGCGTGAAGGCATTCACCCGCGGGCTATTTGAGCTGATCGGCGCGGGCGCTGGCTGGCTGGGGGCCGACATTTTCCTGAGCAATACGCTCAAGACGGCGTTCGGCGTGCACCGCGATTCGGCCAGCAATTTCAGCTACATCGTCAGCGGCCGCAAGCGAATGCTCGTCTGGCCTTACGAGGTCTTTGCCGGCCGCCGCGACCAGCGCTGCGCCGGCCCGAAAAAGAACGTGTTCATCGACGACCTGAATTACGAGTCGTACCGCTCGCAGGCGACAGTGCTCGAAGGCGGCGCGGGCGAGATGCTCTACTGGCCCGCGTCCTACTGGCACGTCTCCGAATCGACCGGCCAGCCGTCGCTGGTGTTCAACGTGCCGATCTATCTGGAGTCGGCCGTAAACCGGATGGCGGCCGAGTACTATCAGCGGAAGCTGGCGGCGCTGTAGGGAACGCCCTCTGTGGCGTTCCGACGCAGAACAGGCCGTCCGCTACACCGGGCACAACCGTTGCCACCGGCCTGTTTCCGTAGCGAATCATCGTAGCGATTCGTAAACATGCTCGTATGGGCGGCGAAACATCGATGGAGCGGCGGCCTGGAGGACGGAAAGAGTTTGATCGCGGCAAACCATTGGACATCAATACGTTCCGAGTCGATGAGAAGCCAAATTATCCGCTCTGGCACGGCCAATGCATCTGCTGGCCCGCGGCGAGTTCGTCCTTCAAGGGAGCCGTTCGATGATGGCCTGGTTCAAGCAGCCTCGACAGCAGACGCGCCGGCGGCGCGGCGTTTTGACTTTGGAATGGATTCTGCTCGTCACGGTTATCATCATCGGCATTGTCGGCGGACTGGGCGTCGTGCGGAACGCCACGCTGGGCGAGCTGAAGGACTTGGCCGAAGCGATCACGCACCTGAACGTCAAGACCCAAGCCGAGATCGACGCCGAGCCGTAATCTGTACGCGCTGTAGGGCACGCCCTCCGTGGCGTGCCGGGAGCACCACAGCGGGCCGGAACGCCACGGAAGTCGGGAACGCCACAGAGGGCGTTCCCTACCGGTCGTTTACGGGGTACGTTGACCGCGTGCGGCAACTCTATTTCGACTACAACGCGACCACGCCGATCGCGCCCAGCGTGCAGCAGGCGCTGTTGCCGTTTCTTTCCGACCATTTTGGCAATCCGTCGAGCAGTCACGTCCTGGGCCGGGCGGCCCACGAGGCGCTCGAGGATGCCCGCGGGCACCTGGCGAATTTCCTGGGCTGCGATCCCGACGAGATCGTCTTTACCGGCGGCGGCAGCGAGAGCAACAATCTGGCTCTCAAGGGCGTGGCCTTCCGCCGTGGCCGGGCGGCCGGCGGCCACCTGATCATCTCGGCGGTTGAGCATCCCAGCGTGATCGAGCCCGCTCGCTTTTTGGAGCGGCTGGGCTATGACGTGACCGTCGTGCCCGTCACCGCCCAGGGCGTGGTGCAGCCCGCGGCAATCCGCCAGGCGCTGCGGCCCGAGACGCTGCTGGTCAGCGTCATGCTGGCCAATAACGAAACCGGGGCGATTCAGCCGCTGAGCCAGATCGCCGAAATCTGCCGGGCCGAAAACGTGCCGCTGCACACGGACGCGGCCCAGGCGGCCGGCAAGATTCGCACGCAGGTCGATGAGCTGGGCGTCGATCTGCTGACGCTCGCCGGTCACAAGATGTACGCGCCCAAGGGCGTCGGCGCACTTTACGTGCGGCAGGGCATTGCCCTGGAGCCGGTGCTGCACGGCGCAGGACACGAAGCCGGCCTGCGGGCCGGCACCGAAAACGTGGCGTTCATCGCGGCCCTGGGCGCGGCCGCTTCGCTGGCCGGCAAGAGCCTCGACGTCTCGCAAGAACGGCTGCAGAATCTGCGTGACCGCCTGGTCGAGCTGCTGCGGGAGGGCGCTGGCGAGCCGTTGGTCGTCCACAGCGAGGCGACCCCGCGATTGCCCAACACGCTCTCGATCAGCTTTCCCCGCGCCGCCGGCCACGAAATCCTGGCCCGCATTCCCGAACTCTGCGCCTCCACCCGCTCGGCCTGCCACCGCGAGACGCAGGCCATATCGCCCACGCTGGCCGCCATGCGAGTTACCAGTGAAGTCGCCCGCGGCACCATCCGCCTCTCGCTCGGCTGGTACACGACCGAGGACGAAGTCGAGCGCGCGGCGAGCTTGCTGCTGGGGGCGTGGGAGGCGGTGACGGGGTAGGGAAGGGTTTAGGTTTCAGGGTTCTGGTGACAGGGAACAGGGGACGAGAAACGGAGCTTGGTCTCCGTACCCAGTACTCGGTACATGGTACGTGCATCCACAGGAGCTTCTTGCCAATGATTGCGACGAGATGCGCTCGGCGGACCTTTCTTCAAGCTACGGCTCTGGGCGGCGCGGCCTTTTTTGCCCGCCCGCACCTCGCGGCTGAGCCCTCCACCAAGGACGTGCCGTGGCTAGCCGAGATTCAGAAGCCGCCTGCTGTGTTGCCGGCAAATGCGCCTCAACTGGCCGAATTGAAGGTCACGACATTGGAGGCGTGGAAGGAGCAGCGTGAGGAGCTGCGGAAGTGGTGGCCGGACTTTCTCGGGCCGATGCCGGCGGAGCGGAAGGCCGCGCCGAAGTTGGAAGTGCTCGAAGAAGATCGGCCCGAGGGTGTGATTCGGCAGCTCGTGCGATACGAGGTCGAGCCGGGGATGCCCACCGAGGCCTATTTGCTCAAGCCGGAGAAGCAGCAGAGCAGAGCGCCGGGGATCGCCGTGTTTCATTCAACAGTCGAGTATTCGATCCGGCAGCCGGCGGGACTGGAAGGTCCGCCGGAAAAGCACTTCGGTCTGCGATACGCGCGGAAGGGTTGCGTTTGCTTTTGTCCGCGAAACTATCTGTGGCCGAAGACGCAGGGAATTGCCGCGCAAGGCGAAGCGAACAAGTACCTGGCCCGAGTCAAGGGCTCCAAGGGCATGGCCAAGATGCTGTACGACGCGCTCGTGGCGGTCGATATTCTGGCGGCGCTGCCCCAGGTTGATGCGGCGCGAATCGGCAGCGTCGGGCATTCACTGGGGGCCAAGGAGACGCTGTACCTCGCTGCCTTCGACGAGCGGGTGAAGGCGACGGTGAGCAGCGAAGGCGGCGTGGGCACGAAGTTCTCGAACTGGGAAGCCGACTGGTATCTCGGCAAATCGATTCAGGAGCCCTCGTTTTCGCACGAGCAGCACGAACTGTTGGCGCTGGCTGCGCCGCGCCCGTTCCTGCTGGTGGGCGGCAACTCGGCCGACGGCGATCGGGGCTGGCCGTTCATCGCCGCGGCGTTGCCAATCTATGAGCTGTACGGCAAGCCGGCGCGGCTGGGACAATTCAATCACGGCAAGGGCCACGCCGTCCCGCCCGAAGCAGAGCAGAAGATCGAAGAGTGGCTGCTGACTTATCTGTAGGTCCCATCTGCCGGATGGGGCCTTGGGGAAGCGCAGCGACCTGGCAGGCTCGGGATGGCGCCGCCCAACTCGCCAACGCCCGGCCCAGGTCCCACCCGGCAGGCGAGACCTACTTGTCTGCCCCACGCTAGTGGTCCCCCATCCGCCACACGAAGAAGATCATGTACTGCGGTGACCAGAGGAGCAGGGCCGCCAGTGCGACGATGATGACGACCGGGCCTTGCAGCGTCGCTTCGGCCAGCTTGAGCGTCGCGATGAACAAAACCAACAGCAGCAGGTTCGCCGCGGCGGTGCGAAGCTGCACGGCCCGCGTCGGCAGGCATTCGGAGGCCAGGTATGCGAACCAGGGCCCGACCGCGAAGATGAGCAGGCAATAGTGGACCACCGCCATGAAGCCCACGAGGCGATAGAAGGCCAGCGCGATCGCCACCATCGCCGTGACGAGCAGCAGGCTCGATAGGGAAAACTGCACGAGCGGGCGATTGGTGGCCGCAGGCATTGGTCGCTCCATCGTCCATTGTGACGCTGCCAACGCGGCGGGGCAAATCGAACCGTCGGAGCGTGCTTTGTCCATTCGATGACGTCTGTGCGGCTACCAGTGCGATCCGTGCAATCGGCACGTCCCGAGGCCCATTAACGGAAAAACATCAGCCACTATCATCGCTTTATGCTGGCGGGATTCACGTCGTACGGCAATGGGCGGCGAATCGTTGCAATTGCCCAACTCGTGCCTAAATCCCCAAGATTCACACAGTTTTCATCGAGCCGGCCTTCGCCAAAGCCGACCGATTATTTACACTGAGTAGCTTCCACTTTTGGAAAAAAGTACGCCACTAGCAAAGCCGTTCCATAAGCGGCGCCGGAGAGAAGAGATGCACTCTTACCGAATTGTTTGGGAGGACGAGGCCAAAGGCCGCGAAATTGAGCTGTTTGTTCACTATCGGCTCGATGCCGGGATGTTGACGATCGGCGAGGTTCGTCCGACGCAGGTGACGATGTACAGCGCCCCGTCGCAGCAGCCGATCCGCCAGATTCCGGTCCACACCGCCACGGGCCGCCGGCTGTTGGCCCAGGCCTACCTGGCCAGCCGCGAGACCGAGCCGACGCTGGAGGATGAGATCCTCACCGCCCACGCCCTCCGCGACGATGCCGTCGCAATTGGGGCCTAGTTCGTGGGGCAGACATTCTTGTCTGCCGCGACTGAATCACAAAGGCAGGCAAGAAAGCCTGCCCCACTTTCCTCACTTCGGCGGCCCGAGCTGTTTCAGCTCCCTGAGTTGCTGCGAAATCTCCAGCAGGCTGGCGTTGATCTGGCGGAGCGTAGCGCGGCGGCTGGCGACGACGAGAAAGAGAGTCGCCAGGGAGGCGAAGCTCAGCAAGCCCACGGATGCGGTGACGCCGACGGTGATCATCTGAAATATGATGGCGGCCTTGTGCAGAGCCACCTCGCGATCGGCGGGCGTCAAGCCGATCCGGGCCAGCTGGACATCGTCGCGGAGCTTGGCCTGCAGCGGCATGAGCAGGCCAAATGCGATGAGCATGGCGAAGACCATCGCGATGGCACCCGTCCAGAGCGTCACCGTCAATGCCGTCAGCCACCACACGCGGCGGCGGTCGCGCTCCAGGATTTTCCAGGTCTGCTCGCGGGCATCGGGCAAGCCCGCCAGTTTTTGCGCGTCGAGGTCGAGCAGTGCCCGGCCCAGTTCTTTTTCACTCATTGCGTTTGGTCCTTTTCCAAAATGCGCCGCAGCGCTTGTTTGCCGTAGTGGATTCGCGAGCGGACGGTGCCGAGTTGGCAGCCGACGACGCCCGCGATTTGTTCGTAGCTCAGGTCTTCCAAAAACCGCAGCACGAGCACCTCGCGCTGCTCGGGCGGCAAGCGGTCGAGGGCGGCGTGGATCCGCGCCGCGTCCTCAGCCGAGAACTCGCCCTCGTCGGCTGCCTCGTCAACGGTGCTGGCCTCATCCAGCGGTTCCTCGCGCCGCGATTTCCGCAGCCGCCCGTAAGCCCGGTCCCGCGCGATGCGGTACAGCCAGGCCACCAGCGCTTGCGGATCGTTCAGCCGCGAAAGTTGCCGGAAGACATCGAGCCACACATCTTGCAAAGCGTCTTCCGCGCCATCGCCTTGTAAGGAACGCCCTCTGTGGCGTTCCTCGCCGAGCAACTTACGCAGGAAATATCGCAGCCGCGGCGAAAACCGCTCGACCAGCTCGGCAAACGCCACCGCATCGCCCGCCTGAGCGCGCACCACGAGAAGTCGCTCGTAAATGCGTTCTGCAGGATCGGTCATGCGGCTAATGCTTGCGGTTACAATCGAGTGTCGCCAGCCATCAGGTTGCGGCTGGGCTGGAAAAGTTCAAAGCAGAGGGCAAAGAGGTGCCAGCCGATAGCACTGGAAGTAGGATAATCGCAGCAACCGGTGAGCGACTGCTGAGGGTGCACGCCATGAGGCTCCGCCGCATCGAATGGGCGATTATCGCTGCGACCCTTATGGTTGCGGTCGCATTTTTCGCCCCGGAATCGAAGAGCACGCTGAGCTACTTCTCACCCGATTCGCTTGAATCCAGGTATCGAACGGAGCTGCTCTGGGGCGCGAGTATTCCGGTTTACCGGTCTGGTTTCAAAGGCAAGTCGTCGGCACTGGTTGAGTATCTCATCGTAAGCGGCTTTTGGTCGCCATCAAATTCCGACAAGCCAATCTGGCTCAAGACAGGCCACTTCAACACGGATTGGAAGGATGGCCAGACGCAATTGCATCGTGCGCTCTATTGGAACGAGGAGGAGTGGATTGCCTGGTCCAAAGAACATCCGGAAATTGCGTCCCTTGTTTGGCCGCGAGTCTTGGCCGCGTTGAGGGCCGACAAATCAGAGCGCCGGGCGACCGAGTACTTGTTTTGGGCCAAGCGCTTGGAATCGGCGAGTCAATTTCAACGGCGTGCCGCCGAAATAGATGTGGAGTTCGAAAGTCGCAAGTTGCGACGTAACTGAGTAACAGTTGGCCGGCCTTTTGGCGCCACCGTTTTGTCAAGGCCGGAGGCCGTTGGCCTCCGGCTATCGTTCGGCGTGGACGATCTCGCAGAGGCGGCCGAGGTCGCTGCCGAGGCGTTTGGTGTCGAGGCCGTCTTTGAGGTGGACGCCGTTGATGAAGGCGGCGAAAGCCAGGCGGCGGCCTTTGGAGGTCGTCAGATAGCCGGCGAGGGCCTTGCTGGTTAAGAGGCCGCGATCGAAGAGCATGTTCTCCCAGACGAGCGTTCCGGTTTTGGCTTGCACCTTGCCCTTGGCGGGGCTGTCGGTGGGGACGCTCTTGGCCAGCGTGCCATCGACGCCCAGGATCGGCAGCGCCCGTTCATAGACGAAGAAATCGGGCCGCGTGGACATGTGCCGCAAGAGCTGCACGGTGGCAGCGGGCGTGACGTAATCGGCCCGTGCGCCGCCCGCGCCGCCGCCGAAGCTAATCGTATCGACAGCGACGTCGGCCCGCGCCAGAAAATCGCGCTGGAGCTTCAGCCCGTCGCCCAACGTCCGCTTGCCGCTCTTGGAAGCGACGAGCAGCGGCAGCGTGCTGGCGTGCAGGTTGTGGCTGACCTTGAGGATCAGCTTGGCGTTCTCGCCGAACGGAGGCGAAACAAGCTGCGTGACTTTGGGCAGCGAGCCGTAGGCGCTTGGATCGGGCAGTTTGCCCGCTGGGTGGGTCAGCGAGATGCCGGCCGTGACTTCGACGCCGCTGCGCTCGAGGGCCTCGATGAGCAGGGCCCGGGCGAAGGCAGCCGGATCAGGCACTTCATAAATGCGGACGAGCGGCCTGCGATTGGCCGGAATCTTCCCCGTGACGACGATCCGCCCGCCCTCTTGCGGACGAATCCAGGTTTCCAGCGGCTCGTTCTCCAGGACAGTCTTGACGTCGAACTCGACCTTGAATAGCGACGTTTGCGGCCGCCACGACGTTTTCGCCGGCTGGCCCGGCTCGGTCGGCTCGAACGTGAAGTCGAGGACGTTGTCGTTGACGATGATCGGCGTGATAACGCTCGGGCCGCTGCCGGAGCCTTCGGAGCGGTCGAACAGGCGGTCGTCGATCAACACGTCGCCTTTGACCTTCTTGATGCCGGCGGCGGCCACTTGCTTTGCCAGGTCGGTAATGCCCGCCAACGGATCGTGCGGAGTAAGGCCGGCATCGCCCATCCAGTTGGCGTAGGTGTGATCGGAATCGACAAAGGCGATCTCTCCCCGCTCGTCGGTGCGTCCGCCGAAGGTCAAATCGCCGCTGGCCACGAGGATCAGATCGCCGTCCAACTCGCCCGCGTCGTTCACGCTCCCGCGACGGTGGATCGGCGTCTGGAAACGGTAGTCGGCCCCCAAAGCGTCAAGCGCCGTCGCCGTCGAGAAGAGCTTGGTCGTCGAAGCCGGAGCAAAGAGCTTTTCGCTGCTCCGCTCCAGAACGACTTCGCCCGTCTTCAAATCGACAAATAGCAGTCCAACATGGGCCGTCTTGAAATGCGGCTGAGCCAGAAACTCGTCCAGCTTCTGGCCCAGGCGATCTTCCGCCGCCAGTGGCCCGGAGAAAACCGGCACGATCCAAATCAAAACTGCAATCCAAGGGCGAACAGGCTTCATCGAACGGCTCCGATCGGGGCTAACCACAGAGTGAATTGTAGGTTGCCCAGTACGAGTCGGGAAACCGGCGACAGTTGACATCGGCGCTGCCTGCAATCCATAAAGGAAGTCCTTCGGCCCGCCAAATATCCCGCCGCCTGCGCTCTTCGGAGTGGAGAATCTCGATGCCTTGGTCTCGCTGGGGCTCTGGCCCCGTGTGGATTTGCTTCGCTCTGGCGGTGAGTTGCGCGCTCGCCGCCGATGTTCCGCCGCGGGTCATCGGGTTCGAGCGGTTTTATGCCGCCGCCGGCAGCGACGCCGTGGCCGCGGGCAACCTGCTGTTGGGTGAGCTGAATTGCACGAGCTGCCACCAGACCGACGCCGGTCGGACGCCCGAAATTCAGAAGAAGCAAGCGCCAGTGCTCGACAGCGTCTGCAGCCGGGTGAAGCCGCAATACTTGCTCAAGTTCCTGGCCGATCCGCAGGCGACCAAGCCGGGCACGACGATGCCCAACGTGCTGGCCGGCATTCCCGAGGCGGAGCGCGGACCGATCGTCGAGGAAATCGTGCATTTTCTCGCCACGACCGGCAACGTGATCCATACCAATCCGATGCGGCAGCAAGTCGCCCGCGGCGAACTGTTTTATCACGAGAGCGGCTGCCTGGCCTGCCACGATCCGCGCAAAGACCCCGCGCCTCCTCCGCTCTCCACATCGATTCCGATCGGCACGCCGTCGCGCAAATATACGCTGCCCGGCCTGACGCAGTTTTTGGAGAACCCGCTTGCCGTGCGGCCCGGCGGGCGAATGCCGCACCTGAACCTGACTTCGGGCGAAGCCAAGGACATCGCTTCGTTCCTGCTCAACGACCTCGACATCGCCGCGGGCCTGCAATTTGCCTACTACGAAGGTACTTGGGACACGCTGCCGGATTTTTCCAAGTTGCAGCCGCGGCGGACCGGCGACGCCGCCAATTTCGACTTGACGGTGGCCCGCCGCCGCGACAATTTCGCCCTGCGGTTCGACGGCACGATCAGCCTGCCCAAGGACGGCGACTATCTGTTCCTGATCGGTTCCGACGACGGCTCGCGGCTCTTGATCGACGAAAAAGTCGCCGTCGATAACAACGGCATCCATCCGTTTGCCCAGAAGCGAAAAAAAGTAGCGATGAAAGCCGGGTTACACTCGGTGGCGGTCGAGTATTTCGAGCAAGGCGGCGACGAGTCGCTGCAAGTCGATTTTGAAGGCCCCGGCATGCCGCAAATGCCACTGGCCTCGCTGCTCTCCGCGCCGGCCACGACCAAGGGCACGGCCACGCCGCCCGAAGAGTTCCTGGTCGATCCCAGCAAGGCCGCGAAGGGCCGCGAGCATTTTGCGAAGCTCGGGTGTGCCGCGTGCCACTCGCTGAAAACCGGCGACGAGACGGTAGCGGCAACGAACAAGGCACAACCGTTGGCCGCGCTAACGCGCATGGCGGAAGGCTGCTTGAACGATGCGCCGGCGAAATCTCCACGCTACGCACTCAGCCCGCGCCAAAAGGAGACAATTGCCGTCGCCCTCGTGGCGGCGAAGCAGCAGCCGCGAGATTTGGGTGCGGGCCAGATCGTCCATCAGACGCTGGTGCGGTTCAACTGCTACGCCTGTCACGAGCGGGAGAAGATTGGCGGCGTGGAAGAGGCCCGCAACGCGTTGTTCCTGTCCGACATGCCCGAGATGGGCGACGAAGGCCGCTTGCCGCCGCACTTGTCCGGCGTCGGCGCGAAGTTGAAGCCGGAGTGGCTGACAACCGTGTTCGAGCAGGGCGCGAAGGACCGGCCTTACATGTTCACACGGATGCCAAGATTCGGCACGGCCAACGTGGGCACACTCGTCGCTGGCTTCGCCAAGGCCGACGCCGCCGCGGTGCGGCCCGCGCCGGAGCACAAGATCGCCGCCGGCGAGGAAGAAAAGCGTCTCAAGGCTGCTGGCCGTCGGCTAGTCGGTTCGCAAGGCCTGTCGTGCATCAAGTGCCACACATTTGCCGACAAACGCTCGACCGGCATTCAAGCGCTGAGCCTCACGACGATGACCCGACGGCTGCGGCCCGAGTGGTTCTATCACTATCTGCAAAACCCGCTCGCCTATCGCCCCGGCACGCGGATGCCCACGTCGTTTCCCGATGGCAAATCGGTCTTGCCCGCGGTGCTAGAGGGCAGCGTCGATCGGCAGATCGCCGCGCTGTGGACCTATCTGGAAGGCGGCGATCAGGCGACGCTGCCGGTCGGCCTCGTCACCGGCAAGATCGAGATGATGGCCTTCGACGAGGCGGTCATCTACCGCAACTTCATCGAGGGCGCGGGCACGCGGGCGATCGGCGTCGGCTATCCCGACAAGCTCAACCTCGCGTTCGATGCCCAGGAAGGCCGCCTGGCCATGCTCTGGCACGGCGGGTTCATCGACGCCAACAAACACTGGAATGGCCGCGGCGCGGGCTTCGAAGGGCCGCTCGGCGACCAGATTCTGCGGCTGCCAGAGGGCCCGCTACTTGCTCAGCTCACGGACAGCCAACAGGCGTGGCCGAAGCAGCCAGCCGCTGAGCAAGGATTTCACTTTCGCGGCTACCGGCTCGTCGAGAAGCGGAATCCGGTGTTGCTGTATTCCGTCGGCGGCGTCCAGGTCGAGGATTATTCGCGGCCGACCGGCTCGCAAGACGTGTTCGTGATGCAGCGGACGCTCACGATCGCCCCGCCGGCCGGCGACGTGAAGCCGCCGGCCAACCTCTGGCTCTGCGCGATCCGCGCCGGGCGCATCGAAGACCTGGGCGGCGGCAAATTCAAGATCGACGCGAAATGGGACCTGACAATTGGCGGAGCGAAGGCTCAGCGGCGCGACGAGGGCGGCCAGGCTGAGTTGCTCGTTCCCGTCGTCCTCACCGGCGACTCGGCCAAGATCGAACTGACCTACGACTGGTAATCCTCGTTCCCAGGCTCCGCCTGGGAACGCACTTCCCCGAGGCTCCCGCCTCGTCCGGAACCAACAACATGCGACGACTCGCGCAAGCCATTTCCCTTTTGCTCATTCTCACCCTGAGCGCGACTGCCCTCTCCCAGCGAGGCCGCCGCGGCCGCGCGGCCGAAAGCCCTGAGGACGAATACTACAAGCTGATCCGCTTTCCGATGTCGGAGCAAATCGTGCTGGAGGCCGGAGCGCTGGAATGGCTGCCCGACGGCAAGCTGGCCGTGGCTACGCGCCGCGGTGACATTTACTTCATCGAGCAGCCGCTGACAGACAAGCCGGAGGAGGCAACCTACAAGCAATTTGCCAGCGGCCTGCACGAGGTGCTCGGTCTGGCTTGGAAAGACGGCTGGCTGTATTGCGTCCAGCGTTGCGAAGTCACGCGGATGAAGGACGACGACGGCGACGGCCGGGCCGACCGCTTTGAGACGGTCAGCGACGGCTGGGGCATCACCGGCGACTATCACGAATACGCCTTTGGCAGCAAGTTCGACAAAGACGGCAACCTGTGGGTCACGCTCTGCCTCACGGGTTCGTTCACCAGCGACGCCAAGTTTCGCGGCTGGTGCCTGCGAATCACGCCCGAGGGCAAAGTGATTCCGACCACCAGCGGCCTGCGCTCACCGGGCGGCGTCGGGGCCAACGCCGAGGGCGACATGTTCTATACGGACAACCAAGGCCCGTGGAACGGCGCGTGTGCGCTCAAATGGCTCAAGCCCGGCGGATTCGTCGGCCACCCGATCGGCAATCGCTGGTACGAAGCAGCCGGCGATGTCATGGGTCCGCGGCCGGCCGAGCCAACGAGCGGCAGCCGGATGATGGTTGAGGCCAAAAAGATTCCGCAACTCGAGCCGCCGGCCGTCTATTTTCCCTACAACAAGATGGGCCAATCGGCGGCAGGCATCGCTTGCGATCTGAGCGGCGGAAAGTTCGGCCCGTTTCAAAAGCAGCTCTTCGTCGGCGATCAGACGCACAGCACGGTGATGCGGGTCGCGCTCGAAAAAGTGAAAGGCCACTATCAAGGGGCCTGCTTCCCGTTCCGCGCCGGATTCGGCAGCGGCTCGCTGTCGCTGCTCTTCGCCCCCGACGGCTCGCTGTTCGTCGGCGGCACCAACCGCGGCTGGGGCTCGCGCGGCTCGCAGGCCTACGCGCTCGACCGGCTGGTCTGGACCGGCAAGACGCCGTTTGAAGTCCACGAAATGCGAGCGAAATCCGACGGCTTCGAGCTGACGTTCACGCAGCCGGTCGATCCGGCCACCGCGGGCGACGCCAACGCTTACAAGATCAACACTTTCGCCTACATCTATCAGTCCGCCTACGGCAGTCCCGAGGTCGATGCCACGACGCCGACCATCACCAAAGTCGAAGTGAGACCGGATAACAAGAGTGTGCGACTGTATGTGGATAAGTTGCAGGAAGGCCATGTCCACGAGCTGCATCTCGACGGCGTCCGCTCCGCGGAGGGCGCGCCACTAGTGCACTCCGCCGCGTACTACACGCTGAACTACATTCCGGACTGACAGGAAGATTGGCGACAGAGAAATGGGAGAGGCGGAGCAAGGCATCTCCCTCCTATGTTTCTGTCATCCATTTTCCTGTCAGTGCCTGCCGGGATTCTCGTCTTGACTCGCGGGGCGCGATGGGAACAATTCGCTCCCGGTCGCTCGCGTCAGCCGCCAAGAAGGCGGTGCAAGTGCTAGCGACTTTTCAGATAGCATCTCACCGCGGCAAGGAGGCCCGACGATGCACCAGGCCCAAGGCGTCATTTCGCTACGTTCTGCGCTCCCCAAGGCCCACTTCGTCGCGGACAGCGACGTGCGGGCTGCTTCCTGCTCGGCCGATTGGCAGGCTTGCCGGCCGGGCGATGTCTATTTCGCCCTGACGACCGCGGCCGGCGATGGCCACGAGCATGCCGCCGATGCGATCGAGCGCGGCGCGGTGGCCGTCGTCGCCGAGCGACTCTTGCCCGTCCGCGCTCCGCAGGTGCTCGTCCGCGATTCGCGGTCGGCGTTTGCCCGCGTGTGCCAGGCGCTGGCCGGGCATCCCAGCCGCGAGCTGGAGACGATCGGCGTCACGGGCTCATCCGGCAAGACCGTGACGAGCATCTTGCTCGCGTCGGTATTGGAAGCCGTCGGTCAGAGCGTCGGCGTGCTGTCGAGCATCGGGACGAGCGATTCGCTCACGCAGCAGATTGGGCCGGCGCCGACGCCGACCGCCGCAGAGCTGGCCGCGTGGCTACGGCGGATGAAGACCGCCGGCTGCGATTCGGCCGTGCTCGAATTGAGCAGCCAGGCGTTGGCCGAGCGGCGGACGAGCGGCCTGGCCCTCGATGCCGCCGTGCTGACGAACATTCAGTCGGAGCACCTGGAGGAGCACAATTCGCCGCGGGCCTATGCCCAGATCAAACGCCGCATCTTCAGGCATCTGAAGCCGGGCGGCGTGGCGATCGTCAATGTCGACGACCACCGTTCGCGCAGCTTGCTGCCACAGCTGGGCGCGGCGGCCTTGACCTATGCCCTGCACGGCGAGGCCGACATTACGGCCCAGGTGCTGGACCGCTCGATCTGCGAGCAGACCTTCTTGCTGTTCGCGGGCGAGGAATCGACGCCCGTCCGCACGCGGATGATCGGCGATCATCACGTTTCGAACTGCCTTGCGGCTGCCGCGGTCGGCCTGTCGCTGGGCATCGACTTGCCGACGGTCGTTCGCGGCTTGGAAGCGGTTCAGCACGTGCCAGGACGATTGGAGCGGTTGGAGTGCGGGCAGCCGTTCGGCGTATTCGTCGATGCGGCCCAGACGCCCGAGACGCTGTCGCGGTCGATCGCCTCGATCCGCCAAGTGACGCGGGGCCGCGTCCACGTCGTGTTTGGCCCGCCGGAGAATACCGACCCAGCCAGGCGAGCCATGCTGGGCCG
>Ga0184625_10000180_pt1 | contig 20143 bp, 12 predicted proteins | sample PLM3_30_b1_FD_133151 | JGI IMG/M metagenome (GOLD analysis project Ga0184625, IMG submission 133151) | Groundwater sediment microbial communities from an aquifer in East River, Colorado, USA - PLM3_30_b1 | ecosystem: Environmental > Terrestrial > Soil > Riparian zone | place: USA: East River... | reverse complement strand
TACAATTGATGAACATATGCAAGGCCTTTTGATCTATATATTCCGGGCATTGGCTCCGGCTCGCCATCATTGGTAAAAATAAAAGCATCGTCTGCAATTTCAGTACTGTATTTCGTAAGAAGTTCCTTAATGAGCTCTGCATCTATTAAAGGCATATCGCAAGCAAGTAGCAACAGGTCTTCTTCAGGATATTTAAGATGTACGCTTAGTAATCCATACAAGGGTCCGCGCAATTGCAGGGAAGGATCATCAGGGATCAAAGTATTTACGGGAAAAATTATTGAGTAGTCCTGGTACTGCTTTTTATTGACAGATATAACTATCGGGACCTGGAAATTGCTTAGCGTATCAATCACTTTTTGTGTCCAGGTTTTGTCATTGAGTTTCAACAGACCTTTATCACTACCCATTCGTGAACTTTGACCGCCACAGAGGACTACGCCCAGCATAAATTTCTTTTAAGACTGATGATGTGTTTTTGTATCTGTATGACCGAGGTTTTTTCCCGGGGCAACCACATCCCGGACCAATTGCTTTAATTCTTTTATTTCAGGAAAACCTCCAAATTCTTTGCGATCAAATACTTTTTTTCCATTAATGCTTATATGAAAGTCTCCATTTACATCGCTTGGCTTAAGGGCAACTGAATCCAATTCACTTTCAAAGGTGGTGAGAAATTCCTGCGCCATGTAAGCGGCTCGCAATAACCAATGACATTTGGGACAGTATTCGATAATAACAGATGGTTTCATGTTTTATAAGTTGCCTGTTGTAAAATTAGAGCTTATTGCCCGGACTATGTAATAGTCAAAACAAAGTATTTTTCTCATTGAATGTAATAGCTTTTTGCCTCAACTTACCCTTTAAACAGATAGTAAAATATTCCATCATTACAGTAAAACATGGCATTGAATACCCTTCACTTCCGGTCTAATTTTCTACTTTGAAAAACCGGGAAATAAACATCAAAAACCGGTCTTAACGATTGTATATGTTCTGATCAATGCCATTGAGAAAAATTTACTTCATCTCCATTAGGTCATTTGAACAACAATCTTAGCGACCAAATTCAGTTTAACTCCGGGTTTAATTAAGAAAATGATGAATACAACAACATCAACAACCGGAACCATTAAAAAATTCTTTGAAGATTTTGAACTTAACGAAGGTCGCACAACAGCGAAGCGTAAGATCACCGGAGCAGATATCGATCTGCATGCGGAGGAGTCAGGAGATTATTTCCCACATCATATGGATGCGGAATGGTGCAAAACACAACCCTTCAAAAAAAGAATGGCACATGGCACATTGGTTCTAACAGTGGCAATTGGATTGACTGCTGATGTTATCAATGAAGTAAGCATGACCTATGGCTTTGATCGTATACGTTTTGTTAAGCCGGTGTTTATTGATGATACAATTTATGTGACCACAAAAATCAAAGAAAAGAAAGATCACAAAAAACCTGGGTTTGGTTTGGTAACCGAACAGGTTGAAACCTTTAATCAAAACAATGAGTTGGTGATGGTGTGTGAACACATTTACCTCGCAGAAAAAAGAACTAAATAAATTGAAGAATGTCTACAGCAGTTTTAAATGGCATAACGTGGGGGCACAGCAGGGGGATTACTCCTTTGTTAGCTGCCTCCCAGCGTTATGCTGAACTGCATCCCGGGGTAGAGATCAAATGGAAGAAAAGAACATTGCAGGAGTTTGCTGATTTTCCTATTGAGAAATTAACTGAGCAATATGACTTGCTGATCATTGATCATCCATGGGTGGGATGTGCGGCTGCAACTAAATGTGTATTGCCACTGAATGAGTATTTATCAAAAGAATTTTTAGAGGATCAATTGATAAACTCTGTAGGTTATTCTCATCCCAGTTATATTTATAAAAACTCTCAATGGGCATTAGCAATTGATGCAGCTACTCCAGCGGCGAGTTATCGGGAAGATCTGTTTGAAAAAAATAAAATTGCTCTTCCGCAAACATGGGAAGATGTTCTTGTTCTGGCAAAAGCAGGGAAGATTGCAGTGCCGGCTATCCCCATTGATCTGCTGATGAATTTTTATTCTTTTTGTATTTCGCACGGGAAAGAGCCATTTCAGAATTTGGATGAAGTGATAGGTATGCAAACAGGAGTCCGGGCAATAGAAACAATGAAGGAATTCTATTCCATAGTTGATAAGAAAATGTTTAGCTGTAACCCGATCGCAGTAGCCGAAATGATGAGTACATCTGATGACTATTGGTATTGCCCTTTTGCTTATTGCTACTCTAACTATTCAAGGAAAGGATACGCAAATAATTTATTGCATTATACCGATCTTGTTTCTTTCAACGGAAATAAATTCAGAACGACAATTGGCGGAACAGGATTAGCTGTTTCAGCATTTAGTAAGCATAAAAAAATTGCACTCGACTTTACGACCTGGATCGTTTCAGGAGAAATGCAACGAACGATCTACGTGCAGCATGGTGGCCAACCCGGACATCGTTCGGCATGGAAAGATGGCGAGGTAAACCGATTGACACATGATTTCTTTAAAAATATTTTACCCATAATGGATAATGGGTATGTAAGGCCAAGATATAATGGTTACTTGCATTTCCAGGATCATGCAGGACTGCCCTTGCAAAAATGTTTGTTGGAAAATGGCGACCCGGCAAAAACATTGAATGAAATGAATAAAATATACAGGCAAAGCATAGCTCACAAAAACTTAAACCCTGCATGATGGAATTGCCTTTGAAAGGATTGACAGTATTAGAGTTTAGCCAGTATTTATCTGGCCCATCTGCTGCTTTGCGCCTGGCTGATTTAGGCGCAAGAGTTATAAAAATAGAAAAACCAAATGGGGGAGATGCGGGAAGAAAACTTGCGATAAAAAATCTTTGGGCTGATGATAGTTCATTACTCTTTCATACTATTAATCGTAATAAAGAGAGCTTTACGGCAGATCTTAAGAATGGAGATGACATTATTATAATAAAGAAGCTGATCAAAAAGGCTGACGTGCTGATACATAATTTCCGCCCGGGAGTAATGGATAAATTAGGATTAGGTTACACTACAGCAAAAGAGATAAATTCCCGTATCATCTATGCAAAAATATCGGGTTATGGAAAAGAAGGTCCCTGGAAAAATAAACCTGGCCAGGATCTGTTGTTGCAGGCAATGACCGGATTAGCTTATACGACAGGTGATGGTAACAATGGACCCGTTCCTTTTGGAATAGCTGTTGGTGATATTTTATGTGGCGCACAACTGGTACAGGGAATTATAGCGGCATTGATAAGAAGACAAAAAACAGGAACAGGTGCTTTGATCGAAGTAAGCCTGATGGAATCACTGCTCGATTTCCAGTTTGAATTACTGACTACTTATTTTACGAATAATAAACAACCGCAACGAAGTATGATCAATAATGGTCATCCTTTATTGAGTGCGCCTTATGGATTATATAAAACAACCGATGGATATATTGCCCTGGCCATGATGGATATTTATGAATTGGCTGACGCAATAAATTGTAAAGAGCTAAAGGGCTTTGCTAAAGACGAAGTTTTTGCTAAAAGAGATGAAATAAAAAAACTGTTGGCGAAATGTTTTGCAAATGGTTCTTCGTCGCATTGGATCGGGAAGATGCATGAGTCAGGTCTTTGGGCAATAGAGGTGTTTGATTGGGAACAAATGATGGATCATGAGGCTTACCTGTCATTGCAAATGGAACAAGTGCTGAATATTCCAGATAAGAATATAAAGACAACACGTTGCCCGATAAGAATTAATGGAGAAAGATTATACGCTGATAAAGGGGCGCCGAAGTTAGGAGAGCATAATAAACAGTTAATGGAGGAATTTGGAATTAGAAATTAGGCATTTGTTGAATAGAATTACAGAAAGTACAAAAGTGCGACGCAACGGAAGTTTAATAGTAGTGTGAAGCTGACAACAAAATAAAAAATGAATTTGTTACAAGATATATTAGTGATCGATTTCAGCCAGTTCTTATCTGGGCCGTCGGCTGCCTTGCGATTGGCGGATATGGGTGCGCAGGTAATAAAAATAGAAAAGCCTGTCACCGGCGACATTTGCAGGCAATTATATGTATCAGATGTGATGATCGAAGGCGAATCAACAATTTTTCACGCCATCAATCGGAATAAACAAAGCTATGCAGCAGATCTGAAAAATGCTGATGACATCGAAAAGGTGAAACAACTTTTAGCAAAAGCTGATGTGATGATGCATAATTTCCGTCCGGGTGTGATGGAACGATTGGGCCTTGATTATGAAACGGTGAAAAAAATCAATCCATCTATTGTGTATGCTGAAATAAGTGGATATGGAAATGAAGGTTCATGGAAAGATCTGCCGGGACAGGACTTATTGTTACAGGCTGCATCGGGTTTAACATGGCTCAGTAATAACAGTAATGAAAATCCGACGCCAATGGGAGTGGCGGTGGTCGATATAATGGCCGGAACACATATTGCGCAGGGAATACTGGCGACATTATATAAACGATGCATAAGTGGTGAAGGCGCATTGGTACAGGTAAGTATGTTTGAATCTGTTTTGGATTTTCAATTTGAAGTATTGACCTGTTATTATAATGATGGTAAGCAATTGCCCATTCGTAGCGCTATCAATAGCGGGCATGCGTATGTGGCGGCACCTTATGGTATTTACAAAACAAAAGATGGTTATATTGCTTTGGCGATGACGGATATTGTTCGCCTGGGAGCTTTGCTGCAGTGTGAACCGTTGAAACAATTTTCAAATGCCAGTGATTGGTTTGATAAACGGGATGAAATTAAAATAATCTTAGCGGCACATTTATTAAAAGAAGTGGCTGGTCACTGGTTAGCAATTTTGGAAGAAGCGGATATCTGGTGTGCACCTGTATTAAACTATGATAAGCTGGTGAAAGAAGAAGGTTATCGTGTATTGAACATGGAAATAACAGTGAAAACAAGTAATGGCTTATCTGTTAAAACAACAAGATGCCCGATACGTGTAGATGGTAAATTATTAGTGAGTGATAAAGGTGCTCCGATGTTGGGTGAACATAATGAAGAAATAGATGCACAGTTTGGGTTGGCAAAAGAGTTACAACCTGTAATAAAACGCTGATTCGTTTTGAACGATTATGAGAATCATAGATACACATGTGCATATTTGGGATCTTAAAAAAGCTCAGTATCCCTGGTTGCAAGGTGATAGCTCGATTCTTAACAGGACATGGAGCATAGAAGAAATAGAGAATGACAGGAAGGAAGCAGGGGTTACTGCAGGAGTGTTAGTTCAGGCAAGTGGAAATTTTGAAGACACTGAACTAATGCTGGAGACGGCTTACAAAACAGATTGGATCTGTGGGATCGTTGGATGGTTACCAGTAATGGATACAAAAGCAACGCAACAATTATTGGAAGAAAGATTTTTGAAAGAGAAGTATTTTAAGGGTGTCAGGCACCAGGTACATGAAGAGAAAGATCCTAAATGGTTATTGCAACCAGCAGTGATAGAAAGTTTAAAATTGCTTTCATCTTTTGATCTTCCTTATGATGTTGTTGGCATTTTGCCATCACATATTGAAACGGTGATAGAAGTTTCAGATATGATCCCTGGTTTGAGAATGGTATTCGATCATTTGAACTGGCCACCAATACCGACAAAAGAAAAATTCGGGAGATGGGGTGAACTGATGAAGATCGCAGCACAACATAAAAATGTATATGCAAAGATCTCGGGATTAGGAACTGCATCCGGAAATTTTCAAGATCGAACAGCAGATGATATAAAACCGTATGTGGAATTTGTTTTGGAGCATTTCGGAACCGAGCGATGTTTTTGTGGTGGCGATTGGCCTGTATCAATGCTGGCAAATAATTATGTCAAAACCTGGCAAACAACCAAAGACATCTTGAATGATCTGTTAAATGATGAAGAAAAAGATAAGGTACTTTTTTCCAATGCAAATATTTTTTACAAATTAGGGCTCAGTTAATCAAAAATGGAAGTAGTTAACGGTGTTTTATATCATGCAGTCGGCGCTTCAGGCGCCGCACTTTGTTATACGCCACAAAAAGGAGTAAAAGGATGGAGTTGGCAAACATATTGGCTGGCCCAGGCTCTCATTTGTTGGTTAGTGATGCCATTGCTTGTTGCTTATCTCACCATCCCTCAATTAACAATTGTATTGAAAGAAGCTCCTGTTGCTGCCATGCAAAGATCTTTCTTGCTCGGCATTGCTTATGGAGTAGGAGGGACTGCTTTTGGTATCGCCATCAGGTATGTTGGTTTTTCATTGACCTATGCAATTGCAGTTGGTATAAGCTGTGTGTTAGGAACACTCTTGCCCCCGTTGGTACATGGTACATTAGGTGATGTATTGAAAAGTAATGGCGCAGTTTTTTTAATAATTGGTGTTGCGATGGGAGCTATTGGAATTGCTTTATGTGGCGTTGCAGGAAGAAATAAAGAAAAAGATATTGCTGCGGATGTAAATAATAAAACTGAGTTTTCATTAGCGAAAGGATTACCACTTTGTTTTTTGGCTGGTATCTTATCTGCGTTATATGGATTCTCTTTGGACCAGGGTCAGCCGATCGCTGATGTAGCAGCAAAGTATGGAGCTGGTAACTTCCAGGGAAACGTGATATATATATTCTCCAATACCGGTGCGTTTATTTCTACATTATTATATTGTTTGTATTTGCATAAGAAAGACAAAACATTTTACCAGTACGGTAATGCGAGCGGTAATAATTTATCGGTGAATTATCTCTTGTCAATACTCACAGGTTTATTATGGTATGGACAATTTTTCTTTTATGGTCTGGGACATGTGCGGATGGGAACATATAAATTCACTAGTTGGGCTATACATATGATAATGCTGGTGCTTTTTAGTTCGGTTGCAGGATTAATAATGAAGGAATGGAAGCAATGCAGTTCCAAAACTTTACGATGGCTGTTCGGTGCTTTGTTGGTTTTGGTGATTGCTGTTTTACTCTTAACTTATGGTAATTATCTCGGAGAAAATAAATAACTCAATGATTGCGCAATTGCCATCTGAAAAAAGACCCATTTATATAATTGGCGCGGGTGGTATTGTAAATGATGCGCATCTGCCGGCGTATAAAATTGCAGGCTATAATGTGCAGGGAATTTTTGATATCAATGAAGCAAAGGCAAAAAAAACAGCAGAGGCATTTTCAATACCCAATACATTTTCCAGTTTGACACAAATGCTCCAGGCTGCACCTGCCAATGTAATTTTTGATATTGCTGTTCCCGGTTCACAAACAATTTCGGTTCTGGAACAATTGCCCAATGAGTCAAAAGTATTATTGCAAAAACCAATGGGTGAAAATTATGCAGAGGCAAAACAAATACTCGAACTGGTTAGGAATAAAAAAATGCTGGTTGCTATAAATTTTCAGTTGCGCTATGCTCCTTATATTCTTGCTGCAAAGAAATTTATTTACGATGGTAGTCTCGGTGAGCCGAACGACATCGAAGTGAATGTAAATGTTTATACGCCCTGGCATCTCTGGGATTATCTTCTTTCTTCACCGCGGGTTGAAATTCTGTATCACAGTATTCATTATATTGATTTGATAAGAAACTTGCTCGGCAACCCAAGATCAGTTTATGCCAAAACAACGAAGCATCCATCTATGCAGCAACTGGCTTCAGTACGCAGCAATATCATTATGGATTATGGTGAACTGGTGGCGGCCAATATTCTTACTAATCATTGTCATAATTATGGAACACCGAAGCAACAATCATATATAAAATTCGAAGGAAGCAAAGGCGCTATTAAAATAAATTTTGGTGCACTGATAGATTATCCCCGTGGTGCAGCGGATAGTTTTGAATATGTGTTGTTGGAAGAAGGAAAAGACCCCGAATGGAAGGAAATGAAAATTGAAGGCAGCTGGTTCCCGCATGCATTCATAGGTAGCATGGGGCAATTGCTCCTAGCTGCGGAAGGAACAATTGAGAAACCAGATAACAGTGCCGAAGATTGTATTCATACAATGGCATGTGTGGAGGCAGCTTATTTGTCAAGTGAGAGAGGAGGCATAGAATTGACTCATTTTAATTAACGTATTTATTTGGAATGAAAAAAATATTTATCATATCGTTACTCTTTTTTCATGACTCAATAATTGCGCAGCAAATAGCTTTTCCGGGTGCAGAAGGATTTGGTAGATATGCAACCGGTGGTCGCGGTGGTAAAGTAGTCGTCGTAACGAATTTAAATGACAAAGGAGAAGGTAGTTTTCGTTCTGCATTGGAACAGTATCCGGGCGAACCCCTTACAGTTATCTTCAGGGTGAGTGGCATCATCGAACTCGAATCGAACATTGTTATCAAACGTTCCAATCTCACCATTGCCGGTCAAACAGCGCCGGGTGATGGTATCTGTCTGAAAAATTATTCCTTTATTGTTAATGGGGCATCATCAAAAGGCAATCACGGTAATATCATTATCCGATTCATTCGTTCAAGACCCGGCGGTACGGATAAAAAGGGTTTATATGGTTTTGATATGGAGAACTGTCATGATGTAATTGTTGATCACTGCAGTTTTAGCTGGGCAAATGAGGAATGTGCAGCAATGTATGATACAAAAAATACTTCGGTGCAATGGTGTATAGTAAGCGAAGGCTTGTACCATGCAGGTCATATGAAAGGTAATCGTTCTTATGGAGGTGTTTGGGGCGGACAATATGCAAGCTATCATCATAACTTAATTGCACACTTGAATACCAGGGCAGTTCGTTTTAACGGGGCAAGAGCACATGATACTATTGCCCTGGTTGATTACAGGAACAATGTTATTTATAATTGGGGCAATACAAATGCCTGTTATGGTGGCGAAGTAAATATTGCTGGTGGAGTATCACAGGTAAATATTGTAAACAATTATTACAAGCCCGGTCCTGCTGCGCCGGCTGAATTGAAATTTGCTCATGCTTTGTTTCAGAAAGAAAATTCAAAAGGAACAGGGCAATGGTATTTGAATGGAAATATCATGGAAGGAGATAATTCCCTAACAAAGAAAAATTTCAGGGGTTTAGATCTGTCGGAGCCCGGGAATCCAAAAAATGCTGAAGCCAATGCGCCCTTTACTGTTTCATCTCCTTTGCCTGAGCAATCTGCGAAAGATGCTTACGAGAATGTTTTAAAATATGCAGGTGCAATATTTCCGAAAAGAGACAAAGTAGATGAAAGAATAATTAATGAAACTAAAAATGGAACAGCAATTGGGAGAGGTGTGTTTGGTAAACCAGGAATTATTGATCTGCCAATCGTTGTTGGAGGCTGGCCTGAATATAAATCGTTGCCTGCTCCGGCTGACACAGATGAAGATGGTATGCCGGACGAATGGGAGAAAAAAAATGGGTTAAATGCCAATGATGCAAGCGATAGGAATAAATTAGGTAAGAATGGATACACAATGTTGGAAATCTATTTGAATGAAATGACGGTGGTGAAATAATTTTTTATTAGACCAGCTATTGTATTTCATAGCATCGTCCCTTGTGTCACACTCTTGTACTGCAATGCAATAATGAACAAAGTTTTCTTCATAGTATTTCTTTTCTTTAGCCAGACTCTACTGGCGCAAATTGGCTTTGGGGATATAATAACCCCACCTCGTGTTGCATTTGCTATTCAGAAAATAAGAGAAACTGAAAAAAGGCTTGGCCTGAACAGGAAAAATCATCCTATTTATTTTGATTATACAGCAGGGAAAAAAGAAGGATACTCTATAAAAACCGAAAAGAACATTACTTATATAAAAGGAAGTGATGCCTCTGGTTTAATGTACGGCTGCCTGGAATTCGCATCACAACTGGATAAGTTAAAGGTCTATCCCAAAAATCAAAATATTAGCGACGCTCCGGAAATGGTTTTGCGTGGACAATGTATCGGTTTGCAAAAATCGACTTATTTACCAGGAAGAAATGTTTATGAATATCCTTATACACCCGAAACTTTTCCCTGGTTTTACGATAAGAAATTATGGTTACAGGTTCTGGATTCCATGCTGGAGAACCGGATGAACTCTTTGTATCTATGGAATGGTCATCCTTTTGCTTCATTGGTTAAATTGAAAGACTATCCTTATGCGGTTGAAGTGAATGATGCTACATTTAAAAAGAACGAAGAGCTCTATCGTTTTATAACTACTGAAGCAGATAAACGTGGCATCTGGGTGATACAAATGTTTTATAATATAATAGTATCAAAACCATTTGCAGAACATCATAAAATAAAAACACAGGAAAGAGAGCGGCACATTATTCCTTTGATCTCTGATTATACAAGAAAATCGATCGCCGCATTTGTTCAGAAATATCCTAATGTCGGTTTGATGGTTTGTTTGGGTGAAGCAATGGAAGGTGTCGGTAATGATGATATTGAATGGTTCACAAAAACAATTATTCCCGGGGTGCAGGATGGATTAAAAGCATTAGGTAAAACGGAGGAGCCTCCAATTGTTTTACGTGCCCATGATACCGATGCTCCATCGGTGATGAAAGCGGCATTGCCTTTATATAAAAATTTATATACTGAAGCAAAGTTTAATGGTGAAGCACTAACCTATCCAAGACCAAGAGGCAGCTGGGCAGAATTACATCAAACACTTAGTAAACTCGGCAGCGTACAGATCGAGAACGTTCACATACTTGCCAACCTTGAACCCTTCCGCTATGGTTCTCCTGATTTTATTCAACAATGTGTCATAGGTATGCACGAAGTGATGGGTGGGAATGGTTTGCATTTATATCCGCAAGCCTCATATTGGGATTGGCCATACAGCGCAGATAGTGTAAGAGGAAAAAGATTATTGCAAATAGAAAGAGATTGGATCTGGTACAAGGCATGGGCTCGTTATGCATGGAAGGCCAAAAGAAATAGGGAAGAAGAAATCATATATTGGAGCAAACTTCTGGCAAATAAATTTGGTTGTAGCGTCGATGATGGTAAAAAGATTTTAGAAGCTTATGAGCAAAGCGGTGAGATTGCACCAAAACTATTGCGACGTTTTGGAATAACAGACGGTAATAGACAAACATTAACATTAGGAATGCTGATGACACAGCTCATCAATCCTTATCGCTACGGCTTATTTACACTATTGTATGATAGCGAAAGTCCTGAAGGGGAAATGCTGATAGATTTTGCCGATATAGAATGGAAAGGCCAGGAACATAAGGGAGAGATTCCGGTACTTGTAATAAACGATTTGTTGGATCGTGCTGAAAAATCTTTTGCCTTAGTATCAAGTGTCTTGAAGAATATAAAAAAAGATGAAAGCGAATTTAGACGATTGGTAGTTGATATGGGATGCTACAGACTCCTGTCTTATCATTTTATAGAGAAAGTACGGGCGGCATTGTTAGTTTTAAGATATAAATATTCTGGTAATATCGGCGATTTAGAAAATGCTACCGAATATTTAGACCGAAGTGTTCTTTACTATAGACAGTTATCCGCTTTATCGAGCAAATTCTATCTCTATGCTAATAGTATGCAGACACAGCAAAGAAAAATACCCATGCGGGGAGTTGATGGTACTTATAAACATTGGAAAGAAATGTTGCCAGTATTTGAAGCCGAATTGAATACTTTTAAACATAAAATTGATTCTTTAAAAAGAAATACGTCTGTTGTCGGTAAACAAGTAACGCCATTTCCATCTGCTGATGTTAGGCTAAATGAAAAAGCTTATACGGTAGATGTAGGTTCGTCGGTATTTGATGACACAAGTATGGTGATTAAAAGTTTTGCTCCGGAATTAAAAGGATTAAAAGGCTTACAGCAATTATTTAAGCAACAGCAGCGAGCGGGAACAACTATAAATTTTACTTGCGACAAACCAGTGAAAGTGTTGGTAGGTTTTTTCAAAACACAAAGAGCAGCTTTTACAACTGACACAATTTTTTTAAAAGAACCTGAACTGGAAACAAATGCAAGTGCAGATGACTATGGACAGGCAGAAATTAAGATCAGCAATGCGATTGCAATAGAGGGGATGCCACCGGTAAATATTCATGCATATAATTTTAAAGCGGGCACACACCAATTAAAATTGGGTAAAGGGGTTTGCCTCGTTTTAGGCTTTGTGGATGGACAACAAAGGATACCTAATTATGATGCAATGCTAATGAGTGACCCAAAGAATAAAAATCTTGACTGGTTATTTGAATAAAACTATGACTTTAAACAGAACAAAATATTTTATTGTCTTCATGCTTTTGCTAAGTGTGAAGGATATCTTATCACAGGATCTGAAACTCTGGTATACTAGACCTGCTTCGAAATGGGTGGAAGCATTACCGGTTGGTAATGGAAGGATCGGAGCAATGATCTTTGGTGGCATTGAAAATGATCGGATACAATTCAACGAGGAAACTTTATGGACAGGCGGGCCAAGAAGCTATAGCCGGCCGGGAGCATACAAGTATTTGGATACTATACGACAACTATTATTTGCCGGCAAGCAAAAAGAAGCAGAAGCACTGGCAGAGAAAGAATTTATGGGTTTGAAAAGTTTTGAAGGAGAAAGAAGCAGTTGGATAAATAAGGTAACTGTAGATAAGAAATTCGCTGGTGAAAACTTTGATGATAGTAAATGGCCAACGATGCAGGTGCCAAGCTGGGATGGCTGGGAAATGGTTGGCTTTGAAGGATTGGACGGTGCAATCTGGCTGCGAACAAGCTTTATGTTGCCGGATGATTGGATAGATAAAGAATTAGTATTGGACTTGAACCGTATAAGAGATCATGATTATACTTATATCAATGGAAAGTTAGTCGGTTCACAACAAGACAATGAAGGAAGAAAATATAAGATCGCAAAGAATGATTTACACAAGGGAAAGAACACGATCGCTATACTTGTGTTGAATTTCTTTGATAAAGGCGGTATCTACGGTTATAAGGACACAACCAAACATATTGGCATTTACCCAATAAATAATGAAGCAACAAAAATTTCACTGAATGGTCAATGGAAGTATTTTGTGCAGAATGATGATCCTCCTCCGGTGGGTGCTTACCAGGCATCGTATCAACCTTTCGGTGATTTGAATTTAATTTTTTCAAATACAGCCGGGGTAACTAATTATAAAAGAGAATTAGATATTTCCAATGCTGTTGCCTCTACTTCTTATTCGGTCGATGGAGTAAATTATAAAAGAGAATACTTTGTAAGCCAGCCAAACCAGGTGATGGCAATAAATTTAACCGCTTCAAAAAGATCAAGCATCAGTTTTGAGATCTCATTAAGCAGCCCGCATAAAAATTTTGCAATAAAAAAGATCAATGCCACTACGATCGCACTATCTGTACAAGTTAAAAACGGAGCATTGCAGGGACAAAGTTATTTAGAAGTGAAAGCGAATGGAGGTGTTATAAAAAATGGTAAAGGAAAATTGATAATTGAACATGCTGATGAAGCAACTGTTTTTGTCACCGCCGGCACTAGTTATAAAAATTATAAAGACGTGTCGGAAGACCCATCATTGTCCTGTATCACTGCACTGAAGAGTATAAAAAGTAAAACATATCAGCAAATCAAAACTGCACACGTAAAAGAATACCAGGCATTCTTCAACACTTTCTCAATCGACTTAGGTAAAAGTGAAAATGAAACATTGCCAACTGATCAACGATTAGAAAAATTTGCAAGGTCAAATGATCCATCCTTTGTTGCCTTGTATTTACAATATGGAAGATATTTATTGATATCATCATCACGGCCCGGCACAAGACCTGCAAATCTCCAGGGAATTTGGAATGATTTATTGAATCCGCCATGGGGCAGCAAGTATACAACCAATATTAATCTCGAAATGAATTATTGGCCCGCAGAAGCACTGAATCTTTCGCCCATGCATGAGCCATTATTTCAAATGCTTAAAGAGTTATCACAAACCGGGAAGCAAACGGCAAAAGATCATTACAATGCTCCCGGGTGGGTATTACATCATAATACGGATCTGTGGCGTGGTACTGCACCGATCAACGCAGCCAATCATGGTATTTGGGTTACAGGTGGTGCATGGTTGTGCAGACATTTATGGGCACATTATTTATTTACGCAGGATAAAATTTTTTTAAAGAACACAGCTTACCCGATCATGAAAGAAGCAGCGCTGTTCTTTAATTCCTTTTTGATCAAAGACCCAAAAACAGGTTGGTTGATCAGTACTCCATCCAATTCACCAGAGCAGGGTGGATTAGTTGCAGGCCCATCGATGGATCACCAGGTCATCCGTGGTTTATTTAATAATGTCATTGCCGCAAGCCAGTTATTAAATTTGGATAGCATTTTCCGAAATACATTAAAAGAAAAAATAAAACAGATCGCACCCAATCAAATTGGCAGGTACGGGCAGTTGCAGGAATGGATACAGGATGTTGATGATACAACAAATAAGCATCGTCATATTTCACATTTATGGGCCGTTCACCCGGGTAATGAGATCAACTGGGATGATACTCCTGAATTGATGAAAGCAGCACGTCAGTCATTGCTTTATCGGGGTGATGCTGCAACTGGCTGGAGTCTTGGGTGGAAAATAAATTGCTGGGCAAGATTTAAAGATGGTGATCATGCATTCCGCTTGATACAAATGTTGCTTAGTCCTTCGAAAAGCGATGCGGGCAGCTATCCGAATTTGTTTGATGCACATCCGCCTTTCCAGATCGATGGTAATTTTGGGGGTGCGGCAGGAATTGGAGAACTCATTCTGCAAAGTCATACAAAATTTATTGATATACTACCAGCATTACCTGCTGCATTGTCCAATGGTGAAGTGAAAGGCTACTGTGCAAGAGGTGGTTTTGTATTTGATATTAAATGGAGTAATGGAAAATTGCAAGAGCTAACTGTTACATCAAAAACAGGACAACCTTTACTCTTACGTTACAATAATAAAGTAGTTAATATCCCTACTGCTAAAAATATTGTTTACAAATTTGATGCGTCGCTTAATAAGCTATAAGATTTTTTTGTTAACCAGCTTAAGTATTACGATTAAGCTGTCGTTGCGTCGCACTCTTCAGGGTTCATTTCGCTATTCAGCAGGCCTCATCCTCTTATCCTTCTCCTGTGGGAGAAGGACGGTACAGCATTGCAAATCCAAACTTCAAATCTTCCATGTCAGCTTTAGTTCATTACTCAGCATTAGTCAACCACTACAATTTTTATCGAAAGATTTTTATTATCGGAGTCTAAGAACCCCCCTTAGGGGGGCAGGGGGGCTTTCTCTTTGCGTGAAGCCTTTAATCCTTCTTTGTGTCTTCGTGTCCCCGTGGTTCAATTCATACGCCCAAAGGCAGGATATTAACTTAAACAATGACTGGCAGACTTCTTTAAAAGGAACAAATGCATGGAAAAAAGTAAATGTGCCTCACAACTGGGATGGTTATTACGGATACAGGCGATTACAACATGGCAATTTGCATGGTGATGCTATGTACAAAAAAAGTTTTACGATCAAACAATCAAAACAAGGCAAACGTTTCTTTTTATTCTTTGAAGGTGTCGGCAGTTACGCAACAGTTATCTTGAATGGTAAACCAGTTGGTTCACATGCAGGCGGTAGAACAACTTTTACATTAGATGTTACCGATGCCATAAAAACTGATGGCTCAAAAAATGAATTAGAGGTTGAAGCATCTCATCCTGCAAATATCAAAGACCTTCCCTGGGTTTGCGGCGGGTGCAGTGATGAAAGAGGTTTTTCTGAAGGCTCACAGCCAATGGGCATTTTTCGTCCTGTTCATTTAATTGTTACAAATGACGTTCGGATAGAACCTTTCGGCGTTCATGCATGGGCCGAATTTGAAAATAATAAAGCTTCATTGTTCATTTCCACATCTGTTAAAAACTATTCCGAAAAGTATCGTCATCTTGAGATCATTCATCAATTAAAGAATAAAGCAGGCTTGGTTCTTTCAGAGGCAGGCTTTTATACATTGGACATATACCCTAATGTTCATCCAACTGAAATTACAATACCGATGAACGATTTGGTACCAACTAAATGGTCCATCGAAAATCCATATTTGTATGAAATAGTTTCAGTAATTAAAGAAAACAATAAAGTTATTGACCAGGTGAAGTCAAGTTTTGGATTCCGCACAATCAACTGGAAAACTTCTTCCAATCAATTTCTTTTAAATGGCAAGCCTGTCTTCATCAATGGTATTGCAGAATACGAGCATCTGTTTGGACAATCACATGCATTCAGCAATGAACAGATCATTGCCAGGGTGAAGTGGATTAAAGCAGCAGGTTTCAATGCGTTTCGTGATGGGCATCAACCACATAATTTATTATATGGAAAACTATGCAATGAAAAAGGCATTCTTTGGTGGACACAATTATCTGCACATGTGTGGTATGATACAAAAGAATTCAGAAATAATTTTAAACAGCTGTTGACGGAATGGGTAATTGAAAGAAGAAATGATCCATCTGTTATTTTATGGGGGATACAAAACGAAAGCAAGCTTCCTGAAGACTTTGCAAACGAATGCACTGAACTTATTCGTTTATTAGATCCTACTGCATCATCACAAAGATTGGTAACAACGTGTAATGGAGGAACTGGTACTGATTGGGATGTGCCTCAAAACTGGACAGGAACTTATGGTGGCGATCCAAATACATATGCTGAAGATCTGAAAAAACAAATACTGATTGGTGAATATGGTGCATGGCGTACGATCGATCAGCACACAGAAGGTGGTTTTGTACAGAATGGAATTTTAAGTGAAGACAGGATGACACAATTGATGGAGCAAAAAGTTCGGTTAGCTGAATCAGTAAAAGATAGTATTGCTGGACAGTTCTTTTGGTTGCTTACATCACATGATAATCCCGGTCGAGTTCAAGGTGGAGAGGGGTTAAGGGAATTAGATAGGATTGGCCCTGTTAATTACAAGGGATTGCTGACACCATGGGAAGAACCGACCGATGTATTTTATATGTATCGCAGCAATTATGCATCGAAAGAAAAAGAGCCAATGGTATATATCGTTTCTCATACCTGGCCTAATCGATGGATGAAGACAGGAATAAAAGATAGCATTTATGTTTATTCAAATTGCGATGAAGTAGAATTGTTCAATGATATTGATAATGCATCATTGGGAAAAAGAAAAAGAAATGGTATTGGTACACATTTCCAATGGGATAAAGTAAATGTCCAATACAATGTTTTGTATGCAATAGGATATGTAAATGGAAAAGCAGTTGCAAAGGATACGATCGTATTACTTCATTTGCCACAATCTCCAAATTTCAATAAACTATATGCTGGAGCAATAGATATTACAAAGCCACAACCGGGATACAAGTATATCCATCGTATCAACTGTGGCGGTACTGATCATATCGATAAAAATGGAAATCGATGGTATGCTGACCTTGATACAGATGAACAACCATCATTAATAAATAAACAGCCACTGTATTGGACATCATCTTCATGGACAAAGGACTTTGATGACATTCCGAAATTTTTTGCCAGCCAGCGCAGAACATTTAGCCCGATAAAAGGAACAAAGGATTGGAAACTCTTTCAAACATTTCGGTATGGAAAGGATAAGCTGAAATACGAATTTGATCTACCTGACGGAGAGTATTTGGTTGAATTATTCTTTGTTGAACCATGGGTTGGAATTGGCGGGGGCATGAATGCAAAAGCAATGCGGTTGTTTGATGTTGCTATTAATGAGAAGATTATTTTAAATGACCTTGATATCTGGAGTGAAGTGGGCGCAAATACTGCGTTGAAGAAAACAGTCAAAGTAAATATTAGAGGTGGAAAGATGATCATTTCATTTCCTGAAACAAAAGTTGGACAAGCATTGATCTCTGCAATTGCAATTGCATCTAAAAAAGAGATTTACAGTGAAGCAGCGACTGTTCCATTCGGCAGGCCTGCCGTAGATTTTACATTGCAATCCTGGTTGGATATTGGTGACAAGCAGTATGCTGGTGATAATATCACATTCAATTCTATTCCTTCGATCTTATTTGGAGCTGATTGGATACAATTTGCAAACAAACAGGTAAAAAGATCTGTGACATTTCGGCCGGGGAAGGGATCATATATTTATGTTGCATTGAAAAAGGATAGTGAACCAGTCAAAGATCTTGAAAATATAAATGCTGAGATCATTACGGATGAAAACGGAGGAACTACTTATAAAGTGTACAGGAAGCTTTGCCAGGCAGATTCGATAATAATTATACCCAATGGCGCTGAAGCCATCATTGCATTACAGCCATTAACAAAAATGCAACCAGCTTATGATCTGAAACCAATCACCCAATACAAAACAAATGTGGCAAAACTGGGAGGTGGCGCTATTAAAGAAAATTTTGGAGGGAGAGAATGTGCTGTCATCAGCACAAATGGATCTGCAACTGTTGAATGGCCAATGCAAGCCGGTGTTGCAGATATTTATTCTATTACGATGAAATATTTTTATTCCCAACAAACACCTGTAAAAGGCAGGTTGCAGTTGATCGGGGCAGGAAACACCATGATGCTCGATGAAGAGGTTCAATTTACTTTTACCAATACAGGGAAATGGAATCAATTTACTATTAACACTGGTAATATGATCAATGCCGGTAATTATACTATTCGCCTGGTAATTACTGGTGCAGAAGGATTAGCGATTTCAGGCATCGATATACAGTAACAAGCAGATTGTTTTTTTAGTCATATGTTATTAAGGAGAAATACAAATTGGTTTAGGGCTGTGCGGTTGATGGCCTCCCCTGAAGGGGGAGGTCGGGAGGGGGCAATGAAACGATTACTTTGCCATATTAGTTTTTGTATCTTTTTAATTCCGTGTTTTTCACAAAATCTTTCTGTAACTAATCTCCGTTGTGAATCCACTAAGGATCCTTTGGGTGTTGATCTGGCTAAACCTCGTTTAAGTTGGGAATTGAAAAGTGACCAAAGAAATGTTTTACAGGCTGCATATAGAATTTTAGTGTCTGATGATCTGTCGGTGCTGAATAAAGGAATTGGAAATATCTGGGATTCAAAAAAAGTAAGCAGCGCTGCATCTATACAGGTTCAGTATAAAGGCAAAGCTTTACGATCTGTGAAAAAGTATTTCTGGAAACTTATAGTTTGGGATAACAAAGGAAATACCTCTGTATGGAGTAATGTTGCAATGTGGCAAATGGGTCTTTTAAATAAATCAGATTGGAACAATGCTCAGTGGATCGGTTATGATGAGCCGGTCGATTCTTTGCGAATTGCTCCACATGTTCACCAAGGCGGCAAAAGATCCTGGGGTCCAAGAAGAAATGTTTTGCCTTTGATGCGCAAAGATTTTTCGGTTAATAAAGAAGTTAAAGCAGCAACGACTTATATCTGCGGGTTGGGTCATTTTGAGATCCATTTGAATGGAAAAAAGATCGGTGATCATTTTTTAGACCCGGGTTGGACCAATTACAGCATGCATGCACAATACGTTGCATTTGATATTACAAATGAATTAAAAAAAGGCGGGAATGCTTTTGGAGTAATGTTGGGAAATGGATTTTATTATATTCCCGGGCAGCGTTATCGTAAAATGACCGGGGCATACGGGCATCCTAAAATGATCATGAGAACAGTGATCGAGTACACAGATGGTTCAATTGAAAATATTATAAGCGATAAAAGCTGGCAAACTTTTTCTTCACCCATTATCTTCAGCAGCATATTTGGAGGAGAAGATTATGACGCAACCCTTGAAGAAGAAGGCTGGGATCAATCAAATTTCCTTAAAGACGGAAAAGATTGGTTTGATGTGATAATAACAAGCGGTCCTGAAAAATTAGAATCTCAATTGCAGCAGCCTTTAAAAATAATGGAGCGATTTACTGTAAAAGCACAGAAACAGATCAGCCGAAATAAATGGATGTATGACCTGGGGCAAAATTTTTCAGGTATTCCTGCAATTACTGCTAGTGGCAATAATGGTGATACAGTTAAAATATTTTGTGCTGAGTTGCTTAATGCAGATGGAACAGCGAATCAAAGAGCAACTGGTTCGCCGAGTTATTTTACATATATATTA
>Ga0184625_10000179_pt1 | contig 20149 bp, 23 predicted proteins | sample PLM3_30_b1_FD_133151 | JGI IMG/M metagenome (GOLD analysis project Ga0184625, IMG submission 133151) | Groundwater sediment microbial communities from an aquifer in East River, Colorado, USA - PLM3_30_b1 | ecosystem: Environmental > Terrestrial > Soil > Riparian zone | place: USA: East River... | reverse complement strand
CGGCAAACCTGACTTCTCGGCGCTCGTCGTTACCGTGAACGGGTCCCAGTTTCTCATCGGCGATTTCCTGAACGCGGTTATCTCGTTCCTTCTGGTTGCCGCCGCCGTCTATTTCTTCGTCGTGGCCCCGATGAATGCGCTGATCGCCCGACGTCGCCGCGGCGAGGCGCCGAGCGATCCGACCACGAAGAAGTGTCCAGAATGTCTCAGCGAGGTGCCGATTGCGGCGCGCCGGTGCGCGTTCTGTACTTCGGCGCTGAGCTGACCGGTCAGCCGGACCGCCGCCACTTGACATCGCGTCTACCGGGGAGTAGAAGAAGCGAAGGAATCAATCGTAAATAATGAGACTAAGGCTCTTAACGGCCATCATCCTGGTCGGATTGTCCGGCACGGGTGCCTTTACGCAGGCCCCGGTCTCGCCAGGGCACGATCTCCCGAACCCGTATCAAGCCGCGGTGCGCAATTGGGGCGTGCTGCCCGACAACCGGACGTGGGGATCCACTGCCGGGGTTGAGATCGGCCCGCACAACGAGATCTGGGCGATCGATCGATGCGGTGTGAACACGTGCGACGGCTCGAATCTGCCGCCGGTGCACTTGATGGACCTGGCCACCGGCCGTCCCACCAAGAGCATCGGCGAAGGCCTGTTCGTATTTCCGCACGGGCTGCACGTCGATCGTGACGGCAATATCTGGGTGAGCGACGCGCTTGCGAGCAAAGACGGCACCAAGGGGCAGCAAGTGATCAAGCTGTCCCCGGACGGCAAGGTGCTGATGCGGCTTGGCACGGCCGGTGTTGCCGGTGGCGGCCCCACTCATTTCAACGAGCCCTCAGACGTCGTCACCGCGCCCAACGGCGATATCTACGTCGCTGACGGCCACTCGGGACAGAACCCGAAGACGCCGCCGGATTACGTGACCCGCATCATCAAGTTTTCGCGCGACGGCAAGTTCATCAAGGAGTGGGGCAAGCTTGGCACAGGCCCCGGAGAGTTCAGAAACGCGCACGCGCTGGCGCTCGACTCGCGCGGCCGCGTGTTCGTGGGCGACCGCGGCAACTCGCGGCTGCAGATCTTCGACGCGGACGGGAAGTTCGTCGCCGAATGGAAGCAGTTCGGGCGGCCGAGCGGCTTGTACATCGACAAAAACGACAAGCTATACGTGATCGACGCCGATTCGAGCCCGGCCACGAACCCCGGGTGGAAAAAAGGCATCCGCATCGGAAACGCGAAAGACGGCAAGGTCGTGGCGTTTGTTCCCGGCCATCAGACCGATAATCCGGACGGAGCCGCAGGCGAGGGTATCGTGGCGGATCCTGCCGGAAACTTATACGCGGCAGAGAACACCCTCCGCGGCGTGACGAAGTACGCAAAACAGTGAAGGAGATCGCATGAGCACCCGAGGAAAATCACGACGGACATTTCTCCTTGATTCCGTGACGGGGCTCGGCGGAGCCTGGGTCGCAGCGAATTACGCGGGCATTCTCGCAGCCGAAGACTATGTGCTGAAGGCGGCGCAGTCCGGCCGGCCGGTCAAGTTCGGGTTCTTCACGCCCGAGCAGGCGCTCGAGGTCGAAGCGATGGCGGCTCAGATCATTCCGACCGACGAGACACCCGGCGCGCGCGAGGCTCGCGTCATCAACTTCATCGACCGCGCGCTCACGACGTTCGCCAAGAATAACCAGGCGGCATACACAAAGGGCATCGACGATCTGCAGGCGCAGACCAAACAGATGTTCCCGGCCGCCGCGAAATTCTCGGCGCTGACCAGCCCGGAACAGATTCAGGTGCTGACCGCCATGGAGAAGACGCCCTTCTTCAACACCGTGCGCACGCACACGATCATCGGCTTCTTCGCGAGCCCGGTGCACGGCGGTAATCAGGACAAGATCGGCTGGAAGCTGATCGGGTACGACGATTCGCTGAACTTCCGGCCGCCATTTGGCTATTACGATGCCCATGATCCCGCGGGCAAGCGCTGAAGGAGACGACAATGAGACAGTACACACCAACGACTGAGGTCGATTTCGTCGTCATCGGTTCGGGCGCGGGCGGCGGAATCATGGCCAAGCAGCTCTCGCAGGCCGGCTTCTCCGTGGTCGTGCTCGAGCAGGGCGGCTGGGGCAAGTACGGCCGCGATCACGAGTACAACAAAGACGAGTGGTTGAATCGCAACCAGGCCCAGGAAGATCGCCTCATGAGCGATCCGACGCGGCAGCGCAACACGTTCCGCAAGAACGACAAAGAGAAAGCGACGCCGGGCACGCACAGTTACGGCTGCGTCGTCGGCGGCGGCACCGTGACCTACGGTGGCAGCAGCTGGCGGCATCTTCCATACGAGTTCAACGAGCTGACTTCGGACTCGACGATTCCCTCCGGTACCGGCATGGCCGATTGGCCGATCACGTACGAAGAGATCGAGCCGTACTACGTGCAAGCCGAGTGGGAAATGGGCATGTCCGGCCTGCGTGTGAATTCACCGTTCGTGGCGCCGATGTCGAAAGACTATCCGGTGCCGCCTGTGCCGCTGAAGGCCTCGGGCGCCCTGTTCAACATCGCCGCCAAGAAGATGGGGCTGACGGTGGTGCCCGGGCCGCTCGCGATTATCACGAAGCCGTACATGGGCCGCGCGGCGTGCGTGAACTGCGGCATCTGCTCGGGCTATGGCTGCCATGTCCGCGCGCGGTCGAGCTCGGCCGTCACCATGCTGCCGCTGGCGCAGAAGACCGGCAAATGCGAAATCCGTGTCAACAGCTACGTGCGCGAGATTTCGGTCGATAGCAACGGCCGCGCCACCGGCGTCATCTACTTCGACAGCCAGAAGCGCGAGATACAGCAGCGCGCGAAGGCGGTCGTGCTGTCGGCGAACGGAACGGAGTCGGCGCGTCTGCTGTTGCTCTCGAAGTCGCCGAAATTCCCCGACGGCCTGGCGAACACCAATGGTGTCGTCGGCAAGTATCTGATGCTCGGCAATGGCGCCGGCGCGAGCGGGTTGTTCGAGCAGCCGCTGAACGAATACAAGGGAGTCATCTCGGGCGCCGGCATCGTCGACTTCGTGCCGTCCGATCCCAAGCGCGGCTTCTACGGCGGCGGCCGGCTGACCGCCCGCGGCTATGAGACGCCGCTCAGCATGGGCCTCGGCGGGCTGTCGCCCGATGCGCCGCGTTGGGGCGCCGGCTATAAGAAGGCGCTCCGCGACGAGGCCAACCACAAGATGGCGATCAACTGCTTCGTCACCCAGATGCCGCTCGAGACCAATCGCGTCGATCTCGATCCCGACGTGAAGGACGAGTGGGGTCTGCCGGCGATGCGCATCACCTCGACCAGCCATCCCGACGACTTCAAGAACATGGAGTTCTTCCGTCAGAAGTCGATCGAGATTCTTCAGGCGGCCGGCGCGACGAAGGTGTGGGCGAATCCGGTGAACGACAGCCGCGGCGGCGCGCACAACCGCGGTACCTGCCGCATGGGAAACAACCCGAAGACGTCGGTGGTCGACAAGTTCCACCGCGCGCATGACGTGCCGAACCTGTTCATCGTCGACGGCAGCAACCTCGTCACCGGCGGACGCAATCATCCGACGATGACGATTCAAGCGTTGGCGTTTCGCGCAGCCGAACATTTGATCAAGGCCGCGAAGACCGGCAATTTGATCACGCGGGCGTAACCGTACTACAGGAAATCAGGGAGGCCAGGAGATCAGAAGAAATACCTTCTGATCTTCTGGCCTTTCCTGTGATTAGGGACTCGGGATTTGGGACCGGTCATCACGCGTTTCGCGCCCGCTCCGACCGGCTATCTCCACCTCGGCCACGTGCTCAACGCCATTCATGTTTGGGAAACGGCCCGCGCCAGCGGCCCCGGCGGCCGCGTGCTGTTGCGGATCGAAGATCACGATCGCACGCGCAGCCGGCCCGAGTTCGAGGCCGCCTTGCTCGAGGACCTTGCGTGGCTGGGATACGAGTCTGATGGCGGCGTGACGAGACAAAGCGAGCGGAGCAGCCTGTACGAACAGGCACTGGAAGGTTTGCATGCGCGCGGGTTGACGTACGCGTGCGACTGTTCCCGCGCCGACATCGGTGCGGGCGCGTACCCTGGAACGTGCCGCGACAAGAAGCTGCCCGACGCGGTTGGATTCGGCGTGCGCGTGCGGCTGGACTCGACGGTTGAGCGGTTCGAGGATCGTCGTCTGGGATCGCAGGAGCAGCGGCCTTCGGAGCAATGCGGCGATGTGCTGGTTCGCGATCGAGATGGCAACTGGACGTATCAGTTTGCGGTCGTCGTCGACGACTGGCTGCAGGGCGTGAACCTCGTCATACGCGGTGAGGATCTGCTCGACTCAACCGGCCGCCAGATTCAGCTCGCGCGTCTCGTCGGCCGCCCACAGCCGCCGGCCTTTTTTCATCATGCGCTGCTGATGAAGACCGCCGCACAGAAGCTCAGCAAGTCGGACGGCGACACCGGCGTGCGGGATCTGCGCGCAAGAGGATGGAGCGCGGCGGCGGTAATTGAGCAGGCGAAGATCCTCGCCGCTCAATCACCGAATCACCGATCACCCGTTCACCTATCGCCCGATCGCGAATGAGAGCCCTGCCATCCACTCTGCTGTCGTGGCGGAGAACCCAGACGTCGTGCCGGTGCCCGAGAGGTCGAAATTCACAGGGCCTGCAAGGGCTGTGAGCGTATGGCGTGCTGCCATTTCCTGTGCTGAAGCGGCGGCCGGGCCGCCACAAACGAGGACAGCGGCGACCGTAAAGAGGAACAGATTGCGATGCACGAGGGCCTCCTTTGGTTGACGTTCGAGCCTCGCAGCATGCGAAATGCCAAACGGCGTTCACGCCCGGCTACCGATCGCGCCAGTATTTCTCTTCGATCTCTTCGATTTCCTCCTCGCTCAGCCCGAAATAATGGCCGAACTCGTGAATCACGGTCTCGGCCACACATTGACGGATGCCCTCTTCGTCCTCGCAGGCGTCTTCGATTGGAAACTGATAGATCGAGATTCGATCCGGAAGGGTATTTCCGTAGGTCGCTTCGCGCTCCGTCAGGGGAGTGCCCTGATACAGCCCGAACAACGAGTCGCCAGGCTCCATCTCCATGTCCTCGAGGAGCGCTGGTGAGGGTTCGTCTTCGACCACGACCGCCACGTTCGCCATAGCTTCGCGAAACCGTGCGGGAATCTCCTTCAGGGCCTCTTCGACGAGCTCGGTGAACCGTTTTCGAGTCATTCCACGCATATCCTACCGTGCAGATTTTGATCGCCGTCTATTTCGGGTACCTGGCTGCCATGGCTGTCGCGCGAAGGAAGGCGCGTCCGGCCATCCTGTCGATGGCGATACTCGTCTGTGTCTTCACCGTCGGCACTCCGCACATCATGCCGCTCGTCTATCTGCTGTCCGGTTACTGGCTGCCGGCGCTGCTGGTCCGCGAGACAAATGCCCGGTTGGAACGACAGTTACTGGACGTCGATCACATGCTGTTCGGGGCGCATGGACTGGAGGCGTTCGAACGGAGGGCGCCGCGGCTTCTGATTGAATATCTCGAACTGGCGTATCTGCTGTGTTATGCCGTCGTGCCCGCGGGGTTCGCGTCCCTGCTCTTCGCCCACTACACCGGTGAGACGCTCGACACGTTCTGGTCGGTTGTTCTGCTGGCTGCGTTCGCCTGCTATGGGTTACTGCCATGGCTGCCGACGCGCGCGCCCCGCGCCGTCGAACCGCCCGGACACGAGATGCGCTCGTCGATCAGGAGATTGAATCTGGCAGTGTTGAATCGCGCCAGCGTGCAGTGGAACACGTTCCCCAGCGGCCATACGGCGGCGTCATTGGCGACGGCGCTCGCGGTGGGCATTCACATGCCGCTCGCAGGCGTCGTCCTGGCAGTGGTGGCGCTGAGCATCGCCGCCGGCAGCGTCGTCGGCCGCTATCACTACGCGGCAGATGCAATCATCGGCGCGGCGGTCGCCGTGCTCGCTTTCGTTATGGTAGCCGCCGCGCGCGGACTGTGACCGAAGGCTTCTTGGAGGTCACTTCCATGGTCTTTGGCGGAATCAGTCTCGAGGGACGCGAGTAGACGATCTGGTACTGATGTTCGAGCTCGTTCCCGAGCGAGAGCAGGCGATCGCCCAGCGCCATCGGCGTCAGAAGGTCATCGCGCCGTCCGCCTGTTTCCTTTGTCCCGTCAGCTACCGTTTTTGCGAGCTCTTGCTCTTCGCGGCTTGCCGCCGCGGCGTCCCGCCTGGTCAGGAGCAGGGTGTGCAGGGTTGCACCGGATTCGTGCAGCGCGTCGAGCACGGACTGGTGATATTGCTCGCTGAACTCGGGACCGCGTGCCGCATAGACGATGATGTGCCCGCGCGTGGCCTTCCGGCGGCGCAGACCACGAGAGGCATCGACGATGCCCTCCAGGATGTAGGTCCCGCTTCCCGATCGGGCAAAGACGGATCCAATCGCCTTGTCGAGACGCGCGGCATCGCGCGTGTAGTCGGACAGCACGGTGGGACGCTCGCCTGTGCCGATGAGCGCGATCTCATGTTTGCCGGCCATCTGTTTGAAGAATCCACGCAGCGCGTTGCGCACGTCGAGCAGATGCTCTTCCATGGCCTCGCTCGTATCGATCAGCAATGCAATCTGCATCGGCTCCGTCGCTGCCGACACCCGTAGGACCTCTCGTGCCGCATCATCTTCGCGGACGATGAAGTCGCCAACTGAGAGGCCAGTGACCGGCGCGTCGTTCTTGTCGACGACGCTGGCATACACGGTGTGCTCTGTGGCTTGTGCCGATACGGGCTGCGCCGGCAGGAAGGTCGCAATCGCCAACACGAACAATGCTATCGGACGCATTTTTACCTCGTCCTAAGTCTACGTCGGAGCTTTCGAAATGAGGCCAGCATTTCGGCGTAGGAGAAATTCGCATTCCGGCCGCTGGGGTTCGGCAGGACAAACACTTGTGCGCCTTCGAATGTCGCCCGCTGAGGCCCGAGCCGCACCGCTCCCTTAGCCGCGAAGATCCAGCGATACAACGACACCCCGACGAACGCCACGATCTCGGGTTTGAAGCGGCGAACCTTGTCTCGCAGCACGTCGACGCCCGCGTCACACTCCTCGCGGCGCAAGGTGTCGATCCCGGGGGTTTCACGCGCGACAAGGTTGGTGATTCCAAAACCCCATTCCGGCAGCCGGTCGTCGGCGCGCCAGTCGATCGGCTCAGGCACGAGCTTCGAATCGAAGAGCAGTTTCCAGAACCGGTTGGAGTAGCCGGCGAAATGATGGCCGGTTGCGGCCGAACGGATACCTGGATTGATGCCGACGAACAGGACGCGGACGCCTGGCACGATGCGGTCGCGAAGAGGCGGCACGTCAGATCTCGGGCGTGCTGATGAGAAGCGCGAGTGTCAGGTGGGGGAGGAGTCCCATACCGCCCTGCGGGCAGGGCACGATGCTAGCACGCCGTGTTTACCCCGCCGTAGCCTTGGCGGAGGCGTGACTAGCAGATGCCGGGAACCAGCCGCCACTTCACTGCCTGGCAGTAGCGGACGTACTGTGGGTCGAGGCCCAGCGTTTCTTCCTCGTACAGAGCGCGGACGATAAGAGCCGCATCGCCTATCAGAAGGACCGCCGCGTTCCATCCCGTCGGATGTGCGGCGAGAAAGGGAATGTGCGTGAGGAGATAGCCGAGATAAATCGGGTGCCGGACGACTCGATACAGGCCGCGCTCCATCACCCCGCGATTCGCAGGCAGCAGCCCGAAGCTGTAGCCGAGGGAAATCTTGCCTCCCACCACGATAAGCAGTCCGAGGCCCAACAGCGTTGCGGCAGCGGCCTCGGGAAGGATGGGCGCGACTTGCGCCGGCTGGCTCAGCAGGGGAAGGGTCATCGACACCGCAGTCACCAGGCGGACGGCCGGACGCCGATCCACGACAGACGCGGGCCGCCGGAGACAGGTCAGCACGACGACAAGCGCCTCGCCGACGAGCAGCAGCAGGTCGGTCGCGCGGTTGGTCTCGAGAAAGTCCCCGAGCAGCCGCCACGCCAGCGTCAAGAACAGCGCGCCGACGAGAACTCTCGACAGGTTCTCGCACGTGCGCGGACTCAGCGGCGCGAGCGTCATCGCGCGGCCGTCCCTACGTTCTGCGTGTCCGCAAGGAAGTAGGTGTTGCACACCTCGTCGAGGAGATCGGTGGAGAGCTCGGCCGGACGGCGGTGGTACCTGCACAGGCTCACCATCTGATCCGTGAGATCGCGCGGATGGCACGCGCGCATATCGAGTTTCCTGCCGACGTAATACTTGTCGTGCAGATGCATCACGATCGACGTGTCGAACGGAAGCTTGTGGCGCTTGCAGTTCATCTCCCAGATCTTCGAGAACTGCTCGAGCGACGGGTTCTTCGCGAGAATCTTGTACGGGATACGTCGCAGAAACGCTTCGTCCGCGAGCGAGCGGGGCTCGAGGTTCGTCGCGAACACCACCATCACGTCGAACGGCACCTGAAATTTTCGGCCTGAGATCAGGTTCAAATAGTCGACGCGCGACTCGAGCGGAACGATCCACCGGTTCAACAGGTCGCGCGCGGGCACACGCTGGCGGCCGAAGTCGTCTACGACCAGGACGCCGCCGTTCGCTTTCAGATGCACTGGCGCCTCGTAGAACGCCGACAGCTCCTTGTAGCGGAGGTCGAGCATCTCGAGCGTCAGCTCGCCGCCGACGGTGATGACCGGCCTGCCGACGCGAATCCACCTGCCGTCGACGTCGCCGTCCGATCTGATGATCGAGCCTGGATCGTGAGTGTCGTGCGCGTCGTGCGCGACGGGATCGTACATGGTCACGACCTGGCCGTCGATGTCGAGGGCGTGCGGGATATAGATGTCGCCGCCCAGCACCTTGCCGATCCCTTCGCCCATGACGCTCTTGCCGTTTCCCGGCGGCCCGTAGAGGAACATCGCCTTGCCCGACGCAATCGCCGGCCCGAGCTGATCGAGCATCTCGGGCTCGACGATGAGATGCGAAAAGGCTCCTGCGACGCGCTCGCGGAATACGTCGCGCGTTTGCGCGCGGAGCGCGCTCATGTAGGCATCGTACTGCGCCACAGGTACTGGAGCGGGGCCGACATACCCGCACGCTTCGAAATAGCGCAGCGCCCGATCGCGACCGGCGTCGGTCAGCGTGTAGCGATAGCCCGCAGTGCCCATGCCCGCGGCGCTCTTCACCTGCACCAGCATCTCGATGCGCAGATGCTCGAGATGCGGCTCGAGGATGTTGTATGGAAGGCGGATGCGATCGGCGAGATCCATACCGCTCGCTTCGCCGCCGTGCAGCGATTTGGTGACGAGCGACGTCAGCGTATCTCGCGACAGGCCGCTGTCGGCCATCGTCAGCGGCCGTTGCGGCGCCAGCACCTCGGCGGTATCGAATTCCTGCGCGATCGCGATGCTCATCGAGGGGGATCTCCTGTTACTTGCCGACGTTGTTCGACATCGGCACCAGCACCTGCATGAACCGAATCGCCGCCGGACCGATCGTCACGATCCAGATGGCGGGGAAGATGCACAGCACGAGCGGAAACACCATCTTCACGCCGGTCTTCGCCGCCGCCTCTTCTGCGCGCTGCCGCCGCTTGGTGCGCAGCGTGTCGGAGAACACTCGGAGCGAGTTGGCGACGCTGGTGCCGAACTTATCCGTCTGGATGAGCATGGCGACGAGAGCGTTGAGGTCATCGACGCCGGTTCGCTCGGCCAGATTGCGGAGTGCCTCGGAGCGCCCAGTGCCGGCCAGCAGCTCGAGATTCACCAGCCGCAGCTCGCTCGCGAGATCGGCATACGCGAACTCGAGCTCCTGCGCGACCCTGGCCAGCGCCTGGTCGAGACCGAGGCCCGCTTCGACGCTGACCACCATCAGGTCGAGCGCGTCGGCCAGCGATAGCCGGATGCGGTGCTGGCGCTTCTTTGCCTTGCGCGCGAGGATGAACCCGGGAATCACGTAGCCGACGCCCATCGCGGGCAGCGCGGACAGCAGACTCGGGCGGCCCATCAGCGGCGTCATGAAGATCGCGAAGCAGCCCAGCGCGAACGCGAGGCGGATGCCGAGAAACACGAACAGCGCCTCGCCGCCGCGATAGCCGGCCATGATGAGCCGTAGCCGGAGCTTGCCGAGCTCTTTGGGCGATTGCGGCGCGCGCTCGCCGATGCGCTTGAAAAAGGCGATGGCCTGCTCGTTCGACGGGTCAGGGATCGCCGCTTCGGCCTGGGCGCCGCCACCCACGACATCGCGGAGGCGGGCATTGAGGCCGGCCGAACGTGCGGTCAGCGCATAGGTGACCGCCGTCACCAGCAGCGATCCGAACACGAACGCCAGAAGAGGAAGCAGCATCGTCACGATTACACCTCGATCTTCACGATTTGTTTGATCCAGATGAAGCCGATCGCCTGCATCACGATGCAGGCCATGATCATCATCTGGCCGATGCGCTCTTCGAAGAGCAGGTTCATGTGTTCGGGGTTGATGAACATCAGCGCGACGGCGAGGAACGCCGGCAGCGCCATCAGCACGTACCCGGTGAAGCGGCCGTGGGCCGTGTGCACACGCACCTGCCTGCGAATCTTGAATCGCTCGCGCACGACGTTCGCGAGGTTGTCGAGAATTTCAGCGAGGTTGCCGCCGGTTTCTCTCTGGATGAGCACCGCGGTCGCGAAGAATTTGACGTCGAGCAGCGGAATGCGTTCGGCCAGCGCGTTGAGCGACTCCTTGAGCGGCAGGCCGTAGTTCTGCTCGTCGAACGCCTTGCGGAATTCCGGTCCGACCGGGTCGTCGAGCTCGTCGGCGACCATCTTCATGCCGGCGCTGAACGCGTGGCCGGCGCGGACCGCGCGCGACAGGAGGTCGAGCGCTTCCGGGAAATGCTCCTCGAACCGGTAGATCCGTGCCGACCGCTTCTGCTTGAGTATGAGTGGCTGGAAGCCGAGGCCCAGCACGAACGCGACCATGGCCGCCCACCAGAGGTGCGTGAACATGTATGTCGCAAACGCGGCGAGCGCGCCGAAGGTCAGCGTGAACAGAATGACGGCGCTGATCGTCATCGCCGTGCCGGTCTGCTGAAGCCAGCGCTCGACGCCGGATCCCTTCAGCGCGGCGCCGGCGAAGCGATCCATGTTCGGCAAGGGTCCGACGATCTCCTTGAGGAGCAGCGTGCTGCCGCCGGCGGCCGCTTCTTCCGTCGTCGGGACGGCGCCGCCGCCGGCTTCCTGGAGGCGGCTCTCGATCGTTTTCTCCCGCCGCACCTGGTTGCGGCCGGACATCAGCATGTATATGCCGACGACCGCGGCTGCCACCGCGACGAACATGAGTATGACGAGGACTTGGAGCTGCATCACCGCACCTCGACTACGCCTTCGAACATGTCAGGCGGCAGCGTCACGCCCGCCGTTTTCAGGCGCTCGCAGACTTTGGGCCGTACGCCGGTGGCCATGAAACGCCCGAGCACCTTGCCTTCGGGCGAGAGTCCGACCTTCTCGAACTTGAAAATCTCCTGCATCGTGATGATGTCGCCTTCCATTCCCGTGATTTCCGAGACGCTGGTCACCTTGCGGGTGCCGTCGCTCATGCGCGCCTGCTGCACGACGATCTGGATCGCCGACACGACTTGCTGCCGCATCGCCTTGTCCGGGAGATTCACGTTCGCCATCGCGATCATCGTTTCAAGACGCGCCAGGGCGTCGCGGGGCGTGTTCGCGTGGATGGTTGTGAGCGAGCCGTCATGGCCCGTGTTCATTGCCTGAAGCATGTCGAGCGCTTCCTCGCCGCGGACCTCGCCGACGATGATGCGGTCGGGGCGCATACGCAAGCAGTTGACGACGAGCTGGCGCTGGCGGACCGCGCCTTTGCCTTCGACGTTCGCCGGCCGTGTCTCGAGCCGCACGACGTGCGGCTGCTGCAGCTGCAGCTCGGCCGCGTCTTCGACCGTGACGATGCGCTCGCGGTCTGAGATGAACGACGACAGCACGTTGAGGAGTGTCGTCTTACCGGCGCCAGTACCGCCGCTGACGAGCACGTTCAGCTTCAGGTTCACGCAGTGCCGCAGGAACTCGAGCATGTTCGTGGTGATCGCCTTGTAGCCGACAAGGTCCTCGGCCTTGAGACGATCCGACGGAAAACGGCGAATCGACAGCAGCGGGCCGTCGACCGCCAGCGGCGGAATGATCGCGTTGACGCGCGAGCCGTCCGGCAGGCGGGCATCGACCATCGGAGAGCTGTCGTCGATGCGGCGGCCTACGCCGCTGACGATGCGATCGATGACCCGGAGAAGATGCTGATCGTCCTGAAACGCGGCGGGGACGGCTTCGAGCTTGCCGCGGCGTTCGACGAACACCTGCTTGTAGGTGTTCACCAGAATGTCGCTGACCGTCTTGTCCCGCAGCAGCGGCTCCAGCGGGCCGAAGCCAAATACCTCGTCGAGCACGTCGCCGAGAATCGCGTCGCGCTCGCTGACCGACAGCGGGATGCCGGTTTCCGCAATCAGCGTCGAGACGAGCGCGCGGATTTCGCCTTCGACGGTCTTGCGCTCCGACGTCGCGAGCTTTTCGAGATTCAGCTTGGTCAGCAACTTGCGATGGACGGTGCCGCGTACCTCGAGGTACTGGGTGCGGCGCGCGTCGGTGGCGACTGACCGCGGCATGGCCGGCGACGCGGGTGGGGGAGTGATCACTGGAGCAGCCATAAGGTTTTAAAAAAGTCCCATGAACGACGCGCGCGCGCGCGGCTGGTCCGCAGGGGCATCGGTCTGACTCGGAGACACGATCTGCCTGGTGAAGGTGGCGAATTGGGCTGCCAGCTCGGAATGATTGCTGAGCGTGAGGGGCACACCCGAGTTCAGCGCTGCCGATACCGTGCTGTAGTCGCTCGAAAAGACCGAGAACAGACTCACGCCGAGCGTGCTCTCGATCTGTTTCGGCCCGATTTCGTGATGATCGGACATGCGATTCAGCAGCACGCGGAGTCGATCCTTTCCCGCTCCAAGCTGGCCGAGACGATCGACCACGCGATGCGCGTTTCGTACGCAGGCGATATCCGGGTTCGCCACGAGAAAAATCGCTTCGGCCGCAAACACCGCGACGTCCGCGCACGGACCGGTGACCAGGCCGGCGTCGATGATGATGTAGTCGTAGCTGCGGCCCAGCGTCTGGAGCAGTTGTTCGAAGTTGACTGTGTCCTGCGGCCCGGGGCGATCGGCCTGCTCGCCGCCCGCAAGGATGTCCAGCCCCGTCTTGTGCTTCACCACGAGCTCGCGCAGGAACTCCGAGTCGATGCGATGGAGGCTGTCGAGCGCGTCGACCAGCGTGAAGCGCGGTCGCACGCCGAGAAACAGCGAGACCTCGCCGATGAATTGATGGAGGTCGATGATCAGCGTCGGCTTCTTCGACAGCCGGGCAATCTCGATCGCGCTGTTCACCGCCACGGTCGTCGTGCCGGCGCCGCCCTTGACGCCGAAGAAGGACAGGACAGCGCTGTTGCGGGTACCGTCCTTCGGCCTGGCGCGCTCAGCGGCCCGGTGAATGGCCGCGTTGAACGACTCGTCGATCGGCCACGCGAGGTATTCGTTCGCGCCGGCGCGCATCGCCTGCAGAATCTGCTCGGGCTGCGCCGACGAGGCAATCGCGATGACTGTTGCCGCCGGCCACTGGCTGCGCAGGCGCTCGATGGCTTCCACTGACTTTGCGCCGTGGCGGATGTCGACGACCGTCAACGACGGCGGGTTGGCCGTGGCGTGGCGTTCGTCGACCAACGCGACGGATGTTCCGGACGCGCGCAGGCATTTCGTGACATGCGCACGAAACTCGGTGTCGGTGCTGGACAGGAGAACCGTCAGTTGTGCCATGGGCTTCGCCGTTACTTGACGAGAATGATTGCGATGGGAAACGCACCGGTCGGCGCCGGACCACCGTTGCCAGTCAACATTCCGCCGATTGGCGTGATGCGCCCGACGACGGTGTTGCCCTGCATTTCTTCGATGAAGAAACCCATGTAGTTGACTGCCTTGAGATCGGCGTTGCGCCCGCTTCTCTTGCCCTCGTCGTAGAAGACGGGATCGAAGAGCGGGATCGCCACGACACGCGGGCTCGGATGCATGGTCGACACGGCCTTGTTGTTGTAGGTATCCCAATACGCCGATGGGTCTCGCGCGATGAGATCGTCCATGCCCTGGCGCGTCGGTCCCACCATGTTGCCCGGCTCTGCGACCAGCAGGTCACCGAAACCCATCATGGTCGTGTTGCAGTTGCCGATGTTCCAACGGTAGTCCTCGGCGCCGCTCGAGTCGCCGATCGCGTACGGGAAGTAAAAGCTCGGCGCGATCTGGTCGCCGGTGCCGGCTTTCAGCTCGATGAGCGTGCCCTTGTCCGCTTCCGCGTTGTAGCCGGTGTAGCCGGGCTGGCCCATTGGAATATAGATATCCGGGTTGGCCAGCGGCTTTCCTTTCTTGTCGAACGCGTCGAAGGTATCGCTGGGATCCCATGGCGGCGTCTGGCTCTCGATCCATTTGTCGGGAACGGTAAATGGCTTGACGCACGTCATGGCGTTTGCGGGCGACACTTCAGCCGTGGCCTCGGCGCCGAGATCGACATTGGGGACGCCGAACATCGGCGCGATGAACGTCGACAGCGGATTCCCTCTGACGCCGCTGCGCTGAACCCGCACGCGTACCCGCGTGTTGGTTGGAAAGGTGACATCCTCGGGGAGCACAGACACCGGGGCGTTCATCACGTTGTTGTCGGCGGCGGTCGAGGCGGCGATCGCGTTCTTGACGGCCGGGCCGGTGGCCGACCGATCGTCGAAGTTGTCGAAGCCGAGGGCCACTGCGCCCGCCAGCGCTCCGGCGTCAGCTGAGCTTTGCGCCTCGGTGCGCGCGACCATCAACATGCCGACGTCTACCGCGAGCATCGTCGCGCTGAGGAACGCGACCAGCCCGGTCGCGACCATGACGAGAGTCATGCCGCGCTCGTCGCGAAGTCTGCTCTGAAGACGTGTCATGGCTTCTCTCCTGTGAGCCGCTTGTACTGGGTGATCAGCTTCTCGAGCTCGTCGTTGCGGCTCGCCTGCTCACGAGCGAGCTTGTCCTGCGCCTTCTGATGCTTCTCGGCAATCTTCCGCTCTTCTTCGAGCCGCGCGTTTTCGATCTTCTGCTGCTCGGCGTCGCGCCGTGCCTGCTCCTTGGCGAGCTTGTCGGCGACGACCTTGGCCTTGGCGGCTTGCTCCTGCGCCTTGGCGTTCTCCTCCTGCTGCTCGAGCCAGCGCTTGCGATCGATCGCGGCCTGTTCTTCGAGCCGCTTCTCTTCGATCTTCTTCTCGCGCGCTTCGCGCTCGGCGTCGGCCTTGCGGGCGATTTCCTGTTCCTTCTGCTGCTTCTTGTCCTCTTCCGCCGCGCGCTCGGCTTCGATCACCGCGGCCTTGCGAGCACGCTCAGCCTGTTCGCGCTCGAGCCGGGCGATCTCCTTCTGTGCGCGTTCCGCGTTCTTGCGGTCCTCGGACGATATGGCCGGCTCCGCGACGACCGCGGGTGCGACGGATGCGACGGATGCGGCGAGTGCGGCGGGTGCAACAGGTGCGTTGGGTGCAACGGGTGCATCCGGTGTGTTGCTCACAACCGTGCGCTGCGGACCCGCGGGTGAATTCGGCACCGCGCTCGAGAATGCCGGCGCGGGCATCGGGACCGTTTTTGTCGGCGCCTCCAGGAACGGTTCCACCAGGCTGGGCAAATTCGGAGTAACGCCGGGCGAGTCGCGCCGGACGATGTGCGGCGTGATCATTATGACGAGCTCGGTGTTTTGCTTCTGGTACGCCTGGCTGCGGAACAGGTAGCCAAGAATCGGGATGTCGCCGATACCGGGCACGCGCCGAAGCGTCTCGTCCATGTTTCGATCGAGCAGTCCGGAAATCGCAAACGTCTGGCCGTCGTGCAACTCGACGTCGGTCTCAGTACGGCGGGTCTTGAGCGCCGGCACCCTGAATCCCTCGAGCGTGACCGCATTGCCGAAGTCGAGCGCGCTCACTTCGGGCGCCACCTTCAGATGGACGTAACCCCCACCGGTGAGGGTGGGCGTAAACCGCAGGCGGATGCCGAATTCCTTGAATACGATCGTCACCGACTGGTTGGCGCCGCCTCCCTGGACCACCGGGTACGGAAACTCGCCGCCCGCCAGGAAGCTCGCTTCTTTGCCGTCCTGCGTCACCAGGTTCGGTTCCGCGAGGCTCTCGAAAAGTCCCCGGCCCTTGAGTGCCTTCACCGTGGCGCCGATGGCATCTTCCGTCATGAAACCGAAGACATTGAGAAAGTCGGATGTGATCCACGCTTTCTTGTCCACGTCGTAGCGTGGCGCAGGGAATTGTCCAGTCGTGCTTCGGCCCATCCAGCCCTTGTCGCCGGTCGGCCCGCCGAAGAAGTTGACGCCGAGCTCCTGCATCGCGCTGCGATTCACTTCGGCGAACCGCACCTTCAGCATCACCTGGTTGGTCTCGACGCTCTCGGTCTGGCGCATCATGTTGACGATGTTTTCCGGCTTCTCGACGTAGCCGGCGGCCAGTGACTTCGCGCCGTCGATGACGTACTTCGCCGAGACGACGCCCGACAGCACGACGTCCTTGCCGTTGACGGCAACGGCAATCGGCTCGTTCGGGAACTGTCTGCGAATCTGTCCTTCGAGCGGCGTCAGATCGCGGCGCACGATCACTTCGTAGGTCGTGATGCGGCCGTTATCGCTCCACACCAGCAGCGAAATCGTTCCCGGGGCTTTTCCGTGCACGAGCAGCTCGCGCGGTGTGGTGACCATCGCGTCGGCGATCTCGGGCGTGGAGAGCGATACCCGCTGGATGGAGCGATCGGTATGGATGACCGCCGACCGGCCGACCAGCAGCAGAATCTGCTCAGTAGCGCCGGCCACGCTCGTCTCGCCCGCGGCAAACACGCGGCTCGAGCTGAATGCCGGCGGCATGACCATGAGAACGAAAATCGCGAGTCTTCGAAGGGTTTTCATCATCAGCTCCTATCCGACGGTGACGTTTTGCCGCTTGTCGCCGCGGATGATTTCGACAGTTGGCGCGGGCGGAATGAATGCCGGTACTGATGTGTTCGCCGGCGCCGAGCGCCGGGCGATCGGGGCCGGGGCCGTTCTCTGCTGGACGGTTCCCATGAGGACGCCGGGCTTCACGCCCGCGGTAGTCGGAGAATCAACGTCGAGCGGATTGCGCAGCGCCAGCTGAATCTTCCCTTCGGTGCTGGCGAGCGTCAGGCGCTCGGCCTCGTCGGGCGTCACCACCATCGTGACGACCGTGACGGAAACGGGCTTGCCGTCTTTCGAGTCGTGCTCGAGCCGCGTGCCGGCGGTGAGGACCTCGACGTTCGACAGGACGACTTTCGAGGTCATGTCCTCGGCTTTCGCCGTCGGGCTCTGCGTCGCGACCACGTCGACGCGCGTACCGGGAAGAACGTAGCCGGCGACGCCGATGACTTCGTTGACCCTCACCGACATGGCGCGCTTGCCCGCCGGGATGATTGGCGGCAGGCCGCTGCCGGCTTCTTTCGACGCCAGCTTGCCAGGCAGTATCGGCTCGTGGCGCACCACCGAGTCGATCAGCCCGCGGCCGATCAACGCGGCCGGATCCTCGAATGCCCCTTCCGGCACCGCGCTCGCCGGCCACTCGACCGATTTCAGGTCGTCGCGGCCCAGCTCGCTGCCGAGCGAGAGATCCGCGTTGGCGACGATGACGCGCTTGGTCGGCACCGTCACCGTCTTGACCGGCACATTCTGCAGGTAGTCATAGGTGCCGTACGCGAGCCCGCCTCCGGCGATGATGGCGATGAGAAACACTGAAAAAATCCGCACGCGATTCATAAGGTCCTCGTTTTCTATGGAGCTTCGTTGCGCATGATCGCCGTCGCGCGCATGGTGATCGGCCCGCCGACCGTCGCGGAGGGCGAGACCAGCCTGACGACCGGCTGCAGCATGATGAACTCGAACGGATAGTCGACCGTGACCATCGACGCGCTGACCGGATTGCCGTTCACGGTGATCGACGCGGCCTCGTTGACGACGACCGACGCGGTCGCTGCCTTCGTGAGCTGACCGTTGGACATGTACGCGCGCACCAGTGCGGTGGTATCCGCTGTCGAGCCGCTGGGCATCACCGCCATGCGCGCACCCTCGCGCGCGGCGTTGGTCAGCACCTGCCAGGTCTCGTACGCCCGGCCGACCTCGAAAATGCCCACCATCAGCACGAGGAGCAGCGGAATGCAGATCGCCGTCTCGACCATCGCACTTCCGCGTTCACGGTTGCGGTTATTCATGTTCATACTGAATCTCCGATCAACATGGCGATGACGCATCCGATTGCGATGGCTGGTCCGTAAGAGAATCTGTTGTGCTCGGCCGGCGATTCGATCGCCGTCTTCAACTTGTCAGGCCGTCCGAGCAGCCGCGCCGCCATTCCCACCGTTCGTCCCAGACGGCCGCGCTGTATGGCGATGACCACCGCCAGCACGCCGCCGGCGATTGCGACATACAGAAACGCGGTCACGATCCGGCCGCTTCCGAGCAGAGTGCCCGCCGCTGCGAACAACTTCACGTCGCCGGCTCCCGTGGCGCCGAACACATGTCCAGGGAGCATCATCAGAAAACCGAACGCGAGTCCCGCGAGCGCCGAGGTCACGGTGATCTTGTTGACACCGACCGTCGCCAGCACCAGTCCCGCTGCCGCCGTCGTGACGCAGACGACGTTTGGAATGCGGCGTTGCCGAATGTCGATCACGGCCGCCGTGCCGAGTCCGGCAGTCAGCGCCGCGAGCACGATGAGATCAGATGCTGGGACCAATGGCCTGCCAGAAAAATCTGTTGATGTGGTCGCCAAGCACCGTCACGGCGCCGACGGCGGCGCACGCAATCAGCGTGGCGAGCAGCGCGTACTCGAGCAAATCCTGCCCGTCGTCAAGCCGCAGCAATCGTTGAAGTAATCGCATATGACCTCCGTGTCAGGCGGACGGGCGCTGCCCATGGCAGCGCCCCCAGCCTGTGTCGCCTGCTCCGAACCGTGGCTTACGCCGCGGCGGGCAGCGGAATCGCCGCAACGATCGCGTTGAAGATGTCCTTCACGCGCACGCCCGCGGCCGTCACGCCCGCGACCGCGACGAGCGCGATCAACGCGACGAGCAGCGCGTACTCGAGAAGGTCCTGTCCATCTTCATCACGCCAAAACGAGCCGACGATCTGTGCAAGCTGCTTCATTTCGTTTCTCCTTGTGTTGCGTGCCGCACAAACGGCGCGCGATGCCTGACATAACGCAACCGCCGTACCACGATGAAATCCGGCCGCGCCATTTCCGCTCAACTCTCTCTGCGCAGAGAGGCTTAGCGGCTTGCGTGCCGTCCCAGACGTGCACGACGTGACCCGTCGCAGCACACCCCCGCCACGACAAAGTTGGTGTACGAAGGGCCCGAGTTGTGATTCGCGAGGACCGCGGGCCTGCGAATGCGGTTTTGTAAGTACGGGTGCCCGAATTGTTCACGCCAACCTGCAGCCGCGTGGCTCAATCCGGCACATGAGGCCCGCAACATATGCAGAGGCGTTACTTAGCGGCGTGTTGCAAACAGGGCACGGCGCTTGCGACAGGTACAGAAGTTGTGGTGAAGAAGGCACGAGACTTGGCGGCGACGCTTGCGGTGCTCGTGGTGTTGTTCGCCATGCTGGCGGCAATCAACCCCCGCGTGCGCGAGCGTTTCGGCGAGATGACGACGAGCGTGCAGGGCCGCGACGTCAATTCGTCGCTGGGTCCGCTCGGCAACGCGGCATATGCCGCAGTGTCAATCGGACAGGACTACGCAGTCGACAATCCCATCCTGTTTTCGTTTCTCGTCGTCGCCGTTGTGCTGTTCATGATGATGCTGAGAACCTAACGTGAGCACTGTCCTCGTTGTCCAAGCGGACGAGGTGCAGGCGGACGTCCTGCGCTCGATATTTGCCAAGCGCGTCGGCGCGGAGCTCGTCATGGTCGACTCCACCGCGGAGGCCGTACACGAGATAGACGCGCGCATCCCGGATCTCATTTTGTTGAGCGCGTTGCTGCCGCCACGCGACGAAGACGCGCTCATTGCGCATCTGCGATCGCTCGACGGCG
>Ga0184625_10000178_pt1 | contig 20188 bp, 17 predicted proteins | sample PLM3_30_b1_FD_133151 | JGI IMG/M metagenome (GOLD analysis project Ga0184625, IMG submission 133151) | Groundwater sediment microbial communities from an aquifer in East River, Colorado, USA - PLM3_30_b1 | ecosystem: Environmental > Terrestrial > Soil > Riparian zone | place: USA: East River... | reverse complement strand
GAAGAGACCGGTGACGTGCGTGGCCTGCATGTCCACCGAGAGTCGACCCGACGGCGGGAACCAGTGAATGTTCTGCGTCAGCACATCCTAGAGGACATACCCCCGGAAGAAGACCGGCACCGCGACGCCGACCAGCGTCCCGATCACGATCAGGTTGTCGATAAGGCGGCCGTGGTTGCGGGCGGCGAAGTAGCCCAGCGGGATGCCGAGTGCCACCGCGAAGAGCATCGCCGCGATCGACAGCTCGATGGTGGCCGGGAACGCCCGCCCGATGACGTCGAGCACCGCGTCGCCCTTCGTGGTCGACGCGCCCAGATCACCGGTGAGCAGGCGTTTCATGAACTTGCCGTACTGCACCCAGATCGACTCGTCGTAGCCGAGGGCACGGCGGAGCACCGCGCGCTTCTCGGGCGTGGCCCGCTCGCCCAGCAAGGCCTCAACCGGGCCGCCGGGCAGGCTGCGCAGCCACACGAAGACCAGCACGGTCAGCCCGAGCAGCGTCACAACGAGCTGGAGCAGCCGGCGTACGACGACTCGCACCATCGCTCACTCACATGGTTTCTTCAGGAGATGTGTTGGCCCGGCAGGACACGGCCCGGTGGGGACAACTGTCCCGCGCCGGGCCGTTCCCTGTCACTACCTGATCAGGCGCTCTTGGTGAGCGTGTTGAAGCGCTCGTCGGTGAGCGGGCTGGCCACCAGTCCGGTGATCTTCTTGGATGTCACGATGGCCGGAGGCGAGTGCCAGATCGGCACCGCCGGGAGCCACTTGGCCATGACGTCCCGGTTGACCTGCTTCCAGAGGTCGGCCTTCTTGGCCGAGTCGACCTCGGAGTTCGCCGCCGCGATCTCGGCGAACATGTCGGTCAGCGCGTCGTCACCGAAGTCCTTCTTAGGCCGGCCGAAGAACGTGGCGACGAAGTTGCCCGCGTCGTTGTAGTCCCCGGTCCAGCCGATGATGTGCAGGTCAGGCTTGCCGAGCTGCTGGATGTCGGTGCGGTAGCCACCGTTCCACGGGCGTGGCACACCGTTGATCTTGATGCCAACCGCCTGCAGGTCCGTCGAGATGGCCTGGAAGATCTCCGTCGGGTTGGGCATGTACGGCCGGGTGACGTCCGGCGGGTAGTAGAAGTTGAGCGTGAGCCCGGTGGCCCCAGCCTGCGCGAGCAGGTCCTTGGCCTTCGCCGGGTCGTACGCGTACGTCACCACGTCGTCGGCGTAGCCGGCCACCGCGGGGGGCATGAACTGCTTCGCCACAGTGGTGCCGCCCGGGCCCTTCGTCGAGGCGAGCTGCTCCCGGTTGATCGCATGTGCGATCGCCTGCCGTACCCGCAGATCGGCGAGCTTCGGGTTGCTCTTCTGGTTGAGGCCCAGGTAGAGGACGTTGAACGCCGGGCGGGCCATGACGTTGAAGCCCTCATCGGAAAGGGCCTTGCGGTCCGCCGGCGCCGGGAAGTCGATGGCGTCCACGGTGCCCGCGCGCAGTTCCTGCTTGCGAGTGGTCTCGTCCTTGATGATCTTGATGATCACCTTGTCGACCTTGGCCTTGTCACCCCAGTAGTCGGCGTAGCGGTTGAGCGTGATCTGGTTCGTCGACTTGTCCCAGCCTCCGAACGTGAAGGGCCCAGTACCGACCGGGTGCTCGTTCGCGTAGGCGCTGAAGGTGAACGCGTCGCCGACCTGCGTCACGGTGTCCGCGCTGAACTCCTGCAATGCTTTAGGGCTGGAGATCGAGAGCGCCGCGAGGGTGAATGCCCCCGGGAACGCGCCCTTGTACTTGTTCATCGTGAGGACAGCGGTGTTCTCGTCCTTCGCCTCGCACTTGTTGTAAACGGGTGGGCCGAACTCGCCCTCGTTCTTGGCGAAGCCCTCGAACACGTCCGCGTAGTAGACCATGATGCTCTGTGCGGCGGCGCCCTTCATGTTGAACCAGCGGTCGAAGTTGAAGCAGACCGCGGCGGCGTTGAAGGCCGTGCCGTCGTGGAACTTCACACCCTTGCGGAGGTTGAACGTCCAGACCTTGCCCTCCGCGTCGGAACTCCAGCTCTCGGCGAGCGCGGGCTGCAGGTCCGCCGTGCCGGGCTTGTTCTGGATGAGGGTGTCGTAGACCTGCCGGACGATCCGCAGTGACTCGCCGTCGTCGTTGAAGATCGGATCAAAGTTCCTCGGGTCCCCCGCACCGCCGAAAATGAACGTGCCGCCGGTCTGCTGCGCGCCACCGCGGTCGCTCTTGACGCACCCGGCGGCCGTAGCGGTTAACGCGGCGACGATCGCCACGATCACCGACGTCTTGAGTCTTCGTGCCTGCATTCTCCACCCCAAACTGCTACACGGCGCCGCCGTTAGCGCCGTTGGGTAGCGCCACCGTAGTACGGCGAAAGGAACGGCGAAACGAGCGTTAACCATCGGGATGCATTCGTGACGAGGGCGCATCGACACTGTGACCAGTTCATACTCTTGAACACTGTACGGTCCGGCGTAGCAGGCGAACCACATCGAAACACCCAGATCGGGCTGCTGGTGACCGCACGGGCATGCGGAGATGCTGGCGACGTACGAGCTCTCCATCTCCGCCTGCCGGCCGCCCTGTGTGGGCTGGTGCTGCTCCTGTCCGGATGCGGACATCACTAGTGACCGTATCGTCGAGGTTGACCCAGCGGTCGACGTGGAAGTGCTGTACGCGCCACCGTTCACGTCCGCTCAGGAGGAAACCTTCGCCGAGGCGATGCAGGTGTTTCGCGAGGCTAAGGTGATCGCGAGACCCCTTGGGTCGGCCCACGAGGTTGCAGAGATGGCAGTGGGTCTGTTGATAAGAAATGCTGATGACTTCTCCAAGTATTGGGGTTAGCCACCTGCACGTGTGACGGCCGCTTGGACTCGGCAATCAGTGCTCAACGACCCGTGTCTTCTTCTGCTCATGACGACCTCCGAGCCTGCGGGCGGTCGCTGGTGCGCGTGACCCCACCTAGGTCCAATCTAGGGTTCGCGGGTGAGCCCGGGGAGGCGTTTGGTGACCTGCGCGACCGGCACCGGGCATGCTTCCGACGGGCACTATTTGGCGTTGAAGTACGACGCCTCGGGGTGGTGTACGACGATCGCGTCGGTGGCCTGCTCGGGTACGAGCTGGAACTCCTCCGTCAGCACGACGCCGATCCGCTCCGGTTCGAGCAGAGCCGCGACCTTCGCGCGGTCCTCGAGATCCGGGCAGGCCGGGTAGCCGAAGGAGTAGCGGCAACCTCGGTAGTCGTTGGAGAGGATCCCAGCCAGGTCCGGCGGGTCGAACGAGGCGAGCGACTCACCGGAGGGCAGCAACAGCTCAGAGCGCACCCGGCGGTGCCAATGCTCCGCGAGCGCCTCGGTCAGCTGCACCGACAGGCCGTGCACCTCGAAGTAATCCCGATAGGCGTGCGCGGCCCGCAGCTTCTCTGCGTATTCGCTCACCGGCTGACCCACCGTCACCAGCTGCATCCCGATGACGTCGAGGCCGTCGGATCGTGGCCGGAAGAAGTCGGCGATGCACAGCCGGCGCTCGCGCCGCTGACGGGGGAAGATGAAGCGGGCCTGTTCGATGGCCGCGTGCTCGTCGAGCACGACCAACGTGTTGCCCTCGGAGTAGCACGGGAAGTAGCCATAGACGACCGCGGCCTCGAGCACCTGGTCGGCGACGAGTCGGTCCAGCCAGTACCGCATTCTCGGACGGCCTTCGGTCTCAACGAGCTCCTCATAGGACGGTCCGGAGCCGTCGCGCGAGCCACGCAACCCCCACTGGCCCAGGAACGTCGCCCGCTCGTCCAAGAGAGCCATGTAGTCCGCCAGGGGTAGGCCCTTCACCACGCGGGTGCCGAAGAAGGGCGCCACCGGAACCGGTACATCGACAGCGACGTCCGAACGTACCGACGCGTCGTCGAGTTCCGGCAACTCCTCGCCCACCATAGCCCGATGCCGCTCCCGCCGCTGGCGGCGCTCGGCCAGTTTGCGCTCACGATCGGCGTCCACGATTGGGGACTCGCCGCGCTTGGCCGCCATCACCTTGTCCATAAGGGAGAGTCCCTCGAACGCGTCCCGGGCGTAATGAACCTCGCCCGAGAACAGATCGCGCAGGTCGTCCTCCACATAGGAACGCGTAAGTGCCGCGCCGCCGAGCAGGACCGGCCACCGCGCGGCCACGCCGCGGGTGTCCATCTCCTGCAGGTTCTCCTTCATGATGACGGTGGACTTGACCAACAGGCCGGACATGCCGATCGCGTCGGCCTTCGCCTCCTCGGCCGCGTCGAGGATCGCCGAGATCGGTTGCTTGATGCCAATGTTCACGACCTCGAAGCCGTTGTTGGTGAGGATGATGTCGACGAGGTTCTTACCGATGTCGTGCACGTCGCCCTTCACTGTGGCGAGCACGATGCGGCCCTTGCCGCCGTCGTCGGCCTTCTCCATGTGCGGCTCGAGGTAGGCCACCGCGGTCTTCATAACCTCGGCGGACTGGAGCACGAACGGCAGCTGCATCTGCCCCGAGCCGAACAGCTCGCCGACCGTCTTCATGCCCGCGAGCAGCGTGTCGTTGATGATCGCCAGTGCCGGGCGGGAGGCCAGCGCGGAATCCAGGTCGGACTCCAGCCCGTTGCGCTCGCCGTCGACGATGCGCCGCTGCAGCCGTTCGTCCAGCGGCAGCGCCAACAGCTCCTCGGCGCGCGACGCCCGCGCGGACGCGGCGTCGACGCCCTCGAACAGCTCGATGAAGCGAGACAGGGGGTCATAGCCCTCCCGGCGGCGGTCGTAGACGAGGTCCAGCGCCACCTCACGCTGCTCATCCGGAATCTTCGACATCGGCAGGATCTTGCTCGCGTGCACGATGGCCGAGGTGAGGCCGGCCTGGACACATTCGTGCAGGAACACCGAGTTGAGCACCTGACGAGCGGCCGGGTTCAGACCGAAGGAGATGTTCGAGATGCCGAGCGTGAAATTGACGCCCGGGAAACGCTGGGAGATCTGCCGGATCGCCCCGATCGTCTCGATGCCGTCCCGGCGGACCTCCTCCTGACCGGTGGAGATCGGAAATGTGAGACAGTCGACGAGAATGTCAGAGATGTCCAAACCCCAGCGCCCCGTCAGGTCCTCGATGAGACGGGCCGCGACCCGTACCTTCCACTCGGCCGTACGGGCCTGACCCTCCTCGTCGATGGTCAACGCGACGACGGCGGCGCCGTGCTCGGCCACGATCGGCATGACCCGCGCGTACCGGGACGTGGGGCCGTCACCATCCTCGAAGTTCACCGAGTTGACCACGCACCGTCCGCCGAGCATCTCCAGCCCGGCCTCGATGACGTTCGGCTCGGTCGAGTCCAGCATGATCGGCAACGTCGACGCGGTGGCGAAGCGGCCGGCTATCTCCCGCATGTCCGCGGCGCCGTCCCGACCCACGTAGTCAATGCAGAGGTCGAGCAGGTGCGAGCCGTCCCGCGCCTGATCGCGGGCGATCTCCACACACGCGTGGTAGTCGCTGGCGAGCATGGCGTCGCGGAACGCCTTCGAGCCGTTGGCGTTGGTCCGCTCCCCCACCATGAGCACGCTCGCATCCTGTGCGAACGGAACATGGTGGTAGATCGACGCAACGCCCGCATCACGGCGCGGCGTGCGTGCGGCGGGCTCGGCCGTCGCGACCGCCTCGACGACCTTGGCGATATGGTCGGGGGTCGTGCCACAGCATCCGCCGACGAGTCGTGCCCCGTACTCGGTGATGAACCGCCGCATCGCCTCGCCGAGCTCGTCCGGGCGCAGCGGATACCTGGCGCCCGTCGCGGTGAGTTCGGGCAGGCCGGCGTTGGGCATAACGGACAGCGGTATCCGGGCGTTCTGCGACAAGTAACGCAGGTGCTCGGACATCTCGGTCGGGCCGGTGGCGCAGTTGAGGCCGATGAGGTCGATGCCGAGAGGTTCGAGCGCGGTGAGCGCGGCACCGATCTCCGAGCCCAGCAGCATCGTGCCGGTGGTCTCGACAGTTACGTGGCAGATGAGCGGCACCACACCGCCGGTCGCGGCGATGGCGCGGCGGGAACCGATGACCGCGGCCTTGGTCTGAAGCAGATCTTGGCACGTCTCCACGATGAGGGCATCGGCCCCGCCGGCGAGCAGGCCGGCCGCGCTGAGCTGGTAGGCGTCGCGCAGGGTGTCGTACCTCGTGTGCCCCAGCGTCGGGAGTTTGGTGCCCGGGCCGATCGAGCCGAGTACGAAACGCGGCCGGTCCGGGCTGGACCAGCCGTCGGCGACCTCGCGGGCCAGCCGCGCCCCGGCCTGCGACAGTTCGAAGATCCGGTCGGCGATGCCGTACTCGCCGAGCGCGGCGAGGTTGGCGCCGAAGGTGTTGGTCTCGACACAATCGGCCCCGGCGGCCAGGTAGGCGTCGTGAATGCCTCGTACGACGTCGGGCAGCGTCACGTTCAGGATCTCGCTGCAGCCCTCGTGGCCCTGGTAGTCGTCCAGGCTGGGGTCGGCCGCGTGCAGCATCGTGCCCATCGCCCCATCGGCGACGAGCACGCGCTGAGCAAGGCTTTCCAAGAATCCAGCTGGCATGGGGTACAGGCTAGACGCCGATCGGGCCTGCGTGTCGGCGGCGGTGTCAGCGGCCGGTCACGGGCGCGTGACTGCGGTGACCATTACGCTGGGGTACGTGAGCGAGTTCGATGGGCTGCCGGTGCTGCGCTCCCCCGTGGCCATTGCGGCCTTCGAGGGGTGGAACGACGCCGCCGACGCCTCGACTGCCGCCGTGGAGCATCTCGAGCAGGTCTGGTCCGCCAAGACCATCAGCGAGGTCGACCCCGAGGAGTTCTACGATTTCCAGGTCAACCGGCCGACCGTCTCCCAGCCCGAGGGCGAGGACCGGCGCATCGAGTGGCCGACCACGCGGTTCGCGATGGCGAGCCCCCCGGAGGCCGAGTCCGACGTGGTGCTCATCCGCGGCATCGAGCCGAGCACCCGCTGGCGCACGTTCTGCCAGGACGTGCTCGAGGTGTGCCACAGCCTGGAGGTGAACAGGGTGGTGCTGCTCGGTGCGCTGCTCGCCGATGTGCCGTACACCCGCTCGCTCCCGATCAGCGGCAGCGCCTCCGATCCGGGCGACATCGAACGGTTCGGCCTGACCGCGACCCGCTACGAGGGGCCCACGGGCATCGTCGGAGTGCTGCACGATGCCTGCCGCAAGGCTGAGCTGGACGCCGTGTCGTTCTGGGTGCACGTGCCGCATTACGCCAACAACCCGCCGTGCCCCAAGGCCACCCTTGCCCTGCTGCACCGGGTCGAGGAGGTGCTGGACCTACCCGTGCCGATGACAGATCTCGCCGAGCAGTCGGCCGAGTGGGAGGAGCGCCTTCGCACCGCGGCGGGGCAGGACGCTGAGCTGGCCGAGTACGTGCGGGAGCTGGAAGAGCGGGCCGGCGATGACCTCACGCCGCTGTCCGGCGACGAGATCGCACAGCACTTCGAGCGCTACCTTCGACGCCGCGGTGGCCACCCAGGCCCGACCGCGGGTATCTGAGCTGCCGGCTACTGCCGGTACGTGGCCAGGAAACGGCCGATGCGGCCGATCGCCTCCGCGAGGTCGTCGACGTGGGGCAGGGTCACCACGCGGAAGTGGTCCGGGCGCGGCCAGTTGAACCCGGTGCCCTGCACCACGAGCAGCCGCTCCGCGCGGAGCAGGTCGAGCACGAACCGCTCGTCGTCAACGATCGGGTACACCTCGGGGTCGAGCCGGGGAAAGGCGTACAGGGCGCCCTTGGGCTTGACACAGGAGACGCCGGGGATCTCGTTGAGCAGCCGCCACGCGGTGTCGCGCTGGTCCTTCAGGCGCCCCCCGGGCAGGACGAGGTCGTTGATGCTCTGGTAGCCGCCGAGTGCTGTCTGCACCGCGTACTGCGTCGGCACGTTGGGGCAGAGCCTCATGTTGGCCAGGATGTCCAGACCCTCGATGTAGCTGACGGCGTGCTGTTTCGGCCCGGACACGACCATCCAGCCGGTCCGGAACCCGGCCACCCGGTAGGCCTTGGACAGCCCGTTAAAGGTCAGGCAGAGCAGGTCCGGGGCCAGCGATGCGGTGCAGATGTGCTCAGCATCGTCGTACAGGATCTTGTCGTAGATCTCGTCGGCGAAGACGACCAGATTGTGCCGCCGAGCCAGTTCGACGATCTGCTCGAGCGTTTCGCGTGGATAGACGGCGCCGGTGGGGTTGTTGGGGTTGATGACGACGATCGCCTTGGTCCGCGACGTGATCCGCGCGGCGATGTGGTCGAGGTCTGGCCGCCAGTCGGCGCTCTCGTCGCATAGATAATGCACAGCCCGGCCGCCGCAGAGGCTCACCGCCGCCGTCCACAGTGGGTAGTCCGGCATCGGCACCAGAACCTCGTCGCCGTTGTTCAGCAAGGCCTGCAGCGACATGACGATCAGTTCGGACGCCCCGTTGCCGAGCCAGACGTCGTCGATGTCCACCCCGGTGACGAGCTTGGCCCGGTAGTACTGCGTGACCGCACGCCGGGCCGAGAGCAGGCCCTTGGAGTCGCCGTATCCGTGGGCCACGGGCAGGTTGAGGATGACGTCCTGGAGCATCTCCTCCGGCGCCTCGAAGCCGAACGGGGCCGGATTGCCGATGTTGAGCTTGAGCACGTGGTGGCCCTCGGCCTCCATCCGCTTGGCTTCCTGCATCACCGGGCCGCGGATGTCGTAGCAGACATTGGCCAGCTTCGCCGACTGGGTGACCTCCATGCGGAGAACCTTAAAGGTGCGCTTGGTTCCCGGCGGCCGGGTGCTAGTGCGGTAGCCCGTCTGTTGGGATGTGCGGCGCGTCACACCCTGTATGGCGTCCTAGGAAGCTAGGTTGAGCGAGTGACGATCAATCCAGGCGCCGCCGAGCATCCGCACCGCCAGATTGCCGCGTCCCTGCGCCAGCGGATCGGCGCGGGCGAATGGTCCGCCGGGGACCGCCTGCCATCGATTCCAGCGTTGGCCGATTCCTATGGCGTCGCAAAGCAGACCGTGCAGCGCACGATCGACCAGCTGCGGGTGGAGGGCCTGCTCATCACCCGGCCCGGCTCGGGCACCTTCGTGCGGGGCACCCGGCGACGGCTGAACCGACTCTCCCGGGGTAGATATAGCGCACGCCGCGGCTACCACGCCGATCTCGCCGCCCGCTACCGGCAGCAGCTGATCGAGGTAGGCCCCTCGCCCGCCCCGCCGGAGGTGGCCGACGCCTTCGGGGTCGCCGACGGCACGCCGCTGGTGGTCCGCCGCCACCTCGTCCGCACCGACGAGCAGCAGCCGGCCGAGGTGGGAGCGTCGTGGTTCCAACCGTCGGACGCGGCCGGAACGTCGCTCGCGCGGGTCGAGGCGTACGGGCGCCCGCTTTACCAAGAGGTCGAGGAGGAGACCGAGCGCCGGTACGCGACAGCGGCCGACCACCTGTCGGCGCGCCTGCCCACCCGGGAGGAGGCCGAGTTGCTCCACATCAGACCCGACACGCCCGTCCTGCACCTGCTGCACATCGCGTACGACGCCGAGCACCGCCCGATCGAGGTGGCGCAGGCGACGTGGCCCGGCCCGATGACCACGCTGACGGAGTCCTACCCGATCCCCGGGCCATCAGCTGACCTCCCCGAGGATGGCCCCGGCCTGCTGCTGGCGTGAGGTTGCCGCATAACGGCTACACCCGCAGGTACCAGCGCATACCGTCACGAGAATGGGAGCGTGGCGGGGGGCGGCGTTGGTGCTGGTCGTCGGCGTCACCCTGGCGGCACATCCGGCCATAGCCAGCACCGCCGCAGCCCCCGCGCCGACCATCGCTACGGCCATCGGGACGGTGGTAAGTGCCAACTGGTCCGGATACATGGTCAACGCCGGGCCACGCTCGAGCACCTACCGCGCCATCCGGGGCGCCTTCATCCAGCCAGCCGTGAGCCGAGGATGCCAACCCGAATCGGACCTGCTCACCTGGGTCGGTATCGGCGGCTTCAACCAACGGGCCAAGAACCGGACCCTCATCCAGATCGGGACCGACGCCGATTACGACATCATGAGCGGCACCAGCTACTGGGCCTGGTACCAGTACCTGCGCACCGATCTGCGGGGCAACCAGCTCGGCGGCAGCGAGAAGACGAAGCTGCCGATCAGGATCCGGCCCGGCGACGCCATCGTGGTGGCCACGTCCGTCCAGCCCGGCGCCGGGACCGCGGCGTTCGAGGTGCGCAACCTCACCACCGGTCACCGAGCATCGACAGTCCAGAACGTGCCGCGGGGGTTCCACGATGGCAGTTCGGCCGAGTTCGTGTCCGAGCGGACGGGAGGGTTAAGGCTGGCCCGCTTCGGCGTCACCGCCTGGACCGACGCGTCAGTCCAGCGGACCGACGGCGGCTGGCACGCCCTCGGGACCGAGGCGGGCCTGACCGAGATCCGCATGACCTCGGGCATACGCATACTCGCCGATCCGGACCCGATGAGGTCCGCCACAGGGTTCACGAACCGCTGGAAGGGGTGCCACTAACCGAGTCGGCCACGACCAGCTCCAACACTCGCGCGACTCCGTCGTCGTCCTTTGCGGCGGTCCGGGCATCGGCCCCGGCCACCACCGCCCGGTGTGCGTTCGCCACCGCGTACCCGCTGCCCGGCCGCCTGGTGCGCTCAGAGATGGTGCCATCACGGCGCAAACAGCGTCCCATCAAGGTCGATAGCGACCAGCCTCACAGGCGCACGCCGAGCAGTGCGTCAACGGTCACCGCCATTAGAGCCGGCGCCTCCGTGTCCGTACCGCTACCGGCGAGTGCCGCGTCGCACCACGAGTCCACAAGCGACAGCGCCAGCGGGGTGTCGAGATCGTGCGCCAATGCCATCCGCACGCCGTCCAACAGGTCCGCCCCGGAAGGCCCGGACGGTACGGCGGCGGCCTCCCGCCAGATAGCGAGGCGCTCCAGCCCCGTCTTGAGCGTGTCGTCGGTCCATTGGCGGTCGGCCCGGTAGTGCGTGGCCATCAACGCAACACGCATCGCCATCGGGTCGACCCCGTCGGCGCGCAGGCGAGACACGAAGACGAGGTTCCCCTTGGACTTGGACATCTTCTCCCCACCCAGCCCGATCATCCCCGCGTGGACGTAGTGCCGGGCGAACGGCTCGACGCCGGTCAGCACCTCGGCATGCGCGGCCGAACACTCGTGATGCGGGTAGATCAGGTCATTGCCGCCGCCCTGCACGTCAACGACCGCACCGAGTCGGTCCAGCGCGATGACCGCGCACTCGATGTGCCAGCCCGGCCGGCCCGGCCCGAGTGCCCCGCCATCCCAGGCCGGCTCGCCATCGCGGGCGCCGCGCCACAGCAATGGATCCAGCGGGTCACGCTTACCCTCGCGTCCCGGGTCGCCCCCGCGTTCGCCCGACAGCGCGAGCATGGTCTCGCGGTCCAGGTGCGACTCGTACCCGAATCGCGGCGCCGCGGTCAGGTCGAAGTAGACATCGCCGGTGCCGTCCACGAGCCGGTAGGCCGCCCCGGTGTCGAGCAGCCGGACCACCCGGGTCCCTATCGCCGGGATCGACTCCACCGCACCGATGTACTGCGATGGCGGCACGATCCGCAATGACTCCATGTCCTCCCGGAAGAGCGCGGTCTCCCGCATCGCGAGCACGATCCAATCGTCGCCGTCCCGATTGGCCCGCTCGAGCAGCGGGTCGTCGATGTCGGTGACGTTCTGCACGTACCGGACCTCGTGTCCGGCGTCCCGCCAGACCCGGTTGACCACATCAAAGGCGATCATCGTGGCGGCATGCCCGAGGTGCGTCGCGTCGTATGGCGTGATCCCACAGACATACATGGTGCGCGGCGCCGCCCCGGCCCCGTCGCCGGTCGGGTCGGCTCCGGTCGGGTCGGCTCCGGTCGGATGCACGGCCTGGCGGGCGGTGTCGTACAGCTTCAGGGTCGGCCGTCCGATGCCGGAGCGGGACGGCACGGCACTGAGGTCGGGCAGCTCGGGCGCGATCCACGACTCCATGCCCGCCACCCTAACCCGGCCCCTCTTCCCCGCCGATCAAGGAGTTAGGCCTTGGTTTGGTGATCCAACCACGACCACAAGTCCTTGATCGACGGGAAGATATGGGCGCGAGAGATCGGCGGAAACGTCACATGGGGGGCCAGGGGACGGCGGGCCATCCGGGCACCGGCTCCGGGAACACGCCGTCGGCGAGCAGGCGGCCGAGCCGCTCCTGGGTGGCCTCGACCTCCTCGGCCGAGACCAGTCGCCGTAGTTGCTCGCCGAGTCCGCCGACGAGCTCCCGGGCAAGCCCGACCAGCGCGTCGCGTTCCGGCTCCGGCAGCGGACGCCCAACCCACCCCCACAGCACGGTGCGCAGCTTGTCATCGACGTGGAAGCACACCCCGTGATCCACGCCGTAGAGATGACCGTCGGCGGTGTTCAGGACGTGGCCGCCCTTGCGGTCGGCGTTGTTGACAACCACGTCGAAGAGAGCCATCCGGGCCAGGACCGCGTCGTCGGCGTGGGCGAGCAGGAACGCGCGCCCGTCATCGTCGCGGGCGCCAGCCACCCGGAGCCAGCCATCCGGTAGTTCGTTCGCCGGGACGAACCCGACCAGCGGCGACGCGTCCTCGGGTTCATCAACCCAGAGCTGGCAGGCGCCCTCCCCCAACGGACCGTCACGCAGGATGGTCGGCGGCACGACCCGCCAGCCGGTCGCCTCCGAGACGAGGTAGGCGGCGACCTCTCGACCCGCGAGCGTGCCGTCGGGAAAGTCCCAGAGCGGCCGCTCACCGCGTACCGGCTTGTAAACGCAGCGTGCCGTCACCCCGTCCAGGGTGACGAACGCGCGAAGGGTCGTGTTCGACGCGTCGACGAGGCGGCCCTCCAGCTCGATCGCCCCGTCGGTGAGCAGGTGCAGGGCCTGCGGGTGCGGCAGCCCGGTCCCATCGGACACTACCGGCGGTAGCCGTTGTGGCGCGGACACAGGTGCCCCCCGGGATCCAACGGCTGACCACACAGCGGGCACGGCGGACGGCCGGCCGAGACGAGCCGCTTGGCCCGGGCGATGAAGGCTCGGGTCGCCCCGGGCGTCAGACGCACCCGCAGTCGATCGAGCTCGGCGAGTTCGGCCTCGGTCGGCTCGTCGGCCTCGTACTCCCCGACCGCGATGGCCTCAATGACCACGGTGTCGTTCTCGCCGTCCCAAGCGAGGCCGAGTGTGCCCACCCGGAACTCCTCGTCGAGCGGAAGGTCGAGCGGCTCGTTGTCGTCGGGTCCGCTCGCCTCCTCGGGCACCTCCACCCCGAACCGACGGTGGGCCTCCTCGAGCAGCTCCTCCAACTTCTCCGCCAGCAGCGAGACCTGCACCTTCTCCAGGGCGACGCTGACCAGCTGACCAGCGCCGCGGGCCTGCAGGAAGAAGGTCCGCTCCCCGGGTACGCCCACCGTTCCGGCCACGAACCGCTCGGGCGGCTCGAACGCGTACACCTGGGTCATGGCAAAAACACTATCCGGCCGGCAGCGTACCCGCCGAACCGGCGCCGTCGCCCACTCCGCTGCTCACCACGCCGCCCAGACCGCCGCCGACGGGCGCGTCGGAGTCGGCCGGGCCGGCCCGGCGGCGCCGGGAACGTTTGGTTGGGACGAGCGAGGCCAGCGGGGCCGCGGTGTCGTTGCACCGCAGCAGAAATGGCCGGCCGGGGGTGTAGCGGACCACCGTCACGGATCCCGGGTCCACCGCGATTCGCTGGAAGAGGTCCAGGTGCAGGCCGAGGGCGTCCGCGATGATCGCTTTGATCACGTCGCCGTGGCTGCAGGCGAGCCAGAGCGCATCCGGCCCGTGCTCCGTCGTGACGCGTTCGTCCCAGGTCCGCACCGCACTCACGGCGCGGGCCGACATCGCCGCCATCGACTCGCCATCCGGGCCGGGAAAGGTGACCGCCGACGGGTGCATCTGCACAATCCGCCACAGCGGCTCCTTGGCCAGCCTCTTGAGTGGCTGTCCCTCCCAGGCGCCGTAGCCGCACTCGACCAACCCGGCGTCGACCACCGGCGGGTGCGCCGGCAGCGCCAACTCGACCGTTTGCAGGCACCGGGGCAAGGGGCTGGAGACCACCGTTCGCAGCGGCAGGCCGGAGAGCCGCTCGCCGACGGCGAGGGCCTGGGCCACCCCGGCGTCATCCAGCGCCACGGCCGAGCGACCCGCGAGGGAGCCGTCGGCGTTCGACGTCGTCCGGCCATGTCGAAGGAGCAGGACGGTCGCCACGCCGGTGATCGTAGCCCCATGATCGCGTTGATCAAGGGCTTAGTCGCGTGATTGGAGATCAACTCACGCGACTAAGACCTTGATCAACGCCCTAGATCGACGAGTCTTCGGGGCGGCGCCCGGCGACCGGCTGACCGAGCGCCTCACGGCAGACGCGCCAGTTGTGGTCGGCGGCGGCGAGTTCGGAGCTGTGCACCTGCGGATGTAGTTCGACCAGCTCGCGATAAATGGCCACCGCCTGGCCGGCGGCGCCGAGGGCGGCCGGCCGGCGGCCCGAGCGGGACAGTGACGCGGACAGGTTGGTCAGCGCTCGAGCCAGCGCCGGCAGGTGGCGGTCCCGGTCCGCCTCGAGCAGCTCCCGGTGCATGGCCACGGCCTCGTAGTTCACGCTGAGGGCCTCGTCGCGGTCGCCCAGGTGTGCCAGGCAAGAGCCGAGGTTCGACACGGCCGCGGCCAGATCGGGCAAGTACCGTTCGCGATCGAGCTCGGCCAGCTTGCGGAAGGTATCGACCGCCCGGTCGGTGACCTGGCGGGCATCATCCCAGCGACCGAGCTCTGAATAACGCGCGCCGAGGCCCAGCATGAGACTGCCCCGCTCCTCCTCGCTGTCCGCCGCGTCGAGCATCCGCCGGGCCAGCACGATCGCGGTGCGGCTGAGCGACCGGGTCGGGTACGAGATCGCCTCGCTCAACGCCTCCAGGTCATCCGGTCCGAGCTCCAGCTCCTGGATCAACCAGGCCAGCGCCTCATCGACCGGCCCTGCGGCGTTCACGGCACGCCGCAGCGCGGCGCGAGCGGCGGCCGGGTCATTGATCGCCGGATTGCTGGTGGGCCAGACATCCCGGTGCGCCTGCACGGCCATCCGGGCCAGCGCCTCGGTGGTGCGACGCTCCGCGTTGAGCGCGGCCACCGTCCAGGAGATGCCGGTGCTGTCCATGCCGTCGGGTAGGCGGTCGGCCAGCCAGGTGGGCAGCCGGGGCGTCGGGACCGAGGACTCGCCCACCTTTGTGTAGAGACCGTGCCACCAGACGGCGAGACGGGCCAGCCGGTCGGCCGCACCGACGGCGAGCGCCGGCACGCGGCGCAGCACCGTCGCCGCGTCCGCGAGCCCATCCGAGCCGACCACGGCGGCGGTGACCAGCGCCGAGCGCAGTGCCGGCGGCGGCTGGCCCGATGAGATCACCTCGCTCGCGGTCCGTCGCCAGTAGCCCTCGCTCTCCTCGAAGAGATCGCGCAGAGCGGCCCGCACCTCAGCCGGGCCAAGCTGCCCGACCCGAGTGGACAGCGCCACCACGACGGCCGCCTGCCGCAGCAGGATGGCGGGGCTGACCGGATCGGCCGAGGCGAGCGTGCCCACGGCGCGGCCCTTGGGGTCGGAGTCGCCGGCCCTGACCTGGCGTAGCGCCAAGCCCTGCGGCGACGGGGCGGTCACCCTTCCCCCGCCCATCAGGGTGCGGCCGGCGGCCAGCACCTCCTGCTCGGCGGGGGACAGCCGGGCGAGCAGGTCGCTCCACCACGCGCCGAAGTCACGAGCCGTAATGATCACTCGCACCGACACCGGCCGGCCGGCGTTGGCCACGACGCTGAGCAGCTCGAATATGTCCGCCCGCGTCTCCCCGTCATCGACGAGCACCAGTGCGTGCCGACCGTTGCGGGCGGCGGCCGTGACGGCGTACGCGGCCAGACCCGGCCTCGCCCAGCCGCACGGCCACTTGTCGGCCACGAGGCGATCGGCCACATCGGTGGCCAGCCTCGTCTTGCCCGCACCGGCTCCGCCCTCAACCAGCCACAGGGGTCGATCCCCGTCCTGGCACCAGGCGACCATCGCCTCGATCGCCCGCTCACGCGGATCCACTGTCTCCCCAGGCACACCGCTGCCATGGCCAACGCGGACACGGCCCTTGGCCGGCACCGGCACCACGGCCGACCGCCACGCCAGTTGCCTGCCACCTTTGCCGGAGGCAATCAACGGGCCCCCTTTGCCGGAGGCAATCAACGCGGCGTTGTCCACGAAGCGATTGTGCTGGACGGGGGCCACCACGACCACAGAGGGTGGCACTCGTGTTTCGGTCAGGTAGCCGATAGCCAGCCCATGGCCAACCCCACGACCAGCAGCGCTCCGATGCCGACGCGGTACCAGACAAAGGTGACGATCGAATGACCGGAGACGAAACGCAGCAGCCAGGCGATCGCGGCGTACGCCACGACGAAGCTCACCGCGGTTCCCACGGCCGTCGCCAGCCACCCCACCCGCGTGGTGATCTCGTCGCGGTAGCTGAGCGCCTCCAGGATCCCGGCCGCGGTGAGCGCCGGAATCCCGAGGAAGAACGACAGTCGGGTGGCCGCGACCCGGTCGATGTCGCGCAGGAGCCCGGCCGAGATCGTCGCGCCGGATCGGGACACTCCGGGCACGAGGGCGAAACACTGGGCAAATCCGATGACGACACCGTCCATCAGGCGTACGTCGGACTCCGAGCGCTGCTGGGTCGCCGCCCGCTCGGCGAAGATCATCACTACCGACCAGAGGATGAGGCCGCCGGCCACCACCCAGAGGCTGCGCAGCGGACCCTCGATGAAATCCTGGCCGGCCAGGCCGACCACCGCGATGGGCAGGCTGCCGACCGCGACCGCGGTGGACAGACGCCAGTCCGCCGTCTGCCGGGCCCGGGCGCTGAACACGCCCCGGACAAAGGCTCCGACCATGCGCACGATGTCACGCCAGAAGTAGACGATGGCCGCCGCGATCGCGCCGACCTGGATGATCGCCGTATACGCCGTCACGGCCACGTCGTCGACCTGCAGACCCAACAGCTCTTCGGCGATGGTGAGGTGCCCGGTCGAGGAGACCGGAAGGAACTCCGTGATGCCCTCGACAACGCCCAGGATGATCGCTTGCCATAGCTCCACCGGTCACTCACCGACGCCGGAACGGTCGAGGGCATCGGCGACCTGGCGCATGGTGGCGATGGCCGAGTCGGCATCCCCGGCGAAAACACTCACCGACAGAGTCGTAACGCCAGCCGCGGCGTAGGTGCGCAGCCCTTCGGCGATGCGGTCGACCGGGCCCAGCAGCGCGGTCCGGTCGATGAACTCGAGCGGCACGGCGGCGGCCGCGTCACGCTGGCGCTTAGATAGGTAGAGGTCCTGCACCTCGCGAGCGGCGTCCCCAAAACCCATGCGGGTGGCTAGCTGGTTGTAGAAGTTCTTCTCCCGGCTGCCCATCCCGCCGATGTAGAGGGCCGCGTACGAGCGCACCGGTTCTGCGCACATCGCGACGTCGTCTCCCACCACCACCGGTACCGTCGGCACGACGTCGAAGCCGGTCATGTCCTTGCCCGCCTTCGCCCGGCCAGCGCCGATCGACGCCAGCAGTTCGCTGGCGTGTTCGGGTGAGTAGAAGACCGCCAGCCAGCCGTCGGCGATCTCCCCGGCGAGCTCGAGGTTGCGCGGCCCGACCGCGGCGAGGTAGATCGGCACGTGGTCGCGGACCGGGTGAAAGCCCAGCTTGAGCGCCTTCCCCGGGCCGTCGGGCAGCGGCAGCGTGTAGTACTCGCCAACGTATGAGACGGTTTGGCGGGCCAGCGCCGCGCGCACGATATCGACGTACTCCCTCGTGCGCGCGAGCGGCTTACCGAAGCGCACCCCATGCCAGCCCTCTGAGACCTGCGGACCCGAGACCCCCAGGCCGAGCCGGAACCGCCCGCCCGAGAGCGAGTCGATCGTCGCGGCGGTCATCGCGGTCATGGCCGGCGTCCGGGCCGGGACCTGCATGATGCCGCTGCCCACGTCGATGCGGGTGGTCTGGCCAGCGATCCAGGCGAGCATGGTCGGCGCGTCGGACCCGTATGCCTCCGCGACCCACACCACCGAGAAGCCGAGGCGCTCCGCCTCCCGCGCCATCGCCAGATGATCCGCGGGCGTGGTCCACGCCGTCTGATAGCCGAGGCTGAGTCCAAGTCGCATCGCAGTCTCCATGTTCACGCGCCGTACGGTGCGCGCACTGGGCGGTCGGGGGGTCGGTGGGTGGGGGTTGCCCCAGCGTACGGGCACTCGCTCCACCGGACGCAGAGGCCGCCGGGGGCGATACCTCTGATCTGCGCTTATTCGGTTCGACACTCTGGCCCACACCGTTTCGTTGCGGCACGATGCACAGATGGACTACGAATACGCACCGTTGCGGTTACCACCAAATGTCGACCGGAAGACCGCGGCGGTGCAGCTCGCGATCGCGGCCGAGTACGCCGGCTGGGAGCTCGCCCGAGTGAGACTCTTCCGCGATGGCACCCGCCAGGTGCTGCTGCGGCGCAGCCGGAGCGTGCCGGCGCTGCCCGCTCTCTCGTACTAAATCTCGCTAGTCGTCGTCAGCCGTTAGTCGTCGTTCACGTCGAGCACGGCCCGCTCGTCCAGGCGGCCCACCGTCCGGTCCGCGCCGACCAGGCGGAACGGGGCCTCCCCGTCGGCCTCGTCGTGCGCTTCGGGGCTCAGCGCCACCCGCACCTCCGCCACGATCACCACCCCGTCGAGCGGATCAAGCTCCGGCACGTCGAGCATCCCGAGCGAGCCGTCGCCGGACTGCAGCAGCTCCAGCAGCGCCTCGCCGACCGACGCGACGGGCTCGGTGATCTCACCCTCCACGATCGGCGGCCGCGCCGCCTCGGCGGCCCTCAGCAGCGCCGTCACGCTCGGCACGCGGTAGTCGCGCCGTTGGCGGACCGAGACCACGTGCGGGTACGGATCATCGCCCCGGTCGGCGCCGTCACCCTGATCCTCCGACGTGACGGTCGAGATGCGACCCTCGGCCTCCTCCCCCGAGATCGCCTCGAGATCCCACGGAGTCACCTCGCCAAAGACGTCGTTGAGGAGCTCGTCGTACTCGTGCGATGCGTTGTTGAGCGCCACGTACGCCTGCCACACCGCGTCGTCGTCCGGCTCACCGTCGGCCGCCTTCACCGCGTCCAGGTGCGCATGGGCCGCCGCGCACACGCGGTCGAGCGCGGCATCCAGTTCGGCGAATTTGTGATCGCCTCCGGCGAATGATTCCGTCATGTGAGCCCCTCGCGAAGGTCAGCAGGTGGAGAGCAACCGGTTGAGCACGCGCACGCCGAACTGTAGTCCCTCCACCGGAACCCGCTCGTCAATGCCGTGGAAGAGGGCCGCGAAGTTCAAGTCCGGCGGCAGGCGCAGCGGGGCGAACCCGAAACAGCGCACGCCGAGCCTGGCGAAAGCCTTGGCGTCGGTGCCGCCGGAGAGCATGTACGGCACGGCCCGCGCCGCAGGGTCCTCCGCGCGGAGGGCCGCGCCCATCGCGGCGACCAGGTCGCCGTCGAAGGACGTCTCCAGCGGTGGCTGCCGCTGCACGACCTCGACCTCGAGGTCGGGCCCGACCACCTCGCGGAACTGGTCCAGGAAGGCTTCATGCTGGCCTGGCAGCGTACGGCAGTCGATGGTCGCACTGGCCCGGCTGGGGATGACGTTCTCCTTGTAGCCGGCGGCCAACCGGGTCGGGTTAGCGGTGTTGCGGATGGTGGAGCCGATGATCGGCGCGATAAGTCCGAGCTTCGCGATAGCCTCCTCCGGCGCGTCGGGATCCAGGTCGATGCCGAGGGCGTCGGAGATCTCGGCGAGAAATGCCCGGACCGTGTCGGTCATCACCACGGGAAATCGATGCCGCCCCACGCGCGCTACCGCCTCGGCCAACGCGGTGACCGCGTTGTCGTCGTGGATCATCGAGCCGTGGCCCGGCCGGCCGCGGGCGTGCAGGCGCAGCCAAGTCAGGCCCTTCTCCGCCGTCTCGATCAGATAGAGCCGCAGGTCGTCGGTGACGGTGTAGGAGAAGCCCCCGACCTCGCCGATCGCCTCGGTGCAGCCTTCGAACAGGTCGGCGTGGTGGTCAACCAACCAGTGCCCGCCGTACTCGCCGCCTGCCTCCT
>Ga0184625_10000177_pt1 | contig 20227 bp, 16 predicted proteins | sample PLM3_30_b1_FD_133151 | JGI IMG/M metagenome (GOLD analysis project Ga0184625, IMG submission 133151) | Groundwater sediment microbial communities from an aquifer in East River, Colorado, USA - PLM3_30_b1 | ecosystem: Environmental > Terrestrial > Soil > Riparian zone | place: USA: East River... | reverse complement strand
TCGAACCCCCAGCCCCCGGTTTTGGAGACCGGTGCTCTACCAATTGAGCTACTGGCCTATCTCTTTCCTCTGACGCTGACAGGGAAGAGGGGTGAGGGGTGAGGGAAGAAAAATGCACGACACAGTCGCCTTTCTCTTCCCTCACCCCTCTTCCCTCTCCCCTCCTCAGCGAAGTCCAGCGTCAGTTACTTCGTTTCCTTGTGCCCCGTGTGCTTCTTGCAGTACCGGCAGTACTTGCTCAGCTCGAGGCGCTCGGACGATTTCTTTCGGTTCTTCGTCGTGCTGTAATTCCGGCGCTTACAATCCAAACACGCCAGAGCAATGATGTCTCGCATAAGAAGCTCTCAGCTTTCAGCTGTCAGCCGACAGCTCGCTACGCCAGAATCTCCGTGATCGTGCCGGCGCCGACCGTGCGGCCGCCTTCGCGAATCGCGAAGCGCGATCCCTTTTCGATCGCGACGGGCGTAATCAGCTCGCCCTGGATGTCGGTGTTGTCACCCGGCATCACCATCTCGACCCCTTCCGGCAGGTGCAGCGAGCCGGTGACGTCAGTGGTGCGGATGTAGAACTGCGGCCGGTAGCCGTTGAAGAACGGCGTGTGGCGTCCGCCCTCTTCCTTCGAGAGGACGTAGACCGTCGCCTTGAACTTCGTGTGCGGCGTAATCGAGCCGCCCTTGGCGAGCACCTGACCGCGCTCGACCTCTTCTTTTTCCGTGCTGCGCAGCAGGACGCCGACGTTGTCGCCGGCCGTGCCCTCATCGAGCAGCTTGCGGAACATCTCGACGCCGGTGACGATCTTCTTCTTGGTCGGACCGAAGCCGATGATTTCGACTTCCTCGCCCACCTTCACCTTGCCGCGCTCGATGCGGCCCGTGACGACGGTGCCGCGGCCCGAGATCGAAAACACGTCTTCGATCGGCATCAGGAACGGCTTGTCGACTTCGCGCTGCGGCATCGGGATGTAGTTATCGAGCGCATCCATCAGCGCGAGCACGCCTTCAGCCCCGCCCGGCTCGCCGTTCAACGCCTTGAGCGCCGAGAGGCGGATCACGGGAAGATCGTCGCCAGGGAACTGGTAGGTCTTCAGGAGGTCGCGCACCTCGAGCTCAACGAGGTCGAGAAGCTCGGGATCGTCAACTGCGTCAACCTTATTAAGCGCGACCACCAGATACGGCACGTTCACCTGACGCGCGAGCAGCACGTGCTCGCGGGTCTGCGGCATCGGGCCGTCGGTGGCCGACACCACCAGAATCGCGCCGTCCATCTGCGCGGCGCCGGTGATCATGTTCTTGATGTAGTCGGCGTGGCCCGGGCAGTCGACGTGCGCGTAGTGCCGCTTCGGCGTCGAATACTCGACGTGGCTCGTCGCGATCGTGAGAATCTTCGTCGCGTCGCGGCGCCCCTGCGACTCGGACGCCTTGGCGACCTCGTCGTAAGGAACGAACTTCGCCCAGCCCTTGTCGGCGGAGACCTTGGTCAGCGCCGCGGTAAGGGTGGTCTTGCCATGGTCGATGTGGCCGATGGTGCCGACGTTGACGTGTGGCTTTGAACGATCAAATTTTTCTTTCGACATGCCTGCGTTCCCTCGCGTTTAAAGACGTCGCCTGACGTTTGATTACAAACTTCGCTCAACTCACGCCTGCCTACCGGACTGGCTTGCCTGGCCGAAGCTCGCCTTCGCTGGCTTCTCGCAGACCAGACTTCTGCGAGCGAAGGCTGGAGCCGATGACCAGGATTGAACTGGTGACCTCGTCCTTACCAAGGACGCGCTCTGCCAACTGAGCTACATCGGCCTTTGCGGCTCGCTTCGGTGCGCAGACTCGCCGCTACGGCCGACAAGTCGGCACGCACTCGCCGACCAACTACCTCACAGCCACGATCAGTGGCTTCAACCTTCGCAGACTCGGCGCTCCGGCGCGGCAAAGGCTGGAGCGGGAGACGGGGATCGAACCCGCGACCAACAGCTTGGAAGGCTGTGACTCTACCACTGAGTTACTCCCGCCTACGCGCACCCACTTCGCTCTGCGCTACGGCGGGTAAACCCGCGGTCGCGCCTCCCACTACCACCCACCACTTCGCCAACCACCGGCCGTTGGCCTGCCATCCGAAGCTCGTTTCCATCCAGCGAGCGAAGGATGGTGGGGAGGGGAGGGTTCGAACCTCCGTAGCCCGAAGGCGGCAGGTTTACAGCCTGCTGCGATTGACCGCTCTGCCACCTCCCCGAATTCAAGCTCTCAGCTGTTAGCTCTCAGTTGTCGCAGCGCGAGCGACACCGCATCTGAGAGCTGATAGCTGAACGCTGATAGCTGTTGTGCTGCTGAATCCTGCAGACCGATTCCTGCACCCCGTAACATTTCCGCCTGCCGAAGAGGCCGGTTTTGAACGTCCGCGACTTCGCTCGTGACATCCTGAGCGGCGCCGTAGGATGGCGTTTCAGCAAATGGAGCTGGCGAAGGGATTTGAACCCCCGACCGGCTGATTACAAATCAGCTGCTCTACCGGGCTGAGCTACGCCAGCCAGACAAAAAGCTGAGTTTAGCACAACGTGTGCCACGGAGAAAAGCAAGGCAGTCGGCCTCAACTCTGCCGTTGGCGAAGCGCCTCGAACAGCACCACGCCAGCCGCCACCGACACGTTCAGGCTATCTACCTTTCCTTTCATAGGGATACAGGCAAGCATCTCGCAGCGCTCGCGGACCAGCCGGCGGAGCCCGGTGCCCTCGGCGCCGAGCACGACAGCCGTCGGAAGCGAAAAATCCATTTTATCGTACGTACTCGGCGCGTCTCCCGCGAGGCCCACAGTCCAGATACCCGCCTCCGTCAGTTCCTCGACCGCGCGGGCAACGTTCACCACATCTGCGATCCGCACGTGCGCCACCGCCCCCGCGGATGCTTTGCCCGTCGCGCCGCCGAGCGGCGCGGAATGCCGCGTCTGACGCACCACGCCGTGCGCGCCAACCGCATCGCAGGTCCGAAGAATCGCGCCGAAGTTGTGCGGATCTTCGATGCCGTCGAGCACGACGATCAGCGCCGGCGGTCGCGCGAGCGCATCCTCGATCAGATCGTGGAGCTCGTACACCCGCCGCTCGCTCACTTCGGCAATCACGCCCTGATGCGAGGAGCCTCCTGATTCGCGATCGAGCTCATCATCCGATACGCGGCGCACCGGCACGCTCGCCTGCTCTGCCATCTCGAGCAGATGCCGCAGCCGTTGATCGCTGCGGCGGCCGGCCCGCATCGACACCACGCGTCCGGCTTTCAAGGCTTCCGCCACCGCGTTGATGCCGTAGATGAGCATAGGGACAACTATCGATCTAATGATCTATTGATCTAGTGATCTAAAGCGTCAGCGAACTGTTGCGCGCGCTCGCGCGCGCCGATGATGGCGGCAATGCCGGACGAGCGATCGAGATCTGCGCCGCGCTCAATCGCCGGTACCAATAGATCGAGCTCGGGTCCGTCCGCCGATCCAGTCAGCGCGATTCTGATCGGATGGAACAGCGCGCGCCCCTTCTGTCCCGTCTTCTGCTTCACGCGATCGGCAACCCCACGGAACGCAACCCTGTCGAGAAGCCGCGGCGCTGACTGCAGCTCCTCGGCGAGGGCCGCGATCACCGACCGAGCCGGCCCTTGACTGGCTTCTCCGCGGATCGCCGCGTCGCCCAGCGCCGCAACCGCCGCGAACTCGAACACCTGACGCACCCGCTCCGGCACTTGCTCGAGCCGATCGACGGACGTATTGAAGAGAGGCACCAGGCTCAACAAGTAGGCGAAGCCTTCGGGTTTCAACCGGGTGGTCACGTAGCCAGCCCGCTCGAAATAGGCCACCGACAACCTGGTGAGCCGCTCATGATCGGCATCCTTCAAATAGTGCCGGTTGACCCAGGCCAGCTTTTCTTCGTCGAACACGCTCGCGCTGTGCCCGACGTCGCTCAGAGAAAACCGCTTCGCCATATCCGCAAGCGGCACGACTTCTTCGTTCTCACCCGGCGACCAGCTCAGCAACGCGAGGTAGTTCAGCAGCGCTTCCGGGAGGTAGCCCTTCGCTCGAAATTCATCCACCGAGACGGCGCCGTGGCGCTTCGACAGCTTGGTATGGTCGGGCCCAAGCACCATCGCCACATGCGCAAACGCCGGCGGCTCGAACCCCAGCGCTTCGTAAATCAACAACTGGCGCGGCGTATTCGAAATGTGATCTTCGCCCCGCACCACGTGCGTCACCCCCATCAGCCCATCGTCGACGACGACGGCGAAGTTGTACGCGGGGTGGCCGTCGGATCGCTGCAGCACCTGATCGCCGATCACATCGGTGTGAAACCGGATCTCGCCGCGGACGAGGTCGGTGAACACGATGTCGCGATTCTCTGGTGTGCGAAAACGCACGGCAGCCGGCTCTCCCGATTGCACGCGGCGCTTCGCCTCAGCCGGGTCGATCCGCGCGCAGCGGCCGGAATATTTTGGCGGCAGGTTGTTCGCGAGCGCGTCTTTGCGCTCCGCATCCAACTGCTCGGGCGTGCAGAAGCAGTAATACGCGCGCTCCTCCGCAAGCAGCACCCGCGCCCGGGCCTGATATTTTCCGAGCCGCTCGGACGAACGATACGGACCAACCGGCCCGCCGACCTCGGGTCCTTCATCCCAGCCCAAGCCGAGCCAGCGCAAGTCTTCGAGAATCATCGCATCGGAGTCGGCCGTCGATCGCTCCACATCCGTGTCTTCGATGCGCAGGATGAAAGTGCCGTCGTGGCCTCGAGCGAGCAGCCAGTTGAACAGCGCAGTGCGGACGTTGCCGACGTGGAGGTGACCGGTCGGGCTCGGGGCGAATCGGACGCGCATCTATTTAGTTTGTCGTGGGGCCCCACCCCCACGACCTGTGCCTCGCGCTTTGAAGCGCTCGGCTATGGTTGCGGCGACTAACTGCTTTAGTCAACATCGGCGAATCAATGCGACCGCATGCACTGCGATGGCTTCGTTCCGCCCGAGCGCGTCGACCATTTCGTTGGTCTTTCCTTTGACGCTCACGTCAGCCACGGGGATTCCGAGCGCCTGCGCGAGGTTGGCCCGCATGGCCGGGACGTGCGGCGCGAGTTTCGGGCGTTCGGCAACGATGACGGCGTCGATGTTCGCGATGCCATAGCCGGCCGCGCGAACGATGGCAACGGCGCCTTTCAGCAACTCGATGCTGTTCGCGCCCTTCCATTTCGGGTCGGTATCGGGAAAATGCTGGCCGATGTCCCCTTGCGCCGCGGCACCCAGAATCGCATCGGTCACCGCATGACACAACACATCGGCGTCGGAATGGCCGGCAAGGCCGGTTTCGTGCGGTATCTCGACGCCACCAATAATGAGGCGCCTGCCGGCTTCCAGCCGATGCAGATCGTATCCGGTGCCGATTCGCGGCACTCCGCTGATGTTCAATCCCGACTCCCTCATCCCTGCGAGCGCTCTTGACACCGCAAAGTCCTGTTCCGTCGTGATTTTGATGTTCGTCGATTCGCCATCGACCAGCCTTACGGTGTAACCAGCCTGCTCGGCGAGCGACGCTTCGTCGGTCGCCGACCCCAACGACACGCGGCCGAGCTCGATGGCAGCCTCGAGCACGTCGCGGCTGAACGCCTGCGGCGTCTGGGCCAGATAGATCGACTCGCGTGCGATCGTCCTGGCAACGATCCGCACGCCGGGCGCCGCCGTGGCCTCCTTGACGGTGTCATGGGCCTGCACGGCCGCAATTGCCGCGCTCCCTTTTTCGGCGGCCTCGATCACGCGCGTGAACAAGTCCGCGGAGGCAAACGGCCGCGCGGCGTCATGAATGACGATGATCCCCGCACTTTTCGACACCTGGGCGAACGCGTTGGCCACCGAATCCTGGCGCCGCATGCCTCCATCCACGACGCGGACCGGCTTGCGCGAAGAAATGAGATACGGCGGCGGCACTGACGCCAGCACCGGCGGCAGCGCAATCACGATCTCGTCGATCCCGTCGTGCGCCTCGACGATGTCGAAGCTCCGCTGAAGGATGGTGCGTTCGCCAAGCACGAGCAACTGCTTGGGCGTCGCCGACCCGAGCCGCGTGCCACGGCCCGCCGCGGCAAGGATGGCCGACACGAACATGGGCGACATTATAGGTCGATGGTCAGCGGGGCCCTTTAGCCCCTGACACGCTCGGTCCGGAGCCCCCATGAGGGGGTTCCTCGGAATCCACGCGCGCGCGTGTGGAATCCTCTGCGCCACCTCGCTATGATTTGCGCGCCGCAATGACTACACGGCTGTACCGCCTTCTCGGGGTTGTCCTCGTACTCGCGGCACTCGCCCATCCGCTCGGGGCCATGACCCAGCGGGACCGGTCCTCCTATCTCGACTGGATGGTCAAGTCGTTGCCGAGCGCGCCCCAGTTCGAACAATGGCAGCAGCGAACCGCCGAGCTGCCACCCGATTTCGACGCGCTTCCGCGTAACAACTTCCTGCCAGATCCGCTCACGTTCATGAATGGCGGGGCCGTCCGAAACGCCTCGGACTGGACCAGGCGACGCGCTGAGATCGGACAGTTGCTCGAGAAGTGGCAAGTCGGCACGGTACCGCCCAAGGCGACAACGTTCAAGACGACTGTGCAGAGCGAGACGCCCGGCAACGGCTACGTCACACGCGTCGTGGCCATCGACTACGGCCCGCAGGCCGGCAAGACGACGACTGTGACCGTGACGCTCACAATTCCGCAAGGCCCCGGCCCGTTCCCGGTGATGATCGGCGGCGCGGCGGCGTCGCTCATCCGCCGCGGCTATATCGCGTGCAGCTACACGGGCACGGTCGACGCACCCGGCGCGATCGCGACCCTGTATCCCGAGCACGACTTCGCCTCGATGGGACAGGTCGCCTTCACGCTGCAGACCGTTGTCGATCACTTGCTGACCCTGCCGCAGGTGGACAAGGCCCGCATCGCGATTACCGGTTACTCGCGCGCCGGCAAGATGGCGCTGATTGCGGCGGCGCTTGATGAGCGCATCGCGGCCGTGGTCGCCGGCAGCACTGGCGTCGGCGGCGTCACGCCGTGGCGTCTCAGTGGTGAGTACGGCATGGGGGAAGGCGTCGAGTCGACGACCCGCAGTTTCCCGATCTGGTTCCATCCTCGTCTGCGGTTCTTCTCCGGAAAGGAAGACCGCCTGCCCGTGGACGGCAACCTGATCGTCGCGATGGTCGCGCCGCGCGCCATCCTGATTCAGTACGGGCTCAACGACGAAGTGACCAACACCTGGAGCCACGAGCAGGCCTATTACTCCGCGCTGCGGGTGTTCAGCCTCCTGCGGCAACCCAACCGCATCGGTCTGCTCCGCGTGCCCGGGTTCCATGGTTCCAACGACGTCGAGGCCTCGCTCGACTGGCTGGACATCCAGTTCGGTCGTTCCACGGCTGTGTGGGACAACAAGCTGATGTTCGATTGGAGCCGTGCGGAGTGGCTCAAGGACTCCGGAGAGCAAATCGATCCGAATGGCTATCCGGCCCAAACCTCAACCGACCTGCTGTTGAAAAACGGGGCGAAGATCGCGAGCACCGCAGATTGGGAGAAAGCGGCTGCCGGCGTTCGAGCCGCAATCAACGGGATGCTCGGCGAGAATCCAGGTTTCTACGTTGCGCCGGCCGGTGGACGCGGCGGGCGGGGCGCGGCGCCTCCCGCGGGCGGAGCGGCGGCACCGCCGGCTGCGGGACGAGGGGCTGCTCCCGGCCCCAACCCGGGACAACTACGTCCCGACGTGCCGGCTTGGGTTGTCCAGCGCGGCGGTACCGCCTTCGGCTGGGTTGAGCCAGGACGCAGTCTGGCGGCCATGCGTCCGATGAACTTCGGTTATGGCGTCACGGGACATCTCTACTTTCCCAACAACACGCCGGCCGGTACGCGGCTGCCTGCGGTGATCTGGCTGCACGGCTACAGCTATCCGCTCGGGTACATGTGGGTGTATCGATCAGATCCGCATCCGATTCTCGCGCTGGTCAATGCCGGCTACGCCGTCCTCGCCTTCGATCAGGCCGGATTCGGCAGCCGCATGGGAGAGTTCGCGCCGTTCTACAAACGGCATCCTCATTGGTCCTTGATGGGACGGATGGTCGAAGACACCACGCGTGCGGTGGACGCGCTCGCTTCCGATGCGGCGATCGATCCAACGCGGATCTCGGTCTTCGGTTACACGATTGGCGGCACGGTCGGTCTCTACGCCGCCGCGCTCGACCCGCGGATCAAGAGCGTCGTCTCCATCAGCGGTTTCACGCCGATGCGCACCGACACCGCAGGCCGCGGCACGGGCGGCCTGGCACGGTACAGCGACGAACGCGCGCTGCTGCCGCGTCTCGGCTTCTTCATCGGCCACGAGAGCCGGCTGCCATATGACTTCGACGAACTGATCGCGACGATCGCCCCGCGGCCCGTCCTGGTGGTCGAGCCGACGATGGATCGTGCCACGACGCCTGAGGACGTTCGACAGGCTGTCGCCCAGGCGAGACAGGTCTACAATCTGTACTCCGCCTCAGACAAGCTCACGCTGCACGAGCCGGTCGACTACACACGCCTGACCGCTGCCACGCAGGACGAGGCGGTACGCTGGATGAACCAGGTCACAGAGTGATCTGAAACTCCTTCGCGAAATAGCGGACCATTCCTGCGTAGGGCGCATCGACCTTGGTCATCGCCTTGATCTGATCGCGGATACGCTGCTGGAGGGCGGCTTCGAGGCCGGCGGACTCGAAGGCCTTGAGCGAATCCTTCATCACCACGAACTCGGCGTAGGTCTTCCAGCGATTGCGTTTCAGCTCCTCGCGGTTGAGGCCGTACGACTCTTCGGCGCCATCGAATGCGCGCTTCGCGGCGACGTGGTTCGATGCCGCCGCCACTTTGACGACCTTCAGGACGTCATCCGCGACCCACTTGAACAAGACATCGGGGTCCGTGAAGTATGGATTGACGAGGCCCGCTTTTTCCTTCTCGGCTGCCTCCAGAAAATCGGCGAGCGCCTGTCCGGCGTTCGAATCCAGCGGATCGGGTATCAGTTTGTCGGCGAGCGCCGCGAACGCCGCAGGCGTTGGCGGCGCCGGCAGCGCAGGCCCCGTCCACATGCCCGTGGTGGCGTGGACGGGAAACTCGTCGCCCTTGTGCACCTGATTGCAAATCTGGCACGCGTACAGGTAGTTCTCGTAGCAGTAGGCAAGCCACCAGTATTTGCTCTTCGGGCGATAGTGCTCGACGTCGCCGTGCGCCACCGAGTCGGTCGGCGACTCGCAGTAGGCGCACTTGCCGCCGCTCTCGAGCTTGAGCTGTGGCTTCGCCAGTTTCCACACGTTCGAGTTGAACTCGAGGGTGCCGGCGACGCGTTGCTGGATTAGTTCGAGCGATTTCGCGACGCGTCCGGGCCCTCGAAATACCGTCGGAATCGCCGCGGCGGTCCGCAGGCGCTCGAGCTTGGTCACCGTCGCTTCTCGAGTGCGGCCTTGATGTCCGCCAGCAGCGTGTCGCGCCGCACGTCCCGTTCGGGAACGACGCTCCAGTCGGGCAGATCGCGAAGCGCCTGTTCGAGCTGCTCGAACCGGGATTGCTCATCATCCGTCCGGTTTTCGATCCCGCTCAACCGCACGTAGTCGTTCTTCATCGTCTCGACCGCCACCGAGTCCGGCGTTGCGATGCCGAACATCGGGCTCATCAACAGCTGATGCACGAGCATCGTCCTCGGCTCGATGCCGATTTGCTCAAGCAGCGGCGCGTCCTTCGGCGTCGGCCGCTTCATGACGAAGAGCTCCCCCGCACCCGCCTGCTGAGCGGTGAGCGGCGAATGGGTCGTCAGAATGAACTGGAAGTTGGGAAACATATCGTTCAGGAAATTCCTGAGCTGCCGCTGCCACACCGGATGAAGGTGCAGATCGATCTCGTCGACGATCAGCAGACCGCGGGCCGACAGTGGGTCCTTGTAATCATCGAAGGTGTCGGTGATGCGAAAGAGCAGATCGCCGCACCACGCGGCCACGTTCTGATACCCGTCGCTGAGATACGTCAGGGGCACCACACCATCCACGGTGTCGAACATCAAATCGCGGCGTTCGCGATCGATGCCGATGAACGTCATCCCGGGCAGCAGCTTGCGCATCGCTTCGTGGATGATGGCCAGCCCTTCTTCCTGTTTGCGATAGTGAAGGTCGATGGCCCAGGTCTCCAGCGGGTTGAGCCTGGCGTCGGGCGAGAACAGCGTCGCCATGTTGTTCGCCCGCGGGTGGTGGAAGCGCGATGCGACAGGCTGCGTCGACAGCTTCGTGCTGCTGAGCCGCCGGGATGCGCCGTACGCGATCACCAGGTAATTGCGGGCGACGCGGGCGATGGCGCGGTCGAGCAGCTCGAGGGTCTCTTTGTTGGTCTCGTAGAGCTCTTTAATGGTGTCGCCGCGCGAGATCTTCAGGCTGACGTGGCGCTTTTCGCCTTCGGAGGTCTCGAGCTCCGCGCTGATCGTGCAGGACTGCTCGCCAACCCGTATCCAGCTATCGGGATCGCCGATCAGCTCCGCGAGCGCCGAGCTGCCCGCCAGCACCAGCCCAATCGATCGCATGAGCGTGCTCTTGCCGACGCCGTTGTCGCCGAGCAGCAGCGTCCACTTCCGCGTGACGCCCGAGCTCATCTCCAGCGGCAGCACCAGCGAGCGGATACAGCGGACGTTGGTCAGTTCAACGCGTGTCAGGAACATCTGTCGGGCATTATGCCAGAGCTTTTCCGGGCGTTATGTACAGGATTGCAGGCCTCGGGACATTTTTGAACATTCGTGCGCATATTCTGCGCTCGGCTCGGGCACGCCGACCACGCGCTGCGCCTTCCCGCCGCGACGCGTATCGACATCGTTGTCGGACGCCACGCGCATCGACACACTTTCGTTCGGCTCGCCTGGAAGGACCACCGCATTTTCCTAGGAAATTCTTCTTCTCTGCCTGTCACAGCATGGACCTTCGTTTGCTCCAGCACATCCCACGGGGCGTCCGAACACTCCGCGCCGGTCTCGAAACACACAGCACGACCTAACAGGCGCCTCCCGCGCCACAGACAGAAGGGATCCCTCATGCCTCACCGCTGGGTGTCTGCGTGCATCGCAGGCCTCGTCATTTTCGCCACGCCGCTTGCGGCACAGACCACGCTGCCGCCGATCACCCTCGGCGGCGGGCTTCGGACCAGCTTCGTGCACGACTCGCCGGACGGCGGCGACGATACCGACACCTTCGCGCTCGACAGCGCGCGCCTCTACGTCAGCGGTCCGGTCACCGAGCAGATCAAGTTCATGTTCAACACCGAGTACGACGGCAGCTCCAACAAGATCGGCGTGCTCGACGCCGTCGCGCGGTTCGAGATGTCGCCGAAGTTCAACGTCTGGATGGGACGGTTCCTGCCGCCCAGCGATCGCGCCAACCTCTACGGGCCCTACTACGCGCATCACTGGGGGGTCTACACCGACGGCATCCAGAACGGCCATCCTTTCGTTTTCCAGGGGCGCGATAACGGCGTCATGTACTGGGGCGATTTCAGCAAGTTGAAGGTCTCGGGCGGCGTCTTCGACGGCAAGTCCGCGACCGGCGATACCGAGGTGCTCTTCGCCGCGCGCGGTCAGGTGGATTTCTGGGACAAAGAAAGCGGCTACTACCTGAACGGCACCTACTACGGTGCCAAGAACCTGCTCGGCGTGGGCGCCGCGATCCAGGCGCAGGACGGCGACACCGCGACCACCATCGATTTCCTGTTCGAGAAAGGGGTTGGCGAGGGCGGTGCGTTTACCGTCGAGAGCGAGTACGCGAACTACGACCAGCTCGGCGGCTATGACAGCAGGTATGGCTCGAGCGAAGGCGCCTACGTGCTTGGCGCGTTTCTCTTTCCAAAGCCTGTCGGCATGGGCAAGTTCGAGGTGCTCGGCAAATACGCGAAGGCCACGTTCCGTGAAGGCGGCGCGCTCGCGGACTACGACCAGGACACGACCGAATTCAACCTCAACTACGTCATCAAGGAGTTCAACGCGCGGGTGATGTTCTTTGTCATCGACACACATTTTTCTGCAGTGAAGACCGACGGACTGAAATTCGGCGTCGGCCTGCAGGTTCAGATGTAGGCACGTCCCTCACAACAAGGAGTGAACCATGAAACGACTCACAGGACTGCTCGTGGCGTGCGCGACAATCGGCGCGCTTGCGTTGACGACACAGGCGCAGGCGCCGGGCCCCATCAAGGTCGGCATCCTGCACTCGCTCTCGGGCACGATGGCCATCAGCGAAACGACGCTCAAGGACACCGTGCTGATGATGATTGCCGAGCAGAACAAAAAAGGCGGCCTGCTCGGCCGGAAGCTGGAAGCGGTCGTCGTCGATCCGGCATCGAACTGGCCGCTTTTCGCTGAGAAGGCATCGCAGCTGCTCACGCAGGACAAAGTCGCGGTGGTGTTCGGATGCTGGACGTCGGTGTCGCGCAAGTCCGTGCTCCCCGTCTTCGAGAAAAACAACGGGCTGCTCTTCTACCCCGTCCAGTATGAAGGTGAAGAGTCGTCCAAGAACGTCATCTACACCGGCGCCGCACCGAATCAGCAGGCCATCCCGGCTGTCGACTACCTGATGAACGACATCGGCGTGAAGCGCTGGGTCCTCGAAGGCACCGACTACGTCTATCCGCGCACGACCAACCGCATACTCGAGGCGTACCTCATCGCGAAGGGCGTGCCGAAGGCCGACATCTCCATCAACTACACGCCGTTCGGCCATGCCGACTGGCAGACGCGGGTCGCCGAGATCAAGCGGTTCGGATCGACCGGACGAAAGACGGCGGTCGTCTCGACCATCAACGGCGACGCCAACGTGCCGTTCTACAAGGAGCTCGGGAACCAGAAGATTTCTGCTGAGGACATTCCCGTCGTGGCGTTCTCGGTTGGAGAGGAAGAGTTGTCGGGCCTCGACACACGGCCGCTCGTCGGCCACCTCGCGGCGTGGAACTACTTCGAGAGCATCAGCACGCCGGCCAACAAGGCATTCATCGACATGTGGAAGACCTACATCAAGAACCCGAAGCGGACGACCAACGACCCGATGGAAGCGCATTACGTCGGCTTCAACCTGTGGGTGAAGGCGGTTGAGAAAGCGAAGTCGACAGATGTCGAAGCGGTGCTCGCCGCGCTGCCCGGCCTCGAGACCCCGAATCTCACCGGGGGCATGGCGCGGATGCTGCCGAATCATCACATCACGAAGCCCGTCTACATCGGCGAGGTGCGCGCGGATGGCCAGTTCGATGTCGTCTGGAAGACAACCGGCACGGTGCCGGGTGACGCATGGTCGGATTACCTCGCGGCCAGCAAGCCCATCGAGGCCGACTGGGTGAAGCTGAAGTGCGGCAACTTCAACACGTCGACGAAGGTCTGCTCGGGCCAGAATTACAAGTGATCGACGCGATCGGCGGGCAGTGGCTCCGGTGGCTGCTGCTCGCCGTCGTGCTGGCATCGCCGGTTGCTGACGTACGGCTCGCTGCGCAGACCGCGGACGAGATTTTTCTCGCGTCGCTCGGCGAGCTCCGCGAAGCGACATTCGTCGACAAGGAAGCCATTGCGGAGCGGATGATCGCCACTGGCCATCCGCGCGTGCGCGCGGTGATGACCGCGCTCCTCGAAGATCGGCTGTATACCCGCACCGCCGACAACAAAATCTTCATCGTCAAGACTACGGAAGGCGATCTCCCTGCCTATGCGCTCGTCGATCCGATTTCTGGAACAGACGCCGGCGAGGCGCCGCCGGATGCCCTGGCGAAGATCGGCAGCAACAACAGGCTCCGCCGGTCGCTGAGAACCGCGCTCGGACGTTTCGGCCTCTCGAGTCCCGATCCGGCGGTGCGACTCGGCGCGATCAGGGACATGCTGCGGTCGCCCGACGAGCCGACCGTCGCGCTTCTCCGGGAACGCAAGGCCGTCGAAACAGATGCCGGCGTCCAGATGGCGATCGACACGGGCCTGGCGATGGCCGACCTCGATGGAACCGACCCCGCAGTACGCCTCGCAGCCATCCAAACGCTCTCGAGCCGGCTTGGATCGGAGGTGCGGAACCGACTGGCCGCGTTGGTGGAGCAATCCCCCGACGGCACATTTGTCGAGCCGGACGCCGGAGTCAGGGCTGCAGCCACAGACGCGCTGTCGCGCATCGATTCGCATCGCGCGATCTATTCCGCGATCGAGACGCTCTTCTTCGGTCTCAGCCTGGGCTCGGTGCTCGTGCTGATTGCGATAGGCCTCGCGATCACCTTTGGGGTCATGGGAGTCATCAACATGGCCCACGGCGAGCTGATGATGATCGGGGCGTACACCACGTACGTCGTGCAGGTCGCGATGCCCCGGCATCAGGACGCGTCGATCCTCGTCGCCATTCCGGCGGCGTTCATCACCGCCGGCGCCGCCGGCGTGCTGATCGAACGGACCATCATCCGTTTTCTGTACGGACGCCCACTGGAAACGCTGCTGGCCACGTTCGGCCTGAGCCTCGTGCTGCAGCAGCTCGTGCGATCGACGTTCTCGGCGCTGAACCGCTCGGTGGCGACGCCGTCGTGGATGAGCGGCACGCTGCAGTTCAACGAAGCGCTCGGGATCACCTATAACCGCCTCTACATCGTTGTGTTCACGCTGATCGTGTTCTCGCTGCTGCTGGTGGTTCTGAAGCGGACGCGTCTCGGGCTCGACATCCGGGCGGTCTCGCAGAATCGCGCAATGGCGCGCGCGATGGGCGTGCGAAGCGATCGGGTCGATGCCATGACATTCGGCCTCGGGGCCGGCATCGCGGGCGTCGCCGGCGTCGCGCTGAGTCAGTTGACCAACGTCGGGCCGAATCTCGGCCAGGCCTACATCATCGACTCGTTCATGGTGGTCGTGTTCGGCGGCGTCGGCAATCTGTGGGGCACGCTCATCGGCGGGATGTCGCTCGGCATCGTCAACAAGCTGCTCGAGCCATATTCGGGCGCCGTGCTCGCGAAAATTTTCGTGCTCATTGCACTGATCCTCTTCATCCAGAGACGCCCTCGAGGATTGTTTCCGCCAACCGGGCGCGCGGCGGAGAGCCAATAGTGACCCGCGGCAGCCTCGTGTTTCTGTCCAGCGTCATGGCGGTCGCGATCGTCGTACCGATCCTGAACCTCGCCGTTCCGCCAACCTCGCCGCTGCACCTCTCGGCGTACGGCGTCACGCTCATCGGGAAGTACCTCTGCTATGCCACGCTGGCGCTGGCTGTCGATCTCGTCTGGGGATACTGCGGCATTCTGAGTCTCGGGCACGCGGCGTTTTTCGCGCTCGGCGGGTACTCCGTCGGCATGTACCTGATGCGGCAAATCGGCCGGCGCGGCGTCTACGGCCACCCGGTGCTGCCCGATTTCATGGTTTTCCTGAATTGGACCGAGCTGCCCTGGTTCTGGCACGGCTTCGACCGGCTGTGGTTTGCGCTCGCGATGGTCGTGCTGGTGCCGGCTCTGCTCGCGTTCGTGTTCGGATGGCTCGCATTCCGTTCGCGGGTCACTGGGGTCTATCTGTCGATCATCACCCAGGCGCTCACCTATGCGCTGATGCTGGCGTTCTTCCGCAACGACATGGGATTCGGCGGCAACAACGGCTTCACCGATTTCAAGGACATCGCCGGCTTCGATCTGCAACGCGACACGACACGGGCGGTGTTGTTTGCCGCAAGCGCCCTCGCCCTGGCCGCCAGCTACTGGATATGCCGATCGATCGTCGATTCGCGCGCCGGCAGGGTGATTCACGCGATTCGCGACGCGGAAAATCGCGCGCGGTTCCTCGGCTATCGGGTCGAGTCCTACAAGCTCTGGGTGTTCGTCGTCTCTGCGGCGATGGCGGGCGTGGCCGGCGCCCTCTACGTGCCGCAAGTGGGCATCATCAACCCTGGCGAGTTCGCGCCGATCAACTCCATCGAGGCGGTCATCTGGGTCGCTGTCGGTGGACGCGGCACGCTCGTCGGCGCGGCAGCCGGAGCCGTGATGGTGAACTACGCGAAGACCTATCTGACCGGCGCGTTCCCGGAAGTGTGGCTCTACGCGCTCGGCGGCATGTTCGTGCTCGTCACACTCTTTCTGCCCAGCGGCCTCGCCGGGCTATTGCCGCATGCGGAGCGCAAATGAAGCTCGCCAAGACGCTCTATCTCGAAAAGCTCACGGTGACATTCGATGGGTTCAAGGCCCTCGACTCGCTGTCGCTTTACGTCGATCCTGGCGAGCTGCTGTGCGTCATCGGTCCGAACGGCGCCGGAAAGACGACGATGATGGACGTCATTACCGGGAAGACCAGGCCCGACAGCGGCACCGCGTGGTTTGGGCGCGCCATCGATCTGCTCGCGCTGACAGAGCCTGAAATCGCACAGGCCGGCATTGGCCGCAAGTTCCAGAAGCCGAGCGTCTTCGAATTTCTCACGGTGTTCGACAACCTCGAGCTCGCCCTGGCGGGCGACAAATCATTCTGGAAGGCGCTCGTGGCGCGGCTGACGCCGGCTCAGCGGCAGAGGATCGACGCGGTGCTCGAAACGATCGGCCTGACCCGGTTTCGCGACGTGCAAGCGAAAACGCTGTCGCACGGCCAGAAGCAATGGCTCGAGATCGGCATGCTGCTGATGCAGGAGCCCGAGCTCCTGCTGGTAGACGAACCGGTTGCCGGAATGACGCCGCAGGAGACCGAACACACCGCCGAACTGCTCGTCTCCCTCGCCGGCGATCACTCAGTGGTCGTCGTCGAGCACGACATGGACTTCGTGCGATCGATTGCCAGGCGCGTCACGGTGCTCCATGAAGGGCGCGTGCTGGCGCAAGGCAGCATGGACGCCGTGCAGAACGATCCGCGCGTGATCGAAGTGTATCTGGGGACATGAGCGTGCTCAGCGTCAAGGCCCTCAATCAGTTCTATGGCGGGAGCCACACATTGTGGGACGTCAGCCTCGATGTGCCCGCCGGATCGCGCACGTGCCTGATGGGCCGCAACGGCATGGGCAAGACCACACTGCTCAAGTGCATCATGGGACTGCTGCCCGCGGCATCCGGCGAAATCGTATTCGAGGGCGGCGACCTTCGCGCGGCGCCTCCCGAGGCACGGGCGCGCCGCGGCATAGGCTACGTGCCGCAAGGCCGCGAAATTTTCCCGCAGCTCACGGTAGAGGAAAACCTGCAGGTGGGCGTCGGCATTCGCCAAGGCTCCGGCGGACGGGGCCGCACCAACCGCGCGCGCACTATTCCGCCGAGGATCTTCGACTTGTTTCCGGTGTTGAAGGCCATGCGACACCGGCGCGGTGGCGACCTTTCCGGGGGCCAGCAACAGCAGCTCGCGATCGGGCGCGCCCTCGTGATCGAGCCGTCGCTGTTGATTCTGGACGAGCCAACGGAAGGTATTCAGCCGAATATCGTGCACGAGATCGGCGACATCATCCTGAAGCTCAACCAGGAGATGGGGCTCACGGTGTTGCTGGTGGAACAGAAGTTACCGTTCGCCCGCCGCGTCGCCAGTGAATTTCGCATTCTCGAGAAGGGGCGCTGTATTGCCGGCGGCGCGATCGCCATGCTGACCGACGATCTGGTCCACGCTCATCTGAGCGTCTAGCATCACGCCGCCGCGCACGATTTGCTCGATGCGCATGGCGAACTCGCGCGCATCGTCGGTGGTCGGCGAGTCAATGCGCGGCGCGGCGATCGGCTCGTGCACCCGCAGCGTCACGTGGCCGGGACACGTCATCAGCCGCCCCTTCCGCATGACGTGACGGCTTCCTGACACCGACAACGGAACAATCGTCAACCCGGCTTCCAGCGCCAGCAGAAAGCTCCCCGCCTTGAAGCGATTGACGCGGCCGTCGGCGCTTCTCGTGCCCTCAGGAAAAATAATCAGGGACAGGCGGTCGCTCACAAGGCGATGCCAGCGCTTGAGAATGCCCGAGCGGTCGGGATTGCGCCGATCGACGAGCAGATGCCCCGCGCGGATGAGATGCCATCCGAGAAACGGAAAGCGGCCGAGCGATTCCTTGGCGATGATGCGCAGTTGAAACGGCAGCGACGCGAAGATGACCGGGATGTCGTAGATGCTCTGATGGTTTGAAATGAACACGTAGGTCTCTCCGCGCCTGACCCGCTCGAGTCCCTGCACGTCCACCTCGACTCCCGTCGTGGCCAGAATCAGCCAGGACCATGCGCGCGCGCACCAATGCGCGGCGTGGCCTTTGCGGTCCACGAACGTGGAGAGAATCGACAGCGTGCCGAGCACGATGGTGTAAACCGAAATGGCGGGGATGAGAAAGAAGACCGTTCGCCACCAATGAAATGGCGGGATGTTCAATTGCCTTGCCGCGCACGCCGGCCGGCATCGCGATCGATCGGCGTCGGCTGCGCGTTGGCGTCGATGAAGCGGCCGAAGATCATCTTGCCCGCGGTCGTCTGCAGCACGCTCGTCACGACCACGTCGATGGTCTTGCCGATCATCGATCGCGCGTTGTCGACCACGACCATCGTGCCGTCGTCCAGATAGGCGACACCCTGGTTGTATTCCTTGCCTTCCTTGAGGATGAACACCTTCATCGTCTCGCCCGGGAGCACGACCGGCTTGAGCGAGTTCGCCAGCTCGTTGATGTTGAGGACTTCGACACCACGCAGCTGCGCGACCTTGTTCAGATTGAAGTCGTTGGTGACGATTTTGCCCTGGAGCGAGCGGGCCAGCTCGATGAGCTTGAGATCGACTTCCTTGACGTCGGGAAAATCCACGTCCGAGATGATGACATCGAGGCCAGCCATCTTCTGGATGCGCTGCAGGATGTCGAGACCGCGGCGGCCCCGGTTGCGGCGGAGCGAGTCGGACGAATCGGCGACTTGCTGCAGCTCCTTGAGCACGAACTGCGGGACGACAAGCGTGCCGTCGACGAAGCCGGTCTCGCAGATGTCCGCGATGCGGCCATCGATGATGACGCTGGTGTCGAGAATCCGGTAGCGCCGCTGCTGCTGCGTCTGCTGCTGGAACAACCCGGCGATGCGCTCGGGCTCGAGCCACTCACCCGACTTTGCGCCAAGCACCAGGCCAATATACGGCAGCGCGAGAAGGATAAGCGTGTGCAGAAAGATGACGCCGATGTTGTTGGCGTTTGCCCAGAAGTGCGCGTCGCCGATCAACCGCGCGAGCAGAAGACCGACGGTGCCGCCGATGAGTGCCCCGATGACATTGGGAAGGGGGGTCTGGCGAAGGCGATCTTCGAGAAAGATGATGAGCCCGGCGATGCCTGTGCCAAACGCGACGTTCAGGAGGACGCCCGATCCGAGCGGGCGCAGCTCTACCGCGGAGTACGCGATGACCGCCACGAACGCAATCCGAGCGAGGACACCCCAGTTCATAGGCTCGTCATTGTAGTAGTGCTTGCAAAGCCTCGTCCACTGTCCTCACGCCGACAAGCTCGCAGTTTGGCGGGCGCTCTGATTTAGGGAGATCGGCGTTGGCCAGCGGGACAATACAGCGTTCAAATCCCATGCGTGCCGCTTCCCTGACGCGCAAGGCCGGCTGCGTGATCGCGCGCACTTCGCCGCCGAGTCCGACCTCGCCGAACACCGCCGTGCTCGATCCCACAGCGCGATTTCTCACGCTCGACGCTACCGCGGCGACCACGCCAAGATCGGCGGCGGGCTCGTCGATGCTCATCCCGCCGGCGACGTTCACATACACGTCGTCGCCGAGCAGATGAAGACCGGCCCGCTTCTCCATGACCGCCAGCAACAGCGACAAACGCTGCTGATCGATGCCGCTGGACATCCTCCGGGCGTTGCCGAACGTGCTGCTGGTGACGAGCGCCTGCACCTCCACAAGTATCGGCCGCGACCCTTCGATGCAGCACAGCACGGCCGAACCTGGCTTGCCGATCGAGCGCTCGGCAAGGAACAACTGCGACGGGTTCGGCACCTCGCGCAATCCAGTGGCGGTCATCTCGAATACGCCGAGCTCGCTCGCCGCGCCGAACCGGTTCTTGAACGCGCGGACGACCCGATGCGCGTGATGCCGCTCTCCTTCAAAATACAGGACCGTGTCGACGACATGTTCCAACGCCTTGGGACCGGCGAGGTTGCCGTCCTTCGTCACATGGCCGACGAGCACAATCGGAACGCTGCGGCCCTTGGCGGCAAACAACAGATGCGTCGCGACCTCGCGCACCTGCCCGATGCTCCCGGGCGCGGATTGAAACCGCGCCGAGAAGAT
>Ga0184625_10000174_pt1 | contig 20348 bp, 17 predicted proteins | sample PLM3_30_b1_FD_133151 | JGI IMG/M metagenome (GOLD analysis project Ga0184625, IMG submission 133151) | Groundwater sediment microbial communities from an aquifer in East River, Colorado, USA - PLM3_30_b1 | ecosystem: Environmental > Terrestrial > Soil > Riparian zone | place: USA: East River... | reverse complement strand
GTCGCGGCGGAGCAAGTGCGGGTCGGCGGCCTGGTCGAGCGGCTCCGCTCCCACTTCCGCCGGCGCGCGATCGACGAGCGCCGCCGCTTCGAGCTGCGCGACGCGCGTCTCCAGCCGCACGATCTCCTCGATCAATGCAGCGCGGTCGGTCTGGCCTGCTCGCAGGGGCATAGGGGGTAAATGACCAAGGACCAAGCACCAATGACCAAACAAGCATTGGTCATTGGCGCCTGGTCATTGTTATTTGCTCGGTTACGCGTTGAACGCCGCCAGCAGCTTGCGGCCTTTGTAAATGCAGTACGCTTCTTCCGCGCGAATCGGCCGCCGCGAGTGCCGCTGCGGGAAGAACGCGATCTCTTTGAAGTCGGCCACGGCCGTGCCGGCCACTCCCTCCCGCTGGGCCGCGGCCACCAGCGCCTTTTCGCCGAAGAAATAGCCCATCCGCTGCGGCTCGATCTGCGCAAAGCCCGCGTCGTGCAGCCGCCGCTTCAGCCGCTCCACCTCGAGCTGCTCGCTCTGGCTCAGGCGGGCTACGTCGTACTCGCGAATCTCCTCGTGCTGGGCCTGCCAGCCGGCATAGAGCGCGTAGATGTCGTCCGGCGGCAGATCGGACAGATCGGCCAGCACCGCGTGCGTCACGGGCCCGGCGATGCCGATGTTGCTGTAGGAGCGCTCGCCGTCGCCGCCGAGCGTGACCACGTATTGATAGCGGAACAGGAAGCACTCAACCGGCTGGCCATAGCCGGGCCATCGCCAGCGGCGCTGGTCGTACAGCTCGCAGCTCGCCGGCGGCAGGCCGAACTGCGTCGGCTCGGCCAGCCACACGCACAGCTCGGCTTCGGCCCGCGCCACCGGCGTGGCGAACTGCGGATCGATCTGGTCCTGCAATCCCAGCTCCTGGGCATAGGCCAGCACGCGCAGACGGGCCACCGGCTCGGCGGCGAGCTGGATCAGCTCGGCCCGGCCCTCCGCGTCGCCCAGGCGGGCCAGCGCGGCCGCCGCTTCGGTCCGCACGCGGCGATGCCGCAGGGCCAGCGTCTGCCGCAGCTTGCCGATGGCTTGCCGCTCGCCGATCAGCGCCAGCGCGTCGCACAGCGACACGGCCAGCCCGACGCCGCGGGCCACCTGCCGGCTCAGCTCTTGCGGCGAAAGGCCCGCTTCCGGCCGCTCTTCGAGCATCTCCAGCGACTGGACGAGATTGCCCAGGAGCGCGATGAGCTGCGCGGCGTGGCCGGCTGCCGGATGCTCTGCCGCAATTTTTTGCCGCGCCAGGAAGTTGGCCAGATCGAGCACGGGCGCCGCCAGCGCCGGGTGGGCCAGCGCCGCCAAGAGCCGCGGAAAGAGCGGCGGCGCGGCGGCCCGGCGATGCTGAAACAACGGGGCCAGCACCTGCACCACGTCGTGGTCGTCTTGAGGCGGATCGGCGATGAGCAGCTGCACCAGGAGGTCGAGCGCGCCCGGCATGCTGCTGTTGGCCAGCCAGGCCAGCAGCTTGCCGCGCGCCTGCGAGTTTTGCCCCAGGGCGTCGTAAAGCTGCTCGATCGCGGGCAGCAGCGCGGGCGAGTCCGCACGGGCGGCTTTTTCGGCCGCCGGTTGCCGCGCGGCGGTGGCGGCGGCGGCCAGCCAGGTCGCCAGCAGCCGATCGGCGGCCTCCGGCAGCGGCGGCAACTGGCCCACGGCGGCGAGCCACTCCACGAGCTGCTCGCCGCTGAATTCGCCCAGCCAGGCGGCCCGCCGCGCGCTGCGCTGCCACTCGGGCCCGCTCAGCGAATCGGCCCGGCCCAAATCGTCGAGCAGCGTCGTCTGCCGGTCGTCCATGTCAATCAAAAAGCCGCGAGCGGCGCCGCGTCCAACGCGGCGCGCCTCGCGGCAGGAGAGGTTGAAACGTTCACTCGCGGGCGGTTAGCCCTCGAGCTTGTAGCCGTTGTGGAATTCCGGCTTGATGATGTTGGCGACTTCGGGGGCGTTGGTCGCCGTCATGTTCTTGGCGTCCCACTGGATCTTCGTGCCCACGACGCCCTTCTCCTTCTGCTCGGCCCGCTTGGACGGGTCCTGGTCGCCGGCGGCGGCCCACACGGCCAGGTTGCCCAGCACGACCGTCTCGGCGAGCGGGCCGGCGTAGTTCGGGACGTTCGACATCGACTGCTCGCCGCCCTTGATGGCGTTGACCCACTCTTCGAAGTGGCCCGGCGAACGGTCGTACTTGACCGTCGGCACCTCCGGCTGATCCATGTAAATTCCGTCGCCCGCATAGTCGCCGGGCGCCAGCAGCCAACCCTTGTCGCCGAGGACGAACGAGCCGCTGCGGAGCAAGCCGCGGAGACCCTTGGCCTTCCCCTCGGGGGCGCGGGCCAGGGCGGCCTCTTCGGCCTTCTTATATTCCTCGGTTTCGGGCCGCTTGCTGCCGTCGTACCACGTGAACGTCAGCGCTGGCCGCTCGCCGCGCTTGGGCATTTCGTACTTGATGATCGACCAGCTCGGATAGGTTTCCTTGTTATGGCCCGAGGTCGTTGCCTGGATGCTCGCCGGATCGCGGAGGTCCAAAGCGTGGAAGGACATGTTGAGCGTGTGGCAGGCCATGTCGCCCAAGGCCCCGGTGCCGAACGCCCACCAGCCGCGCCACTTGAAGTTGTGGTAGGCCGGGCTGTAAGGCCGCATTTCCGCCGGGCCGATGAACTCCGGCCAGTGGACATACGGGGGCACGGGCGGCATGTCGGACGGGCGGTCGATGCCCTGGTCCCAGATCGGCCGGTTGGTCCAGACGTGAACTTCCTTGACCGTGCCGATGTGTCCGTCCTTGATGATCTGGGCGGCCCGCCGCAGGTTGCTGTCGGCCGTGTGCTGGTTGCCCATCTGTGTGGCGACCTTTTTCTCCGCGGAAATCCGCATCAGGTGCCGGATCTCGAACACGCTCTTGGCCAGCGGCTTCTGGATGAAGCAGTGCTTGCCGCGGCTGATGGCGGCCGAGCCGATCACGGCGTGGCAGTGGTCGGGTGTGCTGACCGTGACCGCGTCGATGCTCTTCTCCATCTCGTCGAACATCTTGCGGTAGTCGTTGTACTTCTTGGCATTCGGCCAGCGCTTGGCGGCGCCGTCGAGGCTGTTGTCGTCGATGTCGCAGATGGCGACCATCTCGCCCGCCCGGCCGGCGTCTTGCGAGTCGCTGGCGCCCTTGCCGGCCACGCCGACGCTGGCGAAGTGGATCGTCTCGATCGCCGCCCGGCTGGGCCGCGGGGCGATTCCGCCAGCCGCCCAAAAGCCGACGCCGACCGCCGCCCCGGTCGTGAGGAAGGTCCGGCGAGTAGATTTGCGAGCCATATCTTGTCTCCTCTAAAACCCGTTGCGAAGTGAGAATGAGTTCGTGGTTAGCGTAGCCCAGCGGCGGCGCGATTGCAATTCGGTGGGGCGATGGGGGACGGAGCCAGGGAGTGACGGAGCGAAGGAGTGACAGAGAGAAGGAGAGAAGGACGCTCCGTCCCTCAGTCTCTCCGTCCCTCAGTCTCTCCGTCCCTCAGTCTCTCCGTCCCTCAGTCTCTCCGTCCCTCAGTCTCTCCGTCCCTCAGTCTCTCCGTCGCTCCCTCCCTCCTTCCCGCATTCACGCCCCCGTGCTCTCCTCCAGCACCTCTTCGGCCACGTAGATCGGCAGGATCGGATCGCAGGCGACGGCCACGGCGATGGCGTCGCTGGGGCGGGAGTCGATCTCGACCAGCTCGCCGTCGCGCTTGACCCGCAGCTTGGCAAAGTAGATGTGGTCGCGCAGCTCGCTGATCACGACGCTGTCCAGCTCGCCGCCGAGCGATTCGATCGCCTGCACCAAGAGCTCGTGGGTCCGCGGCCGGGGCGACTGCACCCGCTTGACGCCCGTGTTGATGCTCTCGGCCTCGAACAGGCCGATCAGGATCGGAAACGTGCGGTCGCCATCGACCTCGCGAAGATAGATGACCTGCTGCGGATTGATCTCGCTGATGATGATCCGCGTCAACTGCATCTGCACCGGCATGGCTGGTCCTTGACCCGTGGGCGGCGTGAAAGGCTGCCCCGATTATACGCCGGGCCGGTGACCCACGAATTCCCAAGCTGCAGAATTCAGCTTCAGTCGAGCTCCAACTTCAGATCGTAAACCGCCTTGCTAATCTCAACCGTTTTCTTGGAATTCAGACTGCCATACTTGGCCAAGATCTCCTTGAGATCCTTGTGTTTGCCGCCTGCCGGCGGTGTGGCCATTGAATCAAACGAGCCAGGGTCGGCGACGTGGACGCGATGCGTGCCGACTTTCGCGCCGTCATATTCCTCGTCGTAATCGAGCTTGAATTTTCCCTCGGCGTTCGTATCGCCCCAACTCTGCCGGCCGTCGGTGGGCTGAAAATAGACGCGAATATTGGGAACCGGCTGGCCATTGTGAGTCACGATGCCCTCAACGGCGACGATGTCGGGAGCATCGCTCCTGCAGCCAACCAGGATGGGAGGAGTTGCCAGCAGCAGCACGGTCAGGCTGAAGCGTAAAGCGTTCATGGGATGTTCAGCGGATCTGGCCGCCTTCGGGCTCTCCGTTCGCGCGGGTAAAGGTGTTGCGATAGATTTGCGCCGAAATGTGGTTACTGACCCACACGACGCTGCCGTCCGCCATGGCCGCCTGGACTCCCGAAGGATGTTGGCTCTTGGCACTGCGCGTGTTGTTCTGGGTGTCGTTGGGCATCATAAAGGCAGCGGTCGGGCTGCCGTCACCGAATTGCGGGTTAACGTAGCCCTGAGACGCATGATGCACCCACATGAAATGGTTCGCGCCTTGCAACTTCCCCAGCCAACTGTGATTGCCGTAATGGCCCTGCTCCAAGAATAGGAACGTGTTGCTCGTGCCATCGGGAATTTCGGCCAGGCGGACGCCAATTCCCATATGTCCGATGCCATTGAAATTGGGCCGAGTGATGATCGTGTGGCGCTCCGAACAGCACTCGCCCGTGCCGCCGTTGATCGCGTAGTCTTTGTGCTCCTTGAACTGTCCCACCTTGCGCGAAGATGGGCAGAGATACACTTTGGGCACCATCGTGGACTGGGGACGATGAAAAGTGTCACCGGCTGGACCGCGCTGGATCGGTGGGACGGCAAAGTCTCCGTTGTTGTGCTCCATAATTGAATTGACGTACGCCGGTCGATTGAAGTCGATCGAATCGTACAGATTCTTTTGCTCGACATACGGCAAGATGATGACGGCCCAACTGAAATGGCCCCACGGCGTGTTGCGCTGGGGATCTTTCCAGGCGCCCGTAAAATTTGCAGCCGTGCCGGAAACGGTGTATTGGCCCGCGCTGCCGGGCGGAAATGTCTTATTCGTGTCTTCGTAGTTGTGCGCGGCCAGCGCCATTTGTTTGAGATTGTTTTGGCATTGCGATCGCCGGGCGGCTTCGCGGGCGGACTGCACCGCTGGCAAGAGTAGCGCGACGAGCACGCCGATGATGGCGATGACGACGAGCAACTCCACGAGCGTGAAGCCGGCGCCGCCGGCACGCAGCCGGCGATGGGAGAGGTACATGCCTTGAGCTCCTCAGCAATGAATAGGCAGGCGCGAGCGATGGCGCGCGTGCTAAAGGACCCCCGTCCCTTGACCCCGAACAGCTCCAGAGCCGAACGGCTCTGGCCCAAAATCTTAAAGCCACCCCGCTTTTGGGTCTTGGCTTTTCAGGCACGCGCCTTGGCAAATCGGGCAATGATGCCTGAAACCTATGAACCCAATGCGTAAGCGCTATCATGCCCGCGCGAGGTGACCGATGTCAAACCGGGATTGCGGCTTTTAATGTTGGCGGAGCAGGTGGCCGGCATTTCGCATGCAATTGAAGATGCGGGGTCAAGCGGTCAGCGCCGCCCGCGCGGCGAGCACCCGCTCGGCTGCTTGCTGGGGCGTATCGGCCAGCGCGGTGAGATGGCCCATTTTGCGGCCAACGCGCGGCTCGGCTTTGCCGTAGAGGTGCAGCTTCACATCAGAGTGAGCGAGTGCCGCCGGCCAGTTGGTCTCACTGGCTCCTGGTTCCTGACTCCTGGCCCCTTGCGCTCCGACCTGCCACAAGTCCCCGAGCAAATTGGCCATCGCCGCTGGGCGGTGCTGCCGCGGCGAGCCCAGCGGCAGGCCGCAGACGGCCCGCACCTGCTGCTCGAACTGGCAGGTCGTGCAGGCGTCGATCGTGAAGTGGCCCGAGTTGTGCGGCCGCGGCGCGAGCTCGTTCACTAGCAGCCGATCCTGCCGATCGACGAAAAACTCCACGCACAGGACACCGACGACTTCGAGTCGCTGCAGGATTTCGCGGGCGATCTCCACCGCTTGCTGGGCCACGCGCGGCGCAACGGCCGCCGGACAAACCGACAGGTCGAGAATATGCCGGCTGTGGCTGTTCTCGACCGGGCCATAGGCCACGAACGAGCCGTCCGCGCCGCGGGCCGCAACGACCGACACCTCGCACTGGAAGTCGATGAACGCCTCCAGAACCGCCTCGCCGCCGGCGAACTTGGGCTCGGCATAGACGGCTGCATCAGCCGGCGCAGCGATTTTCGCCTGGCCCTTGCCGTCGTAGCCCCAGTCGGCCGTTTTCAGGACGGCGGGATAGCTGGACTGTGCCAGGGCCGCGGCCAGATCGGCCTGCGACCGCACCGGCCAGAACGGCGTGACCGGAATGCTGGCATTCTGGAGAAACGTCTTCTCCCGCAGGCGGTTCTGCGACGTGTGTAGCACGTGCCCGCCCGGCCGCACCGGCGCGAACCGCTCGCAAGCCGCCGTTGTGGCCGCCGGGACATTCTCGAACTCAAACGTCACCACGTTCACACCGCGGGCGAACTTGGCCACCGCATCGAGGTCGTCATATGCCGCGCGAATCTCCAGGTCCGCCACTTGCCCCGTCGGCGTGTCGTCATCCGGCGACAGCACGTGGACGCGGTAACCTAGCCGCCGCGCTGCGATGGCAAACATCCGGCCGAGCTGGCCGCTGCCGAGGACGCCGAGAGTGCTGCCGGGTTGGATCACGTGGGACACTTTTCGCGGGGCCGGAACGAGGGAGGGACGGAGAGACAGAGGGACGGAGCGAAGGAGGGACGGAGGGACAGAGGGACGTTCAAAACGTCCAGTCGTCGATGTTGGTGGCCATTTTGACCAGCATGGCGATGAGGCGGTCGTATTCTTTGTACAGCGCCGCGCCCTCGTCGCGGTTCAAGTAACCGCATTTCACGGCAAATTGCAGCCACGATTGCGTCTCCGCCGCTTCGGCTTCTGAATCGGTCAATTTGCTGAGGAAGGCTTGCGGGTAGCGTCGCTTGCGCCAACCCTCGGACAAATTTCCGCAGACCGAGCGCGACGAGCGGCGGACCTGGTCAGTCAACGAATAGCGCTCTTCTTTGGGAAAGCGTTTCGTGCATTCAAACACACTCATCGCGGCAGCGAATCCGCGCTGATAGACCTCCAGATCCGTATGTTTGCGAATAGGTTTTCTCATGTTGCGACTCCAGGTTGACACTCGTTGATGCACTACTGTGCCTCCCTCCGTCTCTCCATCCCTCCGTCCCTCCCTCACTCCGTCCCTCCTTCCCTCCCTCACGCGACCGTCTCGCTCCGCACCTTCGCGGCCAGCTCGGCGTGGTAGGCGTGCAGTTTTTTTCGCAGCTCCGGCCGTGTCGAAGCCAGAATGCGGACCGCCAGCAGGCCGGCGTTTTTCGCGCCGGCTTCGCCGATGGCCAGCGTGCCGACGGGGATGCCGCCGGGCATTTGGACGATCGAGAGCAGCGAGTCGAGGCCGGAGAGGGCCTTACTCTGCACGGGCACGCCCAGGACGGGCAGCACCGTCTGCGACGCGACCATGCCCGGCAGATGCGCCGCCCCGCCGGCGCCGGCGATAATCACTTCCAGCCCGCGGCCCTCGGCGGACTTGGCATATTCGCACATCCAATCGGGCGTGCGGTGAGCCGAAACGATCTGGCACTCGTGCGGCACGCCGAACTCCGTCAAGACATCGGCCGCCGCGCGGAGCGTCTCCCAATCGGACTTGCTCCCCATGATGACGCCGACGAGCGGCTTGTCTTTCGCGGCAGGCATGGCCAGGCTCCAGCGGCTGAATTTCGCCAAACCAGAGTCTTACCGAAGGGCGGGACGGAGAGAAGGAGGGAGGGAGAGAAGGAGAGACAGAGCGAAGGAGAGACAGAGCGAAGCAATTCGCCAATTCCCTCTGTCCCTCTGTCCCTCCGTCCCTCCGTCCCGCCGCCACTACGGCTTCGGCGCAAAGAACGCCTTCGCCTCGGGCGACTTCTCAATCAGCTCGGCCTCGGCCTTGAGAATCTGCCGGCCCCAGGCATCCTCGTCGGCAAAGTCGGGCACGGCGGCCGGCGTGTATTTCACCGGATGGCACGTCGCCTTCTCGTCGGCCAGATCGACCAGAAACACCCGCGGGCCGTCCTTCTCGATTTCCTTGCCGCCGACTTTCAGCATCTCGCTGACGACCGACTTGCCGTCGCACTTCATCTTGTACTCGATTTCGATTTCTCTGCCCTTGGGCATTGCCGTGAGCTTCAGGTCGCACTCGCCTTTGCCGTCGCTGCCAATCGACAGCGAACCGCCGCCGCCCGTGCCCGAGCCGCGCTCGCTCTTGGGATCGGGCTTGAAGAGCAGCAAGTACGTGTAGCGGGGCTTGCCGCCCGGCAGCATGTGCAGACCAAAGCAGGCCGCCGGCTTGCCGTCGATCTCCAGGAGCGCCATCCCCTGGAAATCGCCCACCCGCATCACGCTGCTGGAGCTGGTGACTTTGCCCGCTTCCTGGGCCCCGGCGGAAAGGGCCAAGAACAAAGCGGAAACACACGTGGCGCTCAGCAATCTCATGTTCGCAGCTCCTCAGGACTCCCAACGGGCGGCGCGCATGATAGCCCTCCATTCGCCGGGCGGCAAACTGTTTCATTGCTTTGGTCGGTGGGGCTGCGGATAATCGAGCCAGGAACAGGGCTATGAACCAGACCAGGATTGCTCAAGCCGTTGGACTGGTTTTGCTTTTGGCCGGGCTGGCCGGCTGTGATGCGCCGCTGGCTACTCCGCCGCACACGCCGGTTGCCACTTCATCGCCTCCACCGCCCCCACCGCCACCGCCTTCTGTCGCAGTCGTCAGTGAAACGCCGGTCGCCGCAGCCAGCGATCCGCCAGCGGCGGAGCAACCTGCAGCGCCGGTGGTCGAAGCGCCCGCAGCCACGAGTGCGCCGCAGCCGCCGCCCCAGGCTCCGCAGGCAGCCCAGCCGCCGATCCGGCTGTCCGCGGGCGTCGCCGTGCCGCAGTCGCTCCCCGACGGAACGCAAATCGGCGTCAGCGTCGATTACCGCGTCAGCGGACGAATCAACACCTCGTCACGCTACTTGCTGGTGATCGAATCGAAGGGCAAGGAGGTGGAGTTCGAGGTCAAGCTGTCGCCGCCAGGCGGCACGCTCCAGGGCTTCTGCCCGGCCTCGGTCCGCCCCGAAGATCAGCCGTTCCGCGCCCGCCTCGACGAGCAGCGCTCGGCCAACGTTCGCGACAAGGTCTCCAATACGGTGAATTTGCAGACGAGCTATTGAGTAGCGGAAGGACGGAGCGGAAGAGGGAAGGAGCGAAAGAGGGAAGGAGGGAGATCTTCTGTCCCTCCCTCCCTCCGTCTCTCCATCGCTCCCTCTCTCCGTCCCGCCCTCGAAAATCCGCGCGCGATGCATTGACAGCCGATATATCGACTGGCTATACATAGCTCTGCGATAGGAGAGAACCACGGATGAATGACCGATTTCAACGCGACCTCGTCCGCGGCAGCCTGGACCTGATGGTCCTCTCGGTGCTCGCCGGCGGCAAGAAATACGGCTACTTGATCCAGCGCGAGGTCCGCGAGGCCTCTGGCTCGCGGGTCGAGTTGGCCGCGGGCACGCTCTATCCGCTCTTGCACAAGCTGGAGGACGACGGACTGATCAAAAGCTCGTGGGACGCCAGCACCGGCCGCGACCGCAAGTGGTATGACTTGACCGCCGCCGGCCGCAAGCGGCTGACCGCCCAGGCCCAGGAGTGGTGCGACTACGCGGCGTGTGTGAAACAATTGTTGGCAGTGGCGCAGGTGCGAACGGCGTAATCACCGTAATCCGATAGCCGTGACCAAACTTGGTCACGGAGTACTCAAGTGGACGATCCAGCGGCGGCACTCCGGGACCCCGGCTAAAAACATGTCCGACCACGAATTCAACAACTACTTGACGCTGCTCGCCGGCCTGTTGCGGCTGGGCGACAAGCAGCGGCGGGCGATTGCGGAGGAGTTGCGGACGCACCTCGAGGACCGGCTGGACGAACTGGTCGCCCGCGGCGTGTCGAAGGAAGATGCAATCCGCCAGGCACTATCTGAATTCGGCGACGCGGCCGGTCTGGCCGCGCAATTTGGCAGCATTTCCAGGGGCAGAAGGCGAAGGTGGCTCATGCGTGCAATGACGTTCTCGATGGCAGCGATTCTCTTCTTGGCGGCGGGCCTGGCGATCTTCTGGCCGGGCCGCAATGCCGGCCCCGGCGCTGCCCGGGCAATCGCGCAGGCGCCGGCGGAAAAACAGCCGCCGCCGGCTGAAGCCGCGCCGGCGAAAGGCCGCACGCTGGGGGACGTGCTCGCTCAGCGCCTCGATCTGAATTTTAGCGATACTCCGCTCCGCACCGTGGCGACTCAATTGTCGGAGCGAACGGGCGTCACCTTCTATTTGAACGCTAAAGCGCTCAACGATGCCGGGGTGGAAATCGACACGCTCGTGACGGCTCAATTCAAAAACTTGCGGCTGGGCACGTCGCTGCGGCTGATGCTGGATGAATTGGAGCTGGCCTATTTCGAGGATGCGGGCGAGTTGATCGTGATTACCACGCCCGAAGGCGCCGAAGCGCGACTCGATAATCGCGTCTATGACTGCCGCGACTTGCTGGCGATGGAGGCCCCCGCCGGCGCCGACAAGTTTGTCCCCAGGCCGTTTTATCGAGGCGGCATGGGCGGAGTGGCTGGGTCGGGCGGCGGCATGTTCGCCGTGCAGGACGAAGTGCCTGGCAAGGTGGCCGAGGCTCAGGCAGCGCCGCCTCGGCAAGGGACGGCCAACGCCGGCGGCGGCGCGAGACAGCCACGGCAGGGCGCCGACGACCAAATCTCCGTACACGACCTGCGGGCAGAGCAATTGATCGACCTGATTACGGCGAATGTGCGCCCTGACACTTGGGACAGCGTCGGCGGCCCCGGCGCGATCAGCGAGTACAACGGCCTGATCGTCGTCGCGCAGACCGCGCTCGTCCATGCCGAAGTCGAGCACGTGCTCAACATGCTCCGCGAAGCAGCCGGGCTCGAAGTCGATCCCAACGGGAAGGCGAAGGTTGTGCGGTGAGAGCGCTGTAGGGAACGCCCTCCGTGGCGTTCCCGGGCCGCAGGGCGGAAGGCAACTTGGTGATTCACGGCACGCCACAGAGGGCGTGCCCTATAGAATTGCACTATGTCTGACCACGAATTCAACAACTACATAACGTTGCTCGCCGGCCTGCTGCGGCTGGGTGACAAGCAGCGGCGGGCGATTGCGGAGGAGTTGCGGACTCATCTCGAAGACCGGCTGGAGGAGCTGCTGGCCCGCGGAGTGTCGCGGGAAGAAGCCGTTCAGCGGGCCTTGGCCGAGTTCGGCGACGCGGCTGGTCTGGCCGCACAATTTGCAAACATTTCCAGGGGCAGAAGGAGAAGGTGGCTCATGCGCGTGACGACGTTTTCAGTGGCGGCGACGGTCCTGCTCGCGGCAGGCATCGTGACTTTCTGGCCCGGACGCAATGCCGGGCCAGGACCGGCGGCGGTCGTGGCACAAGGACTTCTCGGCGGCAAGGCGGAAGCCCCACAGCCGCGTGTAGCGAACGATCCGGCGGAGAGGAAGTTGGAGGCGGCCCTCGACAAGCGGATCGACGCCGAGTTCGTCGAGACGCCGCTCAAGGATGCCCTGACCTTTCTGAGCGATCACTGCGGGATTCAGTTTGTCTTTCGCCGAAAGGCGCTCGACGACGCGGGCGTCACCATGGATGCGCCCGTGACCGTCAACCTGAAGCAAGTGCGGCTGAACACGCTGCTGGAGCTGATGCTGCAGGATTTGGGCCTGGTCCACACGGAAAAAGACGACCTGCTGCTGATCACCACGCCGGAAGACGCCGAGGCGACGCTCGAAATCCGCGTCTATGACTGCCGCGATTTGCTGGCAATGCCCGAGCCAGGCGGCGCGGCGCGGCCAGGCGGCGGCCGGCCAGGCCCTGCGGGTCCGGGATCGCCAGTTCCCCCTGGCGGCATTCCGGGAACGGGAGGAACCGATCCGTTTGCGCCGCCGCCTCCCGCGACGCCCTCGGGCTTTGGCGCTCCTCCGCCTGCTACGCCTGCACCGTCTCCGCCTGGCGTGCGCCCGCCGAGCACCAGGCCGCTCCCCTCGGATGCGGCTCCGCGTGTTCCCAGCACGGTGCTGCCGCAGATGGCGCTGCCGGAAGGAAGCCCATTCCTCGCGCAGGGCTTTGGCGGCGGTGGATTTGGCGGCGAAGCGCAGCCCAAGAAGCCGCTCTCCGAGCACGAAACGCGGGCCGAGCGACTGATCGCCCTGGTCACGACGAGCGTCAATCCGCAAAGCTGGACCGAAGTCGGCGGCCCCGGCTCGATCAGCGAGTATCACGGCCTGATCGTCGTCACCCAGACCGCCCAGACGCACAAGAAGGTCGAGCACGTCCTGAACATGCTGCGGCAGGCGGCCGATTTGAATGCGCCACAGGGGCGGGTTGTGCGGTAGTCAAGGGCAGTAGCTCGTCTTGGCCGGGCTTTTTAGATGGGACCGTGGGGCGAATCCGTCCCAGCGGTCCCATCCTCCTCCAACCGGCCTGTTCCAAAATCACCGACCGGGGAATAATGCGCTATCGCCAAAACGGAGATTCGCATGAGTTCCCATTTGCCCCTCCCGATCACCGATTCCTATTCCTACCAGAGCTACCAGCGGCAGCGACAGCTGACGCTGGGCGATTTGCTGCTGGAGAACCGCATCGTCTTTCTCCAGGGGGAGATTTACGTCGGCAACGCCAACGAGCTGGTAATGAAGCTGCTGTACCTGCAGAGCGAAAACCGCCGCAAAGACATCCACTTCTACATCAACTCGCCCGGCGGCGACGTGGCGGCAACGCTGGCCGTCTATGACACGATGCAGATTCTGAGCTGTCCCGTCTGTACCTACTGCGTCGGGCAGGCGGCCAGCGGGGCGGCGGTGCTCTTGGCCGGCGGCTCGAAGGGCAAGCGGTTCGCCTTGCCCAACTCGCGGGTCATGCTGCACCAGCCTTACGGCGGCGTGCAGGGCCAGATCAGCGACATAGAAATCCAGGCCAACGAAATCCTGCGGTACCGCGAGATTCTGAACGTGATCCTCGCCAAGCACACCGGTCAGCCGCTGGACCGGATCGAAAAAGACACCGACCGCGACTTCTTCCTCGGCGCCGAGGAATCGAAGAATTACGGCCTGGTGGATGACATTTTGCAGAAAATTCCCGGCAGCGACGCGGAAGACAAAGACTAGCGGGGATTGGTTCGCCAGGCGGATGGGACTTATGGGACCAATGTGACCCATGAGAATGGCATTCGTCGCAGAGGTCCCATTCGTCCCATTTACCAGCCACAGATTCACGGAGCCCTCCGATGCCAATGATTCCCTACGTCGTCGAAAAAAGCGGTCGCGAAGAGCGCGTCTATGACATCTACAGCCGCCTGCTGAAGGACCGGATCGTTTTTCTCGGCTCGCAGGTGAACGACGAAGTGGCCAACGCGATCGTCGCCCAGATGCTGTTCCTGCAGTCCGACGACCCCAAGGCCGACATTCACCTTTACATCAACTCGCCCGGCGGCAGCGTCAGCGCCGGCATGGCGATCTACGACACGATGCAGTTCGTCACCTGCGACGTGGCGACCTACTGCATCGGCCAGGCGGCGTCGATGGGCGCGGTCCTGCTCACCGCCGGCACGGCCGGCAAGCGGTTCGCGCTGCCCAATGCCCGGATCATGATCCATCAGCCGCTGGCCGGCATGCAGGGCACGGCCGAGGAAATTCTCATTCACGCCAAGGAGTTCAAGCGGATCAAGCAGCGGATGAACGAAATCTTGATCAAGCACACCGGCCATCCGCTGGACAAGATCGAAAAGGACACCGACCGCGACCGCTTCATGTCGGCCGAAGAAGCCGCCGAGTACCGCCTCGTCGATAAGGTCATCGAGCAGATGACCGTCGTCCCGCAATCGCGCAAGCACGAGGACTGACCGTGGGGCAGACATTCTTGTCTGCCTTAGCCTGAGGGATGCGAGCAGAAGGAAACGAAGGAAACGAAGGAAGCAAAGTGGAAGGTCAGTGGGCCCCTTCTGTTGATCGCCGCGCTCGCGCTTTGCACAATGGCGGCCAAAGTACCGAGCACGATGTACTCAGTACTGCCCGGTCACCATTGAGGCTCGCCATGCGATTTCTTTTGCTGCCGCTTGTTCTTTGTTGCGCTTCGCTGGCGGCCCAGGACGCCCCGCACCTGGCCAACGGCGTTAAGATCGGCGAAGTCACGCCGAATTCCGCCATCGTCTGGGTCCGGCTGACGGCGGCCAAAGAGCGGGTCGCCGCGCCGTTCGGCACTCCACCGCCGGAGCGGAGCGTCGCAGACGGCGAGATCACCAAGCTGCCAGGCTCGCTGCCCGGTATGGCGGGCGACGTGAAGATCATTTGGACCGGCAATTTGAGAAACTTCTTTTCGCGTTCGGCACGCGTCGATAGCACGACGGACTTTACCTATCAAACACGACTTGAAGGTCTCTCGCCGTCAACGGAATACTCTGTGGGCGTGGCGGCCCTCGGCAAGGACGGCAAGAAAACCGCAGATGTCTATGCCAGGTTCAAAACGGCGCCGGTCGAGGCGACCTGGCAAGACGTCAAATTCGCCGTGATGTCCTGCCAGTCGCACAAAGACCGCGACGACGTGAATGGCTTCAAGATTTATCCATCGATGCAAAAGCAGGGCCTGAATTTCTACGTCGCCACCGGCGACAACGTCTATTACGACAGCGATCCGCCGCTGGCTACCACCGTCGAGATGGCCCGCTTCCACTGGCACCGGATGTATGGCCTGCCGTGGCTGGTCGATTTCCATCGCACCGTGCCCGGCTACTGGGAGAAGGACGACCACGACAGCTTTCGCAACGACGACTGGCCGCCGCAGGGCCGCAATGCCGATCGCTCGGCCGAGTTGACCGGCGAGCTGAACTTCTTCAAGGGCCTCAAAATCTTCCGCGAGCAGGTGCCGATGGGCGACAAGACCTATCGAACGTTCCGCTGGGGCAAAGGGCTGCAAATCTGGCTGACTGAGGGCCGCGATTTTCGCTCGCCGAACAACATGCCCGATGGCCCGGACAAGACGATCTGGGGCAAAGAGCAGATGGAGTGGGTCAAGAGCAGCATCCTGGGTAGCGACGCCACGTTCAAGCTGCTCATCAGCCCCACGCCGATCGTCGGCCCCGACCGCGGCAATAAGAGCGACAATTTCGCGAATAAGGCCTTCGGCCACGAAGGCAGCTCTTTTCGCGCCTGGACCAAGGAGCACCAGCTGACGAACCTGTTCACCTCCTGCGGCGACCGCCACTGGCAATACCACTCGGTCGATCCGGCCACCGGCCTCAACGAGTTCTCCAGCGGCGCCGCCAGCGACGTGCACGCCAGCGGCTCTCCCGGCCTCGACCCCGAATTCCACAAGTTCCACCGCGTCAAAGGCGGCTTCCTCAGCGTCACCGTCGCAAAATCGGGCGAGCAGCCGACGATCACCTTCCGCCACCACGACGTCGATGGCGGCGTGGTCTATGAAAAGTCGTTCGCCGGCGGACGCTAGCCGGAGGAGTAGCCACGAAAAACACAAAAGAACACAAAAAGAAAAACTGTGAGCAATTACTTTTCGTGCTTCTAGTGTTTCTTGTGGCTAAGCATTTAGGCCGCGTATGCCCTGGCAATTCTGGCTCGACGTCGGCGGAACCTTCACCGACTGCCTGGCCCGCACGCCCGACGGCCAGCTCTTGCGGCGGAAGGTGCTCAGCTCGGCCGTGACGAAGGGGCGAGCACTGATATCTGCCAACCAAACGCTCATCGACCCGTTGCGAACCGAGCCCGAGGGATTCTGGACCGGCTATTCGCTTCGCCTTCTCGACGACGCTGGCACCATTGTTGGTCAGACGCGAGTTGACGGGTCAGTTGGTGGTCGCGTCTGGTATGCATGGTGGCCCACCTCCCATGGTAAAGGAGTGCAGTACGAACTCGTCTCACCTGAAGAGGCCCCGATCCTGGCCATTCGCCTCTTCCTTGGCCTCCGGCTCGATCAGCCGATCCCGCCGTGCAGCGTGCGGCTGGGAACGACGCGGGGAACGAACGCTTTGCTCACGCGGCGCGGGGCGCGGACAGGGTTCGTCACGACCCGGGGCCTGGCCGATGTGCTGCGGATCGGCTACCAGAACCGGCCCAAGCTGTTTGAGCTGGCGATCAAGAAGCCGCCGCCGCTGTTTGAGCTGACGGCCGAGATCGACGAGCGAATCGCCGCCGATGGCTCGATCTTGCTCGCGCCGAGCGCCGAGCAGGTGCGGTCGGAGCTGTCGCGGCTCAAAGCAGCCGGGATCGAATCGCTGGCGATTTGCCTGTTCAACAGCTACGCCAATCCGCGGCACGAGGATTTCGTCGCCAGAATCGCCCGTGATCTGGACTTTGCCGAGATCAGCACGAGCACGCAAGTCTCGCCGCTGATGAAGCTCGTCCCCCGCGGCGATACGACGGTCGTCGATGCGTATTTGAATCCGGTCCTGCGGACCTACGTCGAGCGGCTGGCGAAATCGCTGCCAGGCAGCGAAGTGCGGCTGATGACCTCCGCGGGCGGTCTGGCCGGGAGCGGGCAGTTCACCGGCAAAGACAGTATCCTTAGTGGCCCCGCGGGCGGGGTCGTCGGTTTCTCGCGCGTCGCCGAAGCCGCAGGCTTCCAAAAGGCCATCGGCTTCGACATGGGCGGCACCAGCACCGACGTGGCCAGGTACGACGGCCGCTTCGAGTACGAGTACGAAACCCAGAAAGCCGGCGTGCGGATCGCCGCGCCGATGCTGGCCATCGAGACGGTCGCCGCCGCCGGCGGCTCGATCTGCCGCTACGACGGCATGAAGCTGGTCGTCGGCCCCGACAGCGCCGGCGCCGACCCCGGCCCCGCCTGCTATGGCCGCGGCGGCCCGCTCACCGTCACCGACTGCAACCTGATCCTCGGCCGCCTGCTGCCCGAGCATTTTCCCTTTCCGCTCGACCGCGCAGCCGTCGAGCGGCGGCTGGCGGAAGTGGCGGCGCACCTGGCAAGTTCAGGGAACGCCACAGAGAGCGTTCCCTACAGCGCCCTGGAACTCGCCGAAGGTTTCCTCCGCATCGCCAACGCCAACATGGCCGCGGCCATCCGCAGCATCTCGCTCGCCAAAGGCTACGATCCCCGCGACTATGTTCTCGTCGCCTTCGGCGCTGCTGGTCCGCAGCACGCCTGCGCGGTCGCGGCGGAGTTGGGCATCACTAAGGTTCTCATTCATCCCGACGCCGGCGTGCTCAGCGCGCTCGGCATCGGCGTGGCCGATGTGGTTAAGCACCGTGCCTCCGGCGCGTACGCGCGATTTGAGTCGCTGACCGCCGAGCTCCGTTCGACTCTGGACGAGCTCGAACGGCAAGCCCGCCTCGATGTGATCGCCGAAGGCATCGCTCCCGGGCACATCGAAGTCGTCCGCTCGCTCGACCTGCGTTACGCCGGCACCGACGTGCCGCTCACCATCGCCGAACCGCCCAGCGGCGACTTCGCGGCCGCCTTTACCGCCGACCATCGCCGGCTCTACGGCTACGTCCACGACCGACGCTCCTTAGAAGTCGTCGCCGCCCGCGTGCAGGCCACGGGCCGGTCTGAGGCCGCCTTACCTAAGCCACCGCCTGATGGCCCGCCGATGCACGCGACTTCCGAGCGGTTCCAACTGACGCGGTTCGGGCGGGAAAGCGTCAACGCCAAGGTATTTAGCCGGTCGGAATTGCCTTCCGGCGCCGTCTTTCGTGGTCCAGCAATCGTCGTCGAGCCGCTCACGACGACGATTGTCGAACGAGGCTGGCGGGCGCATCTGTGGCCGGGCGGCGAACTGAGACTGATTCACGAGCACCGACCGGGCGAATCCGCAATCCGCAATGCGATCTCGCACATCGGCTTTGAGTCGGCTGCTGTAATCGCCAAGCAAGCCTTCCAGAGCGGCAAAACCATCCGAGAGCTGATGCGCGCATCCGAAATCGGCAATTCCTCGCCTGCCGATCCGGCGCAGCTCGAAGTCTTCAACAACCACCTCACCGCCATCGCCACCCAGATGGGCATCACGCTCAAAAACACCTCGCTGAGCGTGAACGTCAAGGAGCGGCTGGACTTTAGCTGCGCGATCTTCACCGGTACGGGCGACCTGGTCGTCAATGCGCCGCACATCCCCGTGCACCTCGGTGCGATGGGGCAAACGGTCAAGCAAGTCCTGGCGGACAACCCGCGGCTGAAGCCGGGCGACGTGATCGTCACCAACGACCCCTACCGCGGCGGCTCGCACCTGCCTGACGTAACGGTGGTCACGCCCGTTTTCGATGGCGAGTCGCTGCTCTTCTTCACCGCCAGCCGGGCGCACCACGCCGAAATCGGCGGCGTGACGCCCGGGTCGATGCCGCCGTTCTCGAAAAGCCTGGCCGAAGAAGGCGTGCTGCTGCGAAACGTGCTCGCGGTGGACGGCGGCGAGTCGCGGCTGGACGAGTTACGCAACTTGTTGGCTGGCGGGAAGTTTCCCAGCCGCTCGGTGGAGGCCAATTTGGCCGACATCACCGCTCAGATAGCGGCGAACCAGCAAGGGGCCAACGACTTGCGGCACATGGTCGCGCGATATTCGTTGCCGACGGTCCAGGCCTACATGCGGCACATTCAGGAGGCCGCCGAGCGGAAGATGCGGGCTGCGATTAGGCAGTTGGAGATGGCAAGCGGGTTGCCGCCGCAGGGAACGCCACAGAGGGCGTTCCCTACAGCGCGGCGGGTGTTTGTGGAGCATCTGGATGACGGGACGCCGATTCAGGTGGCGATCACGACCGGCGGCGAGCAGATGACGATTGACTTTACTGGGACGGGGCCGGTGTCGGCGGGGAATCTTAATGCGAATCGAGCAATTGTGACGGCGGCCGTCATGTACGTGCTGCGGCTCTTGATCGGCGAGGACATTCCCTTGAATCAGGGCGTGCTCGCGCCGGTGGAGATCATTTTGCCCGAGTGCATCTTGAATCCGCCGGAGCGCGAGCGGCCGGAAGATTGTGCGGCTGTGGTGGGCGGCAATGTCGAGACTTCGCAGCGGGTGGTCGATGTGCTCCTCGGCGCGCTCGGCCTGGCGGCGGCCAGTCAGGGGACGATGAACAACCTGCTCTTCGGCGATTCGACGTTTGGCTATTACGAGACGATCTGCGGCGGCAGCGGCGCGACGGCGGACAGCGACGGCGCCGACGCCGTCCATACGCACATGACCAACACGCGGCTGACCGACCCCGAGGTGCTCGAAGCCCGCTATCCCGTGCGGCTGCACGAATTCAGCATCCGCCGCGGCTCTGGTGGCGAGGGAAAACACCGCGGCGGAGACGGCGTCGTCCGGCGGATCGAGTTCCTCAAGCCGCTGACCCTCTCGATCCTCTCCCAGCGCCGCGGCCCCTATCCGCCCTACGGCCTCGCCGGCGGCCAGCCCGGCGCACTGGGCAAGAACACGCTGCAACACGTGGGGCAGACATTCTTGTCTGCCGAGCAACTACCCGGCCTCGTCCAAACCGAAGTCCACCCCGGCGACATTCTCACGATCGAAACCCCCGGCGGCGGCGGCTGGGGCGCTCCTTGATCCGTGGAACGACTTTTTGCGGGACGCGGAGATTAGGTTGCTCAACGCGGTTTCCCCACCCCCAGGACACTACCCATTTTCTTCAGCCGCCAAACCGAAACTCGTCACCGCGGCTGCTTTCGGGAATGAACCTCTGCCGCTAGGGTATCGGTATTGTCGGAACCGAAATTCTCCACGCGGAGATCTCTCCATGACGCGTCTATTCTCGCTCGTCGTCTTGTTGCCGCTCGTTGCCAGCGCCGCCGATTGGCAGCCGGCGAAGGGGCCGCTGCTCACGCGGTGGGCCAAGGATGTGTCGCCCGATAAGGTGCATCCGGAATATCCGCGGCCGCAGCTCGTGCGCGAGAAGTGGACGAACCTCAATGGACTATGGGACTACAATATCGCCGACGGGAC
>Ga0184625_10000173_pt1 | contig 20401 bp, 20 predicted proteins | sample PLM3_30_b1_FD_133151 | JGI IMG/M metagenome (GOLD analysis project Ga0184625, IMG submission 133151) | Groundwater sediment microbial communities from an aquifer in East River, Colorado, USA - PLM3_30_b1 | ecosystem: Environmental > Terrestrial > Soil > Riparian zone | place: USA: East River... | reverse complement strand
GGCCTCCTGGCAGTTACCCGGACCGGACTCACACCGGCAAGCGACGACGAGCTTCAAACCCAGTCATGATCACTACCTCATGACCACCTCCAGGTCACTGGACGCACATCACGGCGATCTTGATGAGGCGCCGATGCGCGCCAGTGCCTCCGCGGCCACGATGTCGGGTGCCTCGTCCGCAACCCAGTGGCTCACGCCCGTCAACTCGACGAATCGGTAGTCGAATCCCTCCGCCACGAAGTCGACGCAGCCCTCGGCGGCAGCGCGCCCGATGGCCGGGTCGGCGTTACCCCACACATACGTCACAGGCACCCGCGCTGGCCCCAGGCTGGGCCGCTCCAGCCGGCGGTACCAGTTCAATGCCCCGGTCAACGCGCCAGGCTCGAGCAATGGCCGCACGTACGGCTCGGCCTGCGCTCGCGTCAAGGGAGAGAACAGGGCCCAAAGCCGGCGCGCGTCGTCGGCGAGGAGCACCTCTTCGGCCTTGCCCTCGATCGCGAATAGCTGCATGTACGCCGAGCGCTCCTTCTGATCTCCGGTGTGGCGTGCCTGACTCACCGCCGCCGGATGCGGCACCGAGACGGCCGTGAGTGTGCGTACGCGGCCGGCGTGATCGACGGCGAGATGCCAGCCCACGACCGAACCCCAGTCGTGGCCCACCACGTCGACCCGCTCGATCCCCAGCGCGTCAAGCATCGCGACCGCATCGGCGACGCACTCCACCATGCGATAGGTGTCCACATCAGATGGACGCGCACCGGGTGAGTACCCACGCTGGTCCGGTGCGTAGGTGCGCAGGCCAGCCTCATGCAGCGCCGGTACGACACCGTCCCACTCCCCGCCGTGCTGGGGGAACCCGTGCAGCAACAGGACCGGCTGGCCGACCTCGGGCCCGCCGACCCGCACCTCGAACTCCAGACCGCGAGCGCTCACCATCATTCGGCGAGCTTAGGCCGCCGACCTGACCGGTGCCTGTCGTCACACAGCACCGCCGGCGACTGCCTGATCGGGTCCGGGACTGATAGCGTTTGCGGTGCGCGTCCGCGCGGCCGACTTCCTCGCGGCACCGCTAACAACTGAATATCCGACAGGGGAGCGCACAGCGCTGAGAGTGCGCCCGGCATTGGCCGGACGCAGACCCTCGAACCTGATCTGGGTAATGCCAGCGCAGGGAGTTCGGTCTTGCTCCAGCCGTAGCGCCATGTCTCGGGACAATCCGGGCATGGCGTGCGTCTTCTCCTGGTTCATCGAGAACTGGGAGGTAGCAATGGCACAACCATCGAGAACGCAGCCAACGACGGCACAGCCAACCAACGGTTGGCGCACGGTCGACATTGTCGTGGCCGCCGTCATCGCCGTGGCCTTCGGCGTCGTGTTCTGGGCCTGGGGGCTGCTGTGGTACGGACCAGCGGAGGCGATCCCGCTGCCGGGCCGTGCATTCATGTACGGGGTCTGGCTCATCCCGGCCGTGCTCGGCGGACTGGTCATCCGCAAGCCGGGCGCGGCGTTCTTCACCGAAACCGTCGCGGCTCTGGTCTCCATCGCTCTAGGTAGCGCCTGGGGGTGGACGCTCGCGATCCAGGGCCCGGTGGAGGCGCTCGCGGCCGAACTCGCGTTTGCGATCTTCGCGTACCGGGCGTTCGGGCTCGCCGTCGCCGCGCTTGCCGGGGCGTTGTCGGGGCTTGCCGCCGCCATTTATGACATCGTCTTCTGGTACCCAGCGTCCGACTTCGACACGGCAACGATGCGGATCCCGTACGTGCTCATCACGGTGGCGAGCTCGGTTGTCATCGCCGGACTTGGCAGCTATGTGCTGGCCAAGGCGCTGGCCCAGACGGGTGCCCTGGATCGGTTCCCGTCCGGTCGGGAACGGGTCGCCGTCTGACACCTGTGCACACGCATGTTGAGTTGCGCGGTTTCGGCTGGCGCCATGCCGGGCGCAAGGCCTGGGCCGTTCGCGGCGTCGACCTGCACATTGCGCGCGGCGAGCGTGTGCTCCTGCTCGGTCCCTCGGGGGCGGGCAAGAGCACGCTGCTCGCCGCGCTCGCGGGTCTGCTCGCGGCCGACTCGGGTGACCAGGAGGGCACCGTCACGATCGATGGCATCGACGCGCGATCGGCTCGCGATCAGGTCGGCGTGGTCTTCCAGGATCCCGAGACCCAACTGGTGATGTCGCGCGCCGGCGACGACGTCGCTTTTGGGCTGGAAAACCGCGGCGTGCCGATCGCGGAGATCTGGCCCCGAGTGGACGCCGCCTTGGCGGAGGTTGGGTTCCCCTATCCGCGTGACCGGTCGACGTCCGCGCTCTCCGGCGGGGAGCAGCAACGCCTGGCACTGGCCGGGGCGCTGGTCCCGCGCCCGTCCTTACTGCTGCTCGATGAACCGACCGCGAATCTCGACCCGGCGGGCGCGGCACTGGTCCGCTCGGCCCTTGGGCGGGTACTGGCGACCAGGGACACGACGCTGGTGCTCGTGGAGCACCGAGTCGCCGAGGCCCTGCCGCTGGTGGATCGTGTGGTCGTGCTCGACCCCGCCGGCGGGCTCATCGCCGACGGCGTACCCAGCGAAGTCTTCGGCGCGCACGGCGATGCTCTGGCCGAGCAGGGTGTGTGGGTGCCGGGTCAACCGATCGCCCCTCGCCGTGCGTACGTCCGGCCGGGCGAACCGCTGCTCCACGGTGAGGGGGTCACGTTCCGCCATCCGGGTGCCGCCACACCAGCACTGGCTGGCGTGGACTGCGAGGTTCGCGCGGCCGAGGCACTGGCCGTGCTCGGACCCAATGGCGCCGGCAAGTCAACGCTTGCCCTGCTGCTCGGTGGCCTGATCGCACCGACAGGCGGGCGGATCCTGGCCACGGCGGCGTTGGCCGCGGGGGCTGGCGCCGCACCGGGTCACGGAGTCGCACCGCACCACGGAGTCGCACCGCACCACGGAGTCGCACCGCGCCACGGAGTCGCACCGCACCGCTGGCGGGCCGCCACGCTGACCCAACGCATCGGCTCTGTCTTCCAGGATCCCGAGCACCAGTTCATCACGGCGCGGGTCTTCGACGAACTCGCGCTCGGTCCCCGCCGCACCGGGCGCTCGGACGACGCCGTTAAGTCCATCGTGGACGATCTTTTGGTGAGGCTGCGGCTCGACCGGTTGGCGCTGGCTAACCCGTACACGCTCTCCGGCGGAGAGCAGCGGCGCCTCAGCGTGGCGACTGCTCTGGCGACCGCGCCGCGCGTGCTTATCCTGGACGAGCCCACCTTTGGCCAGGACCGCCGCACGTGGATCGAGATGGTGGACCTGCTCGCGACGTTGCGTGACGAGGGGTGCGGCGTCGTCGCCGTCACCCACGACAGAGCTTTTGTGGAGGCACTCGCCGACCGAACCCTCGTCCTCGATCCGACCGCGGTAGCGGCTGTGGCGGAACGATCATGAGATTTACCGCCCCGATCGCCCGACCGGACGCCCCCCTGGCTCGCCGCAATCCGGTTGCGAAGCTCGCCGCCGGATTCGCCTTGTCCTTCGCCCTGCTGGCAACTCTCGATCCGGTGGCACCGGCGATCGCGCTGACGCTCGAACTCGCGGTGCTGCCGCTGTTCGGCATTCGGTACTCCGAATTGCTACGCCGAGCCGCGCCCATTCTGTTCGCCGCGTTGGGCGTCGTGCTCACACTCGTCGTCTTCGCCGCCGACCGGAGCGGCACCGTCCTGTTCCATATCGGCCCGATCGTCGTCACGTCGGGGATCCTGGCCACCGCGCTCGGCTTGTCGCTGCGCCTGCTCGCCATCTCGCTGCCAGGAATCATGATCTTCGCGTCCACCGACCCGACCGATCTCGCCAACGCTCTCGTACAGAACACGAGAGCGCCGGCCAGATTCGCCATCGGCGCTCTCGCCGCGTTCCGCCTGATGCCGCTGCTCGGCGACGAATGGCGCATGCTGAGCCTCGCTCGGCGCGCCCGCGGCGTGGACGCGGGCCATAACCCGTTCGCTGCGATCACAATCTTTGCCTCGACCACGTTCGCCCTTCTGGTCGGCGCGATCCGCCGGGGGACGCGACTTGCGACCGCGATGGACGCCCGCGGCTTCGATTCGGGCGTCACCCGAACCATCGCCCGCCCCCAGCGCTTCGGTCCCGCCGACTGGTTGCTCATTGCGTCGGCGGCTGCCGTGGGAGCGATCGCGATCGGCGCCAGCGTGATCCTGGGCACGTTCGATCCATTGCTGTCATAAACGATCTATCCGGACGGCGGCGGGTTCGGCATGGCGCCACCGAAACGGCGGTCCCGCTGGGCATAGAGCTCGCAGGCGTACCAGAGGTGACGCCGGTCGAAGTCTGGCCACAGCGTGTCGAGAAAGATCATTTCTGCGTACGCGGATTGCCAGATCAGATAGTTGGACGTGCGATGCTCGCCGGACGGACGGAGGAACAGATCCACCTCCGGCACCTCGGGGTGGTAAAGATAGCGCGCGAAGACCTTCTCACTGACCTTGTCCGGATCCAGGCGTCCGGCGGCGACGTCGCGCGCGATGGCGGCGGCCGCGTCGGCGATCTCGGCCTGGCCGCCATAGTTGACGCAGAATTGCAGGGTCATCGTCGAGTTGTGAGCCGACATGGCCTCGGCCGTCTCCAGTTCGGTGATCACGCTCTTCCATAGGCGCCCGGGACGACCCGACCACACGACCCGTACTCCGAGCTCGATCAGCTGATCTCGCCGGCGCCGGATCACGTCCCGGTTGAACCCCATGAGGAATCGCACCTCCTCGGGCGAGCGCTTCCAGTTTTCGGTCGAGAACGCGTACGCCGACAGGTACGGAACGCCGAGTTCGATCGCACCCTCAACCGCGTCGAAGAGCGCGTACTCGCCTTGCTCATGCCCCTTCGTGCGGGGGAGACCGCGGTCTTTGGCCCACCGCCCGTTCCCATCCATCACGATCGCGATGTGCTTCGGCAGGGCCTGCGGCGGAAGCGCCGGCGGGCGGGCGCCCGACCGGTGCGGCGTGGGCGGGCGCACCTCGGGTCGACGCACCTCCGGTGGGCGCGCCTCCGACCCGGGCACCTCCGACCGGCGCACCGGCTTGCCAGCGGATGTCTTCGACGGCCGGGCGAACGATCTGATCATGACTCTCCGTCGCGGCTCGTGCGGTCGACCAACGGCAGCGAGCGTAGCCCGCGCTCGAGGTGCCACTGCAGGTGTGCCGCCACGAGGCCGCTGCATTCCCGGCGTTGCGAGGTCTCGCTGGCGTCGGCGATCCGCCAGTCACCCGCGGTAAGTGCGATCATCAGCTCGAGCGTGTTGGGCGCCGGCCGGGCGGATCCGGGTGGCCGGCAGTTCGGGCAGACCGCGCCTCCGGCGGGCACAGCGAAAGCAGCGTGGCGTCCCGGCGCCCCGCAGACCGCGCACTCGGCCAACGCGGGGGCCCAGCCCGCGCTCGCCATCGCGCGCAGCAGGAAGGCGTCGAGCACAAGAGTGCTGGCGTGCTCGGCCACTGACAGCGCCCGCAGCGCGCCAAGGGTCAGCTGGAACAGCCGCAACGAGGGCTCATACTCCACTGGAGTGAGCCGTTCCGCGGTCTCCGCGATCGCGCTCGCCGCCGTGTAGCGAGGGTAGTCGCGGCCAAGCTGCTTGCCGTACAGCTCGATGCTCTCGGCCTGACGGATGGTGTGGAGGGAGCGTCCGTGGTCTCCCAGGTCGCCGGCGACCTGGACATCAATGTGGCCGAAGGGCTCAAGCCGAGCACCGAAGCGCGACGACGTTCGGCGTACACCCTTGGCCGCGGCCCTGATCCGGCCGTGCCGCCGCGTCAGCATCGTAATGATCCGGTCAGACTCACCCAGCTTCTGCACGCGCAGGACCAACGCGTCGTCGCGATAGAGCTGCAGGCGTACGGGCACCTGCCCATTCTTCTACGCGGGGCAGGAGAACAGGTCGGCGCCGGGCCGCCAGATCCTCTACCCAGCCGAACGCGACGATGCACCCGAAGATGCCCACGCAGATCGTCACCAGCCAGGCCACCAAACCGATCGGCGTGGCGTCATGCCACCAGGTTGGCCGCGCCGCGATCCCCAGACCGATCGCGCCAGCGGCGATGATCACCGCCTTGTGCCACAGGTACACCGTGACGGCCCGGCTGTTGAGGGTTGTGACGAGCCACGACACAGGCCGCCAACGGTCAAGCCAGTCCAACCGTTCAGGCGCCAGCCCGAGGAGCAGCAGCACGAATCCGACCGACCAGAGTGCGTCGCCCAGCGGAATGTCGCTCAGGTGATAACCGCGTGGGCTCGGGTGCGTGAGGAACCAGGCGGCGCCGGCACTCGCGGTGACGGCCGCGATGGCGAGCAGGACCGGACGCCGCATCCGGTGCAGCATCCCGTCATGGTGCGCGAATCCCAACAGCCAGCAACCAAAGTAGAGACCGAAGTCCCGGACGGCTGGGATCGCGGGCAGGCCGGCCTCGATCGACCCGAGGAGGGCGAACGGCACCACCAGAGTGGGCACCGGCCACCGGCGAAACACCGGGAGCACCAGCGGGGAGAGCAGCACGAACCAGGCGAACTCGCGCAGGTACCACACGATGTGCAGGATCCCGGAGCCCCACCAGTTCGACGGCGGGTCATACAGCGGCAGGACCCAGAACACCAGACGCCAGTCCGCGGCCATGCCGGTCGCGAGCATGGCCGGCACGGCCACCACCGCGATCGTCCACAATGGTGGAAGAAGCCGCCGGGCTCGAAGCGCGACCGCACGCAGACCGTGTCGGTCGAGCGATGAAGCCATGAGCGACCCGGCGAGCGCGAACATCGTGCCCATCGCGGGAAACGCAATCGTCAGAAACGCCCACTCGGTCGCGTGATAGACCACTACTCGAACGATCGCGATGGCACGAAGCAGATCGAAGTAGCGGTTACGCACGACGTCATACGTAACCCTCTTACTCCGGAGTAAGCCAAACCGGATGCCCGGAATGCCAGTACAGATCCTGGTTTGCTTGTGGGCTGCGTCACGGTTCCATCCCCAGACCCCCCGGTCGATCATGACCTGGAGGTCATGATCGACGCTAATTCGCATCGGTCAACTCATGATCACGGGGATCATGGGGAACGCTCAGAAGCCCAAGCGCCGCAATTGCTTTGGGTCTCGCTGCCAATCCTTTGCGATCCGCACGTGCAGGTCGAGGTAGACCCTCGTACCGAGCAGCGCTTCGATCTCTTGGCGGGCACGCGTGCCGACCTCGCGGAGGCGGCTGCCACTCGAGCCGATGACAATCGCCTTCTGGCTCTGCCGCTCAACATAGACATCGGCGTATATCTTGGTCAGCGGGTCTGACGGCGAACGACCCTCTGCGGGCACCATCTCCTCGACCACGACAGCGATCGAGTGCGGAAGTTCCTCGCGGACGCCCTCAAGCGCCGCCTCCCGGATCAGCTCGGCGACCATAATGTGCTCCGGCTCATCCGTGATCATGTCGTCGGGGTAGAGCCGTGGCGACGGTGGCAGATGGCCGGCCATGACGTCGACGAGCACGTCGAGCTGGTCGCCCGAGACGGCGGAGACCGGTACGACGTCGGCGAAGTCGCCCAGCCGCGAGACGGCCATGAGTTGCTCGGCCAAGCGTGCCCTGCTGACGAGGTCGGTCTTGGTGACGACGGCGACGACCGCGGCCTTCAACTCGGCGATCTCGTCGGCGATGAACCGGTCACCGCGACCGACCGCCTCGTCGGCCGGTATACACAGTCCGATGACGTCGACCTCGCTCCAGGTGGCGCGCACGAGGTCGTTCAGACGTTCGCCGAGGAGCGTCTTGGGTTTGTGCAGGCCAGGCGTGTCGACCAAGACGAGTTGGGAGTTCTCCCGATGCAGCACGCCACGCACGACGTGGCGCGTCGTTTGGGGCCGGCTGCTAGTGATGGCGATCTTCGTGCCGATGATGGCATTGGCCAGCGTGGATTTGCCCGCGTTGGGCCGTCCGACGAAGCACGCGAAGCCGGCGCGGAACGCGTCCACATTCATGCGGGGCCGACCAGCGTGCCGAGCAGGGCGCCGTCTGGCGTAGCGGCATGGACCGGCGCGTGCGCGCTCAGGTCACGTACGGCGGCGTACCCGCCATCATCCACAGTGGATGATTCTGTGACCACGGCCGCCGCCTCCACTGTGGTGGCACCGGCCGCGACGGCGTTGGCGACAGCGAGTTGAAGTGCGGAGAGGGTCAACGATGGCAAGGTTACTGTGGCGGCCGCGAAGGTCCGGCCATCCTGATCGCGGACAGCCGCCCCCTCGATGGCGCCCACGCGCGCCCGTGCGGCGCGGGCGAGCGTCACCAGCTTCGCGTCCTCTGGGCCGAGCGTGTCCACGGTCAGCTCAGGCATCGGCGGTCTGCCGCTCGCCCTGACGGTCTACCACGCCGGGCCCGCTCACGCGTGAGACCAGCACGGTGTCGATGCGGTTACGCCGGCCGGTCGTACCCTCGGCCTCCAGTCGCAACCCCTCCACGTCCGCGGCGGCACCTGGGATGGGCACTCGGCCGAGCGCCTGAGCGAGCAGGCCGGCCACAGTCTCCACCTCGTCGGTGTCGAGTTCCACATCGAAGAGTTCGCCCAGATCCTCTACCGGCAACCGTGCGCTGACTCGTACCCGGTCCTCGTCGAGTCGCTCCACCGGCGGTCGCTCCACGTCGTACTCGTCGGTGATCTCACCAACGATCTCCTCGAGGATGTCCTCGATCGTGACCAGGCCGGCCGTTCCGCCGTACTCATCGACGACGATCGCCATGTGCGTCCGCGCGGCCTGCATCTCGCGCAGGAGCTCGTCGACGTGCTTTGATTCGGGCACGTACGAGGCTGGACGCATCACTGTGCCGACCTCGACATCGGCGGCGGCGGTCTGGGTGCGGCGCACCAGGTCCTTTAGATAGACCACACCGAGTACGTCGTCAACCGTCTCGCCTATCACCGGCAACCGGGAGAAGCCGGAGCGGAGAGCGAGGGTCAAGGCCTGGCTCGCGGACTTACTCTCCTCGATCCACACCATCTCGGTGCGCGGCACCATGACCTCGCGGGCGATCGTGTCGCCGAGCGCGAAGACTGAATGGATCATGTCGCGCTCGTCGTGCTCGACCACGCCCCGCTTCTCGGCCAGGTCCACCAGTTCGCGCAGTTCGACCTGGGTGGCGAAGGGACCTTGCCGGAACCCCTTGCCCGGCGTCACGGCATTACCGATTTGGATCAGTAGCGTGGCCAGCGGCCCAAGTGCTCGGCCGAGCCAGTGCACCAGCGGCGCCGCGAATCGCCCCACCGCGTACGCGTGCTGGCGCCCGATCGTGCGCGGGCCCACCCCAACCACGACGAAGCTCACCAACGTCATCGTCCCCGCGGTCACCAACGCGGCGACCCAGGTCGTGTCGAGCGCCCCAAAGACAACCAGCGCAACCAGTGTGGTGGCGGTGAGCTCGCAGACCAACCGCAGCAGTAACAGCAAGTTGGTGTAGCGCGGGGCGTCGGCAGCAATCGCCTGAAGCGCCTTCGCCCCTCGGACCTTCTCCCGGGCCAACTCGGCCGCGCGCGCGGGCGACACGCTCGACACCGCGGCATCCGACATGGCGAAGAAGCCGGCCAGCACGACGAGCCCCGCGGCCGAGAGTATGAGCGTTGCGTTCTGCACGTACTACCTTCTTCGCGCGGCGCGCCAGCCGTCGAGCAGCTTCGCCTGAAGCGAGAACATCTCTCGCTCCTCGTCGGGCTCGGCATGATCGTAGCCGAGCAGGTGCAGCACCCCGTGAATGGTCAGCATGTGCAGCTCGTCCGCGACCGGGTGTCCCGCCGTCAGGGCCTGCTTCGCGGCGACGTCGGGGCAGAGCACGACATCGCCGAGCAGCGTCGGCTCACCACCGGCGATCTCATTGGGACCGGGATCGATCGTGCCCTCCTCCATCGGGAAGGCGAGCACATCCGTCGGCCCGTCGCCGCCCATCCAGCGGTGGTTGAGCTCCGCCATGTAGGCGACGTCCACGAGCAGGACGGAGAGCTCGGCGAGCGGATTAACACCCATCTCGTCGAGCGCGTAGCGGGCACAGTCGAGTACGGCATCGGTGTCGACATCCGCGCCGGATTCGTTGGCAAGCTCAATGGACACGTGTGTATCCCCCCGTGACTGATTAGCGCCGACGCGCGCCGCGCCCGGCGTGACCAGCGTGGCCACCACGGCCCGGGACAGCCCGGATCGTCTGCTCCTCCTCCTGCACGGCGTCCCATTTTGCATACGCGTCAACGATGTCGCTGACCAGCCGGTGCCGGACCACATCGGCGCTGGTGAGCGACGCGAAGTGGACGTCCTCCACGCCGTCGAGGATCTCCCGGACCACCCTGAGGCCGCTCCTCGTCCCGCCGGGCAGGTCGACCTGAGTGATGTCGCCGGTAACGACGATCTTCGAGCCGAACCCGAGCCGGGTGAGGAACATCTTCATCTGCTCAAGGGTGGTGTTCTGGGCCTCATCGAGAATGATGAACGCGTCGTTGAGGGTCCGGCCGCGCATGTACGCCAGGGGCGCGACCTCGATCGTCCCGTTGGCCATCAGGCGGGGAATCGAGTCAGGGTCGATCATGTCATGCAGGGCGTCGTACAGCGGGCGCAGGTATGGGTCGATCTTCTCGAAGAGCGTGCCCGGCAGGAATCCGAGCCGCTCCCCCGCCTCGACCGCCGGTCGCGTCAGGATGATCCGGTTGACCTGCTTGGCCTGCAGCGACTGGACGGCCTTCGCCATCGCCAGATACGTCTTGCCGGTGCCGGCTGGGCCGATCCCGAACACGATCGTGTGCTGGTCGATCGAGTCGACATAGCGTTTCTGGCCCAGGGTCTTGGGGCGGATCGTCCGGCCGCGCCGGGACAGGATGTTGAGGGTGAGGACTTCGGCGGGCCGTTCGGACGTGCCCTGCTCGAGCATGCCCACGGTGCGCCGGACGGCGTCGGAGGTCAGTGTTTCGCCCTTCTCGGTCAGCTCGATAAGCTCGGCGAAGATGCGCTCGGCCTTGGCGTTGTCGGCCGGCGCGCCAGAAATTGTGATCTCGTTGCCTCGAACGTGAACATCACTCGCAACAGAGCGTTCTACGAGCTTGAGAATCTCGTCGTTCGAGCCGAGCAGACTCACCATCTTCTGCGGGTCCGCAACTGTGATCTTTGTCTGTACCCGCGTCTGCGCCTCGGTCTGCGTCGGCGTCGGCGCGGTATGGGGTGGGCTACCGGTCATATGTCGGCCGCGCGGCCAATGCCACCTGCTCTCCACTCTCCTGGGCACTCTCGCCCGCCAGCACCTCTGCCGCCCGCCGGCACTCTGCCGGTGGGCGGCCCGAGACTCCCATGGTATCCGTCCGAGCGACTGTTTTCCCTCCTCGCCACCTCCCCGTTCCCGCTCCGCTCCCCGCCGATCAAGGGCGTTTCGGCACGGTTTGATCTCCAAATCACGGCCATATGCCCTTGATCGGTGGAATAGGGGACTCCCAGAGCAGTTAGGGCTCGCTCACAGCTATACCGTCGAACGTCTCCTGGGTACGGGTTACCCGGTAGGTCGCCCAGTGCATGCTCCTGACCGAGCCAGTTGCGGCGTCACGATGCAGGCGTAGTCGCTCCCCGGCCTCGCGACCAGCCACCGTACGCAGCTCGTCGGGTTCGCCGCTGATCGGAGCGAAGATCGACGGGGGCTTGTCCCGCGCGTCCGCCATACGCCGCGCGTGCAGCGCGCCGGCGCGCCAGGAGAACACGAACTCGAAGCCCTCGCTCCACCAGCGGCCGAGAATCGAGCGGTACTCCGGTGGCGCTGCCTCGCCCGGTGCCCACGTCTCGATGTCGGCCGGGTCCTCCGTAACCGCCGCCTCCAACAGCGTGTGCGGCAGATCGACGGTGGCGGTAGCCGTGCCTGACGAACCCAAGACGGCCACGCCGCACGCCTTCGGGGTGCCCGTGCCGCCCTTTCGGCCGTACACGCCGGCGAGGAATCCGGGCATCGCACCGTCGTGCCCGATGTGCATGACCCGGTCAGGCTTGGGGACGAGGATCAGTCCCAGCCCGAATCCGCCGGCCCACAGAGTTTCGTCCGACACAGTCAACGGCCAGCACATTTCCTCCAATGTGGACGGGGCCAATACCTCGGCCTTAGGGTCCACTGTGGCGGGATCAACCAGGAACGCGGCCCATGTCGCCAGGTCGGCGGCGGTCGACCAGAGCTGGCCGGCGGGTGCCACCGCGCCGAAGTCGGCCGGTGGCTCGGGTCGCGCGTGATCGGAGTACGCGTCAACCAGATAGCCAACCGCCGCACGGTCGCCCGGATCCGTGACGGTGCTGGCGAGTCCCAATGGGCCAAGTACCCGGTCGATGAGCACCTCGGCCCAGGTTCCCCCGCGGAGCCGGCCCACCATCAGCCCGAGCAGCGACAGGCCGAGGTTCGAGTAGTGGTAACGCCGAGCCGAGGGAAGGACCTGCTCGACCCGGATTAGGTCGGCGACCATCTGCTCGGCGTCGGGTGCGTTCAAGGTGTCCCACACGTCGCCGTACGGCTCGCGCTGCAGCCCGGCTGTGTGGGACATCAGCCGGCGGATGGTCAGCTCGCCGTGCGCGGGCACCGGGAGGTGCGCCGACAGCTGATCATCGAGGTCCAGCAGCCCATCGTCGCGGCACTGCATGACCAGGACCGCGGTGAACGTCTTGGTCACCGACCCCATGCGGAAGAGGGTCCCCGCATGCAGGGGCGCATCGTCGCGGCCGGACGTGCCCACCTGGAGCGTCCACAGCGGACGATCGCCTCGGTGCAGTGCGACCGACAGTGCTGGGATACGCGCGTCCGCCTGGGTCTGTCGTACCAACCGCTCCAGCTTCATGCTCGGACGTTACCCGAGCAACCCCCGTCGATCATGACCTGGAGGTCATGATCGACGCCGTTTCGCGACGGTGAGCTCATGATCACCGCGATCCTGGGCTAGCCCGGCGGCCAGGAGAGCGGACGTCCGCCTAGCACGTGACAGTGCACATGGAAGACGCTCTGGCCGGCGCCCGCCCCCGTGTTGAACACCTGCCGATAGCCGGACTCGACGATCCCCTCGGCCTCCGCCACCTCGCCAGCGGCCCGCAGGACCGCGCCCGCGAGCGAGGGGTCGGTCGCGGCGAGCGCGGCTGCATTCGCGTGGTGAGCCTTCGGGATCACGACGACGTGGGTCGGCGCCTGCGGGTTGATGTCACGGAACGCCAGCGTGGCGTCTGTCTCGTGAACTATCTCGGCCGGGATCTCGCGAGCAACGATCTTGCAGAACAGACAGTCGGTCGTCACCTGGGCATCGTAAGGCTCCATCGGACCCCGCTCCGGCCTCCGTCCAGGCCGATCTTGGATGAATATCGGTACGCCGGCACCGGAATCATCCAAGATCCACGCAAGGTGCAAAGAAGAGTTTGCAAAGAAGTCTTTGCAACGCTATCTTGGCGACGTGAGCGAAGACCGGGTACGGCTGAGGGCACAGACGCTGCGTGGGATAGCCCATCCGCTGCGCGTGCGCCTACTTAGCCTCCTCCGCGAGAACGGGCCGTCCACCGCGACGCGGCTGGCCGAACAGACCGGCCAGTCCAGCGGCGCGACGAGCTACCACCTGCGACAACTCGCGGCGTACGGGTTCGTGGAGGAGGACGACACGCGGAGCGCCGGCCGCGAGCGATGGTGGCGCCCCGTGCATCGCGCGACGAGGCTGGACGCCGACGACGCGCGCGAGGCGCCGGCCGAGGCTGAGGCGTACCTGAGAGCCGTCGCCGCTCAGTACGCCGATCGGGTCGACCGATGGCTCACCGAGGCACACACGATGTCGCGAGCGTGGGACGAGGCGGCGACACTGAGCGACTACCGGCTGCGGCTGGGGGCGGAAGAGGCGGCCAGACTGCTGGCGGAACTCGAGGCGGTGATCGCGCCGTACCGCCGAGACGAGCCGGACGTCCCCGCTCCGGTTAATGCCGAACGCGTTGTACTCCAGGTTCAGCTCATGCCGTTCGTCAGGGACGCCCAATGAGCCGGCGAGCGGCCTTCACCGGCCTCATGACTGCCGAGGCGATCTCGCTCTTCGGCAGCCGAATGACATTTGTGGCAGTGCCGTGGCTGGTGCTGGTAACCACGGGCAGTGCAACCCAAACCGGGGTGGTCGCGTTCGCGGAGATGCTCCCGTACGTCCTCGCTTGCGCCACCGGCGGTCCGCTCATCGACCGGCTTGGTCCCCGCCGGACCTCCATCGCGATGGACGCGGTCAGCGTGCTCGCGGTGGGCGCGATCCCTCTCCTTCATCGCGCCGGACATCTGACCTTAGGCTTCCTGGTCGCGGTGGTTGCCGTGGCGGGGCTGGTACGGGGACTAGGCGATACGGCAAAGCGAGCTGTGTTCCCGCGAGTGGTGGCATCCGCCGGGGTCGATCTAACGAGAGCCACCGCGATCCACGATGGACTGGCTCGGGCGGGCACCTTGATCGGTGCGCCGCTGGCCGGCGTCCTGGTCGCGGCAACTGATGCGCCGAGCGTTCTGCTGGTCGACGCCGCTTCGTTCGGACTTGCCGCGATCCTTGTCGGGCTGTTCGTGCCGGTGGCCGCACGGGCTGCGGCCGCCGAGATTGACGCGGGCGGAGAGCTGCGACTGTCCTACGTCGGGCAGCTGCGCGAAGGGATCGCGTTTGTCCGGCGGGACCGGCTCATGCTCGGCATCATGCTGATGCTCTTCGTGACGAATCTGCTCGACCAGGCGTACGGTTCGGTGTTCGTACCCGTGTGGGCTAAAGAGTTCTTTGGCTCGCCGATCGGACTTGGTCTCGCATCCGGTGCTTTCGCGGCCGGAGCGGTGGCCGGCAACCTCGCCTACACGGTGCTGGCCCCGCGGCTGCCGCGGTTCGCGCCGTTCGCCGTCGGGTTCCTACTCGGCGGGGCGCCGCGATTCCTCACCCTTGCCTTCGACGCTCCGCTGTGGACTGTGATCTCGGTAGCCTTCGCGGCGGGTGTGGGGCTCTCCGTCGTGAACCCCATCCTCGGCGCCGTCGGTTATGAACGGATCCCTGAGCGCCTACAGGCGCGCGTACAGGGACTAGCCATCGCCCTGTCATGGGCCGGCATACCGATTGGGAGCCTGCTCGGGGGCTGGTTGGCAGATCATGTCGGCCTGCGCAACGCCCTACTGCTGGGCGCCATCGCCTACCTCGCCGCCACACTTCTGCCATTCACGGGCCGCGTCTGGCGCCAGATGGACCGATCCTCGGCCGCCCCGCGGGAGGCGCGCGAGGCGGGGGAACCGGTCGCGGCTCGACCCTGACATCATCGAAGCGGAACCGCGTCGATTCGGTTCACCGCAGGCGGGGTCGTCGCCCCGCGATGACGCTCACCGGACGCTCACCACCGGCCGAGGCGCGCGTCGAGCACGGCGAGCGCGGCCGGCCCGGCAGTCGAGGCACGCAGGACGGCCGGTCCTACTCGCACTGTGAGCGCACCCGCAGTCTCGAATATGGCCAGCTCCTCGGGTGCGATGCCACCCTCCGGTCCCACTACGACGACGATCTCCCCCGATTCGGGAAGCTCCACTGTGGTCAACCGCGCCTTCGCCTCCTCGTGCAGCACGAGTGCGCTCGCGGCCCGGGCCAGGCGCGCCGCGACAGTTGGCGTTGCCTCTGCCGCGCCGACATCGGGCAACCAGGCCCGGCGGGCCTGCTTTGCTGCCTCCCGCGCGGTATCAACCCAGCGTTGCCGCGACCGATCGCCCCGGTCACCTCGCCACTGCACCACCGAGCGCGACGCCGACCACGGCACGATGGCATCGACGCCGACCTCCGTCATCGCCTGAACGGCCAGCTCACCTCGGTCTCCCTTCGCGAGCCCCTGGACCACCACGAGTCGGGGGTCAGCTGGTTGCTCGTAATCCCGCGAAACGATCCTCACGTCGAGCGTGCCCCGTCCGACGGCCGTCACCACCGCGTGTGCCGTGTTTCCTCGGCCGTCGCAGAGCAGGAGCGGCTCGCCGACGCGCAGACGTTGAACGGTCGCGGCGTGATGTCCCTCGGCACCGTCTAGCGCGAACACGTCGGTCAGCGGCAGCGCTGGTACGAGGAATTGCGGCGCGCTCACGACGCCACCCGACCCACACGATCACTGCAAGCGGTGGGAACAGAACGCCTCACGGCACTTTCCTACCGCATGGGGCGATCAACACACCGCCGGGGCGCGCCGCACCCGGGCCGAACATGAGCTGCCCGTCGCGGACTGCATCGCGTTGTGCCGCTCGCAAGCTCGCGGCAGTAGCGTCGACAAAGTGGGTTAGGCGTGGCCGTTGAACGCGTCGCGCATGAAGGACAGGAAGCCGCCCTGCTTGCGGGAGAGCTCGGCGACCTCCTCGCCGCGGGTGCGGGCGAAGTCCCGCAACACGCGCTCCTCGTCCGGCGATAGCTTGGTGGGCGTACGCACGTCCAAGTGGACGTGCAGGTCGCCACGCCCGGTTCCGCGCAGGTGCGGTACGCCCTTGCCTCTAATGCGCAGCGACGCTCCGGGCTGGGTGCCCGGGCGTACGTCGACCGTCTCCTCGGAATCCAGCGTCTTGATCGTAATCCGCGTGCCGAGGGCGGCCGCGGTCATCGGCACGGTAACTCGGCAGTGCAGGTCGTCGTCCTTGCGCGAGAAGATGTCATGCGGTCGCTCGTGAATCTCGACATACAGGTCGCCGGCCGGTCCGCCACCCGGGCCGACCTCACCTTGCTGGGCCAGCCGGATGCGCATCCCGTCCTCGACACCTGAAGGGATCTTGACGGTGAGGTTGCGCCGGGCCCGGGTTCGACCGTCGCCGCCGCATTTCTGGCATGGATGCGTGATCAGGGTGCCGTACCCCTGACAGGCCGGGCATGGACGGGCGGAGACCACCTGACCAAGGAAGGTGCGCTGGATCGACTGAATCTCGCCCCGGCCCCCGCACGTGTCGCACGTGGCGGGGTGCGTACCCGCGGCCGCGCCGCCGCCGTTGCAGGTCTGGCAGATGACAGCCGTATCGACACTGATCGGAGCCTCGACACCGAACGCGGTCTCGTGCAGGTCGAGTTCCAGCCGCAGGATCGCGTCGGCTCCGGGGCGGGTGCGAGGACGTGGGCCACGGGAGGTCGCGTTGCCGAAGAACGCGTCCATAATGTCCTGGAAACCGACAAATGGACCTGCCCCACCGCCGGGCGCGCCGGCGGAGGCGAAGGGATCGCCGCCGAGGTCTACGATCTCGCGACGCTTCGGGTCGGAGAGGACCTCGTATGCCGCGTTGATCTCCTTGAACTTCTCCTGCGCCGTCGGGTCCGGGTTGACGTCCGGATGGAATTGGCGCGCCAGCTGCCGATAGGCGCGCTTGATGTCGTCCGCGGAGGCGTCCCGGCGTACCCCGAGGATGCCGTAGTAGTCCTTGGCCACCTGTGTCCTAAACCCGTCGGTGTCGATCAGTTCTGCGCCAGCACTTCGCCGACGTAGCGTGCCACGGCCCGCACGGTCGCGATAGTGGCGGGGTAGTCCATCCGTGTCGGGCCCAACACACCGAGCCCGCCCACGACCGTCTTTCCGGGTCCGTAGCCTGTCGTCACGACCGAGGTCGCGCGGAGGTCCTCGAACTCGTTCTCATCTCCGATACGTACCCTGGTGAGACTCTGTTCGGCCTGACCGAACAATTTGAGCAGGATTACCTCCTCCTCGAGCGCCTCCAGGATCGGACGGATTGTGCCGGACACGCCACGTTGATCGCCTCCGGCAAGGTGCCCGCGTTGATCGCCTCCGGCGAAGTCCAACAATCCTCCACGGGTCAGGTTGGCGGTGCCGGCGAGGGCTATGCGCTCCTCGGTCCGCTCGACCAGCGTTTCGAGCAGTACGGTGGCGAGCGCGGTCATCGGTCCGCGCAGCTCGCCACGGATCTGCTCATGAATGGCCTGGACCTGCGCGGTTGTCTCAACGAGGAGAAGTCCGCCGAGCCGATCGTTGATCAGTTGGCGGAGCTCGATGACATCGGACGCGTCGATCGGAGCGGGCAGCTCGACCAGACGCTGCTCCACTCGACCGGTATCGGTGATCATCACGAGCATAAGCCGTGTGGTGGAGATCGACACAAGCTCGAGGTGACGGACCCGACTACGGGCTAGGCTCGGGTACTGCACGACGGCGACCTGCCTGGTGAGCTGGGCCAACAGGCGTACGGTCCGGTGCACGACGTCATCGAGGTTGACCGCACCGATCAGAAACCGCTCGATCGCGCGGCGTTCGGCCGGCGAGAGCGGCTTGATCCGCGACAGCCGATCAACGAAGAGCCGGTAGCCCTTGTCGGTCGGCACCCGCCCCGCGCTCGTGTGGGGTTGCCGGAGGTAGCCCTCCTCCTCGAGGACGGCCATGTCGTTACGTACGGTGGCCGGCGAGACCCGCAGGTGGTGCCGCTCGACCAGAGCCTTGCTGCCGACGGGCTCCTGCGTCGCGACGTAGTCCTCGACAATCGCCCGCAGCACATCGAGCTTGCGGTCGTCGAGCTCCATTGCCGCTAGCCCTCCATCGTTCCGGCGCCGCCCCTGGCACTCCAATACGGTGAGTGCCAGTCTACGTCGATAAAGCCACGAACGGCGATGCCGAAGCGTCGCCATGGACACATCCGAGCCGACGTCAACGCTGCCATCGGGGGCGAACCCGGTGCAGACTCGCCGGCACGAACATGACCAAGTGACCGTTCTGGGCGAAAATGTCCGGCGAGTGAACCCAGATTTGTCGCCCGTATACCGGCATCGACGCTGGTGCTGATCGATCCACAGCCCTACGGTGGCGGAATGAGTGAACCACCTCGACCGCCGTCGGAGTCCTTCGGTAGCGCGCCCGAGGACTCAACACCGCCAGCTCCGCCCCAGCCACCCGCGGCCCCTCCGCCGCCACCCCCCATTGGAGGTGCGCCCATGGGCGCTCCCACACCCGGTTTCGCCAACAACGACGAAAAGACCTGGGCGCTGGTCGCCCATTTTGGGGGCGCGGCGGGCGCCTTCCTCGGCGCGGGAGGTGGCGGCTGGGTTGCGCCGCTCATCGCCCTGCTTGCCAAGGGCAACGAGTCGCCCACGGTGCGCGCCCACGCCGTCGCGGCGCTCAACTTCCAGATCCTGTGCACGATTGTATCGATCATCGGCTGGGCCACCGTATGCATCGTGATCGGTTTCATCCCCGTCATCGCCGCGACCATCGCCGGCATCGTCTTCGGCATCATCGCGGGCATGAAGGCCAATGAGGGTCAGCTATACAAGTACCCCGTCACAATCAACCTGGTGAAGTAATCCGCATACCCTCGTTGATCTAGGGCATAGTGGCGTGATTGGAGATCAACTCACGCGACTATGCCCTAGATCAAACGTATTGGTCACGACAGCAGGGCGCGCACCACGGCGTCCGCGAGCAGCCGGCCCCGGAGTGTGAGCACGGCCCTCCCTCGCCTGTACTCCGCCGCGGAGAGCAGTCCCGAGCCGATCGCTGCGCCGGCGGCGGCGAGCCCGGACGGCGTCAGCAACTCCAGCGCCAGCCCCTCGGCCAGCCGTAGCCGCAGCATGACGTCCTCCACCCGGCGGTCGTCCTCGGCCAATACCTCACGCGCGTGAGCGGGCGTGGCACCTGCGGCGAGACGTCCGGCGTACGCCGATGGATGCTTCACGTTCCACCAGCGCACGCCGCTGATGTGGCTGTGCGCACCGGGGCCGAACCCCCACCAATCGCCGCCGCGCCAGTAGAGCAGATTGTGCCGGCAGACGGCGGTGGGCGAGCCGGCCCAATTGGAGACCTCGTACCAGGCAAAACCCGCCGCGGAGAGCGCCTCGTCCGCGGCGAGGTACCGGTCGGCGGCCACATCATCGTCGGGTGCGGGGATCTCCCCCCGTCGGACGCGGGCCGCGAAGCGAGTGCCGTCCTCGACAATGAGGGAGTAGGCCGAGACGTGGTCGACGCCCGCCGCGACGGCCGCCCCCAGGGAGTCGGCGAAGTCTTGGCCGCTCTCCCCCGGCGTTCCATAGATCAGGTCGAGGTTCACGTGGTCGAACCCGGCGGCGCGGGCCTCGATCGCCGCAGCGGCCGCTCGGCCCGGCGTGTGCCGGCGGTCCAACAGGGCGAGGACGTGCGGGGCGACCGATTGCATACCCAGCGAAATCCGATTGAATCCTGCACTCCGCAGACTCCGCAGCGATGTCGGGTTGACCGATTCAGGATTGGCCTCGGTGGTCACCTCGGCGTCCGGTGCGAGCCCGAATGCCTTGTCGACCGCCTCGAGGATGCGGCCGAGATGGTCAGGGGGGAGCAGGGTAGGCGTCCCCCCGCCGAAGAAGACCGTGTCGACCGGGTGCGCCACCCCGTCGAGAACGCGGGCGGCGAGGGCGACCTCGGCGAGGACGG
>Ga0184625_10000172_pt1 | contig 20438 bp, 20 predicted proteins | sample PLM3_30_b1_FD_133151 | JGI IMG/M metagenome (GOLD analysis project Ga0184625, IMG submission 133151) | Groundwater sediment microbial communities from an aquifer in East River, Colorado, USA - PLM3_30_b1 | ecosystem: Environmental > Terrestrial > Soil > Riparian zone | place: USA: East River... | reverse complement strand
TCGCCGCCCGATTACGATGCGGTCCGTGCAGGCTCTCCACCCCCTCGCCGGGCTCGAGCCGCGCGAGGAGGACGAGTTCCAGCGCGTGCTGGCGGGCTACCGGCGCGAGCTCCTCGCCCGAGAACCGGGAGTGCGTCTGGGTGCGGACCCGGAAGAGGTGCACAAACAGCGCGTCGCGACTAGGCGGCTGCGCTCGCTTCTTCGCTCCGCGCGGCCGCTCGTAGACGACCCAACGAGGGCCGAGGAGCTTCGTGAGGAGCTTCGCTGGCTCGGGGCGCTGCTGGGGGAGGTCCGGGACCGCGACGTGCTGATCGAGTACCTCGTCCACGAGCTGGCGACGGTGGAGGAGGCGGCCGCGTTCGGAGCGGTGCTCGAGCTTCTCGAAGCGGAGCGGCAGGAAGCCCGGAAACGGCTGGTCGACGCCCTCGACAGCCCTCGTTACGCGAGGCTGCTCGCCGAGTTGGAGCACACACCAAGCTTGAGCGGGGGAGCTGATCTGCAAAGCGTCGCGGCGGGTGACTACGGGAGGCTGCGGAAAGCCGCACGAGCGCTCGGCGTCGACGCTGCAGATGAGGAGTTGCACCGGCTCCGGATTCGGGCGAAGCGAGCCCGCTACGCGGCCGAGGCCGCCGGCGCGAGCAAGCGTTTCGTCAACCGTGCGAAGGACCTCCAGGACGTGCTCGGGGAATATCAGGATGCCGTCGTCGCTGAAGAGCACATCCGCGATCTGGTCTCGCGTGTGCGGGGAACCGGCCGCACCGCGCTCGCGGCGGGGCGGCTGATCGAGCGACAGCGTGGCCGCCGCGTCGAGGCTCGCCGAGCGTGGCCGAAGGCGTGGAAGCGCCTCGAGCGAGCCGGCGACGCCGAGTGGCGCTGAGCCTGCGCCGAAAGCTCGTTCGCGCGGCCGGCGGGGTGGTGCGCCGCGCGGGCGGCGCGGGGCCCGAAGTCCTTCTCGTTCACCGGCCTCGCTACGACGACTGGACGTTCCCGAAGGGCAAAGCCCACGCGGGTGAGACCGACGAGGAGACGGCTCTCCGTGAGGTGGCGGAGGAGACGGGCCTTTCCTGCGTCCTCGGTCAGGAGCTCCCGAGCACGAGCTACCGCGACAGCCGGGGACGTCACAAGCTCGTCCGCTACTGGACGATGCGAGTGGAGTCGGGCTCGTTCGAGCCGCACGACGAGGTGGACGAGATCGCCTGGCTCTCACACGAGGAGGCCGAGGAGAGGCTCAGCTACGAGCGCGATCTGGAGGTTCTTCGTGCAGTCCCACCGCCGCTGCTCGTCAACCGGCATGCCTCCGCCGGCAACGCCGAGGAGTGGGTCGGCGACGACTCGCTGCGCCCGCTGGACGACCGAGGCGAACGCCAGGCGTCCGGGCTCGTCGAGCAGCTCGAGGCGTTCCAGATCAGACGGATCGTCTCGAGCCCGTTCACTCGTTGCGCCCAGACGGTCGAGCCGCTTGGCCGAGCCCGTGGCGTCGAGGTAGAGCGCGCAGCTGACCTCGCCGAGGGTGTCGGCCCTGAGCGTGTGCGTTCGCTCCTGCTCCGGCTCGGGGGGACCGCCACCGCGGTCTGCGGTCACGGGCCCGAGCTCGCGCCGCTCTTCGGCAAGACGAAGAAAGGTGCGACGGTGATCGTCGAAGCGGCCGACGGCAAGCTCGGTGAGCTCGGGCGGCTGCCGCCGCCGGGGTAGTGCTAAGCCGCTGCTTCGGCGAGCTCAGCGAGCTGACCGAGGATGGCGCCTTCACGGACGCCGCCGCGGGCGACTTCGAACGTGACGCCGAGTCGCCGATGCGCTTCGCGGAGGACGAGGATGCCGGCAGGCAGGACCCGAGCTCGCTCGGGCGAGAGCTCGTGCTTCCTGGCTACCCGCTGCACAGGTGCAGACGTCAACGCCTCCAGTGCGCCGCGCAGGTCTTTCTGGCCGAAGCGCTTGCCGGTGATCCGGCGTAGAGACCTTGCGGTGCCTCCGACTGCCAGCACGCTGCGCGGAATCGGTGGTGTGATGCCCTCGAACGCCTCCTCGACGGCCCTCGCGATCGCCTGAAGCTCCCGCTTCGAAGGCGGATCGGTCTCGACGTAGCGCTCGGTCAGCCGCAACGAGCCGACATCGAGTCCGTGAAGCCAGGCCGTGCCAAAGAAGGTCCCCACCATCAACTGTGTCGACCCGCCGCCGACGTCGATCACCCCGATCGGCTCGGGCAGTGAGCGACAGCTCGCCACTGCGCCTGTGTATGCGAGTCGCCCTTCGTCCTCTGCTGAGAGCTGGCGGACGGGGGAACCGGTGGCTTCGCCGAGGACGTGGTGAAGGACGCCCGCGTTAGAGCTCTGCCGGCCGGGCGCAGTCACGATGACCTCGAGCCGCTCTGCGCCGGAGTCGCGCGCACGCGCCGCGTAGCGGGCAGCGACATCCGCCAGCTCCAGGAGCTTCTGATCTGAGATCCGGCCAGCGCGCTCGATGTCGGTCGCCAACCCGAGGTGCGCCCGGTCGCTCAGAACGGGACTGAGGCCGCGGCGCCCGCCCGCGGACACGAGTAGGCGTACGGTGTTCGAGCCGACGTCGATCACACCTGCCCGCATCGCGACCATTCTGAGAGGACGTTCGGTCATCCGCGTCACCGGTCCTCGCGCGACGGTGAGGAGCGGCGCCGGAATCGCGCGCGGGTACTGCGCATGAGCACCGCGTGCGCAGGCCGCGGGCGCTCGTCCTTCTTGGGCCGCTGACGTTCCCAGGTGCCGTCGGCCCTCAGCTCCCAGGCCTGCACGTTGTCGGCGAGAAGAGCGTCGAAGACCGCGGACAGCCGCTGCTGAGCGCGCGGGTCCTCGATCGGCGCGACCAGCTCCAGGCGGTGATCCAGATTGCGCGGCATCAAGTCGGCGCTGCCGAGGAGGTAGGTCGCCTTCTTACCGCTCTCGAAGATGAAGACCCGGCTGTGCTCGAGAAAGCGGCCGAGAATGCTGCGCACGCGGATGTTCTCGCTCATGCCGGAGGCGCCCGGCCGGAGCGAGCAGACACTGCGGGCAACGATGTCGATCTGCGCCCCGGCCTGCGAGGCTTCGTAGAGCTCCTCGATCACAGCCTGGTCGGTGACGGCATTGACTTTGATCCGTATCGATGCCTTCTTTCCCGCCTCGGCGGCCTGCGCGACGGCGCGGATCTCCTCGATCAGGCGGGCGCGCAGCGCGAAGGGCGCCGCGATCAGCTTGCGAAAGGGCTGGGGCTTGCCGAAGCCGGTGATGTAGTTGAAGAGATCCGCGACGTCAGCCGCGATCTCCGGATCGGCGGTGAAGAGTCCGAAGTCTTCGTAGATCCTCGCATTGAGCGCGTGGTAGTTCCCTGTGCCGACCTGGACATAGCGCTTGAGCTCGTCCCCTTCACGCCGAACGATCAGCGTGGCCTTCGCATGGATCTTCAGGTTGGGGAAGCCGTAGACGACATGAACGCCGGCGCGCTCCAGCGCCCTCGACCACTCGATGTTCCGGTGCTCGTCGAAGCGCGCCTTCAGCTCGACCAGGCAGACGCTCTGCTTCCCTTCCTCGGCCGCCTCAACGAGGGCTGGGACAAGCGGGGTCTCGTCGTTCGTGCGATAGACGGTCGTCTTCAGTCCGACGACCTGCTCGTCCTTCGCAGCGCCGCGCACGAACGCCTCGAAACTGGTCGCGAACGATTCGTACGGGTGGTGGACGAGGATGTCGCCGCGCTTGATCTCCTCGAAGAAGTCGGCTGCTCGATCCAGCTCGGCGATGCGGGGCTGCGTGGCGGCGAGCCAGGGCTCCTCGGTGAGGTCGGAGCGATCGATCGCGGCGAGCTCCATCAAGTCGGCCAGTCCGAGCAGACCGGGGTCGGGGTACAGCTGGTCTTCGCCCGCGTCGAGCCCGGCGAGGAGCCGATCGCGCATGGCCTCCGACATCTCTTGCGCGATCTCGACGCGCACCGTGTCGCCGAAACGCCGCCGTCGCAGCTCGAGCTCGACAGCCTCCAGCAGGTCGTCCGCTTCGTCGGAGACCTCGAAGTCGGCGTCACGCGTCACGCGGAAGGCTGCGCATTCGCTGATCTCCATCTTCGGGAAGAGCGAAGGCAGAAAGTGGGCGATCACGTGCTCGAGCGGCAGGTACAGCCCTCGATGGCCGATCGCAAGGAACCGCGGCAGCAGCTCCGGCACCTTGACCCGTGCGAAGCGCTCTTCGCCCGTTTCCGGATCCCGCACGAAGAGACCGAGTGAGAGCGTGAGGCCCGAGATGTACGGAAACGGCTGACCGGGCCCGACTGCGAGCGGCGTGAGTACGGGATAGATCTGCCGCTCGTAGCGCTCGGTGAGCTCGTCGAGCTCGCGCGGACGCAAATCCTCGATCCCCGCGACGGTGATGTCCTGCTCGGCGAGTGCAGGGCGCAGATCGGCCCTCCAGAGCTTTGCCAGGCGGGCGGTGAGATCCGTCACGGCTCTATGGATCTCCACGAGCGTCTCGCTCGGCGAGCGTCCGTCAGGCGAACGGACGTTGAGGCCCGCGGCAGCCTGACCTCGCAGCCCGGCCACGCGAACCATGAAGAACTCGTCGAGGTTCGACGAGAAGATGGCGCAGAACTTCACCCGCTCGAGCAGCGGAACTGCCGGATCCTCCGCGAGCTCGAGCACGCGGGCGTTGAAGTCGAGCCAAGAGAGCTCGCGGTTGAGCAGACGCTCGCCGACGGGCGCCGCAGTCGCGCTCGCCGCCACTACTTGAGCTGCGGCTCGAGCTTGTACCCCACGCCGTACCGCGTGTGCAGGAACGCATGGCGCGGCGCGCGGGCGTCGATCTTCTCGCGCAGCTTGCGGACGAAGACGTCGACCGTCCGGTCGCGGCGCGTGAGCCTTCGCCCCCAGATCCGCTGAAGCAGCTCGTCGCGGGTGACGACCCGTGGGCTCTCGGCGGCGAGCGCGTACAGCAGGCGGAACTCGGTGAGCGTGAGCTCTGCGCTTCGGCCGTTGAGGTAGGCCTGCACGCTCACAGGGTCCACGCGGAGCTCTTCGAGCTCGATGACATCGCCCTGCTTGGCGGGCTGATCGCGAACGCCACGCCGTGCGGCTGCACGAACCCGAGCCACGAGCTCTCGCATCGAGAACGGCTTGACGAGGTAGTCGTCGGCTCCGAGCTCGAGCGTGTGCACCCGGTCCTCCTCGCTGCCCCGGGCACTCACGACGACGACCGGCGTGCCGATTCCTTCGGCGCGGGCGTTCTCGATCAGCTTCCAGCCGTCGAGCATCGGGAGCATCAGGTCGACGACGCAGACATCGGGTTGCTCGAAGCGAAGACGAGCGAGCCCTGTCTGTCCGTTCGAGACCCACTGCGGGTCGAACCCGGCCGTGGCGAGGTGGCTGGCCATGCCCTTGGCGATCACCTCGTCGTCTTCCACGATCAGGACCTTCGCCATCGAAGGAATCTTCGCCCGTGCGAGATTGCGCCTGGGTGGACGCTCGGTGAAGGACTGGTAACAGACCGGTGAACGGCTAGGGCCTCCGAGGCGCACGCTCTCCGAGATCGACATATCCACATATCAACGCCGGTTAGAATGTTTCAATGGACGAGCGCTGTGATCTCCTTTGCCTCGACCTTCCGAGGGCGGAGGAACTGAGGGCGGAGTGCCTTCCCTCGAGAACAGCCGAGTTGGTGGCTGCGAGGGTGCGAGCTCTTGCTGACCCGACCCGACTGGTCATCGTCGACGCGCTAGCCAAGGGCGGCGAGCTTTGCGTCTGCGACCTCGCTTGGATCACCGCTCGCGCCCAGAACCTCGTCTCGCACCACCTCCGAGCCCTCAAGGAAGAGGGTCTGGCGAAGTCCCGGCGCGAGGGCAAGATCGTGTTCTACGCCTTGACGGGAATCGGTGCGCGCCTCTACGGCCAGGTCAGTGCCGAGGCGATTTCCGAAGCGCGGCCTCTCGTCGGGGCCTAGTGAGCGAGCAGGGTCTAATCCAGCTTGGCTCCCGGCGGTCGCAGTTGACCGTTGCGCGGGCTGGGGAACGTCGCAAATACGAGCGTCAGGCCCGGCTGCTCGCCGGCGTCGGCATCGGCTACCACTTGCTCGAGGCCGCCGTCGCGATCGGCGCCGGGTTGGCTGCGGGCTCAATCGCGCTGATCGCCTTCGGTGCCGATTCGCTGATCGAGTCGGTCGCCGGAGTGGTCGTCTTGTGGCTCTTCACAGGCGCCCGCCTTGGCTCGAACAGCGCCGAGCGCCGCGCCCAACAGCTGATCGCGACGTCGTTCTTCATCCTCGCGGCCTACGTCGGCCTGGAGGCAGCTCGAACACTGGTGGCGGGCAACCAGCCCGAGCCGAGCTGGCTCGGTATCGGCTTGGCCGCCTTCACCGCGGCGACGATGCCGCTCCTTGCAGCCTGGAAGCGTCGCGTCGGCCGCAGGCTCAACTCTGCGGCGACCGTGAAGGAGGCGTCGCAGACACAGCTGTGCGCATACCTCTCGATCGCGCTTCTGATTGGTCTTGGCACTAACGCGCTATTCGGGCTCTGGTGGATGGACCCAGCTGCTGCCTTGGTCATCGCTGCCGTAGCTGTGAAAGAGGGTCGCGAGAGCTGGCGTGGCGAAGGCTGCTGCGACGCGTGTTGACAATCGGCTCCCGTTCGTCGGATGCACTTCCTCGGCGCCGATGTCGGGCTTGCCATCCGGCCCGTTGTAACTGACTCCCACACCGGCAGCCGCGACGACGCCGCTGACGAGGACAGGCGGAGAAAGGAAGGCTAGGTTCGGTTAGGCGAGCGCGGCGGCCGGCTCCGGTGCCGGCAGCAGGGCCGAGAGTGTTCGCTCGAAGACGTTGCCGCCGTCAAGCGCGTACTGGTCGTTGAACTCGACGGCCCCGTTCAGCTCGAGGACGACATGGCCTCCGTCGGGCGTTGGTAGGAGATCGACGCCGACGAGGTCGGCCTGGATTGCCCGCGCGGCGGCCACGGCGAGCGCGCACGCCTCCGCCGGAGGCGACACCGGCTCGCGCCTGGCCCCGAGCGCGACGTTGGTCCGCCACTCACCCGGTCGCGCGACCCGCCGGACTGCGCCGACCACCGAACTGCCCGAAACGACAATCCGAAGGTCGTGGCCGAGCGGCGGGATGAGCTCCTGGACGAGTGCGCCATGTGTGTGGAACCAGCGGCGTGCCGCGTCGTCTGCCAGGCAGCGATGCAGCGCCGTGAGGTCTTCGCAAAGCACTACGTCCTGCCCCCACCTCCCGAATCGCGGTTTGACGACCACGGGTGGAGAGAGTGCAATGGGCGAGGTCGGGTCAGCGACGTGGACGGTGCGCGGGTGGGGCACTCCGGCCGCCTCCAGGCTTCGCGCCGTCGCGAGCTTGTCGTGCGCGGCCACGAGGGGCTCTGGCCCGTTCAGCACGCGGACGCCGGCACCCTGCAGCCGAGCGAGCTCCCAAAGCCCGTTCTCGATCCCGTCGAGCGCCGCAGCGACGTCGAGGCGGCCGATCGCGATGTCGCCTTCGGTGAGTGCGCGGAGCGCCTCAGCCGGCGGCAGCACCTGGACATCGCAGCGGCTGGCGGCCAGCGCGACGTTTGTATGCGTTCGCTGGTGGGCGACGAGCGCGACGACCATGGGGGACGAGAATTGTGCCCTAGAAACGGTTCTCCGGAGAAGCGCCTTCTCCGCTTCTTAACGTCAAAGCAACGTCTGTGCGACTTAGCCGAAACGGCCGGTGACGTAGTCCTCGGTTCGCTTCTCGGACGGGTTCGTGAAGATCTTCTCGGTGTCGTCGTACTCGACCAGCACGCCGTGCCGCGAGCCGTCCTCGCCGCCGCTGATGCTGAAGAACGCGGTCATGTTCGCCACGCGCGCAGCCTGCTGCATGTTGTGCGTGACGATCACGATTGTGTAGTCCTCCTTCAGCTCGTGCATGAGGTCCTCGATGCTCGCCGTGGCGATCGGATCGAGGGCGGATGCCGGCTCGTCCAGCAGGATCACGTCGGGCTCGATCGCGATCGCCCGAGCGATGCAGAGACGCTGCTGCTGTCCACCGGAGAGCGCGAGGGCGCTGTCCTTGAGCCGATCGCTGACCTCTTCCCAGAGCGCTGCGCGCTTGAGCGCATGCTCGACGCGGTCGCCGAGATTGTCCTTCATCCCGAGGATGCGGAGCCCGTACGCCACGTTGTCGAAGACCGACTTCGGGAACGGGTTCGGACGCTGAAAGACCATCCCGATCCGCCGGCGCACCGAAACCGGATCAACATCCTTCCCCTGCAGGTCGACGTCGTGGAAGAGGATCTTGCCGTCGCTCCGGAAGCTCGGAATCACGTCGTTCATCCGGTTCAGGCAACGGATGAAGGTGCTCTTGCCGCAGCCCGAGGGCCCGATGATCGCGGTGACGGTCTTCCCGTAGATGTCGAACGAGACATCCTGGATGGCGGCGGCTTTGCCGTAGTACGCGCTGAGGCTCTGGATCTGGAAGACGGTCTCGCGCGCGACTTCCCGCGAGGACGGCCGCTCCGCGCCGACCTTGCTCGGATCGATCTCGATGTGCGGCTCCGCGCTCTCCGTCATCGGGGTCGAAACGTACTGCATGGTCAGCGACCTCCTGTCAGACGTCGTCGGCTCCTCAGACCGAACGCCCTCGCGATGATGCTCGCCACGAGGACGAACGTGATCAGCACGAGCGCTGCACCCCAGGCCTTCTCCTGAAGGGCGGGATCGGCCTGCTCGGCGGACGTGAAGATGAACATCGGAATCGACGCCAGCGGCTCGGTCGGATTCCAGGACACGGTGTTTCCGGCGAGCGAGCTTGTGAAGAGCAGCGGCGCCGTCTCGCCGGCGACCCGGGCGGTGGCAAGCGTCGCGCCGGTGATGATCCCGCCGACCGCCATCGGCAGCACGACGTTCAGGGTAGTCCGCCAGCGTGGGGCGCCGAGAGCAAGGCTCGCCTCGCGCATCGCGTTGGGCACCAACGCGAGCACCTCTTGCGTCGATCGCGTCACCAGCGGCAGCATCAGGATCGCGAGGGCGAAGGCGCCTTTGACCCCAGCCTGGCCGTGGCCGGCGACGATGAAGACGAACACGAAGATCCCGATGACGATTGCGGGAACGCCGTTCAGGACGTCGAAGGCGACGGTCACGGCCGAAGCGATTCGCCTGGGCGCGAACTCGTTCAAATAGATCGCCGCGAGGATCCCGACGGGGAGCGCCATCAAGATGGCGAGGCCGACGATGATGAAGGTCCCGACGATCGCGTTCGCGATCCCCGATCCCCCCTGCCCGAAGCCCAGGAAGGACGGGTTCTTTGTGAAGAAGTCGAGGTCGAGAGCTCCCGCGCCGCGCTTTGCGACTGACCCGACCACGATCACAAGCAGCGCCACGGCCGCGAGTGCAGACAGGGTGGCGAGCCCTTCCATCAGCCAGTTGACGATCCGCCTTCGCCGGCGGTGCTCGCTCGTCAACGATCGTGCGGTCAGCGCCGCGTTGCTCATGCGTGACCTTGTTGCTGCGTCACGCGGTGCACGATCACGCGCGCGAGCAGGTTCACCACGAGCGAGAACGCAAGGAGGATGAGGGCGAGATAGACGAGGCTCGAGATCATGAGATGTGTCGTCGCACCGACGTACGAACTCGCGATCCGGCTTGCGAGCGTGTCGCCTGGCTCGAAGAGGTTCCAGGTGATCGCCTCGTTGTTGCCGATCACCTGAGTGACTGCGATCGCTTCGCCGACCGCCCGGCCCAGGCCGAGGATCATCGCCGCGGCGATGCCCGCGCGCGCGTACGGGAAGATCACGCCGCGCACGAGCTCCCAGCGGGTCGCTCCCAGCGCTAGGGCCCCTTCTTTGAGCTCACGCGGGACGTTGAGAAAGAGCTCGCGGCAGATGCTCGAGATGATCGGGACCATCATGATCGTCAGGATCAGAATCGCCGAGAGGAAGCTCGGCGCGGCAGCAGGCTCGGTCTTGAAGAACGGCGTCCAACCGAGCGTGCGATGCAGGAACGGGCCCACGTGGTCGACGATCCACGGGCCCATGACGAGGATGCCCCAGAGTCCGAGGATGACGCTCGGGACCGAAGCGAGCATTTCGACCAGGGCGCCGACCGGACCGCGCAACCAGCGCGGAGCCAGCTCGGTCAGGAAGAGCGCGATCGCGATCGAGATCGGCGCTGCAAGGAGCAGAGCGCTGAACGATGTCAGGGCGGTGCCGAAGAGGAACGTGGCCGCTCCGAAGACCTCGGTGTTCGGGTCCCAGGTGCGGGAGGTCAGGAAGCCCACGCCGAACTCCTTCATCGCCGGCCAGGCGTCCTTGATGAGCTCGCGGGCGATCAGGATCAGCAGGACGAGCGCAGAGAGCGCCGCCGCGAGGGTGAGCCCATAGAGGATCCCGTCTCCAGGATTGAAACGACCCCGCCGCCGGAGGGCGGCAGGGTCGGGGATCGATCTGCTTGCGGTGGCCACGAGGCCGGGGACCGTTTCCCTACGAGTGGACGCGCCTCAGCTGTGCCTTCGCCCGGTTGACGACGTACTCCGGAACCGGCTGGAAGATGAGCCGAGGACCGAAGCGCTGGCCCGTAGTGACTGCCCAGGTGACGAACGACTTCAGCTGCGCAGCCTTCGCCGACTTGAGCGGGAGTAGGACGTATGAGTAGGTGCAGATCGGGTAGGCCCTCGCGTACTTTTTCCCGCGGGGCGGGTTGACGATCGAGAGCTCGTTCGTCGAGCTGAACTTCTTGTCGGCCGACGCTGCCGCCCTGATGCTGCGCAGTCCCGGCGTGGCCCACTTTCCGGACTTGTTCTGGACGGCCGCGAACTTGATGTGGTTCTGGAGCGCGTACGCGATGTCGGCATATCCAATCGCGCCCTCGGTACGCGTGACGATGCCCGCGACGCCGGAGCTGCCTCGGCCGCCGACCCCCGTGGGCCAGTTGACCGTTGTGGCGGGACCGCCGACGCGACTCTTGAAGGCCGGGCTGACGGAGCTCAGATAATCGACGAAGTTGTAGGTGGTCCCGCTGCCGTCACTGCGGTAGACCGGGGTGATCTTCCGGTCGGGCATGTTCACGCCCGGGTTCAGACGGCGGATGCGGGCGTCGTTCCAGTTCGCGACGTTGCCCATGTAGATGTCGGCGATCAAACGGCCGTTCAGGTGCAATGCGTTCTTGACCCCGTCGAGGTTGTACATGACCGACGTGGCCGAAAGCACCCACGGAATCTGGACGCAGCCCTTGCAGGAAGCGAACTGGTCCGGGGTCAGCGGAGCGTCGCTCGCGCCGAAGTCGACGGTGCGGTTCGTGATCGCGGCGATGCCGCCGCCGCTGCCGATGGCGTTGTAGTTGACCTGATCGCGCTTGTACTCCTTCTGCCAGACGGCGATCAGCGGAGCCGGGAACGTCGCTCCCGCACCGGTGATGGTGGCCTGGCTACGCGCGCCCGCAGTGACCGCGACGGCGGCGCCGACAAGCGCGACCAGCGCCACGGTGATTGCGCTTCTCCTGAAGCTCATCTGGTTTTTCCTCCCCTTTACAGCGTTGTCTGCATTCGCTGCGCAGGCTAGGTCCGGGGCCGAAGTCAGTGGGCATCCACGCTGTGAACGCCTGGTGACGATCTGGTGAACGTCTACTTCGGCTGCGGTTCGAGCTTGTAGCCGACGCCGTAGCGGGTGTGGATGAAGGAATGGTCCCGCGCCCGCCTGTCGATCTTTTCCCGCAGTTTTCGGACGAACACGTCGACCGTCCGGTCACGGCGGGTCTCCCGCCGTCCCCAGATGCGCTGGAGCAGCTCGTCTCGGCTGACGACCCGTCCGCCTTCGAGCGCGAGGGCGTAGAGCAGTCGGAACTCGGTCGGGGTGAGGCCCGCGTCCTCTCCGTGGACGTAGGCCTGGACCTCGTTCGGGTCGATCCGTAGCTCTTCGATCTCGATCGGCTCGCCACGCTGCTCGTGCTCGGGCCGCGTGCCGCGGCGCGCGCTGGCCTGGACGCGTGCGACGAGCTCCTTCATCGAGAACGGCTTGACCAGGAAGTCGTCTGCACCGATCTCGAGGACGTGAACGCGGTCGTGTTCTGTTCCGCGAGCCGAGACCACGATGATCGGCGTGCCGATTCCCTCTCGCCGGGCGCTCTCGATCAGGTTCCAGCCGTCGGTGCCGGGCAGCATCAGGTCGACGATGCAGACGTCGGGCCGCTCGTACCGCAGCCGGGCGAGGCCCGTCGTGCCGTTGTCGACGCGGATCGGGTCGAAGCCCGCCGCCGCGAGGTGGCGGGCCATCCCCTCGGAGATGACCTCGTCGTCTTCGACGATCAGAACCTTCGCCATACTCGTTGAGAGTATGAAGTTGCCCTTCGTTCGGAACCGCGAGGAGCGGAGCGCGGAGCTCGAGGCGCTGCGGATGGACGCTGCGCGCGCCAAAGCGCTCGTCGAGGACAGCCCCGAGTTGCTGGTGGTCGTCGACGCCGGGGATCGCGTCGTCGCAGCCAGCAGGCGGGCGCGCACCCTCGACGGGATCGTGGAAGGACGCCGTATTCCGGCGGCGGTTCTGAGCGGCAACGGCCTCCGGAAACCGATTCGGGTGAGCTACGACGTGGACGGGCGCCGCGAGACGATCCTCTACATCAACCCTCCGGGGGAGCCGACCGAGTACCAGGAGCTCCGAGCGGGCTTTACTGCAGCGGTCTCCCACGAGCTGCGGACGCCGCTCGCGCGCCTGCTTGCGCTGCTCGAGACTGCGGCGCTACCGGGCGAGGATCCCGTATCGCTCGTCGAGCAGGCCCGGAACGAGGTCGAGCAAATCACCGAGCTGATCGACGACGTCCTGTTCCTCAGCGAGCTCGAGACCGGGAGGGCAGTGGTGGCGCTGGGAGCGACGCGGGCCCTGCCGGTCGTCGAGGAGGTGCTGCGCGGGCTTCGTGGGCCCGCTGACCGCGCAGGCGTTGAGATCCGGGCCGAGGGCGAGGAGAACGCAGAGCTTCCGCTCCGCCCCCGGATGCTCCGCGTGGTCGTCGAGAACCTCGCCAAGAACGCGATTCGTTACGCGGGGCCCGGCGCGACGCTGACGGTCACTGTCCGCTCGGGGGAGCTCCGGGCGGCCGACGACGGGGCCGGAGTGTCGCCGAGAGACCTGCCGCGGCTCTTCGAGCGCTTTTATCGCGGCGATCGCGTCCGGGGCTCCGGCGGCACAGGTCTCGGGCTGGCAGTGGTCAAGCACATCGTCGGCGCGGCCGGCGGAAGGGTCGAGGCCAGCGGCGGCCCGGGCGAGGGCCTCACGATCCGCTGCGTGTTCACCAGTTAGCAAACTGCGACGCGATCCGCAGAAGCGGTGAGTATTCTGGATTCGTGCGGCTCAGCTTCCAGGAAGAGCTCGACCGCCTCGAGGCGAACCTTCAGGAGGAGAGCGACCTCGTTCTGCGGTCACTTCGCGGCGCGCTCAATGCGCTGCAGCAGCAGGATGCAGAGCTGGCCGACGAGGTGATCGCGTTCGACGACGAGGTCGACGCCCGCTACCTCGACATCAGCACCGGCGTCGAGCAGCTGCTCGCCCGCCAGACGCCGGTCGCGGTCGACCTGAGGCTCGTCCTCGCCGTCCTGCACACGAATCTCAGCCTCGAACGCATGGCCGATCTCTGCGTGACGATCGCCAAGATGACCAAGCTGACGCACACGCTCACGCACGACGAGCCCCTCGTGGAGGCCTTCGAGGAGATGGGGTCGCGCGCCGAGGAGATGATCCGCGTCGCCATGGACTCGTTCGCGCGGCGTGACCTGGAAGGCGCAGAGAGCCTGGTCGACCTCGACGAGCTGATCGACCGAGCGAACCGGCGGGTCGTCACCTACGTCCTCGAGCTGGGAACCGAACCTGCGCTGCGCGAGTGGGGCCTGCGGATGATCCTCGTCTCCCGGTGCCTCGAGCGAATCGGCGACAACGCCGTCGACATCGGGGAGCAGACCGCCTACCTCGTGACCGGCGAGTTCCGCGAGTTCACCGACGCCTCGCACAAGGAAGAAGCGTCGGGCGGCGCCCGCCCGCTCGGTTAGTTTCCGCACGACAATGACGGGAACAAGCGGCAGATGAAGATCTCGCTGGTCCCGCGGACCACCGAGTTCTACGACCTCTTCACCGCCGCGGGCGAGAACGCGCTGGAGACGGCGCGCCTGGCGGCGGCGCGGTTCCGTTCTTGGCCCGAACGCGAGGTGAAGCAGGCTGAGGTCAAGCGGCTCGAAACCGAGGGCGACGACCTGACGCGGCAGATCATCGAGCTCCTCAATACCCAGTACATCACCCCGTTCGACCGCGAGGACATCTACCAGCTCGCGAAGGAGATCGACGACGTCGTCGACTACATCGAGAACGCCTCCGACCTGCTCGGGCTCTACAAGGTCGACCAGCCGATGGAGCAGTCGCTCGAGCAGTGCCGGGTGCTCGTGGCGGCCGTGGAGAACCTCGCGAAGGCGCTCTCGGAGCTCCGCGGCCTTCGCAACGCGGAGCGCTACCTCGTCGAGGTGAAGCGGCTGGAAGACGAGGGTGACCGCATCGTTCGCGACGCGATTGCCCAGCTCTTCGAGAACTCCCACGTCGACCCGGTGATGATCATCCGCTGGAAGGACATCTTCGAGGCGCTCGAAGATGCGATCGACGCCTGTGAGACGGCGGCAGACGTGGTCGGAAACATCGTCGTCAAGAATTTGTAGCCATGGAATTGACGCTCTTCGCGGTCGTCGCGGTAGCGCTTTTCTTCGACTTCACGAACGGCTTCCACGACACCGCGAACTCGATCGCGACATCGGTTTCGACGCGGGCGCTCTCACCGCGCATGGCGGTGTTGAGCGCGGCGGTGCTCAACTTCCTCGGCGCGTTCGTCTCCTTCGCGGTCGCCGCGACGATCGCCACGGGCATCGTCGATCAGGAGGCCATCACGCTCAAGATCGTGCTGGCCGGGCTGGTCGGTGCGATCACCTGGAACCTGATCACCTGGTACTTCGGCCTGCCGTCGAGCTCGAGCCACGCGCTGATCGGCGGCATGATCGGCTCGGCGATCGCGGCCGAGGGCTTCGGCGTGGTCAAGTGGAACGGCCTCAAGGACAAGGTGTTGATCCCGTCCCTGGTCGCGCCGTTCCTTGGCATCTTCATCGCTGCGGCACTGATGGTGATCGTGCTCTGGATCATCCGCCGGCGGGCGCCCGGCTTCGTCAACAGGCTCTTCCGGCGCCTCCAGCTCGTCTCCGGCGGCTTCGTCGCGTTCACCCACGGCACGAACGACGCCCAGAAGACGATGGGGATCATCGCGCTCGCTTTGGTGGCGTCGGGCCACCTCTCGCCGGACTTCGACCGCCCGCCGACGTGGGTGATCGTCTGCAGCGCGGCGGCGATGGCAATGGGGACCTACGCCGGAGGCTGGCGGATCATCAAGACGCTCGGGACGCGTGTCGCGAAGCTCGATCCGCCGCAGGGCTTCGCCGCCCAGACGGCCTGCGCCAGCATCCTCTGGACGACCGCCCACTACGGCTTCCCGGTCTCGACCACGCACGTGATCAGCGGCTCTGTGCTCGGCGCCGGCGCGACGACGAGGTTCTCGGCCGTCCGCTGGGGCGTCGCGGGAAACATCCTGCTCGCCTGGGTCCTGACGATCCCGTGCGCGGCGGTGGTCGGTGCGTTGATGGAGACGCTGACGCGTCTCCCCGGCGGCGTGGCGCTCGTCGCAGTCGCGACGGCAGTGATCGCGACCACGGCCTTTGCGGGGCGAAGCGTGCAGAGCCGACGGCTACGGGCCGGCGCGGCGCAGGCGTAGCGCGACCCATTCATCCGCTGAACAGTCCTTAACCCAGGCTCAACGCTCCCTAACCTGGCTGCAATCTCCAGGTTGGTAGAAGAAAGCATGTGCTGAGACCTCCCCGCGGACTGAAAAGCGCGGTCCCGCTGCTCATCGCGGCAGGCTTGGGCGGCGGGGCTGCGCTCGCGGGTGCCGAGGTCATCGGAGTGCTCGACGACTCCCCGAGCGTGATCAACAGGGTCGAGTCGCTGCAACCCGCGCCCGCGGCGTTTGCGGACAACCGACGGCTCAGCGTGAGCGGCGTCTACCAGCGGAGCGGTCCGGGTGTCGTGCAGATCACGACGACCACCGTTCAGAGGGTCGACACGGACCCGTTCTTCAACGCGCTCGGGTTCCCTCAGCAGCGGCGACAGAAGGCGCTCGGCTCCGGCTTCGTCATCGACAAGGCCGGGCACATCGTCACCAACTTCCACGTGGTCGAGGACGCTGAGACAGTCGAGGTCAGCTTCTCGAACCGTGACAGCGTCAGGGCGCAGGTTGTCGGCACCGACCCGTCGACGGACATCGCCGTCCTCAAGGTGAACGTCGACGCGGGCGCGTTGACCCCGCTCGACCTGGGAGATTCGGACCGAGTGCGCGTCGGCGACTCGGTCGTCGCGATCGGAAACCCCTTCGGTCTCGAGCGCAGCGTGACCGCCGGAATCGTGAGCGCGCTGCACCGTCCCCTCACTGCGCCCAACGCCTTCACGATCGACGACGTGATCCAGACGGACGCTGCGATCAACAGCGGCAACTCGGGAGGCCCGCTGATCGACGCCAGAGGTCTGGTCGTCGGAGTGAACTCGGCGATCGCGACGGGGAATACCGGCGTCCGCGGGAACGTCGGCATCGGGTTCGCCGTGCCGATCAACACCGTTCGCGACGTCGCCTCCCAGCTGATCGAGCGCGGCAAGGTCGAGCACGCCTTCCTGGGGATCGGCGTGCAGGCGGTCGACCTGGAAGTAGCGCGGCTGTTCGATCTCCCCGTCAAGCGCGGGCTCATGATCGTCCGGGTGTACGACTCGAGCGGCGCCGACAAGGCCGGCCTCCGCCCTGGGACGGACGAGGTCGTCGTATCCGGTGAGAGCTACCTGCTCGGCGGCGACATCCTCGTCGCAATCGACGGCAGGGAGATCGCGACTCCGGAGGATCTTCGTGAGGAGATCTCGGCCAGGAAGCCCGGCGACAAGCTGACGATCGAGGCCTATCGTGGGAGTGACAAGCGCAGCTTCGAGGTCACGCTCGGCCGGCAGCCGGCCCGGCCGTAGCCGAACAGCGCAGTCAAGCCAGGGCTTGCTCCGCCGCAGCCTTGACGCCTTCGGCCCACGTCGGGAAGGCGTGATGTGCGAGGGCGAGGTCGTCGACACTGGCGCCGAGCCTCATCGCGACGCCGAAGCCCTGGACGATGTCACCGCCGTTTCGGCAGACGACGTGGATGCCGAGCACCCGGCGTGAAGCGCGATCCCAGACGACCTTGTAGAGACCGCGTTTCGTGTCCGTGTAGGCCGCGCGTTGCACGTTCGTGATCGGATGAACCGCGGTTTCGACGTCGTGGCCCTGCTCGCGCGCTTCCTGCTCGGTGAGCCCGACGGCGGCCAGCTCGGGGTCGGTGAAGATCGTCGTCGGGAGGGACGAATAGTCCGCTTGCGAGCCGTTTTCGCCGAACATGTCCTCGACGGCGACCCCCGCCTGGTACTGGGCGATCGGAGTGAACGGCAGAACGCCTGTCACGTCGCCGGATGCCCAAACGCCGTCGAGTGACGTCCGAAGTCGGTTGTCGGCTGTGATCCCATTGCGGCTCCGTTCGATGCCGACGTGGTCGAGGTCGAGCAGCTCGACGTTGGGAACCCGGCCCGAGGCCAGGAGGATCCGGGCGACGCGGAGCTCCTCGTCGCCGATGGTCGCGACGATGTCGCCGTCCTCGCGGCGGACGCGCGAAACCGTCGACCTGGTACGGATCTCGATGCCCTCCTCCACGAGCGCGGCGTGGAGCTCATCCGTCGCCGTCCGATCGGAGCGGGGCGCGATCCGGTCGAGCTGCTGGACGATCACCACGCGTGAGCCGAAGCGGGAGAAGATCTGCGCGAGCTCGAGGCCGACAGGCCCGCCGCCCACGACGAGCAGCGACTCCGGCAGCTCGGTGAGCTCGAGCGCAGTCACGTGGTCGATCCAGTCGACCTCGTCGAGGCCCTCGATCGGCGGAACCGCGGTGCGCGAGCCGGTGGCGACGAGGATCCGTTCGGCGGAGATCCGTCCTCCGTTCACCTGAACGGTGTGCGGATCGAGGAACGCCCCGGTTCCGTCGAACGGCTTGTGACCGGCGCTGCCGAGCCGCTCGATCCAGACCTGGCGTGAGGTGATCAAGGAGTCCTTCCGCGCCTTGACGCGTGCGAGATTCGCCCGGGCCTCGCCGACCTCGATCCCGAGCTTGTCGGCGAGGGTGTCGATGTCGTGCACGAGGTCGGAGACAACGACATACGCCTTCGTCGGCTTGCAGGCGACGTTTGGACAACTCCCTCCCCAACGCGTGTTCTCCACGAGCGCGACTCTGGCGCCGAACTCCCGCTGCGCCTTGTTGGCCCCGTGGCGCGCTCCGGAGCCGGACCCCAAGACGATCAAGTCGAAGTGCTCGTTCATGAGACCTCCGTTCGTGCGCTGGATGCGTTAGAAGGACGCTATGGAGATCTTCGACATCTCGATGCCGGTGCGTTCCGGCATGGAGGTCTATCCGGGCGACCCCGAGGTCTTCCTCGAGCGTGTGCGCTCCAATCCACAGGTCAGCCGCCTCGACTTCGGCGTGCACACGGGAACCCACGTTGACGCTCCGGTCCACTTCATCGAGGGCGGCCGTGGAACGGAGACGCTGCGGCTCGACGTCCTGACCGGGCCCTGCGAGGTGGTCGTCGGGGCCGGGATCGCCGAGCGCGTCCTGATCAAGGACGCGCCGGCGCTCGACGAAGCCGCCGCACAGAAGCTCGTCGAGGGTGGCGCCCGCCTCGTCGGCGTGGATCGCTTGTCCGTGGGCGACCCCGGCGCCCATGTGGCGCTGCTCGGTGCCGGCGTCGTCATCGTCGAGGGGCTCGACCTGAGCAACGTGGAGCCGGGGCCGTACGAGCTGTACTGCCTGCCGATGAAGCTCGTGGGCTCCGACGGCGCTCCTGCCCGTGCGATCTTGGTGCGGCGCTGATGGTCGCGGCCTTCATCGGGATCTCGATCGTCGTCATCGTCACTCCGGGGCAGGACACCGCGCTGACGATCCGCAATTCGCTGCTCGGCGGCCGCCGAGCCGGGATCTTCACCGCCGGAGGTGTCTCCTCCGGACAGGCGATGTGGGCGCTCGCAACGAGTGTCGGGATCGCCGCGCTCATCGTCGCCTTCGAACCGGCGTTCGTGGCGCTGAAGCTCGCCGGCGCCGCCTTCCTCGTGTACCTCGGCGTGCACGCCTTGCTGAGCGCGCTCCGCGGTCGCCCCCGGGAGCCCCGTTCCGTCGGCGAGGGCGGGCTGACTGGGCGGGCGGCGTATCGCCAGGGTGTCGTCAGCAACCTCGGCAATCCGAAGATGGCGGTCTTCTTCACGAGCCTGCTGCCGCAGTTCGGGAACTCCTTCCCGAGCCTGCTCGGGCTCGGGCTCGTCTTCTGCTCGATGACGTTCGTGTGGCTGACGGCATACGCGTTCGCCGTCGCCAGGGCCGGCGACGTGCTCCGCCGACCGGCGGTCCGGCGCGCCTTCGACGCCGTGCTGGGCGTCGTACTTGTGGCGCTCGGCCTGCGCCTCGCGACCGACCGCCGGTGATCGAGCGCCACTTCGGCGAGAGCCCGGCGCTCTCGATCGGCGTGGAGGAGGAGGTGATGCTGCTCGACGGGGAGTCGCTTGCTCCCGTGCCGGCCGTCACGCAGCTGCTCGCCGACGCCGAAGGCGACGAGCTGCCAGGACGGCTGAAGACGGAGCTCCACGCGTCGGTCGTCGAGCTGAACACCGATGTCTGCACGTCGGTGGACGAGGCGGTGGAGGCGCTGGCCACGCTCCGCGGGCGAGCTGCCGAGCTGCTGGAGCGCCGTGGCCGCCGTCTCGCCGCGGCCGGCTCGCACCCCTTCGCCGAGCCGGAGGAGCTCGAGATCGTCGACGAGAAGCGCTACCGGGAGTTCGTTGGTTACGCGGGTGTGACTGCGCGGCGGCAGGGGGTGAACGGGATCCACGTCCACGTCGGGATGCCGAGCGGCGATGAATGCCTGGCGACGCTGGAGACGATCCTCCCCTGGCTCCCGCTCGTGCTCGCGCTGTCCGCGAACTCGCCCTACCTGGCCGGAAAGGCGACAGGGCTCGTCTCGAACCGCGCCGAGATCCTGGCGCAGCTCCCGCGGAGCGGCGCACCGCCGGTGTTCGACTCCTACGACGACTGGGAGCAGTGGACGGAGCGGTTCCTGGCCACCGGTCTCGCCTCGACCTACACCCAGTTCTGGTGGGACGTTCGGCTACACCCGAACTTCGGAACGCTCGAAGTCCGCATGCCGGACCAGCCGACGGCCCTCGAGGTGGCGGCCGCGTTCATCTCCCTGCTCAGCAGCCTGTGCGGGTGGGCGCTCGAGCATCCGGCCTCCGAGCCGGCCGACCGGGGGATCTACCAGCAGAACCGCTGGGCGGCGGCGCGTTTCGGGCCCGAAGCGCAGCTGATCCACGACGGGCG
>Ga0184625_10000171_pt1 | contig 20505 bp, 18 predicted proteins | sample PLM3_30_b1_FD_133151 | JGI IMG/M metagenome (GOLD analysis project Ga0184625, IMG submission 133151) | Groundwater sediment microbial communities from an aquifer in East River, Colorado, USA - PLM3_30_b1 | ecosystem: Environmental > Terrestrial > Soil > Riparian zone | place: USA: East River... | reverse complement strand
GCTCGACCGCCTGATTGCGACCACGCGGCCCTGGCCGATGCGCCTTGGACGGAGCGTGCGCGACGTGCTGTGGCGGACGTGGCTAACCGGCGCGCTGATCTGGGTTACGTCCACACCGCTGGTGTGGAAGCAATACAACTTGATTTCGCCGGTCGCACTGATCCTGAACTTCGTCATGATCCTGCCGGTTTCGCTGGCCATGTATTCGGGCTTTGGCACGCTGATCTTCGGACCATTCACGTCTTGGGTCGGACGCTGGCTGGGAGCGGGCTGCGACGAGAGCCTGCGAATTCTGGAACACTCGATTGCGTGGTTCCGCGGTTGGCCGGGGGCGTATTTTTGGCTCGCCGCGCCGCCGGCCTGGTGGATTGGAATCTTCTATGTCGTGCTGGCCATCGTGGTTGTCTTTCCCGCGTTGCGACCCAGGCGGCATTGGCTGGCGGCGATGACGGCTGTGTGGATCGCCGGCGCATTTTTGCTCTCCGGCTCTGGAAACTCGATTCCGCTTCGGCCGTGGGCGGCTGCGCCGACCACACCCGCCCCAACCACGGCCACTCGTCCGCTGGCGTGCAGCTTTGTCGCGGTGGGCCACGGCATCAGTGTGCTGGTCGAACTCCCCGATGGCCGCAATCTGCTCTACGACGCCGGCCGCCTCGGCTCGCCACAGACCGGCGTGCGGCCGATCTCGTCGGTGCTGTGGTCCCGCGGCATCTCGCACCTCGACGCGGTCGTCGTCTCGCACGCCGACTCCGATCACTTCAACGCCCTGCCCGAGTTGCTCAACCGCTTCTCCGTCGGCGCAGTGTATGTCTCGCCGATCATGTTCGAGCGCGAGCCGCCGGCGGTGAAGGAGCTGCACGAGTCGATTGTTCGCCACAAGATCCCGATCCGCGAAGTATCCGGCGGCACGCGTTTGGATGCCGGCGGCGTCAAGCTCGAAGTCTTGCACCCGCCGCGGAAGGGCATCATCGGCAGCGACAATGCCAACAGCATCGTGCTGCTCGTCGAATACGCCGGCCGCCGCGTGCTGTTGACCGGCGACCTGGAATCGCCCGGCCTCGACGACGTGTTGGCCGAAGAGCCGCTCGACTGCGACGTGGTCCTCGCGCCCCACCACGGCAGCCCGCGGAGCCATCCTTCCGGTACTGTCCCCGCGGAACAACACAAATGGCTGAACGCTTCCCAACCGCCCTACGATTCGGGCATGAACGAATTCATCGCCCTGCGCGCCCGTGCCCGCAACCGACTCGACAAGCTCATTGCCGAAGCCCGCAGCGAGTACGAGTACCAGCTCGTGCAAATCGCCAAGCTGGAGCAGGACTTGCTGGGCAAGGTCTCCAGCCGCTACAAGAAAATCTCTGCGGCTATCGAATCGGTCATTCCCAGCGACCGCACGTTTACGACGGTCGATATTATGACCGCCCTGGAGGCCCTGGATTCGCGGCGGGCGTGGCGCAAGCGGTCGGTGGACTCGCACCTATCCCGGCTCCGCGAACGCGGCCTGATTCGCCGTATCAAGCGGCACACGATGAACGCTCCGGCGCTCTATGCCCGCGGGGATGCCAACGTGGACGGCCCGCCGCTGGGCGACATGACCTTGCTCCAGGTCATCCGGCAAGTGCTGGTGCGGCCGATGACGGCTACCGAAGTCGTCGTCGCGTGTCTGGAGGCCGGCTACGAGACGGAAATGAGCAGCACGCACTTGCGGTTGCACGTCAAGCGGCTGCTGAAGCGGGGCGGGTTTACGTCGGCGGGCGGGAAGTGGAATTGTTAAGATTGCGCTAGCGTGTTTGTCGTAGCGTGTTTCTTGCGTGGCGCTAGCTTGACACAGTGCCGACTATGTGAAACATTGGGTTGCCACGGAGGCAGCTAGCGATGAACGAACGGCAGTACTTCCAAGCACGCAAAAAGGCGCTCGCCGATTATGAGGACAACGTGCGCTCGTTGGATAAGACGTGGATTCTGATGCATGGATGCCAGCCGCCAAAGCAGCCAAACCAAAAGGCTAAGCGGCAAGGTGGTGGCGAGGCCGATGACCGGGCTGGCAGTCAGCTATCGCAGGTGCTCGTGACGATCATCGCGGAGATGCCAAGCCAATTCAACACGCTGGACGTGGACAAGGTGCTGAAGGCGGAGCACTGCGAATTCGCCAACACCAGCCGCTCTACGGTGACGCACGCATTGAAGCGGTTGGCCGCGATCAGCATGCCGCCTCTGGCGATCATCGAACCCGGCAAAGGCAAGCGGCCGACGCGCTACAGTAAGCAGTTCACCCAGGACAAGCCGTTTGCCACTCAACCGGCCGACGTGAACGTGGACGACATTTAGAGATTTCGGCAATGGACTCTGCCCATAACAACGACGATCTGCTCAGCCATGTCCTAGGCCGCCTTGCTGCGGCCTTCGCTCAATATACGCAGACGGCCCGGCAAGCTCTGCTCACCGGGCCGTCTGTCGTTTCCTGCCCCACTCACGTAGTCGCCGCGGATTGGCCTCCGCTGAGTGACGTTACCCCGGCGATGCCGGAGAGAGGGGGCGGTGAGCGCCGTTATTGCGACCACATGCCGATAGTTTTTGCCGGCCGTTGAGGCTGGCCTTCTTGAGGTTGATCGACCAAGCGGGCGGCCAGACTGTGGCCGCCCCGATTCACGCCGCCCATTTTGGCACGGCGTGCGCGCTGTAGTCAATCCGATTACCCAACTTAACAACAAAGTGATTTTATGAAAATCTCCCCTTGGCACTCGATTAAGCAGCCCGTCCACCACGACGACTCGGACTGCAACACTGGCAACAACGTCGAGAAGGAATATCGGCGCGAAGGTACTGGCGGTAAGCCGCTCTGCAAAGAATGCGCCGACCTGAAGAGCAAGGGCAAATAGCTGTCCCGGACTAACCGGTAGGGGCTGGCGTGAACGTCAGTTCCCACCAAGGGCCGGTCGGCTCACTGTTGACGACTGGCCAAACGCGGCGCAGGCCGGCCACATTCAGGCCGGCCTGCATCGCCGCGGCGAGCGCCCGAAAGCCCTCAGGCTGACCGCCGTGGAATCGCACCGTTGGTTCTGGATAAGCATGACCACTCCCGCCCTCGCAAGACTCGAAAGTCTCCACGCCTGCCGAGCGGAGCGCTCGCACCGCGTCCACGATTCCGGGGTCAAGTGGCGGACTGAATTCTTCCATTGGCCTATCCCTTTGTCTTGGCCTTCTTGTTGCCGACGATCCGCGCCGCCTCTTTCAGCAATAGCGGTCGCGCCCAGTCGGTGAAGTCATTGCCCAGCGTCTCTGTGGCTTGATCGAGCAGGGCCTTCTGCGCCACGGTCAGAGGTATCCGGGCGTCTTTCCCTTTGACTTGATCCGGCGGCTTCTTTGGACGTGCCATGCCTACAAAATAGCCAAATTATTACTACATCGTCAATACCGCTTGACTGTAGAATTATTATTACTACAATAACTAGCACTGGACGCCGAATAGTCCAAAAGAAAACCCGCTCGCAACCCTGGCAGGCTGCGGGCGGGCAACACAACTCGGCTGCTCGCCGAATCGGTCTGGTAACTGGATTTTAGCGAGCGGCCCCACTCTGGGGAATGCTCGCAATGTGCAATCACGAAAACCTGTCCAAGCACGGCAAGGATCGCAAGGGCTGCCAGCGGTGGAAGTGTCGTAGCTGCGGCACGACGGTCACGAACAACGCTCACGAGCGCCCGCTGGGCGACATGCGACTAGAGAAGTCCAAGGCGCTCGCGGTGCTGGCGATGCTGCTAGAGGGCATGTCGATCCGCGCCTGCGAACGCATCACTGGCGTCAAGGCTGACACGATTTGCAGCCTGGTCCTCCACGTCGGCGAGAATTGCGACCGGTTCCTGGACGCGACCGTGCGGAACGTCGAAACTAAGGCCGCAGAGTTGGATGAACTTTGGGGCTTTGTTTTTTGTAAGGACAAAAATGCCAAGGCCAAGTTGCTGCCGGATTGGGCTGGCGACGCTTGGTCGTGGTTCGCCATCGACGCGGATAACAAGTTGATTCTGTCGCACGCCGTTGGCAAGCGCGACGATTCGACGTGCGGCCGGTTCCTGACTCGGCTGAACAATGCGACGGCGGGGCGTATCCAGGTCACGTCAGACGGCTTCGCGAGCTACACGCACGGCGTGCCGATGCACCTTGGTTCGCGGTGCGACTTCGCCCAATTGATTAAGAGCTACAAGTCGAGCCAAGCGGAAACACGATACAGCCCGGCGTCGATAATAGGTACGGAGAAAGTACCGCGGTTCGGCAACCCAGACCCGAAGCGAATCAGCACGAGCTACAGTGAGCGGTTCAATTTGTCGGTTCGCATGCACGTTCGCCGGCTGACTCGGCTTACCAATGCCCACAGCAAGACGGCCCATCATCACGCGGCGATGGTCGCCCTATTCGTGGCGTTTTACAATTTCTCCCGGAAGCACGAAACGCTGAAGGGCCTGACGCCCGCGATGGCCGCGGGGCTGACGGATCGCGTTTGGACGCTGGGGGACCTGCTGGCGGCGGCGGCTTAGGCGGCTGGCGGTGCGGTCCAGATCGTCTTTGCCCAAAACGCCCCGATAACCCTGAGCGTTGGGTGGTGGTCAAGTATCATTCTCTTGCACGCCTTGAAATGCGCTCCGCACGTTATCACGTCATCAATCAGCACGATGAGCGAACCGGGGGGAGCGGCAAAGCCAGTCCATTCCAATAGCTCGTAAATCTCCTGCGGCGACATCCTGTCGTCTCGACGATGCTGCGGGGTGTGGCTAGCAAGAAACTGGAGCGGGCAGTCGATTGTGATTAGCGGCCTCGCTCGCACCAAGAGCGACAGTGCATCGTCCAACCTAGAATCGTATGTTGGATCGCTCTTGACGGTTGACGTTGGGATTGCGGAGACAAGGTACTGTTGAGTCTCGTTAAACACGTCCGCTAGTTCGCTGGCAAACTGGCGAATTGCTTTCTGCTTCCACTTCCATTGAGGAGTACCCCTGGTGCTGGGGTCTTTTTTGAGATTGTCTATAAGCTGATTCGTCTCCGAAGCCTTGAAGCCGCCCTTCGATAATCGCTCACGGGCGTGGTAGCACTCGTCGTCAATGCGGATGAAGGCCGGAAGGTCAGGCGGCTCCATCTTCCGCCACTTCCAGCCGGGACCCGACATCTTTGGAATCCTTCAAGGCAGTAAGCACGTCGTCAATGTCGCGCACTCGGATAGCGCCTTGTTCTTCGTAAAGATGCGGCCACTTGATGCCGTCGCGCTCAAAGCAGGAATTGAGAATAAACAGTTTGCGACCGGCTTGCATGCACGCTCGCGCCTGACTGTGAGTGCCGCTTGTTTCCGACGCCTCGATAATGACCGTTGCCAGCGAAAGAGCGGCCATCGTCTCATTCCGCTGCGGAAAGTATAATCGGCGATTCTTCCAGTAGTCGTGAGCGTATCGGTGGAACGGAACGTGACTGACTAGGAGATGATCGGTGGCAACAGACTCTTGCAAGTCAGCATTTTCTTTCGGGAATACGCGGGTAATTGGTGTCCCAATTACCCCAATTGTCCTGCCGCCAGTCTCAATCGCTGCCGTCATCGCTGCCGTGTCGATGCCGGCAGCCAAGCCTGATACGATCGTATAATCGTTTTTCGACAACTCCCTAGCTAGCCGCCGCGCACGGCGCTTACCGGCTTCGGTACACTCTCGCGATCCAACGATTGACACGCACCGGCTTTCCAGCAGCCCAATGTCGCCGCGATAGTAGAATAGCTCAACAGGGTACGTGACATCGCGAAGCCGCACTGGATAGTGAAACGTGTTGCGAACGCAAACCGAGAACGTTTCTCGGATGGCGCGCAGGAACTCCTCAACTACGATTTCCAGCTCCAAGATGCCGAATAGTTGCTCAGACTTTGCGCGGTCAAGCACTTCTGACGGGAACGCCGCCGCACGGAACAATTCCGCCAGCGACTTCTGGGTCTGATTGCGAACGCTCCAAAGCGTCTCCCACGACCACATTTCGCGCCACGGGGAAACCACGTTTTGGAACGGCAAATCCATCTCTCGCATCCTAGCCTCCTTGCGGGGACGGGGATTGTCCAGGCGGCGTGAGCCCCTGGCAACCGGAGAGGGTCGGATGGTCGTTGAACTGCGCATTGAGTGCCACGCCAATTCGCTTCAAGCCTAGTGATTGCCGCAAGCCAAGGCTAGCAAATAACTTCTGATTCTTCAGCGCCAGGCAATCGACGGCCAATCGACACGCGGCAGACAGGTTCTCAACGGCCACATTGACCGCAAGACGATCTAGAGAACCGCTGGCGAAGTCAGGTTTTGAGCCGTGCATAAACTGTCGCTTTGGCAGCGCCAATTGTACACGTGTTTCCCGACTTAGGGAATAGGGGGCCTACGGCTCCGTCTTAACGCACTCCAGCGTCAGCAGCTCCAGCTAGGCGGGGCCAGACTTGTGAATGTCGGTTTTGACGCTGACGACATAGACCGCGCCGCACGGGCATTCGTAGGTGAATGCGGTTCCTGTAGGCGGGCTGCGCTGTGCTGGCGATCCGGTGGACTGGTAAATGTCGCGGCTATAGACGACCCTGGCTAGCGTTCCACCGCACTGGGGGCAGGGTTGGCTTTGCTGATCGGCCACGATGCACCTGCAATCGCCAAGTGAGCCGATTCAGTGTGCGCCACCCAGTCGCAATGGGCAAGTGACTCGCGCGCCGTAGTGTCCGGTTCAATTTTTTGCCGCGGCCCGAAGTGCTAGGATAGGCGGGGGTTAGCGCGGGCGTGTGGGTCTGGCGGGACAGTACCATCCTTCCCGCTTCGCCCAGTGGTGTACGCCCGAGGCCGTGATCGTCAGCGGCAGCCAGACAATCGGCGACCTGCCGGCGATCGCGGGCGTCAAGCACGCCTTCCGCCTCGCGGGCGCGGAGATCTATCACACGGCCGAAGACGGCTGCATTCGTGTCGAGATCGCGCCCGGTAAGTTCACGACGCAGAGCTTCCGGCCGCACGTCCGCGCCGCGGCGGCGGAGCTCGCGGGCGCAAATCTTCTCCAAGTGGAATAAGCCGCAATCGGGGGAGAGAATTTCAGCCGATTTGTCGTGGAGGCGAGCAGAATTGCTTGATGCGCTGCCGCAAGATTTGCTATGACGCAGATCGTTCCGGTCTGGCCCGTCCACTTACACAGGCGCCACCGCGATGGACGCCGCTCTGCAAACGCAAATGACGATCGCCGCGCTCGTCTGCTCGGCGCTGGCGCTGTTCTTCTCGCTGGTGGCCGCCTTTCCCGGGCTCAAGGCGGTGCTGGCCGCCTTTCGCGACGGCGTGCTGTGGTTCGCCCTGTTCCTGGTAATCGGCGGCGTTTCGTTTGTCGTTTGGCAACAAGTCCAGAAGCTGCCCAAGCCGGCGACCGTGGGGCAGGCTGCCAGCCTGCCCTGACGAAGTGGGGCAGGCTTTCTAGCCTGCCGTGACCTAATGACGGACGTGCCGCCGCAATCGGGTAGCGATGGCTATTCGGCCGCCCATCATTTCGGCAGACAAGAATGTCTGCCCCACTTGGCGGCGAACCTTCGACGCGCGGACGTGTCATCGCTCTTCATTCGAGAGCACCGCGTGCGTACACTTAGGCTTTGCCCGCCCGACTGCCGCCTGCCTCCATGATCCCGCCCGCACAAGATCCAGCGCAGCCCGCCGCCATCCATCCAGCGTTGCCGTACATCTGGATGCTCCTGGGAGCCGCGGCGTTTGCCGTGATGTCGATCCTGACCGCTGGCCTCAGGGACCAGATCGACTGGCAATGGATTGCGATTGCCCGCGCGGGACAAGCGATGCTCTTTGCCGGACTGCTGGCCAAGGCCTGCGGCGCGAAGCTCGTCTTCCTGCGCCCGGCACGGCTCTGGGTGCGAAGCCTCGCCGGCAGCGTGAGCCTGGTCTGCGGCTTCTACGCGATGACGCACTATTCCGTCTCGGAAGTGCTCACGCTGACCAATATGTTCCCGCTGTGGGTCGCCGTGCTGTCGCTGCCGCTCCTCGGCGAGTGGCCGCCCGTCGATATCTGGCCTGCGCTAGGCGCCGGCGTCATCGGCGTGGTGTTGATCCAGCGGCCGGAAGTTGCCGGCGGGCACATCGCGGTGGCTGCCGCCCTGCTCAGCTCGTTCACCAGCGCCATCGCGCTGATTGGCTTGCACCAGCTCCGCGAATTGGACCCCCGTGCCGTCGTCGCTCACTTCTCGGCCGTGGCCTTGGCCTGCTGTGTCGTGGCGCTGCTGGTCTTCCCGCGACAACATGCCGCGTTGGACCTGACTCCGCGCACGATCGCGATGCTCGTGGGCATCGGCGTCTGCGCGACTTGTGGGCAACTGCTGTTGACCAAGGCGTTCGCCGCCGGGCCGCCGGCCCGCGTGTCGGTGGTCGGCCTGTCGCAGGTCGGCTTCACCATGCTGCTGGAAATCGCAATCTGGCGGCGGACGTTCGACGCCTGGACGCTGGTGGGCATCAGCCTGGTCATCGCGCCGACGGCCTGGACGCTACTCCGCGGGGCGCGCCGCGCGGCCGTTGAGGAAGTGCCGCTGCCGCCGCTCAAGAAAGCCGCCTAGAGTCAGGATCGCCGCCATGCGCATGGTGCTGGCCTTCATTCAGCCGACGAAGCTCAAGGCCGTGCAAGAGGCGCTGGCTGCGATCGGCGTCGAACGGTTGACGGTCTGCGACGCCCTCGGCTACGGGCAACAAGGCGGGCTGACGGGCGGGGCCGGCGGAAAGCTGCTGCGGAAAGCGGCCCTGGAAATCTCGGTGAACGAGGACTTTCTCGAAAGAACCGTCGAAATCATCGCCCGCGTCGCCCGCACGGGAGAGAGCGGCGCGATCGGCGACGGCAAGATTTTCGTCCTGCCGGTCGAAGAGGTCGTGCGTCTCTCCGACTCGGTCCGCGGACCAGAAGCCGTCTCGTAACGTGGGGCAGTCATTCTTGTCTGCCGCAAACAGACAATCCTGAGACGGCAGACAGGAATGTCTGCCCCACTTTCCTATTCCGGAACTACCCCCATTTGCCGCACGGCCTCGTACATGGCCGCCGCGGCTGTCGCCGAGAGATTCAGGCTCCGCACTTCCTTGCGCATCGGCAGCCGCAGGGCCCGCTCGCGGTGCTGGGCCAACAATTCCGCCGGCAGTCCGCTCGATTCGTTGCCGAAGACCAGCATGTCCCCTTTTTCAAAAGCGGCGTCGATATAGAGGCGCGTCGCCGTCTTGGTGAAGAACCAGGCCCGCCCGGCCGCCAGCGGCGCGGTAAGCCGCGCCGTCAGCTCATCCCAGTTCTCGACCGCCTCCCATTCCAAGTGCGGCCAATAGTCGAGCCCCGCCCGCCGCAACTCTTTCTCGTCGATCCGAAACCCCAGCGGCTTGATCAGCCATAGCTTGGCCCCCACCGCCACGCAGCTCCGCCCGATGTTGCCCGTATTCGGCGGAATCTCCGGCTGATAGAGGACGACGTGGAGCAGCGGGTCGTATTTCACGGGCGCGGTGGCGACTGTTCGTGCGGGCGGTGGACGGCTGCAGGAATTCCTAGAATAATCTCCGCGGCTAGTGCTGCTCAGTCCGTACCAAGTACCAAGTACCGGGTACTGAGTGAATTGAGAACGTGATCCCCAATCGTCTGTCTCATCTCGCGAACCGTGCCATGACCAGCTCCCCCCATCGCCACGCTCAATACACCGCCGCGCTCCAATTCGCCGAGCGGCAGGTCCGCACGCTGATCGAGAAACATTCGGACTTCTTTCCGATGTACACCGTGCAGGGGAAATGGAAGCACGGCGGGGAGAAGTGGACGCATTGGACCGACGGGTTCTTGGGCGGGATGATGTGGCAGTTTTATCTGCGAGAAATAGACCACGAAGCCAGCCTCGCTACGGCAGGCGGTATTGAGATGCCGCCAACCTACTGGCGCGAGAAGGCCGAACACTATTCAAAGCTGCTGGAGCATCGACAACACGACCGGGACGTACACGACCTCGGGTTCATCTTTCTGAGCACTTATCTGCCTTGGTATGAGCTGACGAGCGATTTCCGTAAGCACGAAGTGCTGGTTCAGGCCGGCCGCACGCTGGCGATGCGGTTCAAGGAGAAGGGCCAGTATCTGCGGTCGTTCGTCAGCGACGATTCGCTGTTCATCGACATTATGATGAACGTACCAATCATCTTCTACGCGGCGATCGAGACGGGCGACCGCGAGCTGGCCTGCGTCGCCGCGGCCCATTGCCGCACGACGCGCGATAAGATCGTCCGCGCCGATGGCTCTACCGCCCACGAAGGCATTTTTGATCTGCAGACCGGACAATTCCTGCGCGAAGACACGCACCAGGGCCTGGCCGGCAACAGCGCCTGGGCCCGCGGTTTGGCCTGGTCGCTCTACGGCTACGCCAAGTGCTTTGCCTTGACCGGCAGCCGTGAGTGGCTGGACGTGGCCGAGCGGAACGCCCGCTATTGGATCGACCACTTACCTGCCGATGGCGTTCCCTTCTGGGATTTTCACGCCGATTTGAAGCAGCCGCCGCCGTGGGGCGCGCAGAAAGAATCGAGCGCCGGCACTATCGCCGCCAGCGGGCTGCTCGACCTGGCGCGGCTAACTGCAGACCGAGCTCGTCGCGCGGAGTACGAGCAGTGCGCGCTCAAAATGCTCGACGCGATGGTGCAGCCGGAGTATCTGGCGAGCGAAACGCCCGGCTGGGAAGGCATCCTCAAGCACGGCGTGTATCACACCAAGAAGAACCTGGGCGTCGATGAATCGGTGATGTGGGGCGAGTATTTCTTCGTCGAGGCGTTGACCAAAGTCGCCGCCAATCAATACGGCCGCCTCGCGCCCGACGCGCTGGCCCGCAACCGCGAGCGCTACGCAGCGATCGCGTAGGGTGGGCTGTGCCCACCATCCGCCTTGTGGAGTTGGTGGGCACAGCCCACCCTACAAGAAGCTTGGCCAGAGGGCGTCGCTGACGAGCAACCCCTGGCGCGTCAGTCGCAGCCGGCTGCCTGAACAATCCAGCAGTCCCTGATCGATGAATCGAGTCAGTGCATCTCCGCCGAGTTGTTGCACGCTGAAGCCGGTGGCGGCGGCGAAGGCATCCACATCGATCCCCTCCAGCCGCCGCAGAGCAAAGACCAGCCGTTCGCGGGCGGCGTCTTCTCTTCCGAGCTGCTCGGACTCGGCGACCGGCGATTGGCCGGCGAGCATCCGCTGGATGTAAGTCGTCGTGCTGCGGTGGTTCGTCTCGCGGCGGCCGGCGATAAACCGCGCCGCGCCGGGGCCGGCGGCGTAGTATTGCCCGCCGAGCCAGTAATTCTCGTTGTGCCGGCAGCGGTGGCCGGGCCGGGCGAAGTTCGAGACTTCATAGTGCTCGTAGCCGGCGGCCGCGAGCGTATCGATCGCCAGCTCGTACATCTGCCGCTCCAAGTCTTCAGCGGTGCGCGCCAACTCGCCGTGCGACAATCGCGACCAGAACGCCGTGCCTTTCTCGAAGGTCAGGCCATAGGTCGAAAGATGGTCGGGTTGCAGTGACAGCGCCTGCTCCAGATCGCACTGCCAAACGGCTAGCGGCTCATCGGGAACGCCGAAGATCAGGTCGAGCGAAACCGTCTGAGCAATTGACCGTGCCATTTCGGCGGCGCGCCGAATTTCACTTTCGCGGTGGTCGCGCTCCAGCAGCTCCAGCGTGGGCGGATCGAAAGATTGCACGCCGAGGCTGACGCGCGTCACGCCCGCCCGGCGCAGCGCGGCGTTCTTATGCGTTGCGCCCAGATCGACCGGGTTGGCCTCAACGCTGAATTCGCCTCCGCTGGCGAGCGGAAACCACCGCGTGACCAGATCCAGCAGCCGCTGCAATTGCGGCGCTGAAACGTGGGTCGGCGTGCCGCCGCCCAAGAAGAGCGTATCCACGGGCCGCGGCTGCTCGAGCCAGGACAGCTCGCGCTCCAAGGCATCGAGATAGGCCTCTACAAGATCGTCGCGGCCGGCGACGAGCGTGAAGTTGCAGTAGCCGCAGCGGTGGCGGCAGAACGGGACGTGAATATAGGCCGCCCGCGGCGGCGCGAGCGGCAGCAACTGGCCGGCGTCCAAATTCATCGCGTGCCTGTGGCCAATGGTATGGGTCGTACCGGTCAGGATACCAGAGCCGCTTTCAGGCGCGCGTGCTATGGTTTCGAGGCGTTTGTTTTCCCGCGAAGATCGAGGCTCAGCCATGAGCGAGTTTGGCAGCACGAACCCGTATATCAGTCCCGCCATGGGCCGCGTGCCGGCCGCCGAGCAGGAGAAAGCTCCCGGCTCGCTGCTGGCCCCGGCGAGGGCCCTCATCGCGGTCGCCGGCATCGGCCTGGCCTTTTCGCTGTTCAACTTCGCCATGTCCTTCGGCGAAGCCCACGTCGATCCGGGCGCTCCCGAAATGGTCCGCAAGATTCAGGAAGGCGCCGTCGGCCCTGTCGCCACGGCGATGCAAGGCGGCTTCGCCATGCTCAACCTGTTCATCATCGTCTGCGGCGTGCAGATGATGCGGCTGCAAAGCTGGGGCCTGGCCGTCGCCGGCTCGGTGCTGGCCATGCTGAACATCGGCAGTTGCTGCTGCGTGGCCGGCGTGCCCGTCGGCATCTGGAGCCTGGCGGTGCTGATGTCGTCCGACATCATCTCGATTTTCTCGGCCGCACACCAGCAACGCGTGGGATGAGTAGCTGAGCCGCCGAGCGGCTGGTAGCTGAATTCGCCAGAATTCGGCGGTTCGATGGCTCCCCGCACTCTGGCGAGTGCGGCTACGAGTCTGCTACCGCTGGGCGAGGTCCTTCCACAGCTCTTCGCCGGTGACGCGGAAGGCGGCGTTGTGCGGGCAGGCGAAGACGCAGCTCACGTTCCGCCAGTTGCCTGGGCCGACGATGGAGCTGCACAGGTCGCAGGTCGTTGCCGTGTGCTGCAATTGGCCGCCCTTCTCGAGCGGGTGCATGTTGATGTTGCCGTAGGGGCAGTTGTTGGCGCACAGGCCGCAGCCGATGCAGTGGCTCTCGATCTGAATCTGCTTGCCGTTGCCGTCGCGGTGGATCGCATCGACCGGGCAGCCGACGAGGCAATACGGATCGGAGCAGGAGCGGCAGGAGCTGGCGACGAGCCATTTGTCGATTCGCAAGCCTTCGCGGATCAGCCGCGTGACGCCCTGGTGCGTGTCGCTGCAGGCCTTCGTACACTCGTCGCAGCGGGTGCAGGCCTCCAGGTCGAGGACCAGCAGCCGCTGGGCGTTGTAGAGCCCTTGCTCGACGAATTCGCGCCGCAACGGGCTCGTCGCCCGCAGATCGGCCGCCGCTGACGGCAATCCGCCCGGCGGCGCTGTAGGGAACGCCCTCTGTGGCGTTCCGCCTATCGGTGGCGTGACCTGGGACGCCGAAGCGCCAGACCGCGACCACTGGTCGCGGCTTTGAGAGCCGCCCAGTCTCCGGCGCGTGGTCTTGAGCACCTCGTCCAGCAGCGCGGGCACGTGCTGCAGCATTTCGCGAAAGCAATCGCGGTCGATGCGGACCAGCTCGACGTGGTCGAGCGCCGTGCAGGTTGCCGTGCGGCGCGGGTCGCGGTGCTCGGGTGGAAACACGTCCGCAGCCGGCTCCCAATCGGCCAGGCAACCGATTTCGCCAAAATAGCTGGGCTGAGCGCCGGCCGCACGCGGCCCCGTGGGGGCGAGGTCGAATTCGCCGACCGGCCGCAAATAGCGCAGCAAGCCGCCCGCCGCCTGTGAAACTTTCACGTGGCCGATGCGGATGATGTAGAAGGCGTCGGCGAGCTCGCCTTCGCGATAGATCACCTGGCCCGGCGCGAGCTGCACGAGCTCGACTTGCCGCCGGCCGGATGCGCCGCCCTCAACCGCCCGCGGCCGGTTCCAGGCAGCGAGCAAAAACTGCCGAGCCGCCTGACGGTCGGAGTCGCTAACCCCCTCGAACCAATCGGCCGCCCGGATCAGCAGCTCGACGGCCCGCGTGCGATAGACCTGCAGCAGGATTTCGCGCGACTCGGGCACGCGCTGCAGAGCGAACAGCAGGTTGCGGCGAACCTCGAAGACCTCCGCGGCCGATTTGGCCCGGACCGTCGCGCTCCGCGGATAGAAGTTGAGGCAGGTCATCTCGCCCAGGATTCGCACGTCGCGCGTCAGCTCGATGGGCGTGCCACCGGGCTCTTGCCGAACGATCTCGAACGTGCCGGACTGGATCAGAAACGCCGTCGCCCCGTATTCGCCCGCCTCGCACAGCACCTCGCCGGGCGCGAGCCGCCAGCGGACGACGGCGAACTGATTCCATTCGCGATATCGCCACGGCAGCGTGCGGAGCAGCTCGTTTTCGTCCATCTCCGTCGGCGTCACCGCCGATTTTCCGGCGTGGCCCGGCCAGCGCTGCTGCGTGACCGGGTTTTCGCCGCCGACTTGCTCCAGGAACCAGTCCGATTTCTCGACCGGCTCGCGAAACACGAGGGCCGACGTCGGGCAGGCCAGCATGCACTCGCCGCACTCGACGCACGACGAATCGCCCATCGGGTCGTTCAGGTCGAAGCCGATTCGCGCCGTGTAGCCCTTGCCCGTGCGGCCGATCACGAAATTCTGCTTCACGTCGTTGCAGGCCCGCGCGCAGCGGTCGCAGAGGATGCAGGCGTTCGGATCGACGTGAATCAGCGGCGACGATTCATCGGCGGGCAAGGCCCACGCCGAGCGCGGCGCGAAGCGATCGGGCATGAGCCAGGCGCCGCGGGCCTTCGCCGCGTCGTCGAGCTTCACGGCGGTGCGGCTCAGCTCGGCGATCAGGCGGGCCAGCTCCGTCGGCGGCCCGGCGGAGCCGTCCGCGGGCGGCATGTGATCGGCTGCCAGCAGCTCCAACAGCACCTGCACCGCCCGGCGGACGCGCTGCCCATCGGTGCCGGCCAGCGTGTTGACGAACATCCGGTCTTCCACCGGCTGCACGCAGGCCGGCACCAGCTTGCCGCTGCCGCGATAGACCTTTTTCGAGGGATCCTTGGGGTCGGCTTCCTCGCGGGCCAGCTCCACGGAACAGACGCGGCAGACCCCGGCCGGCGCCAAATGATCGAGATGGCACAGCGTCGGAATGGTCCGCAAGAGACGCGACTTGGCGTCGTCGAGCAGCTCTTGGTCTTCGCCGCCGCCGCGCCGCTGCCGGACCTGGGCCAGGCAGAGGGCCAGCCCGGCGTCGTAGATCGTCGTTCGCCGCGGCTGCGTGCGGCCGGCGGCGTCGAGGTAGATGATGTTCCCCTGGGCGTCGGTTGCGGGCACCGCCCGCGGCACGCGCACGCTCTGCCCGTCGATCGTGACGGTCACTTCCTGGAAGTAGTCCTGCTCGCTGGCATCGACTACTCGGATCAGCTGCCCGTTCACGTCGCGGGCAAACAGTCCTTCTTCCTCCCAGCTCGGCTGAAACTCGTCGTGAATAACTTTGAGGGGCATGGTTCGTGGGGCGGGACTTTGGCCGGCCCTGACTCCTTGTGCTTCCTAATCGGCAGGTGAGACGCCTGCCCCACGGACTTCGTCTGGAAAATGCTTGAGCAGCGTCGTCAGTGGATTCGGCGCAACGGTGCCCAGGCCGCATATCGCCGTGCTGGCCATCGCGAACGCCAGATCGGCGACGGCGCCGCCATCCTGCTGCAACTCCGCAATCTGCGCGGCATTCAGCCGGCCCGCGGCCAGGTTCGCGCCGATTTCGGCCAGCTTCGTCGAGCCGACGCGGCAGGGCACGCATTTGCCGCACGATTCGGCCTGAAAGAACCGCAGGCAGGCCAGCGCTTGCTGGACCAGGTCGGCGCCCGCCGCATAGACGACGATCCCCGCGCCCAGCATCAGGTCCCAGACGCGGAAATAGTTGATGTGCATCTGCAAGTCGAGCAGCTCGACTTGCTGGATCGATTCCGGCAGCAGCTTTTGCACCTTGCGGGGCCAACTGGCCCGGGGGAGCACGGCCGGCGTGAAGCCTCCCGATGGCCCCGACAGCGCGATGGCCAGCAACGGCTGCGATCCGCGGACGTCGCCGGCCGTTTCCAGCAGCTCTCGGACGGTGATGCCGTTTTCGACTTCATAGACTCCCGGCCGCAGGACGTCGCCAGAAACCGAAAACATCCGCCGGCCGGGAAACCTTGTCGCCGCGCCGTGCCGCCGCTGCCACTCGGCGTCGCCCGCGAGCAGTTTTTTCGCCAGCTCGCCAAACGGGCGGCCCTGGCGGCCGTACCAACTGCGGTCGGTATCGGGCGCGGTCTTCTCGATGCTGCGGCAAGGCTGATGGGTGGCCGGGGCAGCAGCCGGCGAATGCTCTGCTTCGCCGAGCAGGATCACGGCGGGTGCCCAGGCCAGCGTTTCGACGTTGTTGACCAGCGTGGGCATGTCCCACAGGCCGTTGGTTTGCAACTCCGGCGGCCGGATCCGCGGCTCGGCCCGCTTGTCTTCAATGGCCTCGATCAGCGCGGTCTGCTCGCCGCAGATGTAGCCGCCGGGGCTGACAAAGACCAGGGCCTGCATCGACAGGCCGCTACGTAGGATGTCCAGGCCGCAAAGTCGAGCCGCCGTGGCCCACTCGATCTCCTCGCGGACCGCGGCGATGCACTCTTCGTATTCGTGGCGGATATAGATGTAACCTTGTTCCGCACCGAGCACGATGCCCGCCAGCAGCACGCCTTCCACGACGAGATACGGGGTTCTGAGCAGCAGCTCGCGGTCCTTGAAGGTGCCCGGCTCGCTTTCGTCGGCGTTGCAGACCACGTATTTCCGCTCGCCGGCGGCCTCGCGGACCTCGCACCACTTCTTGAATGCTTGTCCGCCGGCGCCGCCCATTCCCAGCAGCACGGCGTTCTTCAGCGCCGACTGAATGATCCGGTCGCGCTCCGCCGCGCCGGCCGCTGCGCCCGCGCCGATCGCCGCGATGACTTGCCGCAACGCTCGATAGCGCGAGTCCCGCGGCTGCCTGGCATAGACGTTGATTTGCCACTCGCCGCTGTGGTCCGGCAAATCGGCGTCGCGGTCGGCCTGGATCACCGGCTCGGTTTCGCCTTCCAGCAGGCTCTGGGCGGCGGCGAGCACGTCGCTCGGTTCGCGGCCAAAGAAGTTGTGAACGTCGTGCCCGCTGGCGTTGTGATAGATTCGCGCCGCGGGCGCTCGGTCGCAGCGCCCCAAGCACGAGACGGGACAGACGGCCGCCCGGCCATTGGCGATTTCGCCGGCCAGCGACTGCTCGAGCATCGCGATCATTTCGTGCGACGATCGCAAAGCGCAGCTCATGTCGCGGCAGACATGCACCTCGACGGCCGGCGGCGGCGTGCGGCGATAGTGGGGATAGAAGCTGACGACCTCCTGAATGCGAAACAGCGGCACTGCCAGCCGCTGGGCCAGCTCCACGAGCGCCTCCCGCGGCAAATAGCCGTGGCGCTCCTGAATCTGATTGAGCTGCTCAACGATCATGGGTTCGTGGCCGGCAACGAATCGAGGGCCTGTTTCACCGCCGCCAGTCGCTGGGCGAGCGTTTTGCGGCTGATTGCGACCGGAAAATCGTACTGCGACGGTGGAGGCCGGCCGCCGGCGACGCCGTAACAGTCTTTTCCCAGGAATCGGCCCAACTCGTCAAGCGCAGCACGGGCTGATTCCGTCGCTGGCCCGGGCAAATCGGCGAGCACCGCTTTGGTTGCCAGGTACGTCTGCAGCGCTTCATCAAAGCTGACGCTGCGGCCCGGATCGCCGGCTTCGGTCTGCAGCGCGCGGACCATTGCCAGCGGCTGCGTCTGTTGCAACTCGCCACGCGGCCAAATCGACTTGCGCGGCCAGCCCGTTGCCCAACGGTCGGCCTCGACTGGGTGATGGCACAACGAGCAATCGAATTGGGCGAATTCGCCGGGCGAGGCGCGGCCGCTCTGCTGGTAGTGCTGAGCCAACCTGGCCTGTTGCTGGGCCTGCTCCTGTTGTCCGACGCGCCAACTCTGGAAATGCGGCGCGGGCGAATTGCGGAATTCGTCGGCCCGGCGGTCCCAATGGGCCGGGAGGCTCTCGAAATAGGCCTGGAATTCAAAGTTCAGCCGCGGATGCCCGGCGGCGATCAAGTCGTGATCGACGACTTGCTCCCCGCCGGACGAATTTATCGGCCCGACGTGGCAGGGCAGGCAGACGGCGGCGCGGGCTGCCAGATTTTTGGTGTCGGCGAACCCCGGCGTATCGCGGCGAAATCTCTGGCGATAATGCGTCGCCAGCCAGGCGTCGGATGGCCCGTGACAGGAATTGCAGTGGACGCCAAGCGTTGCTGCTCCGCTGCGATCGGTGGCGGCTGTAGCGTGACAATTCAGGCAGCGCTTTTGTAGCGCACGCTGGTGCGCTTCATCATCAAGCGCGGCCGGCGCCTCGCCGCCGGCATCGCGCGGGGCAAGCTGGCGCGTCATTTCGCGGGCGCGGAAAGTCCAGAGGACTTCATAGGCTTGAGCGTGCGGATCGCGGGCCAGCCAGGTGCTCAGGGCGCTCCGCCAGGCCGGCGCGCCGGGCCGTGCATCGCCGTGACAGCCCGCGGCAGCGCAGGAAGCGAGACGGGTGATGTCGGGGTGGCTGTGATTGGCGGAGCCAACCACAGCTTGCGTTACCAAGGACACCGGCCTGACCAGCGGTCCGGCAGACGAGGCGGGAGCCTCGGGGAGCTGCGTTCCCAGGGAGGACCCTGGGAACGAGCCGAGGGCGGACTCTGGGAACGAGTGGTAGCGGTGACATTCGGCGCAGTCGAAACGCGCGCCTCCCGTGCCGCGGGCTGGCGGCGCGTGACACTGCACGCACGTCGCCAGGCCCGCGATCATCACTTGCTTGTCATCGGGAAGCTGCTGCTTGTCGCCAGCGTAGGCTGCGGCATGACAGGTGCGGCAATCGACGTGCTGATGGGCGCTGTGATCGAATCGAGCGTGAGACAGCCACACCGCGGGAATGGTCGCCGGCAGAACTTCTCCCTCGTCGGACGCGTGGTGGCAATGCACGCAACGCAGGCGAACCTGCGACATGGCCAGCGTGCGGCGGCGAGCCACGTCGTCGCCGATTTTCTGGGCCAGATTCTGGCCGAGCGTGCGGCCCGGAACGAGCGGCGCGGCGCCGCTCTCGTCGGGTGTTGCGGGCGCCGGCGCCGTTTTCAATCGCTCGGCCAAGAGCATCCCGTCGAGTGCCTCGGTCAATCGCTGGGCAGAGAGGCCATGCGGAACGCTCGCCGGCCGGGCGTCAGGCGTCAGGTTCACCTCGATTGGGTGACAGGCCCGGCAATGCAGCTCGTAAGCAATCGGCTGCATGGACTCACCGCCGACGGCCTCCGGCTGGTGACAGGCGGAACAGTCGAGTTGGATGAGCTCGCCTTTGATGAAGCGTTGGTATTGCGATTGGCCGGTGGAATCGAGATCCGTCAGCTTCAGCTTTTGCCGGGCATCGCTGACGGCCAGGCCCGGCTGCAGGTGCAGCCAGTGATTGAACGTGATATTGCCTGGATCGGAAGCCAGCGAGCGAAAATCGGGATGAGTCGTCGCTGCGAACCGCGCGACATTGTTGATGGGCTGAGCCAGGATGCTCGCGCCTGACCGATGCGCGGCGATGTCGCTGTGGCAGTTCGTGCAGTGCGCGTCGGCCGGCCGCTTGATGTCGGCGGATGTGCCGCGATGTTCCTGGTGGCAGGCCGCGCAGGCGGCGATCTCGCCGGCGTTCAGGTTCGTGTGGTGCGGCGCGGCCTGCGCCGCGTGGCACGTAGCGCACGCTCGATCGACGAGCTGACGATGATCCGTGGATGAGCCACCGCGCGCCACTGCGAAGAGATCAACGGCGTCCGCACTGAGCGGGCGAAAATCGACGTGGCAACGGCGGCAGTCATCGTTCCAGGTCGCGTGGGCACTGGCGAGCTTATTCGGCGAAGCATTCCGGCCGCCCGACCGCTGATCGATGAATAGCCACGCGACATATCCCGTTGTCAGAACGAGCACGGCCAGCGACAGCCACCACTTGATGCGGATGAGCGGATCGCTCTGCCGAAAATGATCGAGCGGCACACGGAAGGCCCGCTGCCTGGCTGATTCGGCGATAGTGCGCTCCCCTGGCATCCATGTCCTCATCCAAATCGTAACGCCCACACGACGTGGGCGGCCAATAGCAATAGCAGCGACAGCGACAGCGGCAAATGCAGCCACAGCCAGTTGTGCAGCCAGAAGTGCAACCCCCGCTGGACGTTGAGCTGTCGCCGCCGCTCGCACAGCTCCTCAAGCTGTCCCACCAATTCCCGGAGCTCCGGCGGCGTCCGCAGCCGCAGGTCGTCGAAGAACCACTGGTTGCGTTGGCGCGAGCCCAACAAGCCGTGGCGGGAAATGCCGTCCGCCAGAAACGAGTCGATCGCCTCGTTCAGCGCGGCGCGAATGGCAGGTGAATCAATCGCCTTTTGCCCGGCGCCGGCCGCGTTTGGCGAACGCTTGATTTGCAGCCCGACGACCCGCTCCGCGCCGCGAATTGCCCGCTCGGGCGCGGCACG
>Ga0184625_10000170_pt1 | contig 20580 bp, 19 predicted proteins | sample PLM3_30_b1_FD_133151 | JGI IMG/M metagenome (GOLD analysis project Ga0184625, IMG submission 133151) | Groundwater sediment microbial communities from an aquifer in East River, Colorado, USA - PLM3_30_b1 | ecosystem: Environmental > Terrestrial > Soil > Riparian zone | place: USA: East River... | reverse complement strand
GTCGAAACGGTCAGCCATTTCCATCAGCCGAACGGCCTTTCGATAACCTTCCGGGCGCGCCATTCCAAAATTGTGTTTGAGCCGGCTTTCCGTGTCCGAGCCCTTTTCATGGCCGATGATGCATACGCTTTCGCCCCGGAATCGGCCGAAGCCTCCGACGATGGCAGCATCATCACCGAATTTGCGGTCGCCGGCGAGCGGGATGAAACTGCCAACCAAACCGGCAATGTAGTCAAGGCAATGCGGCCGTTGTGGATGCCTTGCGACCTGCGTTTTCTGCCAGGGCGTCAGGTCTGCATAGAGTTCCTTCAATGCCAGCGCGGCTTTGGACTCGAGTCGATTGATTTCTTCGCCGATTGCGACCGCGCTGCCCGTCTCGCCCATCGCGCGCAATTCTTCGACCTTGGCCTCAAGCTCGGCCACCGGCTTTTCGAAGTCGAGATAACTGCGCATGGGTCTAGGGGGTGTTTTTCAAAAGCGTAGTGACGCGGGCGAAGCCTCTAAGTCAAGCAAACGGGCTTAGTTTCGCTTGTACTAATGCTTTTGGCTAGTTTCCCGACAATGGATGCAGGTCGCGTACCAGTGCTTTCAGCCGCTCTTCCAGCACGTGAGTATAGATCTGCGTGGTCGAAATATCCGCGTGTCCGAGCAGGGTCTGCACCACCCGCAGGTCCGCGCCGTTGTGCAATAGATGGCTGGCAAAGGCGTGACGTAACACGTGCGGGCTCAGGCGCTCGGGCCGAATGCCGCAGGTTTGGCCGAGCACCTTCAGCTCGCGCGCGAAATGCTGGCGGGTGAGGTGGCCTTGCTCGCCGAAGGAGGGGAACAGCCATTTCGACTTGGCGTTACGTTCGGTCGCCGCGAGCAGTTCGAGATATTCGGACATCGCACGTTTGGCCTGGGCGTTGAGGGGCACAAGACGCTCCTTGCCGCCTTTGCCGCGCACGACCAGCATGCGTTGATCTCGTCGCGCCGCCGATGCAGGCAACGTCACAAGTTCCGACACGCGTAATCCCGTGGCGTACACAACTTCAAGCAGACACAACAGACGCGCAGCCCGCTGACGCTGGGCAAGCGCAAGTTTCTTGTTCTCACTGTTCTCTCGTGCGCGCTTCAGCAGAGTATCCACATCGGCTATCGAAAGTACTTTGGGAAGGGTGCGCGCGCGCTTCGGGCCCTCGAGAACCGCGGCTGGATCATCGCTCCGCTGTCCTTCTGCGTAGAGAAACCGGTAAAGCTGCCGCACCGCCGACAGGCGCCGCGCCAGCGATGATGCCTTGAAGCCGCGCTTGGAAAGGCTTGCAAGAAAGCCACGCAGGTCGTCGGTCGTTGCATCGACGACAGTGCGCCGTACCGCATGCAGGTGCGATGACAAGTCCTCGAGATCGTGGCGATAAGCGGAAAGCGTGTTCTCGCCGGCGCCGCGCTCGGCTGCGAGCATGTCGAGAAACAATTCGACCAGTGCTTCGTCGGATGCTCTTGGCCGGCGGTTCATCGCCTCGGCTTGTCTCCGGCGTCAGTGATTTTTGAGAAACTTGTCGGGTGGAATGGTCACGATGATCTCGCGCGGCTTGTAGCTCACAAAGGTGGCGAGCGAGAACACGGCGCCGTAACCGATCCCGACGAGCAAGCCAAGAAAGATCAGAAATCTGAATAGGCTCGGCATTATCAAACCCGGCAAGCGTCCGTGTGTCAGCGCCTAGCGATTTTAGGCGAGTTACGACCACGTTCCCGAACCGCTCGCAAGACTACCCTCGCGGTAATCGCGATTACTGGTATATGGAACCGTGGATTCGCTTCAGAAATGATAGCATGGTTAACGGCGCCATTCAAAAGCCTGCGGGGAATGCCCTGGAATCGGCGGTGGTCCGCGCGCTGGGCAGTCGCTCCGTCGTGCTCGTCGGTATGATGGGCGCAGGCAAATCATCGATCGGGCGGAGACTTGCCGGCCGGCTTGGAATTCCATTCATAGATGCGGATGCCGAAATCGAAAGTGCTGCGGGCATGACCATTCCCGAAATTTTCGACAAACACGGCGAACCGTATTTCCGGGCCGGCGAGGCGCGCGTGATTGCGCGATTGCTGGACAATGGTCCGCAGGTTCTGGCTACCGGCGGCGGCTCCCTGATGGACGCGCAAACCCGGGCGCTGATCGGAGAAAAAGGTGTTTCGATCTGGTTGAAAGCGGACATCGATGTTCTCCTCAAGCGTACAAAGCGCCGCAACGACCGCCCGCTGGCGGAAAAAATCAAGGACCTTCTTCCGCTGCGCGAGCCGCTCTACGCGCAAGCCAACATCGTCGTGCAATCGCGCGATGAACCGCACGACACTATTGTCGATGAGATCATGGCCCAGCTGCCAAGACATCTCGGGCTTGGCAGGGAGGAAACGCCATGACTGCGCCATTGCGCCAGGCTGAGCTGACGGTCGTAAAAGTCGCTCTGGGCGCTCGCGCATATGACATTGCGATCGGCCGCGGCCTGCTCGCAGGTCTGGGCGAGCGGGCCAAGGCTTTGCGTCCAGGTGCGCGAGTCGCGATCGTCACTGACGAGACCGTCGCCAAGATTCATCTTGGCGCTGCGGAGGCGGCGCTCAAAACTTCCGGCATCGACAGTGACCGCATTATTGTGCCGGCAGGAGAGAACTCCAAAAATTACCCGACCTTCGAGAATGTCTGTGAAGCGATCATCGCCGCGCGCGTCGAAAGAAACGATCTTGTGATCGCGCTCGGCGGCGGTGTGATCGGTGATCTGGCCGGCTTTGCGGCATCCTGCGTGCGACGCGGGCTGGATTTCGTGCAGGTCCCGACCACGCTTCTCGCGCAAGTCGATTCTTCAGTCGGGGGCAAGACGGGCATCAATTCACGCCAAGGCAAGAATCTGATCGGCGCGTTTCATCAGCCAGTCCTTGTCATCGCCGATACCGCCTTGCTCGACACATTGCCCAAGCGGGAATTCCGTGCCGGCTATGCCGAAGTTGCCAAATACGGCCTGCTCGGCGATGCCGCATTCTTCGCCTGGCTGGAGAAGAACTGGCAAGATGTGTTTGCCGGTGGACCTGCACGCGAGCATGCAATTGCCGTTTGCTGCCGCGGCAAGGCCGGCATCGTTGCGCGCGATGAGCGCGAGACGGGCGAACGCGCGTTGCTCAATCTGGGCCATACCTTTGGCCACGCGCTGGAAGCCGGCTGCGGATTCTCAGACCGACTCTTGCATGGAGAGGCGGTGGCGCTCGGGATAACGTTGGCATTCGAATTCTCCGCGAAGAGGGGATTGATCGCGGCCACGGAGGCTGCACGTGCGCGCGCCCATCTTGCGGCAGTCGGCCTGCCCACCCATCTAAAGGACGTGCCTGGCGGCGCGCCGGGTGCCGACGTTTTGATGAACCTGATTGCTCAAGACAAAAAAGTAAGACGCGGCACGCTCACCTTCATCCTGGTGCGCGGCATCGGTCAGGCCTTTATCGAAAACAAGGTCGATGCCGCCGAAGTGCGCACGTTCCTCACTGAAAAACTTGCCGAACGATGAGTGCTTACGACTGGCTATCCTTTGTTGTCGTCCTGATCTGTCTGCTGCTTTCCGCCTTTTTTTCCGGCAGTGAAACAGCGCTGACTGCGTCTTCGCGCGCCAGCATGACGCGGCTGGAAAAACATGGGAACCGGCGCGCAGCCATCGTCAATCGGCTGCTTGGGCAACGTGAGCGGCTGATCGGCGCGCTCCTCTTGGGCAACAATGCCGCCAACATCGCGGCTTCGGCACTGGCGACCGGCGTTCTGCTTGCCTGGTTCGGCAATGCCGGTGTCGTCTATGCGACGGCGCTGATGACGGTGCTCGTTGTTGTTTTTGCCGAGGTCTTGCCAAAGACCGCTGCATTTAACGCACCCGATCGCATATCGCTGGCGGTGGCGCGGCCGATGGAATGGGTCGTGCGACTGCTTGGCCCAATTCTGATGGCAATCGAAGCGCTGGTGCGCTGGCTGCTCAAGCACCTCGGCATGACGGTCGGCGAGGATCAGGCGATCCTGTCCGCGCACGAAGAACTGCGCGGTGCGGTCGATCTGTTCCATCGTGAAGGCGGCGTCGAGACGCATGCCCGCGACATGTTCGGCGGCGTGCTCGACTTGCGCGAACTGGCGGTCTCCGACGTGATGATCCACCGCACGAACATGATTACGCTCGATGCCGATGATGCGCCGGAGGATATCGTCAATGCGGTCATTGCCTCTCCGGTGACGCGCCTCCCGTTATGGCGCGACAATCCGGAGAATATTGTCGGCGTCTTGCACGTGAAGGATCTGCTGCGTGCCCTGCACGCGGTTGACGGCGATGCCGCCAAGGTCGACATCGCTTCGCTGATGACATCACCCTGGTTTGTGCCTGACACGCGGCCGGTTTCCGAACAGCTCAAGGCGTTCCGCCGCCGGAAGACTCCATTCGCGCTCGTGGTGGACGAGTACGGTGAAGTTCAGGGGCTGGTGACGCTCGAAGATATTCTGGAGGAGATTGTTGGTGACATCACCGACGAGCACGATGTCGCTATGCCGGGCGTGCGGCGGCAGCCTGACGGTTCGGTCAATGTCGACGGCGCGGTGTCGATCCGCGATCTCAATCGCGTTATGGACTGGAACTTGCCTGATGAGGAAGCGACCACCATTGCCGGGTTGGTTATCCATGAGGCGCGCTCGATCCCCGAAGTGGGACAGAGCTTCACCTTCCACGGATTCCGTTTCAGGGTGTTGCGTCGTGCGCGCAATCGCATAACGGCTTTGCGCATTCAACCGCTGGCGAAGACGCAACTTGCCAAAGTAGATTGACGACTAGACCCCGCCTTCGCCCGGCGCGGCGGCGTGGATGGCGAGCGCATGGACGCTGCCGGCGAGCTCACTCGTGAGTAATTGATTAATCATGCGGTGGCGTTCGAGCCGGGTCTTTCCCTTGAATGCGTCAGACACAATATAGACGCGGTAGTGAGTTTGCCCGCCCGACCTGTGCCCGGCATGGCCTTCGTGCTGGTGGGATTCGTCCAGCACCTTGAGGCTTTCCGGTGCGAAAGCCTCGGTCAACTTCTTTGTGATGAGATCTGCGGTCCGCATGGTGCCCGCTTAGGAGAGGGTGGCCCGCAGGTCAATGGTTGGCATTGTTCCCGGCGCCATGATCAAGTCTTGAAGCCGTCACCAGCAAAAGCGCATAATGTTCGGTCATGAAATTCGACTCACCCCTCTTTGACCGCATCCGTGTCAAACCGGAGAAGGACCGCCGTCCAAAAACGGGCGGGCCGGGCTGCGAATGGCATGGCTGCAAGGAAAAGGCGACGCACCGTGCACCCAAGGGGCGGGGCCGCGAGAAAGACTACTGGCGTTTCTGCCTGCACCACGTGCGCGAATACAACCAGTCGTACAATTTCTTTGCCGGCATGAGTGACGCTGCGGTGATGGCCTACCAGAAGGACGCCCTCACCGGCCACCGCCCAACCTGGAAGATGGGAACCGGCAAAGGCCCGATGCGGCCGGACATGCGTGCCTTCGGCAGTCATGCTGATCCCTTCGGTTTGTTCGGCGAAGGGATGCGTGCGGAACAAAAAGCCCATGCCGAAACGCGTCCGATCCGCAATGCCGAGCGCAAAGCTCTCGACGCGCTCGGACTGGATGTCGGCGCCACGTCGCAGCAGGTGAAGATGCGCTTCAAGGAATTGGTAAAGCGCCACCATCCGGACGCCAACGGCGGCGACCGCTCGAGCGAGGACCGGCTGATCGAGATCATCCAGTCGTACAACTATCTGAAATCGGTGGGATTCGGCTGACCGGCAGGTTCCTGCTCCGGTCAACCCAGCTCCGCCTTACGCACAGGGCTAATCGCGCCTATCTTATTGAAATAATTGATGGTGCTATTCGGCTGCGGCGGGTTTTTCGCTGCCATGGCCTCTGCTAAGTTGCCGCCATCAGCCGGACCGTACGAGTCGGACCGCATCAGGGGCTTCGGAGTTCCGGAGCCACGGAGGATCAATGACCGCCGCAATGCAAGAAATTGCCGGCCTGCCCGACATGAAAGTGTCGGTCCGGCAGGTTTTCGGAATAGACAGTGACCTGGAAGTGCCCGCCTATTCGCAGGCCGACGAGCACGTGCCGGACATCGATGCAGATTATCGCTTCGACCGTCCAACGACGCTCGCGATTCTTGCGGGCTTTGCCAAGAACCGGCGCGTCATCGTCACCGGCTACCATGGTACCGGTAAGTCCACGCACATCGAGCAAGTGGCGGCGCGACTCAATTGGCCGTGTGTGCGCGTGAACCTCGACAGCCACATCAGCCGTATCGACCTGATCGGCAAGGATGCCATCGTCATCAAGGAAGGTCAGCAGGTCACGGAATTCCGCGAAGGCATCCTGCCGTGGGCTTTGCAAAATAACGTCGCGCTCTGCTTCGACGAATACGATGCCGGCCGGCCGGATGTGATGTTTGTCATTCAACGCGTGCTGGAAGCTTCCGGACGGCTCACGCTGCTCGATCAGAGCAAGGTGATCAAACCGCACCCCGCGTTCCGCCTCTTCGCCACGGCCAACACTGTCGGCCTCGGTGATACGTCCGGCCTCTATCATGGCACGCAGCAGATCAACCAGGGTCAGATGGACCGCTGGTCGATCGTCACCACGCTGAACTATTTGCCGCACGACAACGAAGTCGAGATTGTGCTGGCCAAGGCCAAGCACTATCGCAACGAGCAGGGCCGCGACATCGTCAACAAGATGGTGCGGGTTGCCGATCTCACGCGCAACGCTTTCATGAACGGCGACATCTCAACCGTGATGAGCCCGCGAACAGTCATTACCTGGGCCGAGAATTCCGAAATCTTCAACGATATCGGCTTTGCCTTCCGGCTCACTTTTCTCAACAAGTGCGATGAGCTCGAACGGCCGATTGTCGCCGAGTTCTATCAGCGCTGCTTCGGAGTTGAGCTGCCGGAATCGTCAGTGAACGTGGCGCTGACCTGATTTGCCTCTCCGCGCGGAGAGGGGACAAGTGATGGCTTCCAACAACAAAGTCAAACCGTCTGCAAAAGAGTCGCCGACCGAACCGTTCAAACGGGCGGTCACCGGTTGCCTGCGCGCACTCGCACGCAAGCCCGAATTGGAAGTTGCTTTCGCCGCCGAGCGGCCAGGCCTCCTGGGCGGAAAGGTGCGCTTGCCGGAGCCGCCGCGAAAGCTCGGCAAGACCGAAGCTGGCGTCGTTCGCGGCCATGCCGATTCGATCGCCTTGCGCCTTGCCTGTCACGATCAGGCCTTGCATCGCCGTCTGCAACCGGCCGGTCAGCAGGCGCGCGCGGTGTTCGAGGCGGTGGAGCAGGCCCGGGTCGAAGCAATCGGCGCGAGACGCATGGACGGCGTTGCACAGAATCTCACGGCGATGCTCGACGAGCGGTTTCATCGGGCCAAGTTCGATCAGATCACCGAACGTGCCGATGCGCCGATCGAGGACGCGCTGGCGCTGATGGTACGTGAGCGCCTGACCGGCATGGCCCCGCCGCCGGCGGCCAAGAAACTGGTCGATCTGTGGCGTCCATTGATCGAAGAGCGCGCCGGCCGCGATCTCGATCGCCTGGAAGGTCTTGTCGAGGATCAGCGCCAGTTCAGCGATGTCGTGCACGATTTGCTGGACGCTCTCGAAATGGGCGAAGACCGCAGCCACGATTCCGAGGAAGAAGAGGAGGGCGAGGAGGATCGGCGCAAGCAGGAGTCCGGCGAAGACGGCGATGCCGCGGATTCCGATGAAATGCAGCGGATGAGCATGGAGGACACGCAGGTGTCCGCCGAGGATATGCCTGACGCTGCCGCCGAGGCGGTGGAAGCCCCAACCGCCGATAGCGCCGACGACACCGATATGGGCGACGCCGAGACGCCCGGGGAGCCGCAGCGCCCACGACATTTTGGCGCCAACGAGCCGCGGGGCCCGGACTATCGCGCTTTCACCGCCAAGTTCGACGAAACCATCGCCGCCGAGGATCTGTGCGAACCGGAAGAGCTGGATCGTCTGCGAGGCTACCTCGACAAACAGCTCTCTCATTTACAGGGCGTTGTCGCGCGTCTTGCCAATCGGTTGCAGCGGCGCCTGATGGCGCAGCAGAACCGCTCCTGGGAATTCGATCTCGAGGAAGGCCAACTCGATCCGGCGCGCCTCTCGCGCATCATCGTCGATCCGCTGCATCCCCTTTCGTTCAAGGCTGAAAAAGACACCGAGTTTCGAGATACGGTCGTTACGCTTTTGCTCGACAATTCGGGCTCGATGCGCGGTCGACCGATCACCGTCGCCGCCACCTGCGCGGATATTCTTGCGCGCACGCTTGAGCGCTGCGGCGTCAAGGTTGAAATTCTTGGCTTCACCACGCGCGCCTGGAAGGGCGGCCAGTCGCGCGAGCACTGGCTCACGGCCGGCAAGCCGGCGAATCCCGGTCGCCTCAATGATCTGCGCCACATCATCTATAAATCGGCCGATGCGCCCTGGCGCCGCGCGCGCAAGAACCTCGGGCTGATGATGCGCGAGGGCCTGTTGAAGGAAAATATCGACGGCGAAGCTCTCGATTGGGCGCACAAGCGGCTGCTTGGCCGAACCGAGCAACGCAAGATCCTGATGATGATTTCCGATGGTGCGCCGGTCGATGATTCCACGCTTTCGGTAAATCCCGGAAACTATCTTGAGCGTCATTTGCGCTGGGTGATCGAGGAGATCGAGACCCGATCTCCGGTAGAGTTGATTGCGATCGGTATCGGGCACGACGTGACGCGATACTATCGGCGTGCGGTCACCATTGTGGACGCCGAGGAACTCGGCGGGGCGATGACCGAAAAGCTTGCCGAACTCTTCGAAGAGCATGCCGCGGCTGAGTTGACGAGGCCGCGCATCCGAAGGCGCGTCGCTTGAACCTATTCAGGTGCCGCCCGCTTGTTGTCGGCGTTCTGTTTGTTGCCTTTGTCGCTGTCGTCGGCTTCGCTTTTGCTGATGTGCAGCGCTATCCCACGGCGCCAACGCGCATCGAAATTGAGGCAGTGCCGGTCACGTCATTCGACCACCGCGATCCGGCGCGCACGCGGTTCGGCGACCTGGAATTTCGCGGCGGGCTCGTTCTGACGTCGAAAACCCCGGCCTTCGGCGGCATCTCAGGTATCCATGTCGAATCTGACGGAAACCGCTTCATCGCGGTTACCGATCGTGGCGCGTGGCTACGCGGCCGGATTGTCTATCGCGATGGCAAGCCGACAGGCATTGCCGACGCCGAAATGGCGCCAATCCTTGGGGCTGATGGCAAGCCGCTGGCGGCGCGTGGCTGGTACGATGTCGAATCCCTCACCGAGCGCGACGGCATCCTTTATGTTGGTATTGAGCGGGTCGAGCAGATCGTACGCTTTGATTACCGGCGCGACGGCTTGCTTGCGCGCGGGCAAGCAATCAATGTGCCGCCCGACTTCAAGACGTTCGCCTACAACAAGAGTCTTGAATGCCTCGCGGCACCGCAGGTCGCGCCGGCGCGCGAATTGATCGTCGTCACCGAGCACAGTCTCGACAGCGCGGGTAATTTACGTTCGTTCTTGCTTGGGACCGACAGCGTTACTCCATTTAGCGTCAAACGCACCGATGATTTTGACGTCAGCGATTGTACGACAATCGGCCCGGGCGATCTGTTGCTACTTGAGCGCCGCTATTGGCCGGGATTTGTAATACGCATCCGTCGCGTTCCACTCGCCGGCATCAAAGCGGGCGCAATCGTGGATGGCCGTCCAATGATGGAGGCCGATCTCGCCTATCAGATCGACAACATGGAAGGCATTGCCGTGCATCACAATGCAGCCGGCGAGACCATTATTACTCTGATATCGGACGATAATTTTTCCGTCATCCAGCGCAATCTGCTGCTGCAGTTTGCGGTCGTGGGAGAGTGAGGCAACTAGCCCGCTGCGCCCGCGCGCTTCTTTACGATTTGGCGCTTGAGTTCGAGCACTCGGGGCGCCAATTCATCGTCCTTCGCTTTGAGCAGAAATGCATCAAGGCCACCGCGATGGTCGACGGTCTTCAGGGCATTGGCCGATACGCGCAGGCGGATCCTGCGGCCAAGCGTGTCGGAAATCAGCGTGACGTTGCGCAGGTTCGGCAAGAACCGGCGCTTGGTCTTGATGTTGGAGTGGCTCACTTTGTGGCCGACCAGTGGCTTTTTACCGGTCAGGTCGCAACGCCATGACATAGCTCAGTCCTCAAATAACGCCGGCACGAGCCCGCGCCGGATCCGGTCAATCTTCTGGGTTAAGATTGGCCGGACGTATAGAGAGCGGGGCCAAAGGCGTCAAGCTGAGCAAATTGAGTGAATTTAACGGATTTTGTATGCCGACACCCGCCCACCTGTGCCGACGAACACAGATTCGACTAAATCCGCGCCGACGAACTGCCTGTGCCAGCCGTTCGGTATTAACTTTCTGCCACCTTCCGGTACGCGAAAGGCATCGCGCTCCGGATCGGGTGATATTGTCGATAGTAGAAGCTGTGTCGACGCGCGGAAGGAATGGGTCTTGCGTCACCTGATAAGAAAACTGCTCTTGACGTCGGCTATGCTGGTCTTGGCCGCATCCGGTCTGGCAGCGCCGGCTTTTGCGCAGACACGTCTGGAAGCCCGCTATGCGGCGACGGTTGCAGGGATTCCGATAGGGGCCGGCAGCTGGGTCATCGACATCACCGATAGCCAGTATTCTGCCGCGGTCGATGGGACAACGTCGGGATTGCTGCGCGCATTTACCGGCGGCCAAGGCAGCGCGACCGCACGCGGCACGTTGACCAATAGCAAGCAGTTGACCTCGATCTATGCCGCGAACCTGAACGGCCGTAACAACAAGAAGATCGATTCGATCCGCATCACGATCAGCAACGGCAACGTGAAGGATTACAAGGTCGATCCACCCGCGGATGTCGAACCCAATCGTGTGCCGATCACCGAGGCATCCCAGCGTGGCGTCCTTGACCCAATGACTGCGTCCCTCGTGCGCATGCCTGGAAACGGTGACCCGCTCGTACCGGAAGCGTGCCAGCGTACGCACGAAGTTTTCGATGGCCGGCTGCGTTACGACATGCAATTTGCGTTCAAGCGCATGGACAAGGTGAAGTCGGTCAAGGGTTATTTCGGGCCGGTGGTGGTTTGCGCGGTCTATTTCACGCCGGTCGCGGGGTTTGTTCCTTCGCGCGCGTCGATCAGATACCTCGCAAAACAGCGCGACATGGAAGTATGGCTCGCGCCCATCGCGGGAACGCGTGTCCTGGTGCCCTATCGCGCCCAAGGGCCGACGCCGCTTGGCCAGGCGGTGCTTGAGGCTTCGGAATTCGTCTCAATGCCGATTCAGGCAGGGGCTCCGACCAGCAGTGGTTCGAAGACGCAATAAAGGCCCTTGACTCTTCGGCGGCGGGCGACTCGACGTGTCGTTAACTTTTAGAATGCCCAAAACCCACTTGAATCGACGGCGCGCTACTCCATCTTGTAGCTGCGCGGTAATCGCTAGCCAGATGTCGCCGTGAACGAAGTCATACAGCTTCGGAGTCACCGATTCGGGCGCGATTCGTTCCAGACTCGTTCTAATGCTTAACCACGCGCATGCTTTTCGTCACATTGTGATACAGGAAGGCTTCGGGAGAGTGCCCAGGCGCTCTGCCATAAGTCCGGACGCGTAATGGCCATCAGTTTTTCCCCAAAACCTGCCCGAACGTCGCGAACCCGCGGCACCGGGGTCACGGCAGTGTTGGGACCAACAAACACCGGCAAGACCCATCTCGCCATTGAGCGCATGCTGGCGCATTCCTCCGGCGTGATCGGCCTCCCGCTGCGGCTGCTTGCGCGCGAGGTCTACAACAAGATCGCCGACAGGATCGGCAAGGACGCCGTCGCACTGATCACCGGCGAGGAGAAAATCAAGCCGCGGAACCCACGCTTTTGGGTCTGCACCGTCGAAGCGATGCCGCGCGATCTCGATGTCGCCTTCATGGCCGTCGATGAGGTCCAGCTCGGCGCCGATTTCGAGCGCGGCCATGTCTTCACCGATCGGATGCTCAATGCCCGCGCGCGCGAAGAGACCCTGGTGCTGGGGGCCGCGACCGTGCGGCCGATGGTCGAGAAGCTGTTGCCGGGCGCACACGTCATCAGCCGGCCGCGGCTTTCTACGCTCACTTATGCCGGAGAGAAAAAGCTCACGCGTCTCCCGCCACGGTCGGCGATCGTCGCGTTTTCGGCAGAGGAAGTTTATGCCATCGCCGAACTGATCCGCCGCCAGCGTGGCGGTGCCGCGGTAGTGCTGGGCGCCCTTTCGCCGCGAACCCGTAACGCACAGGTTGCCCTATACCAGTCAGGCGATGTCGACTACCTGGTGGCAACGGACGCCATCGGGATGGGCCTCAATCTCGATGTTGACCACGTCGCGTTTGCCTCCGACCGCAAATTCGATGGCTATCAATTTCGAAAACTCAATCCGGCTGAACTCGCCCAAATCGCCGGCCGTGCCGGCCGGGCTACGCGCGACGGCACCTTTGGGACGACTGGGCGCTGCGACCCGTTCGAGCCGGAACTGGTGCAGGCCTTGGAAAGCCACAGCTTCGAACCGCTTCGTTTGCTGCAATGGCGCAATACGGATCTTGATTTCGCTTCTATTGGTGCGTTGCAGGCCTCACTGGCCGCGACACCAAACGAACCTGGCCTGACGCGTGCGCCGATCGGGGAGGACATATTGGTTCTGGAACACGCGGCGCGAGATGAGGATGTACGAACGCTCGCACACGACCGCACCTCTATCGCGCGGTTATGGGATGCCTGCCAGGTTCCCGATTATCGAAAAATCGCGCCTGCGACCCACGCCGAATTGGTCGTAACCCTCTATGGATTCCTGATGCGAGAGGGTAACATCCCTACCGACTGGTTCGCTCGTCAGGTTGCTCATGCCGACCGGACCGACGGCGACATCGATACTCTCTCCAACCGGATTGCGCATGTCAGGACCTGGACTTTCGTTGCCAACCGCCCGGATTGGCTTGCCGATCCGGACCATTGGCAAGATGTCACACGTGCGGTTGAGGACAAGCTATCCGATGCGTTGCACGAACGTTTGGCTGAGCGTTTCGTTGACCGCCGCACAAGCGTGTTGATGCGGCGGCTTCGAGAAAACGCAAATATGGAAACGGAAATCGGGAAGTCTGGTGAAGTAACGGTCGAGGGCCACGTGATCGGGCGGCTCGACGGCTTCATGTTTGCGCCGGACGCTTCGGCTGCCGGCTCGGAAGCCAAGGCGCTTAACGCTGCCGCTCAAAAAGTGCTGGCTGGCGAAATTGAAGCGCGTGCCACCAAGGTTTCGCAGGCTTCCAACGACCAGATCGTTTTGGCGGCTGACGGCGCATTGCGCTGGACCGGAGACTTCGTCGGTAAACTGGTCGCAGGTGATGACACCTTGCGTCCGCGCGTGCGGGTGATTGCCGACGAACATCTCACCGGCGCGGCGCGCGAGCTCGTCCAGACTCGACTTGATCTCTGGCTCAAGACCCATATCGAAAAATTGCTGGCACCGCTATTCTCGCTCACTGCTGCTGACGACGTTACCGGCATGGCGCGTGGCGTCGCGTTCCAGCTTGTGGAATCGCTCGGTGTACTCGAGCGGCAAAAAGTGGCGGAGGAGGTGAAGGGCCTGGACCAGCCGGCGCGCGCAACCCTGCGCAAGTACGGTGTACGTTTCGGTGCCTATCACATCTATCTGCCGGCGCTGCTTAAACCCGCGCCGCGCGCCCTGGCGACGCAGTTATGGGCGACCAAGCACGAAAGCCCGGATGCAAAAGGGGTTGCCGATTTGCTGCACCTTGCGGCGAGCGGGCGCACATCGATCCCAGTCGATAAGGAGACGCCAAAGGCGCTCTATCGGACCGCCGGTTATCGCATTTGCGGTGAGCGCGCGGTGCGCGTCGATATTCTGGAACGGCTCGCCGATCTCATCCGTCCTGTATTGTCTTGGCGTGAAGGCGCGCCTGGTCCGAAGCCGGAGGGATTTTTCGACGGGCGGAGCTTTCTGATCACCGGCGCCATGACTTCTCTGACCGGTGCCTCGGGTGAGGATTTCGCATCAATTTTGCGCTCGCTCGGCTATCGCATGGATCGCAGGCCAAAGCCCGTTGAGGCTGCAGCATCGACAGCTGTCGCCGGCGACGCCGCTGCTGCAGACGCGTCAGATCCCGCTGCAGATGCTGCAACGCAGACATCACCGGCAAGTGAGAATGCTTCAACGCCAGCGGAAGCCGCAACGGCTGAGGGTATGGCAGCGGAGCCGGCGTCGGCCGAAACCATCTTGGCTGCTGAAGCGCCGCCGCGTTCTCTGTTACCAGAGGCGGAATTTGCCGCAACAGCTGCACCATTGGTGCAGGAGCCGGTTCCGCTTGCGGCGGAAGAGCCAGAGGAGTCGCCTGTCGCTGATGCGAATGCACCCGCTCCAAGCAACTCCCCAGAGGATGGTTTCGTCGAGGTCTGGCGTCCCGCCGGCCGCTTTGAGCGGCGCCCGCATCGGCCGCGCCGCCAGCAACGTCAGCAGCAAACGCAGGTCGCGGCATCCGAGTCCAGCGCTGCGCCGGCCTCCGCGCCAACAGAAGGTGAGGCGGCCGCAGCCTCGCCGGAAGCGGCGCAGCCTTCGCGCGGGCCGCATCATCAGCGCCACGATCCGGGCGATCGTCCGGATCGCGAAAAGCGCAAGGACCGGCACGAACGGCAGCAGCGCGTCGAGCGTGAAGGGGAGCGCGCCGAACGCCAGGACCGCGGCGCACGTCGGGACCGATCGCGCCGCGAGCGCGGCGAACGCGTCGATCGTGCCGAGCGCGAGCAGTATTACGCGAAGCCGTTCGGCAGCATGTCCGGCAGCCGCGATAAGCAGCCCGACCCGAATTCGCCGTTTGCCAAGCTTGCTGCACTCAAGCAGCAGCTGGAGCAAAGCGGCAAAGACTCGTCTTGAGTTCCGCGACCAAGGAATTGGAACGCCAACGTATCGATAAATGGCTATGGCATGCGCGCATGGTACGAACCCGGGCCGCTGCCGCTGCCCTGACTGCGGCCGGGTTCGTGCGTCTCAACGGAAAACGCATGACCGCTGCCGGCCATCCGGTGCGCGTTGGCGATGTGGTCACGCTCGCACTCGACCGAACCGTTAGGGTCGTCCGGGTAGAGGGCTTTTGCGAAAGACGCGGCGGCCCACCGGTCGCCCGCGCGCTTTACCGCGATATGACCTGAGATTCCGCGAGCAGGGCCTTCTGTCGTTAGGTCTGCGGGTGGTAGGCACGCCGGTTGCGGCTTATCTGGGGTTAAGTTAGGCAGCGCTGAAAATAGTCGGCCGGAGCGGGGAATGACCTACGTCGTCGTCGAAAACTGCATTAAATGCAAATACATGGACTGCGTGGAGGTGTGTCCTGTGGACTGCTTCTACGAGGGTGAAAACATGCTCGTTATCCATCCCGACGAATGCATCGATTGTGGGGTGTGCGAACCGGAGTGCCCTGCTGAGGCTATTAAGCCAGACACTGAGGCGGGCCTAGAGAAGTGGCTGGAAATGAATGCAGAGTATGCAAAGACCTGGGCAAATATCACGGTCAAAAAGGAGGCCCCGCCCGACGCCAAGGATTGGGATGGAGTGCCGGACAAGTTCAAGAAATTCTTCTCGCCGCAGTCTGGAACCGGCGACTGACACCGGATCCTGGCACCACCGCCCGCCAAGGCCACATTGTTCCGTCACAGGCGTTAACCGATTTGGCGGAATCGAACGATTGGCGTAGGGAAATCGCAATTCTAGGTCGCCATAAGGCTTTGATTCCGCCTAAAAATGTGCTATATATAGAAAAAATGGACAGGAACGACGTTGCCACCGGTACGCTCCCCGTTCGGGAGCCTTATTTTTCGGTGGTTGAGTTCCACGGTTCCCAGCTTAGAGGGCGTGAGATCCACGCGTGAGCAGTGGCAGGAAAAACGCGTCATAAATCAAAGAAAGGTTCCGCCGGCATGAGCCGAGGGCCTAAAAAGTCTGCTGCAGTGCGGCGGACGACCCACGCCTCTCGCGGCAGTGCCCGCGGTGGGGCTCCCGCAGCCAAGATGGCTGGCCCCCGCAAGGGAGCCGCCGAAGGAGTCATGCCCGGAATGATGAGCAATAAGAAGACTACCCAACGACAAGGTTTCAAGACCAACGAGTTTATCGTCTATCCGGCCCACGGAGTTGGCCAGATCGTGGCCATCGAGGAGCAGGAGGTCGCGGGCGCCAAGCTCGAGCTGTTCGTCATCAATTTCATCAAGGACAAGATGACCCTGCGGGTTCCGACTGCCAAGATCGTGTCGGTAGGCATGCGGAAGCTGGCCGAGGCGCCGCTGGTCAAGCGCGCGCTTGAGACACTGAAGGGCCGCGCGCGCATCAAGCGCACCATGTGGTCGCGTCGGGCGCAGGAATACGAAGCCAAGATCAACTCGGGCGATATCGTCGCCATTGCCGAGGTTGTGCGCGACCTATACCGGTCCGAGACACAGCCGGAGCAATCTTACTCGGAGCGGCAGTTGTATGAGGCCGCTCTTGACCGGCTGTCGCGCGAGATCGCGGCGGTTCAGCGCGTCACTGAAACCGAGGCGATCAAAGAGATCGAGGGTGCGCTCGCCAAGGGTCCACGCCGCGGGCCCAAGCCGACCGAAGAGGCCGGTTCTGACGAGGGCGTTGAGGAAGAGGCAGCCTAAGGCTTTAGCACTCACCAAGCCAACATTCGGAAGCCCGGCCATGCGCCGGGCTTCTTTGTTTTTGTCGGTATTGCGCGGGGGTCGGACCCGTTGCGTCCCGAAGCCGATGGCTTTGTCAAAGCCGACCGCGGTGGCATCGTGCGGATCGCGGCAGCTGCAGGCGATGGGCTACGTATATCTGCGCCCATAAGTGGGCAGCGCGCCAGTTGCCCGCGCTGCCGGCCTGGCTTATATGCCGGCCAACCAGCCTCAGAGATGCTCAGGGAGTAAGGTAATGACCGCTATTCGCGGCTACGTCGCGCCGACCACTGAAGTCGATGCGCTCGGTGTGCACTCGCTCGATCAATTCGTCCTCGCCGTGCCCGATGCGTCGGTGGCGCAGGACTTCTACGGCAACTTCGGACTCGACGTGCGGCGCGACGGCAATGTTCTTGCGATTAAGACATTCGGCCACGATCACCGCTGGGGGTCGGTTATCGAAGGCAGCAAGGTCAAGGCGCTGCATCACCTCTCGTTCGGTTGCTATCCCGATGATCTCCCGCGCCTGAAAGCGCATATCGAACAGCAAGGCGTAAAACTCATAGACCCGCCGCCAGGCTTCGAGAGCAATGGGTTCTGGTTTCGCAACCATGAAGGCGTGCTGATCGAGGTGAAAGTCGGGCCGAAAGTATCGCCCGACAAAAAAGCCGACAGCCAGTGGATTACCGTCCCTGCAGGAGTTGCTGCCGCCACCACCCGTGAGCAGGCTCCCCCCGTGCGTCCGCGCCGGCTCTCCCATGTGCTTATTTTCACACGCGACGTGGATGAATCGATAAAATTCTACGAGCGCACGCTCGGTTTGCGGCTATCCGACCGCGCCTCTGACCTCGTCGCATTCATGCATGGCATCCACGGCAGCGATCATCATCTGCTGGCGCTGGTGAAATCGAGCTCGCCCGGCTTCCATCATTGCAGCTGGGATGTTGCCAGTGTCAACGATATCGGTCTCGGCGCCATGCGCATGCATGACAAGGGCTGGACCAAGGGGTGGGGTCTGGGCCGGCACGTTCTTGGCTCCAACTATTTCCACTATGTGCGCGATCCCTGGGGGAGCTTCTCGGAATATTCCTGCGATATCGATTACATCCCGAAGGAGGAGCGCTGGGCCTCGGGCGATCACAAGCCGGAGGATTCTTTCTACCTGTGGGGTCCGGACGTGCCGCGCGAATTTACCATCAACTACGAAGGCGGCGAGAGCTGAAGGGAAGATCTCACTCGACGACGATCTTCACCTTCTCGCCTGCCGTCACCCGGTCATGCGGGCCGAGGCCATTGAGCGTTCGGAAGCGCTCAAGCGGCCGATCTGGTGTGGCCATGCGGTGGGCAAGTTTTTCGACCGTATCGTTTGCACCGACGGTAACGACTTTCAGACGCAGCGGCTTGACCTGTTCGCTTTCCTTGAGAGTCATGCGTCGAAAACTCATGATCGACTCGCGAAAGGCGAGATCGACCTGCGCCGTCCTCGCCTTGGCGGCGAAAATAAAACGGTAGACTTCACTGCCGAAACGCACAGCGTATAAGCGGAATGACCAGTTGCCACCGCCAGCGGTCGCAGTCGCCGCCTGGAACCCGTTGACGGAAAGTTCCTCAACGCTCGCCGAATCAATATTCTCCATCCATCCCGATCGCAGGTAGTCCGGAAGCGATTGCTCGGCCGGAACGCTTACGACATCGAGACGCAAGGCTTCGCCGCCGCCCTCCTTGAGTCCGAGAACCGCCTGGGCAGTATTGTCGAGCGTGAAACCCGATGGCGCCGTGAACGCAAAGCCAAGTTTTGGATGGAGGAATTGCCGGCCACGGGCGAAACCCTCGCTCGGATCCTCGCCGTAGACCATTCCGTCGAGATTGCCGAGATATTCGTTGCGGTCGCGTTCGCCGGCGCCGGGGCCGCTGAACTGGCGGGCATTTGACGTTGCGTTTTTCACGCGATCGGGGGTCGCCGGATGGCTGGAGAGAAAGTCGAGTACGCGCGGATCCGCGCCGCCGGCTGCGGCCTTCAAGTCGGCATTCCGCTGCATGTCGGTCAGAAATCGAGAGGCGCCGTACGGATCAAATCCGGCGCGCGCCGAGATCCCGACGCCGATGCCGTCCGCCTCGAATTCCTGCGCACGCGAAAATGCCGCAAGCGTGAGTTTCGACTTGGCGAGTGCAAGAGCCCCGGTTTGCGGATCGCTGAGGACGTCATTGACCACGTGACTTATGATCGCGACCTGCTTGGCTTGCTCCTCCCGGATCGCCGCATGGCGCGCGATCACGTGGCCCATTTCGTGCGACAGCACGGAGGCAAGCTCAGCCTTATCATTGGCGAGAGCCACCAAGCCCCGCGTGATGTAGAGCCGACCGTTCGGGAGCGCGAAAGCGTTGATGGCGGGCGAGTTGAGAATTGTGACCTGATATTTGAGGTCCGGCCTTTCGGAAGCCGCCACGAGACGATCGACGGTTTTCGCGATCGTTGCTTGCAGGCGAGCGTTTTCGTATTCGCCGCCATAGGAAACAAGAATGCGGGCGTGCTCGCGTTGAGTTGCGGGCTCGCGCTCGGCTTGCGAGGGAGTGGCTTGCGGTACAGGCAGCGACAACAGTCGCTGATCCGTGCTGGTGCACCCGGCCAGCAACAATGACGCCAGAACGGCGATCTCGGTCGCGCGGCCCGCAATTCCGGTTTTCAGCCCACCCATGCCGCTACACTCACAATCACTTTCACTCGCGCTTTCACTCGGCGAGTTCGATCTGTTCCGGGGCGACGGCCTCGATCACTGGACCGTTACGCTGTTCGATCCAACCACGCACCCGGATCGGATGTCCCTCCAGTCGTTTTGGATCGATGCCCGCCGTGGCGAATTCCCGCCGATGACGCTTGAGAATTGTGACAGTAAAGTCCTGCGTCCAGCGCCGTCCGAAGTTCAGGTATATTGTGGCGCCGCTTTCCCGCACCGACAAGACCTTGCCTTCTACCAGCGCAAATTGCCCCCGCGCAGCTGCAATCCGACCGATATTTTCTGACCGTAAAGGGGCGAAATTGGGGTCGGCCCAAAGACCGCGGCGCGACGTGCGCGCACCCCGTTCGGCACTTAAGAGGATGTCGGCGCAGGCCTTGTCGCCGATCCTTGCCGACACCCGCGCCTGACCTTGCTTGAGCATCGCCTCCTGAACCGACTGTCCGCTGTCGCCGACGAAAACGAAGGCGACAAGGCGACCGTAGCGGTCCCGCTCGCGGCCGAGTTGCTTGAGCTGCAGATCGCGTCCGTCAACAAGCGATTGCAATGCGTCGCGGCTGTTGTCGGTGACTTCGATTGCCGCCAGCCGAATCTCGCGACCATCGGCAAGCAGCAGCGTACGTCCATCGCGGATGTTGGCCACGGTGCCGGAACCCAGACTGGCCAGGTTGCAGGATGCCTGCGCCGCTATAATAGAAATGGGTGCGCCAGGCAGAATCCCCATCGACAGAATTACAGCGCGTACCTGGAGCGGGAAACACTTCATGAACTTTGAGAGTTCTCCTGAAGATCCGTCAAGACAGAGATGGCAGCCGCGTGGCGAAGCGCTAGAATGCGTGTAACTGTTTTGGAAATAATTAAAGCCGCCCGGGGAGGCCATTAATGCAAACGCGCCGCACTTTGCCAAGCCGCCGAACCTTCCTGCAATCTGCCGTCGCGGGTGTCCTGGTCGCCTCCGGCGCGCGTGCCCAGGCAAACTGGCCGGATCACACTGTCAGGATCATTGTGCCCTATCCGGCGGGCGGGTCGACCGATGTGCTGACACGAATTCTCGGTGAAAGCTTGAAGGACATTCTTG
>Ga0184625_10000169_pt1 | contig 20598 bp, 16 predicted proteins | sample PLM3_30_b1_FD_133151 | JGI IMG/M metagenome (GOLD analysis project Ga0184625, IMG submission 133151) | Groundwater sediment microbial communities from an aquifer in East River, Colorado, USA - PLM3_30_b1 | ecosystem: Environmental > Terrestrial > Soil > Riparian zone | place: USA: East River... | reverse complement strand
TGATCCCGGTGCGCAGGCTGGTCAGGTCGTAGCCGCCGAAGCGGGGGTGCTCCAGCTCGGCGATGAACATCGTCGGCACCCCGTACAGCGAGGTGCAGCGCTCCTGCTGCACCGCGGCGAGCGTGGCGGTTGGGTCGAAGGCCGGGGCCGGGATGACGACGCAGGCTCCGTGGGACGTGGCGCCGAGGTTACCCATAACCATGCCGAAGCAGTGGTAGAACGGCACCGGTACGCAGACGTGGTCCTGCTCGGTCCAGCGTTGGGTGCGGGCGACGAAGTACCCATTGTTGAGAATGTTGTGGTGCGACAGAGTGGCACCCTTGGGGAAGCCGGTCGTGCCCGACGTGTACTGGATGTTGATCGGGTCGTCGAAGCTCAGCGACTGCTCGCGGGCAAGGAGGGCAGCGGAGTCCACATCGGAGGCGCGGCCGACCAGGGTGTCCCAATCCGTCGTACCGATGTAGACGACCTCACGCAGTTCGGGGCAGTTCGCGCGGACCTGCGAGACCATGGCGCGGTAGTCGGAGGTCTTGAAGCTCTCGGCGGCGACGAGGGTGCGGATGCCGGCCTGCTGCAGCACGTAGGCGAGCTCGTGCGTGCGGTACGCGGGATTGATGTTGACGAGAATGGCGCCGACCCGGGCGCTCGCGTACTGCACCAGCATCCACTCGGGCAGGTTGGGTGCCCAGATCCCGATCCGTTCGCCCTTCTCGACGCCGAGGGCGAGAAGCGCTCGGGCGAGGTCCTCGGTCTCGGCGACGAAGGTCGCGTACGTCCACCGGCGCCCGCTCGGCACGTCCACGAGCACCTCCCGGTCGGGGAACCGGTCGGCGGTGCGGAGAAGGTTCGACCCGATCGTCTCACCGAGCAGAGGTACGGTCGACGGTCCATTGGCGTACGACATCATTGTCATCACGACCTCCTCGGCGCCCGATGCTCCCGCCATCCTCCCTCGCGGTGTCGACCGCCGCTATCTGGCCGGGCTGAGTAGCTGTACTCAGACCAATTCGAGCATCGGCGCTCACGCCCGCTACTCCGGCGCAGCACATCGTGAGGGTCATGAATGGCCTGTACGCATTGAAGCCGTGGTACGCCGCGCGGTTGGGCGGACTGCGCCAGACGTTGGTGACTCACCGGGTGCCGCCCGCCGCGCTGACCATCGGGGGTGTGGCGTTTGGCGCCCTGGCCGGGGTCGGTCTGGCCGTGCTACCGGCGGGTCCGGTCGCCGCCGCCGCGGTTGGCCTCCTTCTGGCCGCACGCCTCGCCTGCGCCAACCTCGACGGCGGGGTGGCTCGCGACAGCGGCCGCAGCACCCGCTTCGGCGCAGTCGTCAACGAGCTGGGCGATCGGCTCGCCGAGTTCGCCGCGCTCGCTGGGGCGCTGGCGTTGGCGACACCGGCCGTGGTCGGGTTGGCCGCGCTCGGGGCCACCGCGCCGTCATGGGTGTCGCTGGCCGGCGCCGCAGCCGGCGCACCCCGCGTCCAGGGCGGACCGGTGGGAAAGGCCGAACGCTGCCTGATTCTGGTTGCGATCGCGGCGAGCGGGTGGGCGGTACCTCTCCTGCTGATTCTGGCCGCCGGCTCGGCGCTCACCGCGGCGGTGCGGCTCCGCCGGGTCCACTCACTACTGCGGTGGCAGTCATGATCACAGTGTTGGAGACGGCGCCGTTCGTCGCGAGCGCCCTCGGTATCGGCGGCGTGGGCGTGTGGTTGACGCGCCGCCGAGAACTGATCCTACGGTGGTGCGTCTGGGCCGTGACGGCGCCGGTGGTCGGTGTTTCGCTGTATCTGGGCACGCCCGGATCGGCCGTGCTCGCCGCGGGGGTCGGTGTGGTGTGCGCGGTGGAGTACGGGCGGCTGGCCCGCCTGCCGATGTTCGATCGCGCGGTCATCGCGGCAATGGTGGCCGGCCTGGCCATGCTGGCGTGGCTCGTGCCATCGGCCCTACCTCGGCTGTTCATGGTCGCGTTGGTGGCCGTCGCCGTCGTACCCCTGCTGGGCCGCGACACCGCCGACGGCTTCCGGCGCGCGGGCCTGGGGGTGTTCGGCGTCGTGTGGCTGGCCGCGTTGACTGGCCTGGTCCTGCTCGGGCCGGCCGCGTTGCCGTTGTTCTTCGCCGTATCCGTGGCCGATGTCGCGGCGTTCTGCGGCGGTCGCTTGCTCGGCGGTCCTCGGCTCTCGCCGATGTCACCGGAGAAGCGATGGAGCGGCGCGGTTATCGGCGGGCTCGCCGGTCTCGGCACGCTCGCCCTGCTGGGTGCGCTGACGCCCGCGTTGGCGGTCGCGGTCGTCGTTGGGGCGCCGCTGGGCGACCTCGTTGAGTCGATGGTCAAACGCGGTGCCGGGGTCAAGGACGCCGGCGACTGGCTTCCCGGCTTCGGCGGGCTGCTGGATCGGGTCGACTCGTTACTGGTGGCGCTGGCCTTCGCGGTGGTGCTCTCATGACCGCGACCCTCGCCGTTGTGCGCCGAGCACTCTGTCGGCTGACCCTGGCCGGTACTGGCGGTCTGCGCGTGGAGGGCCAGCTACCCAACACCGCATGCGTACTGGTCGCGAACCACGCCTCGCACGCAGACACGGTCGCCCTCTTCGCCGCGCTGCCGGCCCGACGCCGTCCGGTCGTGGCGGCCGCGGCCGACTACTGGTTCGGCCGACCAGGCCGGGCCCTGGCCTGCCGGCTGATGGGTGGATTCCCGGTCCGCCGATCCGGCGGGGGCTGCGCCGACCTGGCGGCGGCCGCCGAACTGCTGGCCGCCGGTCACGACGTCATCGTTTACCCCGAGGGCACCCGCAGCCGGGACGGATCCATCGGCGAGTTCCACTCCGGCGCGCAGCGGCTGGCCACGAGTGCCGATGTCGACCTGGTACCGGTGGGCATAGCCGGTACCCGGGAACTGTTGCCCGTGCACGGCCGGCTTCGCCCGGCCCGGGTGACGGTGCGCATCGGCTCGCCGACGAGCGACCTGCCCACGGCGCGGACCGCCCTGACCCGGCTGGCTGTTGCCCCTCCGTGCCACCGTCGGGTGGACACGGACTCCCGGCTCCGCCACATGGTCGGGGCGTTCGCCGGCTCCACCGCGGGGCTGTTGTTCATGGCGTCCTGGGCGATGGGGGAGGCGGTGGTGCTGCCGCTGATACCCGAGTTCGTGCTAGGCGTCCTTGCGCTGGCGGCGCCCAAGCGGGCCTGGCGGCTCGCGCTCGTCGCCGTGGCCGGCAGCCTGGCCGGCGGCGCGTTGATGTATACGGTCGCCGCACATGGTGCCGTGCCGCCGTCGCCGCTGACGACACCGCGCATGCATGCGACCGCCAGCGCCCAGGTCGCCGCGGAGGGTGCCGCGGCGGTTCGGCACCAGGCGATGTCCGGCGTCCCGTACAAGGTGTACGGACTGGCGGCCGGCCGGGATGAGGTGGGGCTCGGCGGCTTCCTCTGGGCATCGGCGCAGGCCCGTGGCGTGCGCATCCTCACCGGCGGGTTGCTGCTGGGCGTGTTGGGCGCCGGTGTGTGGCGGTGGCGCCGCTGGTACCCCATCTACCTCGTCGGGTACGTGGCCGTCTTCGCCGTCGGCCTCACCATGGTCGTCAACACCTGGAGTTGACACCCAGCAGTTAGGACTTCGGGCCGACCCAGACGTCGAGCGCGGCGACCGCCTCACGGCGGGCCACGGACAGGTTGTCCGCGCGAGCCATGCGCCACGGGATGCCCAGGAGGTCAAGAGCCCATTGGCACAGCCCCATGATGTCGGTGGATTTGTTGGTGAACATGTAGCGCGGGTACTCATACGTCCGCCCGCGCACGACGATCCGGTTGGTGACTCGGCAGCCGTCTGAATGGAACAGTCCACGTAGGAACGCGCCGGGCTGTCGCTCGACGATGTGTTGCTGCCAATCCGCCAGTTCGATCGGCCGCTCGTGCTTCCGGCCGGGACCGTGCTGCGGAAACAAACACGGCCAATGCTTTGCGTAGCTCTGTACGGACACGCAACCGACCTTCGGCCTCCGGCTGACGCGGCCAGCCAGCGTCGCAAGCATGGCGTTCTCGCATTGTTCGATGATTTTGGGGTAGGACTCGTCGCAGATGACCCGCAACAGGGGCACGCGCTGCGTCATGAGCAGGTGGCCGTCGCCGAGGTAGAAACCGAGAAGGAGTGCGTAGGCCGGTTCATCGGGAGGCGTCGAGGGAGCCGGTCGGCAGCGCGGGCACCTGGCACCACTTATCGACGATCGGATGGACTGCGGACGATGGCACCAGTCCCACACGGTTCGGTGATGAACACCAATTGCGCGCGAGATCTCGGCTACGTTGGCGCCGCCTGCGTACAGCGAGAGTGCATGCTTGCGGATCTCGGTGGGGTGCACGAGTACAGCGTTCATGGCGAGTGTGACTATTTCTGTGTCCCCGGTGGGACTCGAACCCACACTGTATGGATTTTGAGGCCATTGCCTACTGCCAATTGGGCTACGGGGACATGTGTGCCAGAACAGCCTACCCGTTACGCTGATCGCGCGACCAACGCACCGAACCAATGTGATCATGCCGGAGGGTAGGCCGTGACCGAAGGGAAGCCCCGCCGGGTTCTCATCGCGGAGGACGAGGCGTTGATCCGGCTCGACCTGCGCGAGATGCTGATCGAAGAGGGCTACGACGTTTGCGGCGAGGCGGGAGACGGCGAGACCGCGTGCAACCTCGCCGAGGAGCTACGTCCCGACCTGGTCATCATGGACATCAAGATGCCGATCATGGACGGGCTCGCGGCCGCCGAGAAGATCGCCGGCGGGCGGATCGCACCGGTTGTCATCCTCACCGCGTTCTCCCAGCGCGACCTGGTCGAGCGAGCCCGGGCGGCGGGCGCGATGGCGTACCTGGTCAAGCCGTTCCAGAAGAGCGACCTCGTCCCTGCGATCGAGATCGCTCTGTCCCGGTTCGCCGAGATGCAGGCCCTGGAGGGAGAGGTGGCGAGCCTCTCCGAGCGCCTGGAGACCCGCAAGCTGGTCGAACGCGCCAAGGGCACCCTGATGTCGGCGTTCGGCATGACCGAGCCCGAGGCGTTCACGTGGATCCAGCGGGCTGCCATGGACAAGCGGATGACCATGAAAGAGGTCGCCGACAAGATCATCGTGGAGAACCTGCCCAACCACGGCGCGCCGTAATCGTCGTACCCCCGGACTAGAGTCCAGAGCGTGACGGACGCGCCCCGCCTGCTCCTCCTCGACGGACATTCGCTCGCATATCGGGCCTTTTTTGCTCTGCCCGTCGAGAACTTCTCGACCAGCACAGGCCAGCCCACGAATGCCGTCTATGGCTTCACCTCCATGCTGATCAACGTGCTGCGCGACGAGCGCCCCACCCACATCGTCGTGGCTTTCGATGTCTCCCGCCGGTCGTTCCGGACCGAGCAGTACGCGGAGTACAAGGCGAACCGAAACGAGACCCCGATCGACTTCAAGGGCCAGGTCAGCTTGGTCCAGGAGGTGCTCGCCGCGCTCCGGGTGCCGGTCGTCGAGAAGGTGGGGTACGAGGCGGACGACGTGATCGCCACGCTGGCCACCCAGGCCCGCGCCGCCGGCATGGAGGTGCTGATCTGCTCCGGTGACCGCGACGCGTTCCAGCTGGTCACGGAGGGCGTGACAGTCCTGTACCCGAAGCGCGGCGTATCCGAGATGGCTCGGATGGACCCCGCCGCGGTCAGCGCGCGTTACGGCGTCGGCCCGGAGCACTACCGGGCGATCGCCGCGATGGTAGGCGAGTCCAGCGACAACCTCCCCGGGGTCCCGGGCGTGGGCGACAAGACCGCCGCCAAGTGGATCGTCCAGTACGGCGACTTCGACTCCGTCGTCGCACACGTCGACCAGATCAAGGGCAAGGTCGGCGACAGCATGCGCGAAAACCTCGCCGGCGTGCTGCGCAACTACGAGCTGAACCGGCTCGTGAACGATCTCGAGCTGTCGCTGCGCCCCGAGAACGCGCTCTGGAAGGGATGGGACCGCGAGGCGGTGCACCGCGTCTTCGACACACTGCAGTTCCGCGTCCTGCGCGACCGCCTCTACGAATACCTCGAGGCCGTCGAGCCGGAGGCCGAGTCCGGATTCGATCTCGCCGGCGAGGTTCTTGGTACGGGCACTGTGCGCGCCTGGCTGGACCGGCACGCCCCGGCCGGTGTCGCCGTTGGCGTCGCCGTCGCGGGCACGTTCGGGCGGGGTACCGGCTCCCTGACCGGTCTCGCCGTCGCCACCGCCGACGGGACGGCCGCCTGGCTCGATCCGACTGAGCTGGACGCCGAGGACGAGGGTGCCGTCGCCGCATGGCTGGCCGACCCCGCCCGGCCGAAGATAATTCACGACGCCAAGCCGGCCATGCTCGCGTTCACCGCACACGGGTGGCGGCTCGCCGGCCTCGACACCGACACCGTACTCGCCGCCTACATCGCCCGGCCCGACAATCGCACTTACGACCTGACCGACCTCGCGCTGCGTTACCTGCAACGGGAACTGCGGGTCGAGGAGCCGGAGGGCGGGCAGCTCACGCTCGAAGGGCTCGGCGGGCTCGATGCGGAGAACGCCGCCGAGAAGAACCTCATGCTGCAGGCGCGGGCGACGCTCGACCTCGTGGCGGCCATCGACACTGAGCTCACTCGCGACGGCGACCGGGCGCGACGCCTGCTTGTCGACGTAGAGCAGCCTCTCTCATACGTCCTCGCCAGGATGGAGCGGACCGGCATCGGCGCCGACACGCACTACCTGTCCGATTTGGAGGCACACTTCGCGGCCGAGGTGAAGGCGGCGGCCCAGGCCGCGTACTCCGTCGTCGGCCGCGAGTTCAACCTCGGCTCGCCCAAGCAGCTGCAGGAGATCCTCTTCGGCGAGCTGGGGCTGCCCAAGACGAAGAGGATCAAGACGGGCTATACGACCGACGCGGACGCCCTGCAGGGTCTCTACGTCCAGACCGAGCATCCGGTGCTCGAACACTTGCTGCGCCACCGAGACGTCGCGAGGCTCAAGTCCACCGTGGACGGACTGCTCAAGTCGGTCAGCGACGATGGGCGCCTACACACGACCTTCTACCAGACGGTCGCGGCCACCGGTCGCCTGTCCAGCACCGACCCCAACCTGCAGAATGTGCCGATCCGCACCGAGGAGGGCCGGCGGATCCGCCGGGCGTTCGTTGTGGGGGAGGGGTACGAGAGCCTGCTCACCGCCGACTACAGCCAGATCGAGATGCGCATCATGGCGCACCTATCCAAAGACGAGGCGCTGATCGAGGCTTTCCGGTCCGGCGCTGACTTCCACGCCGCCACCGCGTCCGCGGTCTTCGCGATACCGCTCGACCAGATCGGCCCCGAGCACCGCCGTCGCGTCAAAGCCATGAACTACGGCCTGGCATATGGCCTGTCCGCCTTCGGCCTCGCGCAGCAGTTGGGAATCACCCCCGATGAGGCCAAGGTGCTGATGGAGGGCTACTTCGAGCGCTTCGGCGGGGTCCGCGGTTACCTCCGCAAGATCGTCGGCCAGGCCCGCCTCGACGGCTACACGGAGACTGTGCTCGGCCGCCGCCGCTACCTGCCCGACCTCACCAGCGACAACCGCCAACGTCGCGAGATGGCCGAGCGGATGGCGCTCAACGCCCCGATCCAGGGCTCCGCGGCCGACATCATCAAGGTGGCGATGTTGCGAGTTGACAGCGCACTCGCCGACGCCGGACTGCGCTCACGGATGCTGCTGCAGGTCCACGATGAACTCGTCTTCGAGGTCGCGCCGGGGGAGCGTGCCACGGTGGAGGCTCTCGTGCGGGAGCAGATGGGCGGGGCCTACCCGCTCGATGTGCCGCTGGAGGTGTCCGTGGGGGCCGGCCGGGACTGGGACGCCGCCGACCACTGAGAGTGTGGCGGCACCGGTGATCATCGCTGGTGCTCCAGCGGGGTTGCGTCCACGGCGCAATGCACCAGGCGCTGTGGACGGAACACCTCCGGGCGGGCCGGAGTCACGCGAAGCGCGTCGTCGCTGATAGTCAGCAGGCTGAGCACCGAACCCGCCACGAGCCCGCCCGCGCAGATATACATCGAGAGCTGGAACCCAGCCGAGTACACCGCCGGAATCCGGTATTCCGCTCCCGAGAGCCCGACGAGCACGGGCAGGCCCGCCACGGCGAGCAGCCCGGCCGCGCGGGCGACCGCGTTGTTCACACCGCTTGCGATCCCCGCCCGGCGCACATCGGCCGAGGCGAGCACGGTCGCGGTCAGTGGCGCCACCACCAGCGAGAGACCGAGTCCGAAGAGGACGGCGGCGGGCAGCACGTCGGGCAGATAGGACGCGTCGGCGCCGATCCGGGACATCAGCAAGACGCCGACGGCGGCGATCGCCGTCCCGGCCACCATCGGCCAGCGCGGGCCTATTCGCTGTGCCAGCCCGCCGGCTCTGGATGAGAACAGCAGCAGCAGCAGCGTGACCGGCAGCAGCGAAGCACCGGACGCGACGGGCGAGAAGCCGGACACGATCTGCAGTTGCAGCGTCAACAGGAAGAACACCCCGCCGAGCGCGGCGTACACAACCAGGGTGACGAGATTGACGGCGGTGAACTGGCGCGACGAGAAGATCTCCAATGGCAGCATCGGGTTGGCGCGCCGTCGCTCGACAACGATGAACAACGCCGCGAGCACAACTCCAGCCGCAGCCAAGGCCAGCGTCGAGCCGGTCGGGTCTTCCGCGCCGATGAGGGCGTACGTGATGGTCGCCAACGCGGACGCTCCCAGCACGGCGCCGGCCACGTCGAAACCGCCGGTGGCCCGCTCGTCGCGGCTCTCCGGCATGTGGCGCATGGTGACCACGAACACGGCAGCGGCCAAGGGCAGATTGATCAAGAAGGCCCAGCGCCAGCCGGGACCCTCGATGAGCCAGCCGCCCAGGAACGGGCCGGCGGCCGCCGCCACGCCGCCGAGACCGGACCAGGCACCCACCGCCCGGGCCCGGTCGTCGGGGTGAAACGAGGCCTGGATGAGCGCCAGTGCGCCCGGGGTCAACAGCGCGCCGCCTACGCCCTGCAGGATACGGGCTGTCACCAGCCAGGCGGTGTCCGGCGCGACCGCACACAGCAGCGACGCCAAGGCGAACCAGACCACTCCGATCAGGAACACGCGCCGCCGCCCGTACCGGTCACCCAGCGCCCCGCCGAGCAGGATGAGCCCCGCCAGGGACAGCGTGTACCCGTTGACAATCCACTGTAGACCTGCGAGCGAAGCGTCGAGCTCACGGCCGATCGCGGGCAGGGCGATGTTGACGATCGTCGCGTCAAGAAACGCCAGGCTCGACCCAAGTATGGTAGCGGTGAGTGCCCATCTTCCCGCCGCGCTCGACAGCCTCAGCAACATCTCACCAGAGTGCACCATGTCTGGTGTGCATGCCTAACGAGCCGAGGCTGGGCTGGGCTTGGACCCGACCAATTCCTCCGCCAACTCGCGCAGCCGGGCGAGCAGCTCAGGGTGCAGTTCGGGTTCCCATCCGTCCAGCAGCCGTTCGAGTCCCTCCTCCCGCGCCGCCGCGACCCGGTCGAGAACCGCCCGGCCGCCCGGTGTCACGGCCAGCATGCCGTCGCCGCCAACATAGCCTGCTCGGCGCAGGTCGTCGACCCACACCGCCACCCGGTCATGCGGCGCGAGGCGGGTGGACGGCAGCGTCGAGCGCGCGACCGTGCCCCGCTGGCCCAGCCATCCGAGCAGCCACGTCGCGCCCGGACCGACGCGCGTGCCCGCGCGGTCGGCGATCCATCCGTAAATCCGCGCGGCGTCTTCGCGGCGAGCCAACATGCCGACGGCCCGTTCCAGCTCCTCCGCGGAGCTGCGCGCGGTATGCATGCCGAAGGCCTCGCCCGGGTCGCTGGCCCGCGACGTCGTCCGCAGCGGGATCTCCGGCAGGGCCCAGGCCAGGGCGAAGGCGAGCAGAGCCACCGGTACCGACCAGAAGAACACCGTCTGCAAGCTCTCCAGATACGCCCGAAGATAGCCGTCCACGACCGCCGGTGGCAGGTCGGCCAGCGCCGCGCCGCCGCGTACCTGCTCAGGGTCAAACCCGGCCGGAGGGGGTCCGGCTGGCAGCAGTCGGCCGAGGCCGTCGCGCAGGACAATGGTGAATATGGAGCCAAATATGGCGACGCCGAACGACGCACCGATCGATCGGAAGAATGTCGCCGATGACGTCGCCACCCCAAGATCGCTATAGTCGACGGCGTTCTGCACGGCGATGACGAGCACCCCCATCACCAGACCCAGACCCGCACCGAGCAGGAGCAGGTCGACGGAGACGAGCCACATGCTCGTACGAATGTCCAATCTGGACAGGAGGAACAGCGCCACTGCGGCCAGGGCAGTGCCGACGATAGGGAAGATCTTGTAGCGACCCGTGCGACTTACCGCCTGGCCGGCCGCGATCGATGTGATCAGCAGGCCGGCCATCATCGGAAGCAGGCGCAGTCCCGATGCCGTCGCGCCGTCGCCGCGGACCACCTGCAGATAGACCGGAATGTAGGTGAGCGCGCCGAACATCGCGAACCCCACGACGAACCCGATGGCCGACGAGATCACAAAGATCCGGTCGCGGAACAGGTGCGGCGGCATGACCGGCTCCACCACGCGCCGCTCCACCGCGACGAACGCCGCGGTGAGAATGACCCCTAGCCCGATGAGTGAAACGACCTGCCACGACCCCCACGGGAAGGTCGTGCCGCCCCAGCTGGTCACGAGTACGAGCGCGGTGGCCGCCGCGGCGATCAGCACGATGCCGAGATAGTCGATCGCCGGCCGGGCCCGGGGCAGCCCGGCCGGCAGGGCGAACGCGGTGGCGATGAGGGCAAGACCTCCCAGCGGCAAGTTCACCAGGAAGACCCAGTGCCACGACAATTGGTCCACGAGGAACCCGCCGAGCAGCGGTCCGATCACGCTGGCGAGCCCGAACACGCCCCCGAAGAGCCCCTGGTAACGGCCCCGCTCCCGGGGCGGCACCACGTCCGCGATGATCGCCAGCGCCAGCACTATTAGCCCGCCGCCGCCCAGCCCCTGCACGCCACGGAACAGCACGAGCTGCACCATCGTCTGGCTCAATGCGGCGAGTGCCGAGCCGAACAGGAAGATCAGGATGCTGGCCTGGAAGACTCGCTTGCGTCCATACAGGTCGCCGAGCTTCCCCCATAGCGGCGTTGAGGCGGTTGAGGCGAGCAGGTACGCGGTGACGATCCACGATAGGTGCGACAGCCCGCCCAGGTCGCTAACGATTGTTGGCAGGGCGGTGGCGACGATTGTCTGGTCCAGCGCCGCCAGCAACAAGCCGACCAGCAGCGCACCGAGGATGAGCCAGCGCCGACCGCCGGTGACCTCGGATGATGCCGGTGCCGCGGCCGGTGCGGTCCCCACATCATGACGCTACGGCCGGTTCGGTGTCGGGGACGGCGGAATGGTCAACGCGGAATGGTAAACGCGGAATGGTCAACGCGGAATGGTTAAGGCCGGGGATCCAGCGCTTCCCACAGGTGAGAGGCAACTCCACCGGATTCCAGGCGTTCGCGTACCGCCTCGACCACCGCGGCCCGGGGATAGGTGAAGAACAGAAGCAGCGGTACGGAGAACGCGAACCCGACGGCGTAGGGCAGCAGGCTGCCGGTGATGAACGACGCCGCCAGGCCGAACAACGCCGGCGCCTCGGCCAGTCCGAGGCGAAGGAGTGTCACGGTGCGCAGAACCCCTAGCGCGATCCGTTTCGCGTCGGCCTGACCTACGCCGAAGGGGAGCGGCCGCACGGTGGAGCCAACCGCCGGGACAAGCGCGAGGTCAGCGGCGCCCAGGATGAGAGGAAGGGCGATCCACAAAGCATCGGCCTCCGTGAACCGCTGCCCCACGACGGCGAGCAGGCCGAACAGGACCACGAGCGTGAAGGTCGCCGTCACCGGGATCAGTCTGAGCCAATAGAGCGGGGACAGGCCCGGCAGCCGCGACGGTTCCATGCAACCGCACGCTAGTACCCGGCCGCCACCTGGCGATCACCCCGACCCGCCAAACGGCGTTGCACCGTAGCGGTCGCGGCGCGGATGATCGTCGAATGCGGGCCGAGATCAGGGACTACTACGAGCGGGGACTCGAGAATGCGCGACTGTCGCTCGGCGCGGGGAGATTGGAGTTCCTCCGTACTTGGGACATCCTGACCCGAGTGCTGCCGCGACCGCCAGCGACCGTGCTCGATGTCGGCGGAGCAACCGGTGCCTACGCGGGACCGCTCGCCGCGGAAGGGTACCGGGTGGCCCTGGTCGACCCGGTGCCCGCGCAGGTCAAGATCGCGGCGAGCATGCCAGGCGTGGCCGCGGTCGTCGGCGACGCCCGAGGCTTGCCTGTGTCGGCCGGTTGTTGCGATGTGGCATTGCTCCTGGGCCCGCTCTATCACTTGACCGAGCGCGAGGATCGGCTCCTCGCCTGGCGGGAGGCGCGTCGCGTCGTCAAGCCGGGCGGCGTGGTGGTGGCCGCCACCATCAGCCGGTTCGCCTCACTGCTGGATGGATTCGTCAAGGATTACCTGTCCGATCCGGACTTCGAGGGCGTCGTACGCTGCGCTCTCGCGACCGGCGAGCATCGCAACCCGGAGCACGTCGCCGGGTGGTTCACGACGGCCTACTTTCACCGCCCCGCCGAGCCGGCCGCCGAGGCCGCCGAAGCGGGGCTCGTCGTCGAGCGGGTGGTGTTGGTCGAAGGTCCGTTGTGGATGCTCAGCGGGCTGGACGACGCCCTCGCCGACGAGCGGCGCACCCAGCAGATGCTCGATCTGTTGCTAGAGGTGGAGTCCGAGGTCACCCTGTTTGGGGCGAGCTCCCATCTACTCACGGTCGCCCACCGCCCGGAGCGCTGACCGTCGACGCGCTAGGAGTTTGGCGGGGCCGGCTCGAAAGGGGGCGCGCCGGCGGCCCACAGCGCGAGCCGGTCCAGCACATAGACGATGGCGAGGACGGCCGCGAGCACGGACTGCTCTGCGGCGAGCAGACCCGAACAGGCCGCCGCGAAGACGGCCACCTCCACGGCGAGCCGGCCCGCCGTGGGCACCGCGATACGGGCGCGTGGCGCCACGAACAACCCCCACGCTACGGCGGCGACCGCCGCCATCCCCAGACCAAGGAGCCATCCCGATGGACCGTCCACCACGGCGATGCCGGCATAGACGAGCCCGGCGAGGGCGGCCAGTTCGAGCAGGAAACGTACGACCAGGGCGAGCCCTTTCATTCGAACACCACCGATGGCTTGGGACTTCTTAGGGGGGACGCCTTAGCGGAGGGCGAGCCTGATCAGTCTAGTGGCTTCTCAGTCACGTAGATCGCGGTGCCGGGGAAGAGGCGCCCACGCATCGGGCTCCACTGTCCCCAGATGGCCTCGTGACCCACCGGCCACTCGGGTTCGATCACGTCGAGCAGCGTGAAGCCCGCCTCGACCAGCTCTCGGATCCGATCACCGAGCGTACGGTGGTGCTCCACATAGCTGGGTTCGCCGTCGGTGTCGTACTCGACGTAGGGACGCCGGTCGAAGTACGAGTGGGTGGCCAACAGCCCCTGCGGGCCGGGGTCGTCCAGGAAGATCCACCGCATCGGATGAGTGGCCGAGAAGACCCATCGCCCGCCCGGCCGGAGCACCCGGAACACCTCGCGCATCACCGCGGCGGAGTCGTCGACGAACGGGACCGCTCCGAACGCGGTGAAGGCGACGTCGAAGCTTTCGTCGGCCGCGGGCAGGGCCATGGCGTCGGCCAGGAGCAGCGGGATCTGTACGCCGGTGCGGTCGGCGGCGGCGGTCGCGTGGCGCAGCATACCGGCGGACAGGTCGAGGGCGACCACGTGGGCGCCTTGGGTGGCAAGCCAGCGGCTCGCAGCGGCCGCGCCGCAGCCGACCTCCAGCACCCGTAGTCCGGTGACCTTGCCGAGTAGGTGAATGTCGGTTTCGCGGAGGCCTTCCGGGCACCAGACGAAGTCGACCTCTCCGAGGAACGCGCCATGTTCGGCCTGATAGGTGTCGGCGTCGATGTCCCACCAGTGCCGCGACGCCCGTCGGTTGGCGTCCGCGGAGATCAACCGGCGGGCAGGCTCCGTCGCATGTTTTTCGCCCGTCACGGCTCACACCGTACGGCGCCGGTGCGAAGCGCAATCGGTCGACCACACCAACGCGGCGCGGGGATCCTTCAGCCTTCGGTCACGATGCCTTCGTTGTCGGTGCCGTTGCCGTCCCAGTCGCCGATGACCGGTAGGTGTCGGGCGGTTCCGAAGTTGACCGACCTGACGGCCTGGCCGCCGTCGACCGATGGGGCGTCGAGGAGGAATGTGTGGTTGGACGATCGGAACACCCCCACGTCGTCCACGCCGTCGCCGTCCCAGTCGCCCACCACGGGCGTGTCGTTGAAGCTGCCGAAGTTCTTGGCGCGCACAGAGCCATCTGGCAGCAACCGGGTGAAGGTCTGGCTTCCCGGAGTGTAGGTTCCAATGTCGTCCACGCCGTCGCCGTCCCAGTCGCCGACGATCGGCAGATCGCCGGCCACGCCGAATACCTGCGACGGCCGCGCCGGCGCGCCAAGGATGGAGTAGAAGGAGAACGAACGCGCCAACGGCTCGTAGACACCAACCTCGTCGCCGCCCTCGCCGTCCCAGTCGCCGGCGACGGGGATCGCTCCGAACGGCCCGATCCGCGGTGTCATCACGTACGGGCCGCCAGAGGTGACCTCGCCGCGCACCAAGAACCTGCGGTTCGCCGGGTTATAGACGCCGACCGTATCCCGGCCGTCGCCGTCCCAGTCCCCGGCCAGCGGGCGCAGCGCACCCGCTCCAGAGATCAGCGGGATGTCTGGCTCGGTGGACCGCTTCCACACCAGGGGCCCGCGTTCGGTCCACCAACTCGTCTGCCGCGTGGCGCCCGCCACCGAAAACGAGAAGTGCACGTGGGTGTCGTGTGGATCGCCGGTGCTGGTGTAGGGCACCCATCGCGCGTCGTCGTCACGTACGCGGTAGATCAGGTGGTTCCAGATGACGTACGTGATGCCGATGCGACGCGCCATCGCGTTGCGGTGGCCACGCTCATCGGTGCGCAGCAGCCAGTTGAGTACCTGGTCGACCATGGCTCTGTCGGTCGGGCTGCTGGCGCTCACGTGCCAATCCCAGGCCCGTCCGTCAGCATGGTCCGAGTAGTCGCCTGAGTCATTGGCGATCTTTTTGCACACGGCGAGTCCGTCGTCGTCGCCGCCTACCTGGGAAAGGAGCAGATTCCGGAAGTCCGCCACACCCGGCTTGCTGACAAGTGGGTCCGCGCAGGCGGTGACTGTGGTGCGCATCGGGTAGGAATCGATGTCGAACTCGGTCAGCGCTTTCATCGGATCGGCCCTGCCGATCACCACCAGCCCGGCCGTGCACAACACCATCACTACGCCTGCCACGAGCCAGTATCGACGCCGTCCCCGTCGCACGACACCTCCCCACTGCCGGCGTACCGCTTGACGCCGTACCCACGGCCCCGCGAAGCGTACGCACCAAGCCCGCGTGACGACCAACGCCGCGGCCCAACGGTCCAGCCAGGCGCGAGTCCACCGCGAGGTTTGTGATCCATCCGACACCCTGGTGGGCCGTTATTGACCGCGCGATGCTCTGTGAGCGCAGCGATCATCCGCATCCGGGGAGGGTTGGACCGGTCGCTCATAGGCAGAGTAAGCTGTCCGATGCACTCGTGGGTCGCGACCTCGGTAGGGAGCAGGCTCGCGGTCGCCCTCAATACTCCCGTTGATCATGCTGGCGGCGGGAGCGTGCGCGGCGACGGACCTGCGGGCGCGACAACGTCGTAACGCGGCATAAGTACGTAACGACAACCCCATCCACCGGAGCAACTGCCCACATGACGAGCAGCATCGAGGCCACCTCGAGCGCAACTAAGGTCGCGATCGACGATATCGGCTCGGAGGAAGCATTCCTCGCCGCGATCGACGAGACCATCAAGTACTTCAATGACGGCGATATTGTCGAAGGCACTGTCGTCAAGGTCGACCGGGACGAGGTCCTACTCGACATCGGCTACAAGACCGAGGGTGTCATCCCCTCGCGCGAGTTGTCGATCAAGCACGATGTCGATCCGTCCGAGGTCGTCTCCGTCGGTGATCATGTCGAGGCCCTGGTCCTCCAGAAGGAGGACAAGGAGGGCCGTTTGATCCTCTCGAAGAAGCGGGCGCAGTACGAGCGCGCGTGGGGCACGATCGAGAAGATCAAGGAAGACGACGGCGTCGTGCGCGGCTCCGTCATCGAGGTGGTCAAGGGTGGTCTCATCATCGACATAGGGCTGCGCGGCTTCCTGCCCGCTTCCCTGGTCGAGATGCGCCGCGTGCGCGACCTTCAGCCATACGTGGGCCGCGAGCTCGAGGCGAAGATCATCGAGCTGGACAAGAACCGTAATAATGTCGTCCTGTCCCGCCGTGCCTACCTGGAGCAGACCCAGTCGGAGGTACGTAGCGAGTTCCTCAACAAGCTCGCCAAGGGCCAGGTCCGCAAGGGTGTCGTGTCGAGCATCGTGAACTTCGGCGCGTTCGTCGACCTCGGCGGCGTTGACGGGCTCGTGCACGTCTCCGAGCTCTCGTGGAAGCACATCGACCACCCGTCCGAGGTGGTCGAGGTCGGCCAGGAGGTCGAGGTCGAGGTGCTCGACGTCGATCTGGACCGCGAGCGGGTCTCGCTATCGCTCAAGGCGACCCAGGAAGACCCGTGGCGTCAGTTTGCCCGGACGCACGCCATCCAGCAGATCGTCCCCGGCAAGGTCACCAAGCTGGTTCCGTTCGGTGCCTTCGTCCGCGTGGACGACGGCATCGAGGGTCTGGTGCACATCTCCGAGCTGGCCGAGCGACACGTGGAGATCCCGGAGCAGGTCGTGCAGGTCGGCTCCGACGTTATGGTCAAGGTCATCGACATCGACCTGGAGCGGCGGCGGATCTCGCTCTCGCTCAAGCAGGCCAACGAGGGCTTCGTCGAGGGCGAGGAGCATTTCGACCCGACCCTCTACGGCATGGCCGCGACGTACGACGCCGAGGGCAACTACGTCTATCCGGACGGGTTCGACCCGGAGACGGGCGAGTGGCTGGACGGCTTCGACAAGCAGCGCGAGGAGTGGGAGAAGCAGTACGCCGACGCCCGCGTCCGGTGGGAGGCCCACACCAAGCAGGTGCAGACCGCCCGCGCCGCCGATGCCGACACACCGGCCGCCGCCCCGACCGCGGAAGGTGTCCCGGCTGGGGCACCCGCGGCCGCCACCGCGGCCAAGCCGGCCGAGGAGCCCCAGGGCACCCTCGCGACCGACGAGGCGCTCGCCGCGCTCAAGGAGAAGCTGGCCGGCGGCAAGGGCTGACCCCACCTTCCTCGTCGATCTAGGGCTGAGTCGCGTGAGTTGATCTCCAACCACGCGACTAGGCCCTAGACCGACGAGCGCGGAAGTGCGCGGTACGCCAGCGCGCCAACAGTGTCCGCGTCGGGCTGTACGTAGAGATGCAACGTCGCCCCGGTGATGGTGACCTCGGTCGATACCGGAATGCCCGGCTCCGCCGTACAGGTGATCCGGACACCGTCGTCGGTCAACGGGTTCACGTCTGGGTCGTCCGCCGGGATCACCAGGACGGTGCCGCGACCGAGGCACAGCATTCGCACCACGTAACGGCCAGGCCCGCTCAGCGTTTCGTCGGCGAAGCCCTGGGTGGATGAGCCGTTGAGGAAGCTGGAACCCACCACGTCGAAGGCCGCGCCACCGATGGTCCCTGGCTCGCGCGAAACCGACTCGAGGGCCCGGCGCTGCAGGTCGACCGGTACGGTGGCGGTGACCTTGGTGGCAGTCGGCGTGACTGTGCGGAGTGGGCCGGGCGGGGTCGCCGGACCGGCCGTCGATGAGGCTGCTGGTGGGGCGATTGCTGGTGGGGCGGTTGTTGGTGGGGCGGTTGTTGGGGGGGCGTCAGAGCCGCCGAGCTGGATCAGGCCGTAGAGACCGCCGACCACCACGATCGCGGCCGCGGCGACGACCACCCAAGGGCGCGACGTGAGGCGCGTTGGTGGTACTCCGTTTTCGATCACATCCATGGTGCGTTCGAGATTAGCGAATGCGCGCTCGGCGCGGGGGAAGATTGATCATGGCCGGGCTGCCAGACTTGGCCGCATGCTCATGGTCGGACTGACGGGTGGGATCGGCTCGGGGAAGAGCACGGTCGCCGCCCGGCTGGCCGAGTTGGGCGCGCTCATCATCGACTCCGACGTCCTGGCGCGCGAGGTTGTGCGACCCGGCACCGACGGTCTGGCCGAGGTGGTGGCGGCGTTCGGCGTGGGAGTGCTGACCGCCGACGGTGAGCTGGACCGGCCGGCACTGGGCCGGATCATCTTCAACGACGACGCCAAGCGGCGCCGGTTGGAGGAGATCGTGCATCCTCGAGTACGGTCCCGCGCGGCGCAGATCGTGGCCACGGCGCCGCCCGAAGCGATCGTCGTGAACGACGTACCGCTGCTCGTCGAGGCGAGCCTGTCCGGCAACTACGACCTGGTGATCGTCGTCCTCGCGGATGAGGAGAAGCGCATTGCTCGCCTCGCCCGCGGCCGCGGCATGTCGGCCGCTGAGGCACAATCGCGCATCGCGGCGCAGGCCACCGACGAGCAACGACGTGCGGTCGCGGATGTGGTGATCGTCAATGACGGTAGGATCGATGAGCTTCGCGCCGCTGTGGATGCGGCCTGGCGTGACCAGATCGTGCCGCGGGCGCGGCTACCGCGAGCGTAAAGAGAGGGCCACCCGCGACGGCCGGTGAACGCGTGCGACGCACCAGAGTGCGCCGCGGACGCGCCCATCCGCTGGGGAGCCCAAGCGGGACGCTTGCGCGTCGCCGGGGCTGCGTACCCGAGCGCCGGGGTCGACCACGCCGGTGTGGAGGCTTGGTCGGGACCGGTCGACCGCCGCGGGCGGCCTACGGGTCGACGGTAGCGCGGCACGGCGCGGCACACAATCGGAATCTTGCCAAAGCATCGACAACGCTGAGTGTTGGTGCGGGCGCTCCGCATACCCTCCCGTTCCTGCTTGCATTCGTGGCTTCGATTGTTGTCGGAGGTCCGGCGTAGGTTGGGATGCATGAGTCTGGACATTCCGCGCCTGGACGGGCGGTTCTCGGTGGTCAGCGACTACACGCCATCTGGCGATCAGCCGACGGCGATCGACGACCTGCAGGAGCGGGTGCGGCGTGGCGAGCGTCACGTCGTCCTGCTCGGCGCGACCGGTACGGGCAAGAGTGCCACGACGGCCTGGCTGGTGGAGCGGGTGCAGCGGCCCACGCTCGTGCTCGCGCCGAACAAAACGCTCGCGGCCCAACTGGCCAAGGAGTTCCGCGAGCTGATGCCGAACATCGCGGTCGAGTACTTCGTCTCCTACTACGACTACTACCAGCCGGAGGCGTACATCCCGCAGACGGACACCTACATCGAGAAGGACTCTTCCGTCAACGAGGAGGTCGAGCGGCTGCGCCACTCCGCGACCATGTCGCTGTTGACCCGCCGCGACGTCGTCGTGGTGGCGACAGTATCGGCGATCTATGGCCTGGGGACCCCGCAGGAGTACCTCGACCGATCGGTAAAGGTGCAGGTCGGCGTCGAGGTGGAGCGCGACAAGCTGCTGCGGCGGCTGGTCGACATCCAGTACACCCGCAACGACATGGCCTTCAACCGCGGCACCTTCCGGGTGCGCGGTGACACACTGGAGATCATCCCCGCGTACGAGGAGCTGGCGGTCCGCATCGAGCTCTTCGGCGACGAGGTGGAGAAGTTGTACTACCTGCACCCGCTGACCGGCGATGTGGTGCGAGAGGTGGACGAGTTGCTCATCTTTCCGGCCACTCATTACACCGCGGGGCCGGAGCGGATGGAGCGGGCGATTCGGGGCATCGAGGCCGAACTCGAGGAGCGCCTCGCCGAGCTGGACCGCCAGGGCAAGCTGCTCGAGGCGCAGCGTCTGCGCATGCGCACGACGTACGACGTCGAGATGATGCGCCAGGTCGGCTTCTGTTCCGGGATCGAGAACTACTCCCGCCATATTGATGGGCGCGAGGCGGGCAGCCCGCCACATTGCCTGCTCGACTACTTCCCCGACGACTTCCTCACCGTCATCGACGAGTCGCATGTGACCGTGCCCCAGATCGGCGGGATGTACGAGGGAGACGCGTCCCGCAAGCGGACGCTCATCGAGCACGGGTTCCGCCTGCCGTCGGCCGCAGACAACCGGCCGCTGCGCTTCGACGAGTTCCAGGAGCGGATCGGGCAGACCGTCTACCTGTCCGCGACGCCGGGTCCGTGGGAGCTAGCGAAGGTCGGGGGCGTGGTGGTCGAGCAGGTGATCCGGCCGACCGGCCTGGTCGACCCCGAGGTGGTGGTCAAGCCCACGAAGGGCCAGATCGACGACCTGATGCATGAGATCCGGGTGCGATCGGGGCGCAACGAGCGGGTGCTGGTCACCACGCTGACCAAGAAGATGTCCGAGGACCTGACCGACTACCTGCTCGAGCACGGGATCCGGGTGCGCTACCTGCACTCCGAAGTGGACACGCTGCGCCG
>Ga0184625_10000168_pt1 | contig 20599 bp, 19 predicted proteins | sample PLM3_30_b1_FD_133151 | JGI IMG/M metagenome (GOLD analysis project Ga0184625, IMG submission 133151) | Groundwater sediment microbial communities from an aquifer in East River, Colorado, USA - PLM3_30_b1 | ecosystem: Environmental > Terrestrial > Soil > Riparian zone | place: USA: East River... | reverse complement strand
GCCTTCGAGCTGCATCTCGCCACGAACCTGACGGCCGTTCGTCGCCTTGGCAAGTCCGGTCCAGTCCGACAGCCCGAAGAAAGGGTCGCGACAATCGCCCTCGAGTGCGAAGTCGACGCCGAAGTCGCCCGCGACGGCGATCATCGACAGATGGCCCTCGAGTCGCCCGATGACCTCGGGATCCGGCCCGCCCTGCGCGGCCGGCAGTTCACAGGTCCATTCCACCCGGCCGGCCAGGTGTGAGACCGGCGGATCGAGCGGGAAGGGCGGTCCCTCGGCGAGCGCCAGATCGGCGAACCGCATCACGCCCGCGCGTCGGCCGTCGCTCGGTGTCTCGGCGCTGAGCCCTGGCCCTGTGGCGACATACGCTCGATACGGATACGGCGGTGTCCGGTCAGAGTCGGCCGGCTGCCCGATCTCGAGCCGTGCCGGTCCTGACGCATCGTCGCCAAGGCCAACCGTCAGCCACACGGCCTGGTCGTCGAGGGTCGCCACCTCAGAGGCTCGCACCGTCGCGATCGTCGAGCCGTTCTCGACGCTGATACAGCTGGCTCGACTCGTCCATTCGACCGCGGGTTGCGTCAGCACGACCTTGACCGTGCCGGTCGCGATCGTCGGTGGCTGGTAGGTCGGACCGACGTTCAAGCCGGCGACGCCGCCGAGGACCAGCCCGCCGGCGAAGGCCGCGAACGCGAGCGCGACGCCCGTCCTGTGGATGAGGGCCGCGATGAGAGCGATGAGTGCGCTGACGCCGACCGCGGCGGCGAGGCCGACGAAGGTGAACGCCCCGGCCAACGCGCCGTCCAAGCCCCCGACCGAGCTCTGATAGTGCAATGAGGCGCCGGCGGAGGCCCCGATGACGGCGCCGATGATGAGCGCCACGAGGGCCGCCAACCGGCGTGTGACCGACGCTCCGCTGGCTCGAGGTTCCGTTGTCATGGCGGTGTGCGCATGCCGGTTCGACGCGCCACGCGGCCGCTTGTTACGGGCGTCGGACAAAAGCCGAGGCGGCTCCCGAAGGAGCCGCCTCGATGCTGTCCCGGTGAAGGAGTCCGCCGAAACGAACGCTTCTGCCACGCGTCAAGGGCATCTATCACGTCGGCTGCACCGACTACCCTGACCCTACCTACCCATGACCTTGTCGCTGGGGCAGCGCTGACTGAGCAGCACCGATATCCTACCCCGTCGGGGGCACTTTTCCAAGGGTTTTGACACAGCTCCGGGTGTAAATTCCTTAACCTTCGACCGCGTGGATCGTCACCGAGCGCATCGCAACGGGGTCGTTCGGAAGATCCTTTCCGTCTCGCGGCGCCCCGACGATCGCGTCGACGATGTCCATCCCGCGGGTCACCTGCCCGAACAGCGTGTAGTTCTTCGGCAGCTTCCCGGTCAGGTCCTGATGGCAGATGAAGAACTGGCTGCCATTGGTGTTCGGGCCGGCATTGGCCATCGCCAGCGCCCCCCGAACGTAGTCGCCGGCGACCGGTTCATCCTCGAACTTGTAGCCGGGACCGCCGGTCCCGACGCGCCCGCGCTCGAGCGACGACTTCTTGCCGTATTGGCCGTCGCCACCCTGGGCGACGAAGCCCGGGATGACGCGATGGAAGATGACGTCGTCGTAGAAGCCGTCAATGGCGAGCTTGATGAAGTTCGCGGTGGCCTTCGGGGCGCTCTGGTCGAACAGGTCGAGCTCGATGTCGCCGAGGTCGGTGGCGATGGTGGCGCTGGTCATGGGCGTGACTCCTCTCGGATCGATGGGGCTCAGGGGTTGGCGACCGTTGCTTTCGTGATCGGGACCGGGTTCGTCGGGTTCTCCCGATCGGCCGCGCCGGCGATCGCATCCACGGCCTCCATCCCCGAGGTGACCGCGCCGATGATCTGGTAATTGTTGTACCGCGGGTCGGCGAGCGCCGTCCGCGCCTCGTCGTCCAGCACGATGAAGAACTGGGACCCGACCGAATCCGGTCCGCTGGAGCGCGCCATCGCGACCGTCGCCCGACTGTAGGTGGCGGTCACGGGCTCGTCCTTGATCGTGTAGCCGGGTCCTCCGGTCCCCGTGCCGGTGGGATCGCCGCCCTGGATGACGAACCCGGTGACCACGCGATGGAAGACCGTCCCGTCGTAGAACCCGCACGACGCGAGCGCCACGAAGTTGCCGGCGGCGATGGGCGACAGGTCCGCCTCGACCTTGATGACGATCGCGCCCTTCGGGGTGTCCAGGGTCACCGTCCGCGTCTCCCCGGCCGGGAGTGCCGGAGGCTGGCTGGAGGGGCAGGCACCGGACGCCAGGGACGAACCGGCACCCGGTGAGCTGCCCGGACTTGCCGCCGCGCCGCCGCCCCCACCGCTCGACTGGAGCACGATGAAGCCGCCGATCAGCACGAGCAGGACGATCGCCCCGCCGGCCAGCCAGGGCAGGCCGGGGATGCCGCTCGAAACAGTCGCACCGCGCACGGGTTCGCGCGGGCCGGCGGGCGTCTTCGCGGCGCGCTGCTGTCGAGAACCGCGTCGCCGCTTGCCCTTCGATGACTCAGGCACGGTCGATCTCCGACTCGGTCTCTGTCGTGACAGTGCGCGTCATGCGGCGGCCTCCAAGGCTTCGGGATAGTCGATCGCTCCCGATAGGAGCGCTTCTCCGACGATGACACCGGCCACGCCGGTGTCGCGCAGGCGGCGGAGGGCGTCCAGATCGTGGATGCCTCCGGCCACCAGGATCTCGGCATCGTACGACCGAACGAGATCCCGGGTGCGGGCGAGGTCCGGCTCGGCGCCACCATGGCTCAGGACGAAGCGGGCGACGCCCGCCCCGACCAGTTCGCCGACGAGGCGCTCCACCGTGGGTGGGGTGGCCCGGCGCCATGGGAACGCGGCGAGCCGTTCGGGCCGCGGATCGAGGCCGATCGCGAGCCAGTCACCCGCCACATCGAGGCACGACCGGAGATCGTCCGGCCGGTCCGCGACCGCGGTCGTCAGCACGACCCTGGTCGCGCCGGCCGCGAATGCGAGCCGGATCCCCTCGGCCGTGTCGACGCCGCCGGCCACCTGGAGTGGGACGGCGATCCGCGCGGCGACCGCACCGACGGCCTCCAGGTTCGCCGGCGCACCGCTCCGCGCGCCATCGAAGTCCACGAGATGGATGAGCCTCGCGCCGAGCGCCACGAACCGCTCGGCGATGCGGTCCGGTCGGTCGGTCGGGGCCCCGACGCCCGCCCCGGCACCGGGCCAGAACACGACGCGGGAACGCCCGGCCTCGACGTCGATCGCGGGAATGACCTGCACGATCCGGTCGGTCCGATCTCAGGCTTGGGCCATCAGCAGCCGGCGGTGGAAGCTGATCGGCAGCGAGCCGTTGCGCAGCAGCGTGTCGTGGAACCCCTTGAGGCTGAACGCGTCACCCAGGCGGCGCTGTTCGTCCGCCCGCAGCGCGAGCAGCAGGGTCCGCCCCAGCAGATACGACAGCGGGTAAGTCGGGCGGTACGTGTACCACTGGACCTCGGCCTCGGCGTTCGGACGCTCGAACCGTGTGTGCTCGATGAGGAAGTCGGATGCCTCCTCGACGGTCAGCTCGCCGCGGTGCATGCGGACGTCGAGGATGATCCGACAGGCGCGCCAGATGGCATCGGTGTGCATGACCAGGCGGAAGCGTGGATCGGCGTCGAAGCCGTGCTCGCGCATCATCAGCTCCGAGTACATCCCCCAACCCTCGGTGAATTCGGGGGCGTCGGCGAGCAACCGCGTCAGCGACGCGTTCCGGCGCGCGGCGTCGAGCTGGAGGTGGTGTCCGGGATAGGCCTCGTGGATGCTCGTGTTGCTGATCGACGCGTAATTGTGCTCGCGCATCGCGTTCGGGTCGTGATGGACCGAGGGCGTGACGATGTAGATGCCCTTGGGGTCGCGGTCGAACGTCGCCGGCTCGAAATAGGCAGCGAACGGCACCACGTTGCGCAGATATTCCGGCGTCGCGATGACGTCGATCCGCTCGTCGTCGGGGACCGACACGAGGTCGTGCTCGATGAGGTGCCCGCGCGCGCGCAGCATCGCGGCGCGGTAGGCGTGCAGCGCGGCTTCGAACGTAGGGGGCTGGTCCGTCTTGATGCGCTCGATGACCGCCGACTCGTCGGCGTCGGGGTCGATCTCGCGGGCGGTCGCCGTCCGGGCGGTATGCTCCTCGTGCAGGCGCTCCCAGCCGAGTTCGAGGATCGCATCGGAATCGAGCCCGTCGAAGGCCCGCAGGCCGACCATCGCGTCGTGACGCTCGCGCCCGATCGCCCACGCGTCCTCACCGCCGTCGAGGGTGCCCTCGAGCCAGGATGAGTACAGCTCGACGGCGATCTTGGCCGAGTCGCTGGAGCGTTCGAGGCGGCGTTGCTCAGGGGCAGGCAGGACGCCGATGCCGGCGGCGACGAGCTCATCGAAGAACGACGGCAGCTCCGCGGCGGTCTCGAGCTCGATCCGCTGCCAGCGACGGACCTGCGGAACCGTCGCGCGGGTCTTGGCTTCCTCGAGGTAGGTGGCGACCGCCTCCAGCCGCCCGGCGATGGCGTCGAGCCGCTCCGGAAGCGGGGCGTGATCACGCGCGAACAGCAGGAAGAGCCCGTCCCCCACGGTATCGAGCGCGAACGAACGACGCTCCCAGAGGCGCAGGACATCGATGTCGAAGATCGCCCGACGCACGTTGTGGAGCTCCAGGTCCCGCTCGAAGCGCGCCTCGGCCGACAGCCCCGCGGGATCCACAGCCTCGACGGCGGTGAGGTGGGCCCGGTCCGCAGCGAGCTCCGCGAGCACGGCCTCGCGACTCCCGTCACCCAGCAGGTCGTCATCCGCGTGGAGACCAAGGGCGGTGCCCAGCACCGGGTTGTCACGCACGAGCCGAAGGAAGCGTGTCTCGACGAGGTCGTAGAACGCGTCGTCGAGGAGGCCCGGTCGGGCCGAGGGGGCCGGGCGCTGGAGCGTCGCGGCCGGGCGTTGATCGGTCACTGGTGGGAACCTCCCGCGCCGGGGACTGGCGGCTATTGCTGACTGGCGTGGCGTCCCGGCGGCTGCGGGCGGTCAGATGGACTGCGTGACTGGCTCGGTCAGGGTGCGGGCGGTGGGGCTCGTCTCGGCGAGCGCTGCCCGTGTCGCGGCGATGGTGGCGTCGATATCGGCGGAGGTCACTCCATAGTGGGTCGCGGCACGCACCTGACCGTGCGGATATTCCACCATCTCGACGTCCCGTGCTCGCAGGGCCGCCAGGAAGGCCGCCCTGTCGCGCTGCACCCTGAACAGGACGAAGTTCGTGCGCACGCGGGAGGGATCCAGCGATCCGCTGCCCGGCTGCGCCGTCCCGCCAGCCGCGACGATGCCGTCCATCTCGGCGAGGGCCTCGGCCAGGCGGCGGGCGTTGGCGTGGTCCTCAGCGAGCCGGGGGATCATCCCGTCCGGTCCGTCCGACAGGGCGACCAGCCCGGCCGCCGCGAGGATCCCCGCCTGGCGCATCCCGCCACCGACCATCTTGCGCGCCCGGCGCGCCCGCCAGATCACGTCGCGGGATCCGACGACGACCGAGCCGACGGGGCAGGCGAGGCCCTTGGAGAGGCAGAACGTGACGCTGTCGGCAGGCCCTGTGAGGTCGGTCGCGCGGACGCCGAGGGCGACCACCGCGTTCCACAGGCGGGCGCCGTCGACGTGCAGTGGCACGCCGTGGGCGTGGGCGATGTCGGCGACGAGGTGGGTGTACGCAGCGGTCAGCGGCTGGCCCATCGAGTGAGCGTGCGTGTTCTCGATGGTCACGAGGCCGGTGATGGGTTCGTGCGGGTCGCTCGGATCGCGGAAGGCAGCCTCGATCTCGGCCGGGTCGACCGTCCCGTCCGGCCGGTCCTCCAGCGCGCGGACGCTGGCGCCGACGATGACCGCGTGGCCGGCGGCCTCGTCGATGACGAGGTGATGCTCCTTGCCGGCGATGGTCTCCTGGCCGCGCTCGAGGTGGGCCATCTGGGCGACGAGGTTGCCCATCGTTCCCGACGCCACGAAGAGCCCGGCCTCCTTGCCCAGGAGGCTCGCGGCGCGCTCCTCGAGGGCGATCACGGTCGGGTCGTCGCCGAAGACGTCGTCGCCGACCTCGGCCTCGGCCATCGCGCGGCGCATCGCGACGGATGGCTTCGTCACGGTGTCGCTTCGCAGGTCGATCCGGGCCATGGGGGGCGAGTATAGGGTGGCTCGATCGGGCTCGGCGTTCGCCCGAAACGAACGGCGGCGAGCACCCGCCCTCCCGACGACAAGCCGGAGCGCCTCTGGTATGCTCCGCCCTCGCCGCAACTGGACCCGTGGTGTAGCGGCCCAACATGCCAGCCTGTCACGCTGGAGATCGCCGGTTCGAATCCGGTCGGGTCCGCCATCGACGCATTCCCCTACGCCCCGTCCGCCCGCCCGGACGGGGCGTTCCTCTGACCGGCGCACGCCCGTCGATGGCCGTCTCGGAGGCCCGTCCGCGCCGCCTCTGTCACACTCCGGCCCGTGACCCGACGTCCGCTGCCCCTCGTCGCCGGCCTGTTGCTGGTAGTCCTCGTCGCGGTCGTCGCGGCCGTGCCGCTCGGGCTGGCGGGTGGGTCGACCGGCCCGAGGGCGAGTCCCGGATCGGTCGCAGGCGGGCCGACCGACCGACCGGCCGCCCCCGCGTCCGCTGGCGAGGATCGCCGCACCCCCACCGTCACCCCCGTGCCCACCCCCGTCCCGATCGCCACCCCGACGCCACAGCTCGGCGACGTCGCTGTCGTTCCCGTGACGAACTTCCGCGCGACGCCGACGTCGACGACCATCGGCGAGGTCAAGGCGACCCTCGCCGGCACGAGCAGCCGCTACAAGGCGCTGGAACTCATCGCCTCCGAAGCCGACGCGATCCTCGCTGCGCTCGGGGTCGAACGCCCCGCGGAGACGGCCCGCCTCGTCCTGGCGCCGGACGTCGCGGCCCTCGCCGCAGACCTCACGAAGAATGGCAAGCGCCTCGCGTTCCTGCGCGCCGACGCGGTCGGGCCGGAGGTCCGCGCACTCGAGTGGGGCGGCGAGGCCCTGTTCGGCGTCGATCGCGTGCGCGACCTGGCCGATTGGCCGCTCACTGCGCGCCTCCCGGTCGCTGCGCCCGACGCCGCATTCGACGCCTCGACGACGTGGACCCTGTTCGCGGGCGGCGACATCATGCTCGACCGCGGCGTCTACCTGACGCTCAAGGCCAAGGGTGAGGACTTCCCGTTCGATGGCGGGACGGCCGAGATCACCGGCCGATGCAAGGACTGCTCGGCGTTCGGCTGGGACCTGCCGTACACGAGGCGGACCGGCAACGCGGGGGCCGTCCGGGACCTCATCAAGGGGGCCGACATCGCCATCGCGAACTTCGAGAACCCGGCGCCCGACAAGCCCCGATTCCATGCTTCGGGCACGGTTTTCTCGGCCGACCCCAGGTTCATCGACGGGCTCGCCGATGCCGGGATCGACTATCTCAGCCTGGCCAACAACCACATCCGCGACGCGGGCGGCGCGGGCATCCTGCAGACCATCGAGAACGTCACGGAGCGGGGCATCGCGGTCTCGGGCGCGGGGGTGAACCTCGCCGCGGCACGGGCGCCGGCCGTGCTCGAGGCGGCCGGCACGACGGTCGCGATCCTAGGCTATGACGCTATCGCCGGCTCCTACCACGCCACCGCCACGAAGATCGGCAGTGCGCCCCTCACCGCCGCGGTCGTCAAGGCGGATGTGGCAGCGGCGCGAAGGGCGGGGGCGGATACCGTCATCGTCTTCCCGCATTGGGGCACCGAGTACGATCCGACGCCCTTCGCCGATCAGAAGCGGCTCGCGCGGATGGCCATCGACTCGGGGGCGGACATGGTGATCGGCAACCACGCCCATTGGGCCGCCGCGATGGAGCTCTACAAGGGCAGGCCGATCTGGTACGCGCTCGGGAACTTCGTCTTCGACCAGACCTGGTCGGAACCGACGATGGAGGGGATCACCCTCGAGTTGACGTTCCGTGGCACGAAGCTGGTCCAGGTCCGCATCCGGCCGCACATCATCCTCGACAAGGCCCAGCCCAACTTCCTTGACCCGGCCGGCGACGGCAGGGTCGTCATGGGTCAGGTCTTCACGGCCTCGAAGGGGTTGCTCCCGTGGTGATCGCCACGCCCTAGCCGATGCCCCCGAACAGGTCCGTTTCGGGAAGCGCCGACTCGATCCGCGACTCGCGCAGGATGTACGCCTCGTTCGCCCAGCTGTCACGCCATCCATCGAGCCCGAGGAGCATGAACGGCGACTGACCGCTGATCTGCGTGACATGCTCGTGGATCGCGTTCCATTTCGCCTCAAGAGGCGCCCCGGAGATATCGAGCCAGGTCGTCACCCGCTCGTCCGGCACCAGCATCCTGGCCGCATACGCCTCGAACTCGGCGATCTGCTCCGGGGTCGCATCCTCGGGCGGTTCCCAGAAGCTGCGCTGACCGAGCTCGTGGAGCCGTTCCTGCATCTTCGCCCGGACGGACGCCGGGATGGCCTGCTCGTACAGCTTGGACGGCGCCCATGGAGAGAGGCCCGGTTCCTCGAACTGCTCCGGGTACCAGGTGGGGTCACCGGCCCGGTCGAAGGCCCGCACGGCGACGTCGTGCGTGCGGATGTGGTCGGGATGCCCGTACCCGCCGAAGTCGTTGTACGTCGTCATGACGTCCGGCTGGTAGTGGCGCACGAGCCAGGTCAGGCGGCGCGCCGCCTCGTCGAGGTCGGCCTGCCAGAAGCTGCGTGGGTCGCGGTTGCCGTCCGTGCCCATCATCCCCGAGTCGCGGTATCCGAGGTTCTCCCACTCGGTGACGCCAAGCACCGCCATCGCCCGCTCGAGCTCGCCGGCACGGATCTCCCCGAGGCGCCGATGATTGTCGGGCGTGTCCATCTCCGGCACCACGATCTCGCCGAGCTCTCCGCGCGTGCAGGTCACGAGCACGACTCGGTGGCCGGCGGCCACGGCCCGGACCATCGCGCCACCCGTGCCGATCGTCTCGTCGTCGGGGTGGGCGTGGACGGTCATCAGGGTAGGGCGGTGGCCCGCCACGTCGGTCGTCATGGTCATCGGATGCTAGCGCACCCGGTACTACCGGGCCCCTTGTCGCGACCGACGACGGGTGCGACCATCCGAGACCATGCTCGATCGCATCCCGCGACGCTTGCGGTTCGGCTTCTCGAAGCCGGCCACGCTGCCCGACACCGAAGGCGACCACGTCGACCAGCATTCGGGGGTCGACGTCGTCGCGTACGCCGAGGACTGCATCCTGTCCGGCCGCGTCGTCCTCGATGAGGATCCCCTGACCGAGATGCTCAACGAGTACGAGGAGTACACCCTGACCGGGGTCAGGGTCGAGCGGCTCGATGGCGGGTCGCCGATCGACATCGACGACGTCCTCGTCGGTCGAGATGAACTCTTCCTCGTCCACAGCAGCGGTCCACTCGGCGTCATCGGGCTTCGTTGGGCCACGGCGCCCCGCTACGTCGCCGTCAAGTTGGGTCCCTACCGGGTTCGCGGCTTCTTCCACGGACCCCCGGGGGCGGATCCCGTCGACGCGATCCGTCGCCGGAAGGCGATGGTCCCGCTTTCGGAGGCCCGGATCGAGTACCGGCTGGACGGCCAGGCGCGCGAGACGCGCGTCACGACGGTCATCATGAACCGGCACCAGGTGGACTGGATCCAGCCCACCGAGCCGGATCGCGAGGAGTTCCCGGCAGGCCCGGCGCGAGTCGCCGCCGTCCCACCCTCCCTAGCGACCATCCTGACTTCCGCGGTAGCTTCCCCGATGCCCGAGTCGGCCGGTCCGACCCCCGAGTCGGGCGATCCGACTCCTCCAGCGCCCGCCGCGAAGCGACGCTCGACCGGCACGAAGCCCACGACCGCCACGAAGCGCCCCACGTCCGGCACGAAGCGTCCGGCGACACGCCGCCAAAAGAGCCAGGCGACCGACCACTCGTAGTCCGCCGCCGCTACCATCGGCGACGATGCCCCAGCAACAACCCGTCGGCCCGCTCGCGGGTCTCCGCGTCGTCGACTGTTCGACGGTCCTCGCCGGGCCGTACTGCACGATGCTGCTGGGTGACCTCGGCGCGGAGGTGATCAAGGTCGAGCCGCCGGACGGTGACGCGACCCGGGGCTGGGGACCGCCGTGGGTCGGGTCAGATGAGCCCGGCGGCGAACGAACGGCGGCGTACTTCCTCGCGGTGAACCGGAACAAGCGCGGCATGCGACTCGACCTCAAGGCGGCCGAGGGGGCGGCGGTCCTGCGCCGGCTCCTCGAGCGAGGCGACGTGCTCGTCGAGAACTTCAGGGTCGGTGGCTTCGGGCGGCTCGGGTTCGGCGAGGACGTGCTGCGAAGTCTCAATCCGCGGCTCGTCCACCTCGCGATCTCGGGGTTCGGACCGAGCGGCCCGGCGGCGGGGCTGCCCGGCTATGACTTCACCGTCCAGGCAGCGAGCGGCCTCATGTCGATCACCGGTGCGCCCGACGAGGACGGAGGCGGGCCGACCAAGGTCGGCGTCGCGATCACCGACGTCATGACTGGGGTGCTCGGCGCGGTGAGCGTCCTTGCCGCTCTCGTGGCCCGCGAGCGACCCGACTCGACAGCGACCGGCGACGGCCAGCGGATCGACGTGTCGCTGTTCGGAGCGACCCTCGCGAGCCTCGTCAACCAGGCGCAGAACGCCTTCGCGACCGGGATCCCGCCCGAACGGCTGGGCAACGCCCACCCGAACATCGTCCCGTACGAGACCTTCCCGACCGCCGATGGGGCGATCGCATTGGCCGTCGGGTCGGAGCGGCAATGGTCGCGGCTGTGCGAGACCCTCGGATCGCCCGAGCTGGCAGTCGATCCGCGATTCGCCACCAACGGCGACCGGGTGGAACGGCGGACGACCCTTCGCGGGATCCTGGCGGCGCATTTCGTCGAACGCGGGACGCGCGAGTGGCTCGCGGCGCTCGACGCGGCCGAGATCCCGTGCGCCCCGATCAACGACGTCGTGACCGCGTTCGACTCGGCCGAGGCGAAGGCGCTCGACATGATGGTCGAGCTGGAGCACCCGATCTGGGGAACCATCAGGCAGGTCGGCATCCCCTTCCAGCTGTCGGGGACGCCGGCGTCGATCCGGACGCCACCGCCCACGCTCGGCCAGGACACCGACGCGATCCTCGCCGAGCTCGGCTACTCGGCCGCCGAGGTGCGGGGACTGCGCGACCGCGGGGTCGTCTAGCGCGAGGCGTAGGCCTCAGATCTCCTGGCGACGGAACGACCAGATCGACGCGCCAAGCGCAACGGCGATCAGGACTGACGTCGCGACGACGGGTGTCAGCACGTCGGCTGGGTCGATCGGTGCGCCAGTCGCGAGCGCAAGGGCCGGTCCGGCGAGCCCGCCCGGGAGCAGCCGGCCAAGGTTCGGGATCGCCGCCGCGATCGAGAGGACGAGGAGCGCGACGAAACCGATCCCCGCGGCGGCGGCGGTCGACCCCGTCGCGGTGCTTCCGAGGAACGTGATCGCCGCCCACGCCGCCAGTCCGAGCCAGGCAAGGAACGCGAACGCGACCCAGCCTGCGATCGGAAGCGGCTCGAACAGGATCGCGGTGTAGAACCAGCCGACCAGCACCGCGAGTGCGACGCCGAGCGCGAGGACCGCTCCGATCGCCGCGACCTTGGCGGCGAGGAAGGCGCCGCGCGATACCGTCTTCGACAGGATGAATGCGGCCGTGCCCCGATCCCGTTCCGTGGCAACGGCACCCATCGCGAGGACGATCGCCGCGAACGCGCCGAACTGGGCGAGGTTCTTCCAGAGCTGATTCGCTGCATCGGCGCGGACCGGCGTAGGGATCGGGATCGACGGCAGCTGGTCGCCCGCCGCGGCTTTCACGATCTCGGGCAGGAACTTGGCGAGCAGCGGCGATGACAGCCCGATGAGGAGGAACAGCCCGGCGACGATCGGCAGCCGCATCGTGCGCCACGACTCGAGCAGCTCCTTGCGCAGCAGGATCCCGGCGCCGGTCACGCCGCGGTCTCCCGGTCGGTCTCTCGCCCGACCAGCCGCAGGAACACGTCCTCGAGCGACGGCCGGACGCGCTCGAAGACCGCGAGGCGGACGCCGGCTTCCACGACGAGCGGCAGCAACCCCGCCGACGCAGCCCGCTCGTCCGTGACCGAGACGACCAGCCGGCCCTCGTGTGACCTGACCCCGTCGACCCACGGCGTCCCGCGAAGCGTCGCCGCCAGCGCCTCGACGGCGGCGTCCTGACCTGGTTCGGGATCGAGCCGGTAGAGCGGGCGGGCGAATCGGGCGAGCAGCTCGTCGAGCGGTCCCTCGGTCACGAGCCGCCCGCGATCGAGGATCCCGACCCGGTCGCAGATCCGCTCGATGTCCGCGAGGACATGCGTCGAGAAGAGGACCGTGGCGCTCGCCCGAAGCTCGGCGATGAGGACGAGCAGGTCGCGCCTCCCCTCGGGGTCGAGCGACGACACCGGTTCGTCGAGGATGAGCAGCTTCGGTCGGGAGACGAGTGCCTGGGCGATTCCGAGCCGCTGGCGCATCCCGCCCGAATAGCCGGCGACCCGGCGGCCGGCGGCGTCGGCGAGGCCGACGAGGCCGAGTGTCTCGGTCGCCCGCACGCGCGCCTCGGCGCCGCCGAGGCCCTGGAGCCGGCCCGCCAGTTCGACTAGCTCGCGACCGGACATCCAGCCGTAGTAGCGAGGGTCCTGGTCGAGCACACCGATCCCACGCCGGGCGATCAACCCGCCGTCGGGACCCGCGGAAACCGAGCGTCCGTCGATCGACACGACGCCGGCGGTCGGGCGCGCGAGTCCGGTGATGAGGCGGAGCGTCGTCGTCTTGCCCGCCCCGTTCGGCCCGAGCAGCCCGAAGACCGATCCGGCCGGCACGTCGAGATCGAGCCCGTCGACCGCGAGCACGCCGCCGTTGCCCGCGAACCGCTTGGTCAGCCCCCGGCAGCTGACGGACGCGGGGACCTCTGCGCTCATTCCTCCTGTCGCCCGACCGTGAGGTAGAGGATCGGGCCGAGAAGGCTGATGAACACGATGAGGATCCCCCACATCAGCTTGCTGTCGCCGCGGACGTGGCGTTCCGGTCGGAGCAGGTCTCGCAGCGCGAACACGATCAGGGCGATCTCGAGGAGGACGATCGGGAGGATCAGCAGCAGGATCTGCGTCTCTGTCACGGGTCGCGCCAACGTAGGCCCGGCGCGGCAGCGCGTCAATGGCTCGACATCCGTCCGCCGACCGTCCGGTGATCCGCGCCGCCGTCCGCCAGATCGACGCGGCGGCGTGCGACAGGTCGGCGGGTGGCGGGCCGGTCGCGGGTGGCTACCATGCATGGCATGCCCGATCTGACCTACGACCGACTGCTCGACCTCGCCCGCGCGGCGGAGGGCGAGACGCTTCAGACCATCACCGGGCGCGAGTTCACGGTCGGGACCTATCGTGATGGCTTGTTCTTCACCCCGGCGTCGAGCGGTTGGGGCCAGTCCGACGGTCGGAAGGCCGCAGAACGCTTCATCGAACGGTTCAACGCGACGGGTAGCGAGCGACCCAGCGACTACGGCGACGTGACGAGGAACGCCTCGTACCTGATCGGACTGCTTCGTTGGGCGGAGTCGCGATAGGTCGACGAGATCGCCGAACCGTGGGCCCCGAGCCCATCGACGGTCCGCCCGTGCATTCCTGCACGCGTCCGGGACGTTTGGCGTGGGGCCGCTGCTAGACTCGCCCGGCGAACCCACTCACCGCCGCCGCCGCAGCCAGGAGGCTCCCCCATGACCGACGACCGCGAGCGCTGGGCGCTGATCCTCGGCGGCTCGTCCGGGATGGGCGAGGCGACCGCCATCACGCTCGCGACGGCCGGTTACAACATCTGCGGGATCCACCTCGACTTCCGGGCGGCGCTTGCCCACGTCGAGGAAGTCAAGGCCGCGATCGAAGCCACCGGCTCGCAGGCCCTGTACATCAACATGAACGCCGCCGATGACGATAAGCGCGCCGCGGCGCTGGCCTCGTTGCGTGAGCGGTTCGACGCTTCTGAGGCCGCCGGCCGCAAGCCGTACGTCCGGGTCGTCATGCACTCGCTCGCGTTCGGCTCGCTGGTGCCATTCCTGTCCGAGGACCCGAAGGCCGGGGTCGACCGCAAGAAGATGGAGATGACCCAGGACGTCATGGCCAACAGCCTGGTCTACTGGGTCCAGGACCTGTGGCGCGGCGGCTTTCTCGGCGAGGGCTCGAAGATCTACGCCATGACGTCCGAGGGGTCGACCCGCGTCGTGCCCTCCTATGGGGTCGTGTCGTCGGCAAAGGCGGCCCTCGAGTCGCACATCCGGCAGCTTGCGATGGAGCTCGCCCGGCACGGAACGGGTGCCACGGCGAACTGCATCCGCGCCGGCGTCACGGTCACTCCCGCGCTCCTCAAGATCCCCGAATCGCAGACGATGATCGACATCACGCTGAAGCGGAACCCGACCGGCCGGATGACGACGCCACAGGATGTCGCGAACGCGATCCTGGCGCTTTCCGGCGAGGGGACCGGGTTCATCAACGGCGACGTCATCAGCGTCGACGGCGGCGAGTTCATCACCGGTTCGTAGGGCATGGTGATCCGCCGGGGCGTCGCGCGGTGACCGGCAGGGTCATCGTCGTCGGGTCGGTCAACGTCGACCTCGTCGTCACGGCCGAGCGCTTGCCCGGCCCGGGCGAGACCGTCGTCGGCGGGCGCTTCGCACGACACCACGGGGGCAAGGGCGGCAACCAGGCCGTCGCGGCGGCCCGGCTTGGTGCCTCGGTCTGGTTCGTCGGGGCGGTCGGTGGCGATGACCTCGGGGAGGCGGCTCGCGCAGCGCTCGCGGCCGACGGGGTCGACGTCGAGGGCCTGGTGACCCTCGGCGACGAGGCGACCGGCGTGGCCCTGATCGTCGTTGATGCGAACGGCGAGAACCAGATTGCCGTCGCCGGGGGCGCGAACGCCGCCCTGACGTCGGTCCAGGTTCGGGCGGCGCTCAAGCGGCTCGGGCTGACGGCCGGCGACGTCGTCCTCGTCGGGCACGAGACCCGGACGGGAGCGACCCATGAGGCCCTCCGGCTCGCACGCATCGCGGGCGCGACCGCGATCCTCAATCCTGCACCGGCGGGCGCCCTCGGCCGGCCGACCCTCGACCTCGCGGACATCCTGACCCCGAACGCGGGGGAATTGGCGACCCTGGCCGGCCCCGACGGCAGCCCGTCGATCCAGGCTCGGCGCCTGCTCGGCCCCGAACCCGGTCGGCGATCCGTCCTGGTCAGCCTTGGCGACCGTGGCGCGATGCTCGTGGCCGGACGGCGGGCACGCGCCATCCGCGCTCCGCGGGTCGAGGTCGTGGATACGGTCGGGGCCGGGGACGCACTCAATGGCGCCCTGGCGGCCGGTATGGCGTCCGGTCTCGACCTCCCAGAGGCGGCGCGGCGAGCCGTCGTCGCGGGCTCGCTCGCGGTCACCCGGGCGGGAGCTCGCGCGGGGATGCCCAGGCTGGCGGAGTTGGAGGCGGCGCTCGCGCGGGGCGGCCACGCCGGAGCCTGACCGACCGTCGCCGACCGCTGCCGGTCGCCTCGATCAGCCGATCGTGCCGGCGAAGACTGAGAACGCGTATATCGCGACGACACCGCCGAGGGTGGCCACGACGACCCGGCTCGACCGATCGGAGCGGTGCGCCTCGGGCAGCAGCTCGGCCGCGCCGACGTACAGGAAGAACCCGGCGAAAACGGCGAGCATGATCCCCAGCGCCTCGTCGGGGACGGTCAAGAAGAGTCCGAGGAGCACGCCGAGGACCGGAGCGATCGCGACGATGAAGACCCAACGATAGGCCTCGCGTCTGGGCGCCCGGCTGGCCGCCAGGAAGCTGACCACCGAGATCCCGTCGCTGAACCGGTGGACGACGACGACGGCGGCGATGACGAGTCCGAGGCCGCCGCCGACGGCGAGGCCGGTCGCCAACGCGACGCCATCGAGGAAGCTGTGGATGCTCATCCCGCCGGCGCCGATCACCCCGACATGGCGATGGGCCGCCTCGCCGTGATCGAGCTCCGCGGCCGCCTCATGCCCGACGTGGACCGCCGTGAGCTTCTCGATGACGTAGAACGCGAGGAAGCCGAACGCCGTCGCGAGCATGACCTGATCGAGCGAGCCACCCAGGAGGTCCGCGGCCTCGGGGATCAGGTCGAAGAACGCCGCCCCGATCCGGATCCCCGCGCCGACCGCGATGATCATCCCGACCTGGCTGACGGCACGGAGCGCGACCATCCCACCGAGGAACGCCGAAACGAAGGCGGCTGCGGAGACGAGGACGGCGGTCAGCGGCATGGGTCGGCTCCGCCGCGCGCGAGGCAGGTCGGGCACAACCCGAACAGCTCGAGGCGGTGCTCATCGACCCGATAGCCGGTCTGGCGGGCGACGTCGCGCATGACCGCTCGCAGCCCGGCGTCCTCGATCTCGCTCGTCCGTCCGCAACGTGAGCAGACGACGTGGTGATGATGGCTCGGCTCGCAACCGACGTAGGCGTGCTCACCAGACGGGAGATCGAGCCGTTCGACGGCGCCCAGTTCCTCGAGCACCTCGAGCGTCCGGAAGACGGTCGCCCGCCCGACACCGACGCGGCGGGCTCGTGCCGCGGCGACGAGCTCGGCCGCGGTGAAATGCCCGTCCTGGTCGGCGATGAGGGCAGCCACGGAACGGCGCGGGGCCGTCATGCGGTAGCCGGCGCGGTCGAGCGCGGTCATGATCGGCCTGGGGTCGCCCACCACCGGACCCTATCACAGTTGAGACGGAGTCTCAACTAGCGCGCCGACCGGCGGTCGAGCGCGCTGAAGGTCATGCCGGGCGACCGGGACCATCGGTCGGGTCCCCCGGCAGACATGAGGGACGACACTCATCGGGCGACGGACCTGGGCCGGCGTGCCTTGCCCCGCGTATCGGGGAGCGGCCCGTCGCGTCGAGGTGACAGATGACAACGCCGATCAATAGCGGGCGCACGAAACGCACAGCGGCGAAGGCGCCGGACGACACGGCCCCCGCGAGCGCGGCAGCCGAGACGCGAGACGCTGCCCGAACCAAGCGCGCGGCTGCGAAGCCGCCGACCGTGGCGAAAACGTCCACCGCGGCGAAGCCCCCCACGGGGGTTGTCGCGACGAAGTCGGTGACCGCCGCGAAGCCAGCGACCGTGACCAAGCCAGCGACCGAGGCGACCGCACCGAAGCCATCCACCGTGGCGAAGCCGTCCATCGCAGCGAAGCCGCCGACGGGGGCGGTCGCGAAGAAGCCGGCGACGGCGGCGGTCGCGAAGAAGCCTGCCACCGCGGCGAAGCCTGCCACCGCGGCGAAACCGTCCACCCTCAAGAAGCCGGTGGCCCCGAAGAAACCGGCGACCGCGGCAAAGCCGCCGACCGAGGCGGTCGCGACGACGCCCGTAGAGGCCGGACCGTCCGCCCCGCCATCCGAAGCCAAGGTCGGTCGGACCAAGCGGCACCCGACGAAGCCGCCGGTCGAGGCTGGACCGGCGGTCACAGCGACCGTTGCCGCGACCGCGACCGCGGCCGACCCGCCCGACCGCACTGTCGTGAGTCCACCACCTGTGTTCAGACCACTGAGCGCCGTGACCAGGGTGCGGCTGGTCGATCGCATCGAGCGTGGGGTCCCGAAGGAGCCGACCGACCCCGGACCGGCGCCTGTTGCGACCGAGCCGACCAGCGCGCCGGCGACCGAACCACAGTGGCCGGCCACCCCGACACGGGCGCCGACGAACTCCGGACCCCCACCCGTGGCGACCTGGACGACGAGCGCGCCAGCGATCGAAGCGGCACCGCCGTCCGCGGCGACCGATGGCCGCGTGCTCGGCCACGTCGGGGGGGCCCTCGCCACCGCGCCAACCGAGGAGGGACCGGCTATCGGGGCGCCGGAGATCCGAGTCTTCGACTGCCCGAACTGTGCGCGCCCGCTGGCGAGAGGCACAGCTCGCTGTCCTGGCTGCGGCGTCCGCCTGATCATGGGCGTCACGTCCCGCCGAGTCGGGGTCATCGCGGCGGCTGCCGTCGGCGTGATCCTCGTCGGCGGCCTCACGGCGGCGACGATGGCCATCGGGGGCCAGCCGCCCCCGGCGGCGAATGCGGGCGGGCCATCGATCGCGCCGTCGTCGGCACCTGCCGCGCGAACGGCGGTCCCGAGCTCGAGCCTCCCCGTGGCCACGTCGCCGGCGGCGCCCGCCGCCGCAGTGACTGCATTGAGCGGCACGGCCCTCCTCAACGGCAGGATCACCGTCGACGCCGGCACGCTCGCAACGACGCTGGCCGCGAAGGACGCCAAGACGATCGATATCGCCCGGGCGCTCCGCGCGCTCGCCGCCGATGCCGCGCTCGGCCTCGACCTGACCGGCCGGCTCGGGTCGTGGACGGACGCGGAGCCGGTCGCTACCAAGCTCGAAGACTTCTACCGGACCGTCTCCGATACGGCTCGCGCCGCGCTGCGGGCCTCCCTTGCCGATGCAGCGGGCTACCGCCGCGACGGTGCCGAGATGCTACGGGTCCTCAAGGGCCTCGGCGAGGTCGACGCGGCGTCGCGCGAGCTGGCCGCGACCGTCGGTGTCGAATTGCCCCCGCTCGTCCCAGCCACTCCCTGACGAGCACCCGGCTCAGTTCCCGTCGGCTCGCGTGCGGGCGTATCCGGTCAGCTCGACGTAGCCCAGGCCGCCGAGCGCCCTCCCCCCGTGGGTCGCACGCACCTCCTGCGATCCCTCCCAATAGACGACGCCGGTCGTCGCCCGCGTGTCGAGCTCCTGCGCCGCGACTGTCGGGCGCAGCGAGATCGTCAGGTTCTCGCCCGGGATCGTGACCGTCCAGCCGGCGGGGTAGTCGGCGCCGGTGGCGGGACTGATCCAGCGGTCGATGACCTCGATGGCGAAGGCGTCCCGCCCGAGATGGCGCACGGATCCATCGGCATCGACGATCGTGCCGTAGATGAGCGGGTAGGTACCATCCGCCTCGCGCACGAGCGAGAGCGTGATGTCCGTGCCGTCGTCGAGGTTCAGCGCGAACCAGTCCCACCCGCCGCCGCCGACCGAGATGAAGTCGCCCCATTGATGGTCGAACCACGCGGAGCCCTCGACGCTGCGAACGCGTCCATCGAGATTCAGGGTGCCGCTCGCGATCATCGACGTGCGCGAGTAGTAGTACGAGCTGCCGGCGGGTCCGAAATCGATCCAGCCATCGCCGTCGTGGAGCGCCGCCGGCTTGGTGGCCCCCAGTCGGAGGTCCAGGCTTAGCCCGCCGGGCACGCCGGCCCGCGCGGCCTCGTCGGTCCCGAGGGAGGCGGTCAGACGGTCGATGCCGCCGCTCCCCGACATCGCCCACGGCGGCCGTTGCGATGTCGGCGAGTCCGCCGGGTCGGCGCCGGTCAGGGACAGGTCGAAGCCGGTCGGGTTGCCACCAGCGGTTCGTGGCGACCGGTCGACACCGTTGCCGACCTCCAGGCGCTGGCTGTACAGGAATCGATCGCCACGCTCGTCGGTCACCGCCAGGTGCGAGACCCACGACGTAGGGAACCGTCCGCGCTCGGCGCGGAAGATCACGAACTCGAACCCGTAGCGGCCCCCGTCCGTGTCGGCCAGATGGCCCGTGTAGTACCACCACTCGGTCAGTCGGTCGTGCGGGCCGTCGTCACGCGGCAGGACGACGGGGAGTGGGTCCGTCGCTGCCGCGGGAGGCTGCGTCGGCGGTGCGCCGGTCGGACGCGCGGCCGTGGGGTTGGCAAGGATCGGCTGACCGGCCGCCCCGCTCGTGCAGGCGACGAGGATCACGGCGAGGATCGCTGCGAGGAGTGGGGCGGGCACCCCGGGGCGCGGGCGGTGGCGCAGTCGTCGAGGCGTCATCGGACCGCGGCCTCCACGTCGGCCTCCGACGCGGGCAGCCGCCCGGCGAGGAAGCGCTCGATCGAGGCCGGCATCCACCAGTTCCAGCGCCCCAGGAGCCGCATCGTCGCCGGCACGAGCAGGGCCCGGATGACCGTCGCGTCGAGGGCGACGGCGATCGCCATGCCCACGCCGAGCGCCTTGATCAGCACGATATCCGCGAACGCGAAGGAGCCCGCGACGACGACGACGATGAGTGCGGCGGACGTGACGATCCGACCGCTCCGCTCCATCCCCCCGGCGACCGCCTCGACGTTGTCGCCGGTCCGGTCCCATACCTCCTTCATCCTCGAGAGCAGGAACACCTCGTAGTCCATCGACAACCCGAACAGCACGCAGAACAGGATCACCGGCTGGGTGGTCTCGACGAAACCGAGCGGCTGGAATCCGAGCGGTGCCGAGAGGTTGCCATCCTGGAAGATCCAGACGAGGGCTCCGAAGCTGGCGACGATCGACAGCGTGTTCATGACCAGCGCCTTGGCCGGCAGCACGACCGAGCGGAGCAGGACGAACAGGACGAGGTAGGTCGTCACGATGATGAACAACGCCGTCCGTGGAAAATCGGCGCGGACGCGGTCGACGACATCGGAGACATCCGCCGCCCCGCCGCCGACCAGGACGGTCATGCCT
>Ga0184625_10000167_pt1 | contig 20611 bp, 19 predicted proteins | sample PLM3_30_b1_FD_133151 | JGI IMG/M metagenome (GOLD analysis project Ga0184625, IMG submission 133151) | Groundwater sediment microbial communities from an aquifer in East River, Colorado, USA - PLM3_30_b1 | ecosystem: Environmental > Terrestrial > Soil > Riparian zone | place: USA: East River... | reverse complement strand
TTTTCCTTTGATCCCTGCATCCAACAAACGATGTGCGCCGGAAAACGTAAGATACCCTCCAACGGTTCCACCTACAATGGTAACAATTGCCATCGTACTGATCTTCTCTGGAATCACAGTATGATGCAATGCATCAAGCAAGGGTGGATGTGCGCTGACCGCTATAAAAAGTGTGAGCAGGATCTTCATCACACCAAGTACCTTGGCAAAATTGTCAAGCATCTTGCCCATTTCTTTTACCCAGAACAACAATAAAGCAATACATCCGCTGATGACGGCAGCAGATTTAAATGATAGCCCGGTGAGCACGTTCAATCCTAGTGCCGTTCCTGCAATATTCCCAACATTAAAGGCAAACCCACCCAGTATCACCATCACGGAAAGGAAATAGCCTAGCCCTGGCAAGAGTGCATTGGAAATATCCTGTGCCCTCAGCCCACTAACAGTAAGTACCCTCCAGGTATTTAGCTGCGCGCCTATGTCCAGCATGATGGACACCAGGATCACAAATCCAAAACTTGCCATTAATTGCTGGGTGAAGACCGTGGTTTGCGTGAGAAAGCCCGGACCGATTGAAGAGTTTGCCATAAGAAACGCGGCCCCTAGTACCGCGCTGGCTGCTCCTGGTGAAATACTTTTTGTGGCTGGGCCAGTGGATCTTTTAAATGGGTTTAATCTCAATATTCTTCTCTTTTAAAGAATGGTAGATTGCTTTTGCAAATTCCAGAGCATGATCGCCATCACCATGAATACAAAGCGTATCTGCCTTAACAGGAATAATTTTTCCGCTGGTAGCCACAACTTTTTTTTCATTAGCCATCATTATTGCCTGGCGGGTTGCAGTTTCTACTTCATTCCACATCGCATTTTTTTGTGCTCTTGGTGTGAGCGATCCATCTTCCTGGTAAGTTCTGTCAGCAAATACTTCACTTGCCGTTTTCAAGCCCAGTTTCTTTGCTTCCGTTAGCATCAGAGAATTTGAAAGTCCATAGAAGATGAGCGAGGAATCGAAATCAGCCACTGCACGGGCAAGTTCGTTAGCAATGATAGTGGCTTTGGCTGCCATGTTGTAAAGGGCGCCATGGGCTTTCACGTGATGGATAGAGGCCCCCTCCTCTCTTGCAATCCTTCTAAAAAAAAGCAGCTGCTCCATCACCAATTGATAGTATCCATCTGCGCTCAATTCAATTTCCTTTCTCCCGAAGTTCTCTTTATCTGCAAATCCAGGGTGGGCTCCAATGGAGACTTGATTTCCTTTGGCCAACCGGATGGTTGTTCTTATGCTGGTTTCATCTCCTGCATGAAACCCGCAGGAAATATTAGCCGAACTGATGAATGGCATCAGGAATGCGTCGTTCGGCATTCCTTCGCCTAAATCACAATTAATATCTATGCAAGACATATTGCATTTTTCATGTGGTCGTTACATCCATTGCTGATGATTTGCAATTCCATTTCCTGCGCGAATGATAGTTCCTCGGCGGATTCTATCCCAATAGGTTTCAATTTGAGGCAATCGCTTGCGGCCAATTGTGCGAGCTTTGGCAGATGCGCTGTAATCACGTGACCTATTCTTGGATAGCCACCAGTAGTTTGGTGATCGGCCATCAGGATGATGAGCTGATGATTTGGTAACAACTGGATGGTGCCGAAGCTTACTGCAGAGGATACTAACTGAATATTTTCATTGAGACTGATTTCCGGCCCCCGGAGATTATACCCCATTCTGTCCGATGAGGGATGAATAATAAAATTATTGTCCAGCAGCCTCTGTTGCATGTCCTCAGTTAATAAATTCCATTCGTGGCCTGGAATAAATCCGATTTCGTGAGGGTACTGGTAAACGCTCTTCCTGTCGATACTCCATGGCAATTCAGATACATTATTTTCCTTCAGGAGCAAAGGATAATACAGTTGGGTTTCTCCAAAATTTATTTCATCGCCTTTCTCCAGTTTTCGGCCTTGCCATCCTCCGGCCTTTGCCTTCAGGTTTGTACTGGAACTGTTGAGCCATTTAGGAACGCAAAAACTGCCGTGAACTGAGAGGTAGCATCTTGCACCCCACTCCCGGTGCGAAAACAGGAGAACGGATTTTCGCCTTACAACCAAAGGCTTCCAGAGCGGAACAGGTTCTCCATTGATGGTAGGAGCAAAGTCAGCGCCGGTAAGGCTGATCAACGCATTCTGCTCAAAAAGGATTTGAGGACCTGGAAAATGAATTTCCATCACTGGTTTCTCAATTGGGTTTGATACCAACACATTCGCAACCTTCATTGCATAAGGATCCATCGGACCACTGATGTTGATGCCGAGGTTACTATAGCCATACCTACCAACGTCCTGGATGGTATCGAGCACACCAGATCTTAAAATGGAGACAGACATATCAGGTTGTTTGGGTAGGTTTTAATCTTTCATATTCTGTGAGATTGATCCGTTGGAAGCGAATCAACTGGCCAGCCTTCAGCACAACCGGTCGATCGGCCATTGAATCGAAAAGCTTTACCGGCGTTCTTCCAATGATCTGCCAACCGCCTGGCGAATCAAGAGGATAGATACCAGTTTGTCCGTTGGCAATGCCCACACTTCCTGCAACAACGTTTTCTGGCTTTTGCTTACGCGAAACCTGGATGCGTTCATCCACCTCTCCCATATAGGCAAATCCGGGAAGGAATCCCATCATATATACCCTGTATGGTTTTGATAAATGGATTTCTATAACTTCTTCAACTGACAAATTTTTACTCTCTGCAATGAAAGCGAGATCATGTCCAAGATCGCCATCATAACAAACGGGAAGAACGATCTGTTCCCCATCTTCTTCCATTGCATCCATTGTATTGGAATAGGCTTCCTCCAGCTTTTCCTTCACAAAGTCAGAAACCGAGGTATTCAATTTATGTTTCTTCTGAATAAGAAATGGATCATATACAACAGAGAGAGAACTATAGCCAAGAATCAACTCTTTCATTCCTTCAAATGGATGTGTTGAGAGCCAGTCTTGCATGGCAAGAACCTTTTGATTCAGTTTGCTGCTGATGTAGTTACCAAGGTCGATCGTCAAGGCAGCATCACCAAGCGGGAAGATCTCGTATGGGTTTGCTTTCTCCATTGGCAGTCGAGAGCATTAAAGCGTTGATGCAAATTGTTTTGGGAACCTAAATATAGGCACAAGCCACCGGATTCAACGGCACCAATTTTTTACTTTAAGCGTTATAGACTAAAATTGCACGGTCCCCAATCAGATAATGGGCATGAAAATTTTCTATGGCAAAGAATTTATTGATAGTTGAATCTCCGGCGAAGGCTAAGACCATCGAGAAAATTTTAGGAGAAGATTTCGAGGTAAGAAGCTGCTATGGGCATATCAGGGACCTCGAGAAAGATGAAATGGGTATCGACGTTAAGAACAATTTCAAACCCAGATATATTGTACCTCCTGAAAAGGAAAAAGTGGTAAAAGAACTCAAGAGCATTGCTAAAAAGAGCGACGAAATATGGCTGGCAACGGATGAGGACCGGGAAGGTGAAGCCATTAGCTGGCATTTGTGCGAAGTATTGGGATTGGATCCTGCCAAAACGAAGCGGATTGTTTTTCATGAGATCACTAAACCTGCTATCCAGGAGGCCGTCAGGAATCCGAGAACGGTGGACATGAACCTGGTGAATGCGCAGCAGGCAAGAAGGATCCTGGACAGGATCGTGGGATTTGAACTGAGCCCCGTACTCTGGCGCAAGATGAGCATGAAAAATAATCTGAGTGCTGGAAGAGTGCAGAGTGTTGCAGTGCGCCTCATTGCAGAAAGGGAAAGAGAGATCAATGCATTTACCCCTTTAAGTACATTCAGAATTTATGCAGAGTTCGCGGCAAAAGATGTATCCGGAAAGAATGTAAATTTTGGAGCTGAAGGAAAAAAGTACAGTAAATCAGAAGACGCGGAAGCTTTTCTGAAATCCTGCATTGGTGCAAAGTATACAGTTGGCGACATCCAGATAAAGCCGGCCAAAAAATCTCCGGCCGCTCCTTTCACCACATCTACGCTGCAACAGGAGGCCAGCAGAAAGTTGGGCTATTCCGTGAGCCGTACAATGATCCTGGCGCAAAAGCTATATGAGAGCGGTAATATCACCTATATGCGAACGGATAGCGTGAACCTGAGTGAAACTGCAATGGAAGATATTACCAATCAGATCAAGAATCAATTTGGCAAAGAATACGTACAAGCGCGGAAGTATAAAAACAAAAACGAATCGGCCCAGGAAGCGCACGAAGCCATCAGACCTACCTCAATGCAAAGGCTGGAGGTGGAAGAAGCGGACTGCATGAGATTGTACGACCTCATCTGGAAAAGAACTATGGCTTCGCAGATGACCGATGCAGAATTGGAGAAAACAATTGCGAAGATCCAGATATCAACAAACAAGGAAGAATTAAGTGCGCAGGGAGAAGTGATAAAATTTGAGGGATTTCTAAAAGTATACAGGGAAGACCGGGACGAGGAAGAAGTAACAGAGGAGGAAATGCAAGAAGGAATGTTGCCTCCATTGGTGGTTGGTCAGCAATTGCCACTAAAACAGATGAGGGCAACCGAAAGGTTTAGCAGGGCAGCTCCTCGCTTTACGGAAGCCTCCCTGGTGAAAAAGCTGGAAGAGTTGGGAATTGGCCGTCCATCAACCTATGCTCCAACAATTTCCACTATTCAAAAAAGAGGGTATGTGGAAAAAAGGGACAAGGAAGGCATTAAGAGGGATTTTCGCATACTGGAATTAAAGGACGAAAAAATCATCAAAATAACAGAGCAGGAAACCACCGGGGCTGAGAAGTCAAAACTCTTTCCCACCGATCTTGGGCTGGTGGTAACGGATTTCCTGAAACAATATTTTGATGATATCATGGATTATAATTTCACAGCTCGCATTGAGGAAGAATTTGATGAGGTGGCCAATGGCAAGCTTAAGTGGAATGCAATGATCGATGACTTTTACACCCCTTTCAAAAAAGATGTGGAGAAAACCATTGAAACGGCAGAGCGCATAAAAGGGGAGCGGGAATTGGGTATAGACGCCCAATCTGGCAAGAAAGTACTAGCCCGGATGGGAAGGTATGGACCCATGGTGCAGATCGGCGATGTGAGCGACGAAGAAAAGCCAAGGTTTGCTAAATTGAAGAACACCCAAAGCATCGAAACCATCTCCATGGAAGAGGCAATGGACCTTTTCCGCCTGCCAAGGGTGCTTGGAACCTTCGAGGACAAGGACGTATCGGTGAACATAGGGAGGTTTGGCCCATACATTGCACACGATAGTAAATTCTATTCGCTCGGAAAGGAAATAGATCCCTATAGTATTACGTTAGAGGAAGGGATTCCTATTGTTGTGACCAAGAGAAAGGCTAAGGAAGAGAGAACGATCAAGATATTTGAGAAGGAAAAAATCCAGGTTCTCAGGGGGCCATATGGTCCTTACATAAAACAAGGATTGAAGAATTATAAATTGTCAAAAGAACAACAGGAACGAGCTGGCGACCTCAGTTTGGAAGAAGTAACAAAAACCATTGAGGAACTCAAGGCCAACCCACCCAAAAAAACTGCTCGCAGAAAAAAGAAACAAGGCTGATGTGCATATGTGGATAATGATTTTACCAAAGAATTAAAAGTTCTTCGATATTGAATTTTTTTGAAACCCCTATCAATATCCAGGAACCTAATCAGTGCCCATGCAGGAAAATAAGGAAATAAAAGCATTGCTTCATTTAATTGATGATCCCGACGAAGAAGTCTTCAACGTTGTATCAGGCAAGATTTTGTGCTATGGTACAGGCATCATTCCAAACCTGGAAAATCTCTGGGAGAATACAACGCATGAGGATACCCAGGATAGAATAGAGATGTTGATCCATCGATTGCACTTTCACGATCTCAGGGATGAATTCACCAATTGGAAGAAGAGCCCTTATCAGGATTTATTGACGGCTTCCATTTTAGTGGCCCGTTTTCAATACCCAGACCTCGTCTCCACTACCGTGATGCAGGAAATGGAGAAATTGCGCAGGAATATCTGGCTCGAGCTAAATAGTTATCTCACTCCACTTGAACAGGTAAACGTTATCTCAAGTATTTTGTATAATTATTTTGGACTGAAGGGAATGGAAGTGGGCTATCAGCATCCCGAAGAATTTCTCGTAAATAAAGTATTGGAATGCAAGCGTGGCAATACCATTTCTAACGGCATACTGTATCTTGTTTTGAGCCAGCTGCTAGACATTCCAGTAAAAGCGATCAATATCCCAAAGCAATTTGTACTGGCATATTTCAGGTCCGATTACAGCCTGGACCCCAAACAAACCCCTCAGCAGCAAATTGAATTCTACATTGATCCATTGAGCGGTCAGGTGTTCACTCATAAAGATGTTGAAAATTATTTCAAGCGGATCTCTGTTCCTCCCGTACCTGCTTATTTTAAGGCCGTTGACCACAAACGCATTATTCAAACACTGCTGGAGGAATTCAGTAAATGTTTTGACACACCGAAGGAAGAATACAAGCTGAGAGAACTAATCCAGCTATCTGAAATCGTAAGCAGTATCTAACTGGACTCATCAGTATCACGAGGGTGGGAACATCCGGGACACTCCCCATCACTTTGTAGAAAAAAATCAACAAGGAAATTCACTGATTGAAATCTACTAACCCTCACCCGTAGTTGCTATTCTATTGTTGTAAATTTAGGGTCTGTAAATCCCGAAAAACTACCCCCTTCAACAAAAAAAGGGCCGGCAAAGGGTGTGAGTCCCAATGCTGCCATGTAGGCTTACATGACGGTCTGCAGTGACCGGCCCGTATCCTTATATGAAAAAATACATGCCATAGTTTGTTAAGTTTCTCATAGGAAGGGGCTCAGAAAAGTTGATACTTGATTCTCAACAATTCTCATTACATTTATTTTTTCCTAATTTCTTTAAGAAAAACTTTTAGTTACCATTCATTGTTAGCCGCAGACCGACAATTATATGGCAAATACCTTCATGATTGAAGTAAGCTTCAATGGCCGCCCAGTTTATGCTAATGTTTACGTTCACACCAAGGGACAATTGACGTACCACGTTAATTTCATTGGAGATGGACTCCCGGATTTCCTAAGGGACACAATTATCCTTATGTACAAGGATGAGGAGTTGGTGCCCGCAGAGGATGGTCTCCCCCAAATCATTGTCCGGAAAATAGTAGAAGGAATTAACAAGCATTTGCGTTAACAACGGCTCAAAACCCCAGCCTCCTCCACATTGACTCTTGGAATCAACTAAGAGATTAGTATGCTGTTTGCGGTTCCATTATGAGGAACTGTTCCAATAGTAGTTGAATGAGGATTTTTGGGGGTCGGCAAAGGGGTGAAAGTCCCACAGCTATCATTTAGATGATGGTCTGCAGTGACCGACCCTTTTTATATCCCCAGTTACCCCCCAGTTGCTTCTTGTGGAAGTCGATGAAATTCGCCCCCTAAAGGGGGAGTAAAGACCTTGCTATTTGAAGAGAAATACTCGAGCGACAAAACAAATTTCAAGTGGTCGATGCCTGATTTGGAGATTATGATTTAGGCATCCCGAATTCCTGCCAGCGAAGATTTGCCTGTTGCTTACTGCTTATTGTATTTTGAAATAACCACCTTTAGGGCCCTCGACTCTATTTATGAACTTCTAGCATCAGCGACGTTTGCCAGTTGCCTATTGCCTGTTGTTATTGCCCTCCATACCCAATACCCTGATATTCTTCCACTTTGAGCGGGAAATGGCGCGTATCTCTTTTTGCTAGGCGAAGCTGGAGTTTGAGGTTTGTGGCCCCGGCCTCCAGTCCCTTGCCATCCTTGGCATCAAAGCCATTAATTACTAACTCGTTTGCTTCCTTCATGCCTGCATCCGGGTTGTCCAGGTACCAATAGATTTTAGCCAGGTTGTAATAGCTGGCATACCTGAGTTTTTTATCCCACTTGGAATTGGAATTGTATTTTTTCTTGACTGAATTATAGTAATCTATCACGGGCTTTAGTTCCAGTTTCACCTGGTCAAGTGGCTCTTCTGGAGTCATAGCACTAATGGCTGTTTTGAAATTTATCCACGCGCGGCGATGATTTTCATATTCGGGATGCTTTCTTGAATCCAGCACCCAGAAGAAATCACTGACCGTACTGTTTCCATAACCATAATTCTCTGTGAGCGTCGAATTCAAACTTTCAATGGATTCATTGGCAGACTGCTTGGTGAGCTGGTTGGTCAATAACACAAGACTATACCGCATATAGGCATTTGCCTCCGCCGAAGAGGTAAATGATTCACTATTATATACCCGCTTTTGTTCACGGCTGGCAAAGGTATAGGAGCTTACCAGTTGACCCCGATAATCCACTATCCTTGCATTTGCACCATAAGCGTAGGTTACCTGCATCACGTATGTACTTCTTTTTCCTGTTTGTACTCCATTCTTGTCCTTGAGAATCTCTACATTTTCCTTCACACCCGTTTGCTCAATGATGACGTCCTCAAACTTGAATTGCACTTGCAGGTGTGCATCGTAGTTTAGCCTTTTCCACCCATCAATAGTGATGCGGGGGACTAGGTCTGTTGATTTGATCATTAGCCTGGATAAAGGGCCTATTTCAGCACTTGCAGAAAAGGTATGAAAGGAGGTATCCAGCGGCTGACGGGGTAGATCTCTGAAGGAAGCAGTAAAATAAAACTTGTCAAGATCCACTTTCTGCCCATATCCTGCAATACACACCAGGAGGGTGATAAGTATAAAGGCTTTTCGCATAAGAAATGGATTTAATCACCGCTAAAACGAAAGGGCAATTGAATTATTTCGGGCTGAAGCTATTTTGGTAGGAGAAGGATGAATTTAATTGAGCCTGATAGGACCACCCAGGAGTTTGGGTAACCTGAATTTCCGGAGTTTCACCAGGGGGAAAAGCCAATAGATGGCCACAAGGATAAAGGCAAAGCCGATCAGGAAGTGCGGCTTATAAACTATATCGCGAAAGCCAAACACCCAGGGTGAAGTGGCAACGAAGATCCCAATGATCAAGTCAAAGATGTAATGGACTTTCATGGGGAATATAGGGGAGATGCCCCCCTCATATTTTGAGAAGAAACTGTAGAAACAGATGGTCATTCCGGCCACAATTGGGATGACGGTTTCAACATCTGCATTACCAAATCCAATGAGAGCCGGGGCTAGCATTAGGAGCAGTCCAAAGAAATAGTCGAGAAATGCGTGAAGGCGTGTAGAAAATGGCCACATAAAAAGAGCGTTGAAGGAAATTGCATAAATCTTGTGCCACCCGATAGCAAATAGCAAAAAACAAATATCAAATAGCAATCAAAAATGTCTAGGCTTTCCCTTTGGAGGCGTCTGAACCGATTCCATTCTATCGATCTCCTCACCTATATACCTTGCTTCTTCATTGAATTGCGGATCATTTGGCTTCCATTCACCGGTTTCCTTGCTGATTTCAAAATCACCCTGGCAATCCCGTTCCCGGTTAAAATGATGACATTCCGCCAGGAAACGGTCTCCTTCCAGCTTGTAGATATTAAAGTATTTTGCGTGTTCTGCCTGATTATAGACGGAATGAAAAAGAAAATCCATCGGGTTTTTGAACATATTGTTACAACAATTATGCCCGCAAGGAAGCACTGAACTTTCGTTTCAATTGGCATTCCGCCTCCGTCAAAGCTATGGCGGACGGTAGGCCTACGGGGTCCTGTGGACAATTGGCAAAAGAGCATAAAGTTTGTAAACGCACATAAATTCCATCCGCAAAAAGGTCGTGGATCCAGTATCTAGTACCCATTTTCTTGGAAGCTGCACTTTGTGCCTTCCACCTTCGCCAAGGCTACGGCCGACAAGTGTACCTTGTGCCTTGTACCTTGTGCCTTGTACCTTATACTTCTATCTTTTCAAAAATCTCCCCTTAAGCAGCTTCTCCAACACCTCTTCCTTTACTGTTCTGCTGATAGGTATTTCGTGCTGGCCAATCCTGATGCAGTTGCCCTCTATGCTTTCTATTTTGCTGGCCGAGACGAGGTAGGATTTGTGAACGCGAATAAATTGATCCGAGGGAAGACTTTCCTCCATACTCTTAAAGGTGAGATAGGTGATGTATTTCTTATTATTGGAGGTGTGAATGGTAACATAATTCTGCAAGGCTTCGATATAGAGAATATCGTGATAGAAAACCTTAACCAGTTTATTATCTGCCTTAATAAAAACATACTCTTCAGCCGGTGAGGCTGAGGAAGGAACGATGCCCTTTTTACTGATCACGTCCTTTGCTTTCATCACAGCCTTTAGGAACCTGTCAAAAGAGATCGGTTTCACCAGGTAGTCCACTACATTCAGGTCAAAACCCTCAACAGCATATTGTGGATAGGCAGTGGTGAAAATAACCTGCGGCGGATGTTGGAGTGAGCGAAGAAAGTCGATACCGGTGATTTTGGGCATGTGAATATCCAGGAACATCAGATCCACCTGCTGGCTAGTTAATGCCTGGGTAGCCTTTAGCGGGTTATCAAATTCCCCTACCAACTCCAGAAAGTCAACATCCTGTATGTACTCCCTCAGCCCTTTTCTTGCCAGGGGTTCATCGTCTATTATGATGCTGGAAAGTTTCATCCACCATTTTTTTTTTACTGGTTACAAGTTACTGGTTACTGTGAACAACATGATTAAATTGAACTTGCTTAGATTTTAAGATTGTTACACTTTTTGAACATGGTCTAAGATGTATTATGGACTCTTATTCTAACCTCTAAATCAAAATATCGTATACCCTGTATCTTGCATCATACATCTTGCAACCAGTAACCAGTAACCAGTAACCAGTAACCCTACACCCTCAACCTCAAATCAATCCTAAACCACCCATCATCCTCTGTTATCTTTAATTGATGCTTATCAGGATAGAGCAATTCAAGTCTTCGCTTTACATTTCTAAGTCCAATGCCGCCTACGGGATCCGTATTTTGCTTGCTGGCATAGTCAACCGTGTTGGCAACCGAAAAGCAGAATTCTCCATTGCTGCTACTTGCGTCTATATTCACCATGTTCAATTTCCCATTGCCAAAATGCGATAGGTGCTTGAAGGAATTCTCCACAAATGGTATCAGGAGTAAAGGTTCAATGGCAAACCCGTTTACATCTTCGGTACAATGAAAATCTACTTTGTACTTTTCATCTTTTCTCAGCCTCTGAAGGTCCACATAATCTTCAAGATATTTGATCTCCTTTTCAATTTCTATTTTTTCTCCACCACATTCATACAGTTGATACCGGAGCATTTCCGAGAATTTATGCAGCGATTCTCTTGCTTCCTTGTTCGATTTGTCAATAAGAAAATAAACCGAGTTGAGCGAGTTGAATAGGAAATGAGGATTGATCTGCGATTTAAGAAACTTTAATTCAGACTCAGCCATTTCCTTAGTAATCTCCGCCAGTCTCCGCTGTGCCCGGGCGTAATCAAACAGCAATTTGATGGCCGCACCCGTGCTCACCAGCAAATAATGAGGTATGATGTTATCATACAGCCTTACCTTAAAATTATTCCAAACAGAAAAATTCCGGATATTCATCACCTCGGCCAGGATGTACAGCTTGAGCACACTGCTCCCAAAAATCATAGACACATAGATGATTGTAAAAACTGTGTATTTCTTCTTGTAAAGTAGCTGGGGAATCAGGAATAGATTAGTGATATACACCAGGAGCCCCAGGTCTATGACTTTTACAGCAGTTATTTTAAAGGCAAGCAGCTTGGTAGAAAAATCCTGGTAGCGAAGGAAATACCAGCCGGCAAAGAAGACCAGCCAGAAGAAAACATGATGCAGTTTATATTTCAATATGAATTTCCCAACATTCATAAGTCAAATTAAAATTAAGAAATCCCTTTTGGAAGCACCCTTACATCTACAGTAGCTTTTCCTTGACAAACCGCTGGTTTCAAGGGGCGAGAAGAAGGACCACGGACCACAGACCACCATAAAGCGTAACACTAGGAAAAACGCCCTGGGCGTCTTGAGCGTCCTGAGCGAAGTCGAAGGATCGAAGGATCGAGTGGTCGAAGGAACCAGCCCCCGCCTCGGCTCTTTCGAAAGTTCATCCTTATGTCAAGCAACCCATGCTGCAGGTGTAAAGAATTTTTTAACCCTCTCTTTTAATCATCTATTTGTTGAGGAAATGGAATTGGGTATTTGGTATTGGGTATTGGGACGTGACCCGCGGGTATGAATCATTCCACAATACCACCTACCCTTTACCTAATATCTCCTTAAAATCTCTCAATATGAAGCGATTATTCTTTCTTCTCTGCTTGACATTGTCCCTGGCCTTTGTCGCATGTTCGCAATCGGCCGGTAAGAAAGGAGCCAACAGTTCAAATTCAAAAGTACATGTGGGTGGCCGTTGCGAAGGTTGTGAAGCGATCTATGAAAGCCCAATTCCTTTTGAAAAACTCTCCACCACGGATACCCTACCAGATTTCAATGAGCCAGGCCCTAAAATCATGATCAGTGGAATAGTGTATGAGCGAGATGGAAAAACACCGGCAAAGGATGTGGTGGTCTACATATACCATACTGATCAATCCGGAAATTATACTCCAGGAAAAAATGCAAAGGGATGGGAAAAGCGGCATGGCTACATCCGCGGTTGGGTTAAAACAGACAGGAATGGCTTTTACAAATTCTATACGCTCAGGCCCGCTGCTTATCCCAGCAGGCGAGATCCGCAACACATCCATGTTACTATAAAAGAACCAGACAAGAATGAGTATTGGATAGACGAGTATTTGTTCGAAGACGATCCACTGCTTGTAAGAAAGCAGGGAGAAGAAAACAAGCCGAGGGGCGGAAATGGAATTGTAAAACTGGAACAGGGCAATGGACTATTACAGGCAACCCGAAATATCATCCTTGGATTAAACGTTCCCGATTATCCCAACGCAGGATTATCAGTAATTGGATTTGGTTTTGCCTCCCTAAATGCATTGCTCAATACTTTATAGCGTATAGCCATGAAAAAATTATTGTTCACCTGTTTACTGCTTGGGATCTCTGCAATGGGGCTAGCACATCCGGGCATTGGCATTGTGCGGGATAGTAAAGGAAATATATTTTATACCGACCTGAAACAAGTCTGGAAAATTGGAACAGATGGGCGAAAAATGATAGCGGTGCCGAACGTTCACAGCCATGAATTGTTCCTGGATGCAAACGACGACCTGTATGGTGAGCATCTCTGGTATAATGGTGAAAGACTAAATACCTGGGGATACTATGTGTGGCGACTGCATGCAGATGGAAAATTAGATACGGTGATTAATCCAACGCAGGGATTCCTTGAAAACTATTCATTCGTTAGGGATGCAAAAGGAAATATGTATTGGGTAGAGCGATTCAAGATTTCAAAGTTCAAAAAGAAAACACCTGGGGGTAGTATCCAAACAATTGCGGAAGGTAAATTCAAGGACGTTCGATGGATGTACGCCACTGCAACAGGCTCTCTGTATTTCATGGACCTGGTGGACCTGTATTTGATAGAACCTGGGAAGTCTGCAAGACTGGTTGCCGAAGATATCAGTAGTAGCACCACCCTGTTTGCTCCTTTCACAGATTCAAGGCATGATATCATGGGAATATGGACCGACAAGGAGGATAATATCTTCGTAGCGAATTTTAGTGGACAGGTGGTAAAAAAGATCAGCAATGACGGAACGGTAACCAAGATAGCCTTCAGTACAGCACCCTGGTCACCAACAGGTGGGGTGTTTGATGAAATGGGAAACCTCTGGTTATTGGAATACTCTGTAACGAATGAAGCGAGAGTGCGAAAAATCCTTGCCAATGATTTAGGCAAAGGAAGAAACATGGCCTTACGACAGTTCAACAATAACATCCTGCCACCTATACTCTTGATTGGAGGTGCAGGTATTACTTTGCTCTTGATTGGCATTGCTGTAAAAACGCTCAAGACCAAGGTGATTGGTTGACTACCCTGCCCACCTATTCAACCATTCAACTATTCAAGCTTTCAACTCTCTTTCTCCGAAAAGCAAGCTCCCTATTCTCACCATATTACTGCCTTCTTCAATTGCTGCCTTATAGTCAATACTCATTCCCATAGAAAGAATGGTGAGTTTACAATTCATACTTTCCTTGTGCGAATATTTATCAAACAGCATTTGCAGGTATTTGAATTCAAGCTTCACTTTATTGGGGTCTTCAGTAAAAGAAGCCATTCCCATGAGGCCGCAAATCCTGATTGATTTCAACTCCCCTATTTCTGTGGCTTTTTTTAGATCCTCAAACAACTCTTCCAGTTCTGCCTCATTTAACCCAAATTTTGATTCCTCCTGAGCAATGTGAACTTGTAGCAGGCACTGGATAGTCCGATGATTTTTTTCCGCCTGCCTGTTGATCTCTGATATAAGTTTGAAACTATCCACCCCGTGAATGAGATGAACAAAAGGAGCAATGTATTTTACTTTATTGGTTTGAAGGTGCCCGATATAATGCCACCTGATATCGTGTGGAAGCAACAATCGTTTTTCAACCAATTCCTGTACATAATTCTCTCCGAAATCTCTTTGGCCCAAACTATACAATTCAAAAATATCTGCAACGGGTTTGGTCTTGGATACTGCAACCAAATCCACATGTTTTAATGCAAGAGCAGTGGAGATTTTTTGATAGGCTTCTTTGTCAATTGGCATAAGGACTTGCAATATACTAAGCACTACGAGAAACTGGATGTTGGACCGTGTATGCCAGTAGGCAGGCTCATCACCATCTTGTCAATAGTTCTGTTGCTTGTCCTTCTATTATTTTCAAAGTAAAAATAAGGTCGTCAAAATCATCATCAGGATATCCATCATTACAGCAATATCTCTTACCATAGAGGATTTCTTCAAAATACATAGCAGATCCATTATGCCCATACTGCATTGGGCCTTTGTCAATTCTCCAGATGTTCCAAACTTTTAGGTCGCCCACTTTGGAATTAAACATGAATCGTATAGACCTGGGCGTAGTGCTTTCCCACAGGTAAATACCGGTTTCTTTTTTCTCATCATTGATAACAAAGTATCCATTGCCCTTCAGGAAAATTCCCTGCTCCCATTCGCTCTTGGTTTTCTCAATAGTCAGCTCGAACAATGATTCTCCAATCGGTATTGCAAAATCATCCTCAATGCAAACACGCCTTCCCTTATACTGAAATGGCTGCCAGTTGTTGTCCTCAAACAATTCTTCGAATACTTTATCCAATTCAACGCAATTTGGTGACGGTTGAAGTATATAGTTCATTTAACATCATAGTGGCTAAGAAGTAACCAGTATGTAGCATCTACTTAAGTATACTTCTCCCAATAACAATCCGCTGCACCTCTGAAGTTCCTTCATAGATCTGGGTGATCTTGGCATCGCGCATCAATCTTTCAACATGGTATTCCTTCACGTATCCATACCCCCCATGAATCTGGACGGCCTCTACTGAGGACCACATGGCCGTTTCAGACGCATACACCTTAGCCATTGAACTGCTGAGTGCATAATCCATCCCCTGGTCTTTTTCCCAGGCAGCCCTCAGGCAAAGTAACCTGGCAGCTTCAATGCGGGTGGCCATATCGGCCAGCTTAAATTGGATTGCCTGGTGATTGGCAATCTCTTTCCCAAATGCTTTTCGTTCTTTAGAATATTTTAGAGAGAGTTCATAGGCTCCACTGGCAATCCCCAATGCCTGGGATGCAATACCAATCCGGCCTCCTGCAAGGGTTTTCATAGCGAAGGTGAATCCGAAACCATCATCCCCAATCTGGTTTTCCTTTGGAACCTTAACATCCTGGAACATGATGCTGTGCGTATCACTTCCACGGATGCCTAATTTATTCTCCTTGGCGCCCACGGTTACGCCCGGCCAATTTTTTTCAATGATGAATGTATTGATCCCCTTACTCCCTTTTGAAGCATCTGTTTGCGCCATCACCAGGTAAACAGAGGCGGAATTCCCATTTGTGATCCAGTTCTTGGTGCCATTCAACAAGAAATAATCTCCCTTATCTTCTGCTGATGTCCTTTGCGAAGTGGCGTCACTCCCTGCTTCAGGCTCGCTCAACAAAAATGCGCCGATATATAACTCTCCATTCTTTCTGCCCTGGGCAAGAGGAGTCAGGTATTTCTCTTTTTGCTCCTCTGTTCCATAGGCTTCAAGTCCCCAGTTGACAAGGCTATTGTTCACACTCATACATACACTCACACTGGCGTCAATCTTTGATATCTCTTCCATAGCAAGGACGTAGCTTATGGTATCCATGCCTGAGCCTCCATATTCTGTGTTTACCATCATTCCCATGAAGCCTAGATCGGCAAGTTTCATGACCTGTTCTTTTGGGAATTTTTGGTGTTCATCCCGTTCAATTACACCTGGTAAGCATTCATTTACCGCAAAATCACGAGCGGCTCTTTGAATCATTTTGTGTTCTTCACTCAACTGGAATTGCATTTTGGATTTTTTTGGTGCCGCAAATATAGCTAACAGATGTTAGTTTTTGTTTCCTACTGTTAATAAATCCTCTACTTTTGCTCTGCTATATGAAAAGAATCTTCTATTCATTTCCTATGATCCCATCTTTCGCAGAGCAAACCCTCCCGGCGAATTTTTACATCCCTGATTGATACTTCTTGCTGTAACTGAATCGTTTTAATCAGCCGACCGTTTAAAATTGCTTGCAATGAAGAACATCAAATTAATAGAAGTACCATCAGAAATAGGAGCCGGAACAAGGGGGGCCAGCCTCGGAATTGATGCCATCAAGATTGCTGCCCTGGATTTCATGAGCAATTTCTTCATTCATTTCCCTTCAGAAAAAGTCCCTCATGAAAACAAATTGCTGTATGAGCCCATCGAATCTCCCTATGCCAAACGCATCAAGGGAATTGTAAGTATGTATGAACGGGTGAGCAAGGCCGTGAATGACAGCATCAAGAATAATTTCTTTCCTGTTGTTTTAAGTGGAGATCATAGCATTGCGGGCGCAACCCTGGCCGGGATAAAGATGGCCAAACCCAAGAGTAAGCTGGGTGTGATCTGGATTGATGCACATGCAGACCTTCATACCCCTTTTACTACCCCCTCAGGAAATGTTCATGGCATGCCATTGGCAGCAGCCATCAATGAAGACAACGAGGAAAATGCAGTCCATACTCTGGATGATGAAACCAGAAAATACTGGAATCAATTAAAGCAAATGGGAAAGATTGCGCCCAAGGTTTTACCCGAGGACGTCGTCTTTATTTCACTCCGTGATTATGAAAAGGAAGAAAAACACCTGATTGACAAATATGGGATGAAGGTGATTTCCACTAACGAGGTGAGAAGAAAAGGTTCCGAGAATATTGTGAGGGCCGTGATTCGCTACCTGGCTGATTGCACTGACATCTATATCAGCTTTGATGTGGATAGCCTGGATTCTTCCATTACCAAGGGGACCGGCACGCCAGTTAGCAATGGGTTGCGGGAGCGGGAAGTGGAAGACCTCATCAGCAAATTCATGCAAAACCGGAAAGTATGTTGCTTTGAAATCGCTGAAGTGAATCCTACTCTTGACAAAGAAAACCTGATGTCTGAAATTGCTTTTAATATTTTGCAGAGGAGTGTGAACGTATTGATGATGAACTAGAGACCAGGATGACTAGGATTGGTAGGATGAAAGGAGAGTAAATACATAAATTAAAAAAATGACCAGGCAATTTGTTATTTGCTTATCTGTTCTTTTTTTCACTTTCTGTGGAAGCAATGCACAAGAGGGCTCATATCTCGATTCCATTCAGCGCTTTCAATTAAAATATGTTGACAGTCATGAGGTGGTGAAGAATGACGACAAAAAATATCTCCAGTTCTTTCCAATTGATTCTTCCCTGCGGGTGTGGTGCAGTTTCACTCCTGCCAGGAATGCCAAATGGTTCTCCATGAAAACTTCGGGGAGTACAAGCCAGGTATATAGGAAATATGGAATGCTTCAATTCAAGATTCAAGGTGCGTCATTAACGTTGAGTGTTTACCAGTCCCAATCATTAATGAGCTCAGATGAATACGCTGACTATCTCTTCATTCCTTTTACTGACAACACAACCGGGAACGAAAGTTATGGAGGTGGAAGATATCTGGATCAGAGAATGGGTGACATTCGCAACAATCGGCTCCTCCTTGATTTCAACAAAGCCTACAATCCATACTGCGCTTATGTTACGGGCTACAATTGCCCCATCCCTCCGGCCGAAAATGATCTCCATATCAGCATTAAAGCTGGAGAAAGAGCATACGCAAAACCACATTAACTATCCTAGAATCCTCGATCATAATTTAAACCACTAAGACGCGAAATGAAGGTGGGAAACCCACTCAACTAAAATCATTCCAAAATGGCCGCACCCTCCATTTAAAAAGTTGAAGAACAGAAAGACTCTATGCCCGTCTTCGACGGGCCTTCGTGGCCTTTTAAGTTTTTGTAATTTGAATTATTTGGAATTAATCAACGGGCATTGACAATTGAGTTCAAATCTTCTTGTGACTTCGTGGTAAAAAAATCAGTAATCAATTACTGGTTGCCGAATATCTCCGGAAGAATTTCCTGGAATGAATGCGGATCATATTTAAGTTCATTCTTAGCCTTCTCTATGATAAATCCCGTTTTTGGAGGGCGAAGTGCCGCTTGTGTGAAATTATTAGCATCTGCTTTCTCAATCAGATTTGTGTTCAGTTTGAGATAATGTGCGGTTTGCTTAGCTATTGTATATGGAGTGAGTGTGTCCTTTCCCGCGATATGAAAAATGCCTTTCTTATTTTTCTCCAACACCAATAAAATCCCATCCACCAGGTCCTCAACATAAGTGGGTGTACGTACCTGGTCGTCCACAACCTTAATAACCTCTCCTTTCTCCAATTTTTCTTTCACCCAGGTGAGAATATTCTGCCGCTGGTCATCCTCCGAACTTCCCACCACCAAAACAGTTCTCACAATTGCCCAATCCAAACTGGATTGCTCAACGGCCTTCTCCGCCGCCAATTTGGTACTTCCATAATAGTTGACAGGACTGGGCTCGTCTTCTTCACTATAAGGACCGTGGAGACCGTCAAATACAAAATCGGTTGAGATGAAGATGAGTCTGCTCCCAGTTTCTCTTGCTGCATCTACTATAAAACGGGTGGCAGTAACATTTGTATTCCAGCATTCTATTTTATTCAGTTCACATTCATCAACCTGGGTAATTGCAGCAGCATGAATAATCACGGAAGGTTTGATTTCATTGATCATTTTGTTTACCGCAGCGCCATCAGTGATATTCAAGGAACGGAATTTGACATTCATTCCATTAGTCAACGGAATCCTCAGATCACCCTTAGCAGTGGCTATCACTTCATATTTTTTCTCTGATAATTTTCTTACCAGGTGTCTACCCAATAATCCATTTGCGCCTGTGACTAGAATCTTCATTCGCTAAAGTTAGTTCAATCTAGGAATAAGGTACAAGGCACAAGGCACGGGGGCAAGGAAGAAAAAGGCACAAGGTACAAGGCACAAGGAAGATTCAAGCTAAAAGGAGGAGTAAGAAGAAAAGCCAAGGACGAAGGGGAAAGGTCACTGTAATTTGTAGCAGCCTCTTTAACCTTGTCTTTCTTCTTTTTCTTCCTTCTCTCTTGGACCTTTCTTGTGCCTTGTGCCTTGTCCCTTGTGCCTTGAATCTTTAAAAAGGTTTCTTCTTCTCCCCTTCTCCTCTATACAAATTCGAAAAATCTGGCTTCAATCCCATATTAAAGAAGATGAAAGAATAAATATCAGAAAGCACTTCAATGTTTTTAGACGTATTGCTGGCACCGTGTCCTGAATTTGTTTCAATTCTGATAAGGACAGGATTGCCTCCTTTATACATCTCCTGTAACGTAGCTGCATACTTGAAGGAATGCGCCGGTACTACGCGGTCATCACGATCGGCAGTAGTGATGAGTGTTGCAGGATAATTCAATCCGGGTTTTATATTGTGTAATGGTGAGTATGCGTAAAGATTTTTGAAATCCTGCGCACTGTCACTGGAACCGTACTCAGCAATCCAATTCCAGCCAATGGTGAATTTGTGAAACCTCAGCATATCCATCACACCAACCTGGGGGATGGCTACCTTGAAAAGGTCTGGTCGTTGATTCATTACGGCCCCCACCAACAGTCCTCCATTCGATCCACCCCTGATGGCCAGGAAATCTTTTGACGTGAATTTATTACTTACCAGGTATTCGCCCGCCGCAATAAAATCATCGAATACGTTTTGTTTCTTTAAGCGCATACCGGCCTCGTGCCACATCTCTCCATACTCGGCTCCTCCGCGGAGATTTGCTAATGCATATACTCCACCCTGCTCAAGCCAGGGCAATAAAGTGGGACTGAAACTGGGCAAGGAACTAATATTGAATCCTCCATATCCATAGAGAATAGTTGGATTGGACGAATTCAATTTCAATCCTTTCTTATGCACTATGAACATTGGAATCTTGGTACCGTCCTTCGATGGATAGAA
>Ga0184625_10000166_pt1 | contig 20627 bp, 19 predicted proteins | sample PLM3_30_b1_FD_133151 | JGI IMG/M metagenome (GOLD analysis project Ga0184625, IMG submission 133151) | Groundwater sediment microbial communities from an aquifer in East River, Colorado, USA - PLM3_30_b1 | ecosystem: Environmental > Terrestrial > Soil > Riparian zone | place: USA: East River... | reverse complement strand
GCGAGGACGACCGCGGCGACGAAGAGTCCGCGTCTCACGGACTGAGGCTACAGCGGCTCCGGGTGCTGGACAATGGGACTCGTGGTTCGTGGGTGACATCGGCGCACGCTTTGCGACGACGCCGAGTTCTCCCTTCGGCCCAGCAGCACGCCGCGCGAGCACGGCAGTGCCGAATCGGCGGCCTTGACTTTCGACGTGGCGCGGCGGACGGTCTGGACATGCTCAGTCCGGTCCGCCGCCCCGTCGCTCGACGTTTCCGCCTCGTCGCACTCGTTGCCGTCGTTGCCATGGCGATCGTCCTGGCCGGTTGTACCGGGACTGGCGACGATCCGGCCAAGCTCCAGCAGCAGGCCCGCGCCGCACTCACCCGTTGGGCCGACGCGGTCGCAGCGGCGGGCGGCCGGTCGCCGGTCGTGCTCGTCGGCGAGCTGACCGGCCAGGTAGGCGACTGGGAGCCGGCGGTCGGCGCCAACAACAAGCGCGCGCTGATGGCCGGCTTGGTCGAGGCAGACGCCAGCCTGCCGGCAGCGACACCACCGGATGGCGAGGTTCGCTGGCAGGACGGCACGACGGCGTCCGTCGGACTGATCTCCGCGCGGCAGGCTGTTGCCGCGATCAAGGCCGGCACGTCGGAGCCGTGTGGCGACTGCATGCCGCTGCGGATCACCGACGCGCGGTTGACGACTGGACCGGTCGAGACGAGCCGCGGATCCGCCACCGCGCCCGTCTGGGATCTCACGACTGAGGGCACGGCGGTCACCGTGACACGAGTGGCCATCGCCGACGCGATTGCCATCGTCCTGCCACCCTGGAACCCCAACGATCCGCCGGTCGGCCTCGCCATCGAATCGGCCAGCGGGACGGTCGGTGGGCGCCAGCTCACGGTCGCGTTCGTCGGGGCACCGTCGCCAGGTGATCAGCCGTGCGGCGAGGATTACACGGCCGAGGCGGTCGAGTCGGATCTGGCCGTTGTCGTCATCGTGACCCGCCATTCCCACGTGACGATCGGGGCCTGCACGGCCGTCGGGGCACCACGAACCGTTACGCTCAAGCTCGCCGCTCCGCTCCGCGGGCGCACGGTGCTCGAGGTGCAGCACGGCCGCCCGGTGCCCGTCACGCTGACTCCCTGAGCAGATCCGGCGCGGTCGAGCCGGGTTGGGTTTGCCGCTTGTTTGGACGCGGTGGCGCACGTCTCCCGTCTGGCGACATTGGCGCACGCTGACCGATTTCGGGATCCCGTCCCTGGGTGCGATCCCTGTTGCCTAGCTAGCGGCGCAGGAGCCGATCGAGGAGGCTGCGCCGACGCGCCCCCGGAGCCGGGCGGGGTTCGATCGGGGCGGCCGGCTCGCGGTAGTACTCGTCCCGCTCCAGGGCGCGAAGGTCGGCCCTGTCGAGCGCGGCCTGCCGTTCCGTCACGGTCCGCCCGGTCGCCGACCCGGTTTGGTCGGTCCCCAGGGCCTTTCGGATGGCTTCCCCTGTGATGGCGGGGTTCGGTCCTGATAGCACCCTGCGAGCTTGGTCCGAGCCCGACGGCATGTCAATCGATCATGGCGGCTTCCGGCGAGCCGCGGAACCTCGCGCCCTGCTGCGCTTTAGCGTTATTGGCGCATGCTGTGCGAGGCTGACGTGCCGTGCCCGCGAGCGCGCGATATCGGCAGATGAACCGCTCGAAGTGAACGGCCCGACCCTGCTCGTCGGCGACGTCAGACGCGGCCGAGGACCAGGCTCGCGACCAGGATGACGCTCAGCGTGTTCAGCGAGCAGTGGACGACCATGCCGAGATAGACATTCTGCTTCCAGTGCACGGCATAGACCATCGGTCCGAGTCCCAGGATCCTGCCGAGTACCTGCCACGGCGACCAGAAGTGGTAGAGCGAGAAGAGGCTGACGTTGACGAGCGGTGCCCAACGTCCCATCCATTCCATCCGGGGGAGCAGGTAGCCGCGGAAGTACAGCTCCTCGACGATCGGGCCGACGAACCCGTTCAGGACGAGGTACGCCCCGAGCGTCACCAGCCACGCCTCGCGGCTGTAGTCGGCGACCTGGTCGGGATCGATAGGGTGCACGAACCAGTCCGGCAGCCAACCGAACAGGCTGTCGATGACGGTGGGCTCGATCGCCATGGACAGGCCGAAGCCGATGAACGCCGTGACGATGAGCACCGGTACCAGCCACAACCAGTCGCGGATCGGCAGCGGTCGCCGATATGGAACGACTGAGCGGATCCGTTGCGGTTTGCCTCGGCCGGCCCGCAGCATGACGCCGAGCTCGACTGGCAGCAGGACGATCAGGATCGCCACCAACAAGGCGGCAAGCGGCGGGAACCCGGCCGTCTCGACGAACGGAGCGATCACGACGAAGGCGACTGTCATGAGCGCGCCTGGGACGAGGAAGAGTCCGAGCAGTGTCGACAGCGCCAGCTGCTCAGTGGCGGGCTTGGGGTTTGGGCTAACCATGGGCGTCCCTCGATACGGAGTCTAGTGTGCGCCGCCTGATCCCTGGCCAACCGTTCCGGCTTCGCGAACGCGCGGATTGCCCGGTACACACGGGATCGATCCGAACTGAGAAACGCGCCCGGACGGACTGCCTGCTAGAGTCCCGCCTGATGCTCAACGGATCGGACGCGCGGGGCCGCTGGTCGCGGGTGCCGTCAGCGCCTGTCGTCCGCGGCGTCACGGACTCTCCGGCCGGTCGCATCGCCCTCATCGTCGCCCTCGCTGCCGTCGTCACCCTGCTTGCCTGGCCGTTCAGCTATCGGCCTGTCCCGACCGGCCTGGATCCGTCGTGGAGGCAGGCGCTGCATATGGCGGCGCAGGAGGGCATCCGCTTCGGCAGCGATCTCGTCTTCACATACGGTCCGCTCGGGTTCCTGTCGGTACCGACGCCACCGGTCGGCTGGACGAGCGTCCTGGCGCTCATCGCGAGCGGACTCGTCTATCTGGCACTCGTGCTCCTCATGCTCGACGGCCTCCGGCGCTTTCTGCCGCTGTGGGGGGCCGTGGTCATCGCCTTGGTCGCCGCCCGGGTGTTTGCGAACCTTCCGCCGTACGAAGCCCTCCAGGTGGTGGTGTTCATCCTGTCGGTCAATATCCTGCTCGGCGTCGTCAGGCTACCGACTGCGGTGTTGGTCGTCGGTGGCGGCCTGCTCGTCGGTGTCGCCCTGCTCGGCAAGCTGAATGTCGGCGTGTTCGTCGCCGCGATGGTCGGGGTCACCGTGGTATCGATGGTCCGCCCGTGGCCGAAGGGCTTGTTGGCGTACCTCGCCGCGGCATCGTTCTCACTACTCGGCCTGTGGCTGCTCACCGGCCAGACCCTGGAGGATATCCCGACGTTCATCGGACATTCGGTCGAGACGATCTCCGGCTACTCGCAGGCGATGGGCCTCGACATCGAGCCACCCCGCTATCACTGGATCTATGTCGCGTTCGCGATCGTCGCCGCCACGCTCGTGTGGTACGCGCTTCGAGCCACGCGTGACGTGCCGCGCGCCCGTCGCCTTCAGCTCCTGACCGTGCTCGCGATCCTCCTCTTCGCCATGTGGAAGACCGCCCTCGCCCGAGGTTTCCCGGCCTACATGTTCGTGACAGCCGGACTGGCTGCGATCCCGTTCCTGTGGAGCGCCGGTCGGGGGGCGGCGCTGGCGACGCTGGCCGCGATCTGGATCGGGTACCTGGGGGCCGCTCCGGCGGCCACGACCTCACCGACGGGCTACTTCGACGTGCCGTCGTCCGTTCGCTCGGCGGTGCTTCTCGGCCGGGCAGCGCTACCGTGGCGGGTCGAGCGCGAGGCCGACCTCACCCGGCAGGCGCTTCGTGATCGCTACGACCTGCCAGCCGACGTCATCGGATCGATCGGGGATCGCAATCTGCACATCGATCCGTGGGAAGCCGGCGTCGCGCAAGCCTATCCCGACTTCCGATGGCAGCCGCTGCCGGTCTTCCAGTCCTACTCCGCGTATACCGCGGCCCTCGACGAGCTCAACGCCGAGCGTCTCCGCCGCGACGACCGGCCCGAGCGGATCCTCCGCGAGTTCACCCCGTGGACCTTCCTTGGCGTCGCGCGACCGCCGGGCGTCCGCACTCTCGCGCAGGCCATCGACGCGCGCTTCTACTGGTTCGATTCTCCGGCGGCCACGCTGGAGCGACTCTGTCGCTACGAACAGCTCGTCTCCGGCGACCGATGGCAGGTCCTGGGGGCGACGGGTCGGCAATGCGGGGCGCCGGTGCCGCTCCAGACGATCAAAGCTCGGGCGGGCGAGCCCGTGGTCGTCCCGGCTCCGCCGTCCGAGAATGACTTCGTGATCGTCCGCGTCCACGGGGTCGAAGGTGGGCTCCTAGACCGGATCCGGACGGCGTTGTGGGAGGCGGGCGAGTGGTACATCACGGTCGACGGCCGTGACTTCCGCCTCGTTCCCGGGACGGCCGACCAGGGCCTCCTGCTGGCCGTTCCCGCCGCCGCCCAGGGGAGCGAGCCGTTCGCATTCGGCCCCCGCATCGATTCGATCACCGTGAGCGCGGGCAAGAACGGCCGCGAGTCGGACGAGACGCTCACGTACGAGTTCCTCGCGGTCCCGATGGCGCCACGCTCTTCCGGACCTTCGGCGCCCACCCTCAGCGCAGGTCGCTGACCGACACCTGACGAGGACGACCGCCGCGGGCGGGGTGGTAGCCTCGCCCCGTGCCGTCTCCCCCGGTACCGGCGATCACGCTCGGCCTGCGTGCGAACGCCGGCCAGTTCGCGCTGCTCGTCGGGGTGAGCGCGCTCGTCGGCGGGATGGTCGGCCAGGAGCGGGTGATCGTCCCGCTGCTCGCGGTCGACGTCTTCGGGCTGCCGAGCGCGACCGCGGCGCTCGCCTTCCTCGTCGCGTTCGGGCTGACGAAGGCCGTTACCAACCTCTTGGCCGGCGCGCTCGCGGATCGTGTCGGGCGCAAGCCGGTCCTGGTGGCGGGCTGGATCGTCGGCCTGCCAGTCCCGTTCATCCTGATCCTCGCGCCGGAATGGGGCTGGGTGGTCGCCGCGAACATCCTGCTTGGCATGAACCAGGGTCTGACCTGGTCGACGACGGTGCTCATGAAGATCGACCTCGTCGGGCCGCGGCGGCGCGGGCTGGCGCTCGGGCTGAACGAGGCGTCCGGCTACCTCGCGGTCGCCCTTGCTGCGTTCCTGACCGGAGCCATCGCCGAGTCCGCTGGCCTCCGGCCGGCGCCGTTCTTCCTCGGCATCGCCATCGCGGGCCTCGGGCTGGGTGCCTCGGTGCTGTTCGTGCGCGAGACGCACGGGCATGCGGTGAGCGAGAGTCGGGAAGCGGCGCAGCCGCCCGAGGCGGACGTCCGCTGGCTCCGACTCGCCTGGCGCAGCACGATCTCCGACCCGTCGCTCTCCGCCGCGTCGCAGGCCGGGCTCGTCAACAACCTCAACGACGCCCTGGCCTGGGGGCTGCTGCCGATCGTCTGGGCTTCGGCCGGTCTCGATCTCGGTCAGGTCGGCGTGCTGGCGGCCGCCTATCCAGCCACATGGGGCGTGGTCCAGGTCGCGACGGGCGGGCTTTCGGACCGGGTCGGGCGCAAAGGCCTCATCGTGGCCGGGATGTCGACCCAGGCCGTGGCGATCGCGGCCTTCGCCGGGTGGAGCGGGTTCGGCCCGTGGCTCGCCGCGGGCATCGCCCTCGGGGTCGGGACGGCGATGGTCTACCCGACGCTTCTCGCTGTCGTCGCCGACGTCGCGGAACCGCGCCAGCGAGGCGCCATCACGGGCGTCTACCGCTTCTGGCGCGACCTCGGCTTCGCGGCCGGCGCGATCCTGGTCGGGGTCCTCGTCGATCGGTTCGATCCTCGTGCGGCCATCTTCGCCGTGGCTGTTCTGACGGCCGCATCGGGGCTCATCGTCGCGCTGCGGATGCGAGAGACCCGGCCCGTCACGTAGGGCGGTCGTCGGCCGAGGGTGGCCGGCCGGACCAGACGGATGTCCATGCCGGCGACCAGACGGCTGTCCGCTGCCGCGGACCGTGGCGCGCCACGACCATCTCCGTACCCCCTCCACTTCGCCACGTCCATAGGAGCCCCTCGGCATGGAAGCCTTCCCCAACGCGCGCCCCGACATCGACGACGCCCTCGACTTCGAAGCCTTCGAGGCCGGGCTCAACGGCTCGATCGTCCTCCCGGGCAGCCCCGACTACGCCACCGCCCGGCTGGTGTATTCCCGGAACAACGACCGGCATCCGGCGCTGATCGTCCGCGCGGCCGATGCCGCCGATGTCGCGCGCACCGTGTCGCTGGCGCGCGAGTCCGGCCTGGCTTTGTCGGTCCGTGGCGGCGGCCACAGCCTGGCCGGCTACGGCACCAACGACGGTGGCATCGTCCTCGACCTCGGCGCGATGAAAGGCCTCCATATCGATCCGGACCGCCGGCTGGCCTGGGCGCAGCCCGGTCTCACCGCGGCTGAGTACACGCAGGCGGCCGCGGCCCACGGGCTCGCGACTCCGTTCGGCGATACGGGCTCCGTCGGCATCGCCGGCCTGACGCTAGGTGGCGGGATCGGCTGGCTGGCGCGCAAGTACGGCCTGGCCATCGACGCCCTCGCGGCGGTCGAGATCGTCACCGCCGAGGGCCGCCAGGTGACCGCCAGCGCCGATTCGCATCCCGACCTGTTCTGGGCGGTGCGCGGCGGCGGCGGCAACTTCGGTGTCGTCACCCGCTTCCAGTTCAAGCTCTACCCGGTCGGCGAGGTCTTCGGCGGCGCGCTGTTCATGCCGGCGACGCGGGACGTGCTGCGGAGCCTCGTCCCGATCGCGGCGAGCGCGCCCGAGGAACTGACCACGATCTCGTTCCTGATGCACCTCCCGCCCGCGCCGTTCCTCCCGGCCGAACTGGTCGGCACGCTGTCACTGGCCGTGATGTTCGTCTGGTCCGGCGACCCGAAGGACGGCCCGACCGCCCTCGCGCCGTTCCGCGAGGTCGCGGCGCCGCTGGTTGACCTGGCGATGCCGATGCCGTACCCGGGCATCTACGCCCTCCTCGCGGAGGCCGAGAAGCCGACCCTGTCCTTCCATCGGTCGCGCTTCCTCGACACGCTCGACGACGAGGCGATCGACGCGATTCTCGCGGCGATGGCCGAGCCGAGCTCACCCACCGCGATGGTCCAGCTGCGCGTCCTTGGTGGGGCCATGGCCCGCGTCCCGGCCGACGCCACGGCCTTCGCCCATCGCGATGCCGCGGTCATGGCGACCGTCATCACGCCCTACGAGGACCCGGCTACCGAGCCGGCCCAGCGCGCCTGGACCGAGGCGCTCCACGAGGCCCTCGGCGCCAACGAGGTCGGTGCCTACGCGAACTTCCTCGAGGTCGAGGGCGACGAGCGGATCCAGTCGGCCTATCCGGGCGGCACGTACGAGCGACTCGCTGACGTCAAGCGCCGCTACGACCCGTCCAACCTGTTCCGCATGAACCAGAACATCCGCCCGGCCGCGATGGGCTGACGTCGGGTCACCGGGCTGCGGCCCGTGTCGTGCACGACGCCCCGCCTGGATCGGCCGGGTCGGGGCGTCCTCACGCCCGGTCCCGCTTGCGCTCGAGGAAGGCGCGGAATCGCTCGCGCGTGGAGGGTGAGCGGAAGCACGCGAGCTCGGCCGCCGCCTCGCTCCGGGTCGCCGCCTCGAAGTCGCTCTCCAGAGCTCGATTGAACCCGAGCTTGGTCCACGCGACGCCGACGCGCGGGTAGGACGCGAGGCGATGCGCGAACGCCTCCGCCTCGGCGAGGAGCGTCTCGGGCTCGGTCACGCGGCTGACAAGGCCGATCCGCTCGGCTTCGTCCGCGTCGATGTCCTCGGCGGAGAGCGTGAGGTGCATCGCCCGGCCCAGGCCGATGACCCGTGGCAGGAGCCAGGTCATGCCACTCGTCGGGCTGAGCCCGAGGGGCGTATCGGGCAGGCCGAACCGCGTCCCCTTCGCGGCAAAGCGCACGTCGCAGATCAGCGCGAGCTCGAAGCCGCCGGCGAGCGCATAGCCGTGGATCGCCGCGACGATGGGCTTGGGGCAGGCCCTGAGCGCGGCCGACACCTGCATGTAGCGCGAGATCGTCGCGGCGAAGGCGTCGTCGTCCATGCCGTCCATCGCCTTGATGTCGCCGCCGGCCGAGAACGCCCGGCCGCGGCCGGTCAGGACCGCCGCACCGATCGCGTCGTCGCGGTCGATCGCGGCGACGGCATCGAGCAGTCCTACCAGCATCTCGTCGTCGATGGCGTTCAGCTTCTCCGGTCGCGCGAGCGTGACGATCGCGACGTCGCCCCTCGTCTCGATTTCCACGACGGCCATCACGCGACCTCCCCTCGATAGCTGCGGACGACGCGGCGCGTCTTGACCTCGGTGGCGATGGCGCCGGGCTGGACGAGGGTCACCGCCGCCGTGAAGTTGAGTTCGGCGTGCAGTCGTGCCGCGACCTCGCGCGCGAGCGCCTCGTGCAGCGGCTGCGGCACATCGCGCGCGACCTCCACGGTGATCGGCACCGGGTAATCGATCGGGGGCGGGCGGTCGATGACGACCTGGAATTCACCGGTGACCCTGGGCGTGAGCCGCATCAGCACGGCCTGCACGGCCAACGGGAAGACGTTCACGCCCTTGACGACGAACATGTCGTCGGACCGACCCAGGATGCGGAAGCGGAAGCTTGTCCGTCCGCACGCGCACGGCTCGGTGAAGACCTGCATCAGGTCGTGTGAGCGCATCCGCAGCAACGGGCTGGCCTCGCGCCGGATGGACGTGTAGACGACCTCGCCCTGTTGACCGTCGGTGAACGGCAGGACCTCACCGCCCTCAGGGTCGATCAGCTCCGCGACGGCGAACCCGGTGCCGCCGAAATGGACCCCATCCTGCCGCTCACACTCGCCGGAATGGAGCCCCAGCTCGCCGGTCCCGTACTGGTCGCGGGCGACCATGCCCCAGGTCTCCTCGATCCGTTCGCGGTAGCCGGGCACCTGGAGGCCCGCCTCGCCCGAGAAGTACCCTCGTCGCAGGCCGACGGAGCGTGGCTCCATGCCGAGCTGCCCTGCCACCTCGGCGAGGCGGACCGCGTACGACGGCGTCGCCCAGATGCCGACGGGATCCGTGAGGCCGGCCATCATCGTAAGCAAGCGCTCGCTGTGACCGACCCCGAACGGGATGGTCGCCGCGCCCAGCGTCTCGAACGTGAGATGGTCGGACAGACCTCCGGCGTAGAGGTTGTAGTTCATGCACTCGAAGACGATGTCGCCGGGCCGGCAACCCATCGCCCACAGTGCTCGAGCGCCCATCTCGCCGTAGTCAGCGATGTCGCGACGGGTGAGGCCGATACGCATCGGCTGTCCGGTCGTGCCGCCGGTCGCCTGGATCCGGACGATGGTGTCGAGCGGGGCGCACTGGTTGACACCGAGCAACGTGCCGTCCGCCTGCGACTCGGCGATGTCTGCCTTCTCCATGAACGGGATGCGCGCGAGGTCCTCGACATGGCGGATCTCGTCGGCCTTGACCCCGGCCGACTCGAGCTTCCCGCGGTAGAACGGGCTGGTCGCCACGTCGTAGGCGATCTGTTCGGCCAGGCGGCCATCCTCGAGCCGGCGCCGCTCGACGGGCGTCAGGGTCTCGATCGCCTCGTTCCAGAACCCGTAGGGCATCCTGGCCATGATGCCGCACCCCAGGGCATCGGGCTGCCCCCGGACGTCAGGGTGGCCGCGCGCCGCGTGCGGTAACGCGTTCAGCCGCTCTCGAGGTCCGCCTCGGTCGTCGCGAGCGGCTCGCGGAACGCGGTCCTGCGAGGTCCGACGACGATCGAGAGCCGGGCCACCCCCACGACGGCCCGGCTCGGTGATCGACCTACATGATCCCGATGACGTGGCCCTCAGGGTCGGCGAAGAGCGCGATGGTGGTCTCCGGCGCGACCTCGGTGAGCGGCATCAGGACGCGACCGCCGGCCGCCTCGACCCGACTCAGGGTCGCCTCGGGGTCTTCGGCGTGGACGTAGAACGTGACACGGCTGGGCGTGCCGTCCTGGGCCGCCCCGATGCCTCCGCCGATGCCTTCGCCCTCGCCCGGCCGGAGCATGCCGTAGCCGCCCGGGTTGTTCGTGTCGAGCTTCCAGCCGAAGACGTTGCTGTAGAAGGCCTGGAGTGCCGGTCCATCCTTGCCGACGACTTCGAAATGGATGACGTGAGCGCTCATGTGAGCCTCCTCGCTGCTGCCGGCGACCGGTCGATCGCCGCTCAGAGGGACGACGAACGGTCAAGGGCCGAATCGACAGCCCCGAGGCGCGCTTATCGAGCGGTCGCCTTCGCCTTCGCCTTCGACTTCGGCTTCGGGGCCTTTGGCGGAAGGGTCGCTCCGAAGTCGATGGCGCGCTCCACCCAGTGGCGGATCGCCACGTCGTCGTCGACGACGGACCGCGGCAGGAGCGTGAAGCCTTTCATCGGGCGGCCGGGCATCGGTTCGAACGGCGCGGCGCCGTCGATGGTCATGAGTTCGGCGGTCTCGGTGGGGCCGAGGCGGACGTGCCAGGCCGCCTCGTACAACCCGCTGACCATGTTGCCGCCGACGTACAGGCACGGATAGCCGAACGTGAGCCGCTTCGGGACGTCGGGGAACTCCGCGGCGACAGCCTCGAACCGCTCGACGAGCTCCGGCGGGGACTTGGCGAAACCCGGCATGCGTCACCTCCGACCCGTATACGGTACCCCCGTCGTCGCCCGTGGCAGCTGACTAGAGGTCGTCGATCCGCCGAGGGGACAGGCGCGGGCCGTATCGTGGCACGCGGATCCCGCTGAGCTCGAGCAGGCGCACCACCCGGGCTCGCGCGCCGCGGTACGGCTCCAGGAGCTCGAGCATCCGCTCGTCCGTGCCGCGAGGCTCGCCGGCCAGGGCAAAGGCCACGAGGTTGGGCAGGTGGAAGTCGCCGACGCTCACCGCATCGTCGTCGCCCAGGGCCCTGACGCCGACCTCGGCCGCCGTCCAGGGGCCGATCCCGGGTACGGCCGTCAGGCGGGTGTAGCCCTCGGCGAATGACAGGTCGACGATCGCCTCGAACCAGGCCGTCCGCGAGGCCACACGGCGGATGAGCTCGGCCCGGCGCCGCTCGACGCCGAACGGGTGATACGTGTAGTAGGGGAGGCCGGCAAGCGTCGACGGGGGCGGGCTCAGCCGAAGACGCCATCCCGCGGGTCCAGGAGCCGGCTCACCGTGCTTGCGGATGAGGCCGATCCACGCCCGCCGCGCCTCCTGGCCCGTGACTTTCTGCTCGAGGATCGCGGGGATGAGCGATTCGAGCACGGCTCCGGACCGCGGGATCCTGACCCCGGGGGCGCGTCGCGCCAGCTTGGCGATGAGCGGGTGGCCCACAGGGATCGGTCGGACTTCGGTGTCAAGCCGGAGGAGGATCGGGACGTCGGCGAGGGCCCGTTCCGCACCCGGACCCCAGGCCTCCGCCCGAAGCTCGCCGCCCGCCTGCACGAGCGCGATCGCCGCGGGTCCATCGGCCGTTCGCGTCGCACGCCACGCGCGTCCGGCACCGAGCCGGATCGTCGGGTCGCCGGGTCCTCGCGAGAGCGGCGCAAGCGTGCGTCCGAGGTCGAGGGGGCCGACGACCCGGTAGGTTCGTTCGAGCATCTCGCCCGATGCTGCCACGGTTTCGATTTGGTCACGAATGACGCCGAAATCCCACAGAGCGGCGATTCCGTGGTAAGGTCCCCTCAGACGTGCGACGCCTCAAGGTCGTCGCGAGCGTGGCGCTCATCGCCATCCTCGCCTCGGTCGCCGTCCCGGGTCCGGTCGGTTCATGGGTCCCCAGCCCTGCCGCCACCGTCGACCCCGGCCTCTTCGAACGAGTCGAGGTCGCAGCGCTTGCGCGCGGGATGGCGATGACGATCCAGCCCCAGGATCCAGGGGCCCGGTCCGCCGGAAGCCTGGATCAACGTTCGACACTCGTCGAGCCAGACCTGCGAACCGAGCCCCTCGCGGCTCCGGTTCGACCTGCCCAACCGGTCCCGACGGCCGGAGCGGTCAGCAAGAACCCGTGGCGCCATGACAACAACATCTCGTGGTACGGGCCGGGCTTCTTTGGCAACGGGACCGCGTGCGGCCAGACGCTGACCAAGACCTTGGTCGGGGTAGCGCACCGGACGCTCAAATGCGGGACGCTTGTCACATTCCGCTACGGGGGCAGGACCCTGACCGTGCCGGTCGTGGATCGCGGACCGTACGTCTCCGGCCGGACCTGGGACTTGACCCGCGGCGCCTGCGCCTTGCTCGCCCATTGCTTCACCGGCTCGATCGACTGGAAGTTCCCGGGCCCCTGACGCTCGTTCCGCGCAACCGCCCGACAGGTCCCCGCGCCGTGGGGGAGACTGGCAGGACAGTCGAACCACAGGCAGGGAGGCTCATCGATGCGGATCCTCGTCATCGGCGCGGGCGGGGTCGGCAGCGCCGTCGTGCCGATCGCGGCGCGCCGAGCCTTCTTCGAGCGGATGGTCGTCGCGGACTACGACCCGACACGCGCTGAGCGCGCGATCGCCCGTCTCTCCGGCGACGAGCGGTTCGTCGCGGCGCGTGTTGACGCGTCGCGCCCCGAGGACGTGGCCGAGCTCTGTCACGAGCACGGCATCACCCACGTGTTGAACGCCGTCGATCCACGCTTCGTCATGCCGATCTTCGAGGGCGCCTTCGCGGCGGGCGCCGACTACCTCGACATGGCGATGTCGCTCTCGCACCCCGATCCCGAGGCACCGTACGAGCGCATCGGCGTGAAGCTCGGGGACGAGCAGTTCGCCAGGGCCGATGCATGGGTCGACGCCGGGCGGCTCGCGCTCGTGGGGGTCGGCGTCGAACCGGGCCTGTCGGACATCTTCGCGCGGTACGCGCAGGACCACCTGTTCAGCGAGATCGACGAGATCGGGATCCGTGACGGCGCCAACCTCGTCGTCGATGGGTACGACTTCGCGCCATCCTTCTCGATCTGGACGACGATCGAGGAGTGCCTCAATCCGCCGGTCATCTGGGAGGCCGATCGCGGTTGGTACACGACGCCGCCGTTCTCCGAACCGGAGGTGTTCGACTTCCCCGAGGGGATCGGGCCGGTCGAATGCGTCAACGTGGAGCACGAGGAAGTGCTGCTCGTCCCGCGCTGGGTCAAGGCTCGGCGGGTGACGTTCAAGTACGGCCTCGGCGACGAGTTCATCAACGTCCTCAAGGTGCTCCACATGCTGGGGCTCGATCGGACCGGGAAGGTCCGCGTCGGTGGCGTGGAGGTGTCACCGCGGGACGTGGTGGCCGCCTGTCTCCCCGATCCCGCCCAGCTCGGCGACCGGATGCGCGGCAAGACCTGCGCCGGGACGTGGGTGAAGGGCACCGGCGTGGACGGGGGGCCGCGCGAGGTCTACCTGTATCACGTGGTCGACAACGAGGTCACGATGCGCGAGGACGGTTCACAGGCGGTCGTCTGGCAGACCGCGATCAACCCGGTCGTCGCACTCGAGCTGCTCGCGTCCGGCGCCTGGACCGGGGCGGGGGTGCTGGGCCCGGAGGCGTTCGATGCGGTGCCGTTCCTCGACTTGCTGACGGCGTATGGATCACCGTGGGGGATGCGCGAGGGCGGTTGATCGGGCGCCGTGCGGGGCCGTACACGGCGCCAGCGCCGCCCCCGCCCAGCGCGTGCGAATCGAGATGGTTCCAAGCAAGGGGAACTAGTTTTCTGGACGGGCCCGGGTCGGGTTCCCCAGTTTCGCGCGCGATTGCATCGTCGCCGCGATGGTTCCGCTTACTCGAAATCATCTGGAAATCACCCTCCGCAGCGGGTCGCCCTCACGCGTTGCCTCTCTACGCGCGTGAAACCGGTGGGTCCCATCCGGGTGGCGCCAACTCGAAGCCGGCGAACTCGAAGGCGCGCCACCGGTCACGGGGCCCGTGCTCAACGGAACGGCGTCGGATCCTTCTTCTCGTACGGCGCCCGGAAGAAGCAGAACACCAGATCGGGCGGGCGCGACCAGCTCGTCGAGATCGAAGCCCGCGGATCGGCCGTGTCGAACGACAGCGTGACCGTCTCGTCGTCGGCGAAATTCGGGTCGCAGATGCGGAGCGTCACGACCGTCCCCTCGAGGTCGTAGCCGTACGCCACGACCTGGTGGTTGAGCCCGAGCTTATTCGGATCGAGGCTGACGACCTTGACGAGGCCGAGTGTGGCAAGGCTGCCGCCATCGAGATCGCGGCGGATCGCCGGCCACTCGACATTGACCATGACCCAGGTGCGGCTGTGTCGATCGATCCCGAACCGACCGAGCAGCTCGGCCCACCAAGGTTCGCGGGCGGGCCGGTTCGGGTCCATCAACTTGAAGAAGCGCAGCGGCACGAGGCCGTTGTCGAAGCTGTCGATCTGGCGGTTGACGAGGTACTCGAAGCGCGGGTTGCCGCGGGCCGGCGGTGCCGGATCGGCCGGCGGCCGCACGCTGTGCTCCCAGAGATCGCGGGCGGTGTACGACATCCCGCCGCACAACCCGTTCGCAACGTCGCCGATGTCGAGCGTTGCCACGCTGCCCAGCTGGAAGCGCCGGATCGGGTCTCGGGCAAAGGCGTTGGGGAAATGGAACCCGTGGACCGACGGCCGGAAGTCGCCGACGCGCACGCTGGCCATGTCAGGCGATCTCCCACGTCGATGATCGATGGCTCGGCTTCGGACAGTTCGCAGGGATCGAGGGCTTCGCGGACGACATGGGCATCCTCCCGCTCCAGCCGCGCGCCGGCAGGTGGATGGTAGTCCCTCTTCGTCTCGATTCGTCTGTCGTTTTGTCCCGTTGCCGGCCGTCAGCAGGACTGTCCCGGGTCAGTCGACCTGCGCGACGATCCGCCGGACCGACGCGATCACGAGATCCGGCCGATCGAGGTGGACGTCGTGACCCGCGCCCCACGCGACGGTGTGCGTGACCCGGCCGGGTGACAGCGACTCGAAGGCCGCCAGCCACGCGTCTGCGATCGCCGCGTTGGTCGCCTCGTCGAGCCGCGGTTCGTAGCGTGGCGCGACGAGCACCTCGACCGGGAGCCCGACCACAGACGAGCGGCGCAGCAGCATCTCGCTCGCCGCCCAGGCGAGCGAATCGACGGCGGTGACGTGGGCTCGCAATCCATCGAGGACCGCGTCGTACTCGGCCCGGAGCGGCCCGAGCAGGGGATGGATGCGAGCTTCCTGGAGGTCGGGATTGAAGGCGTCGACCAGGACCAGACCGACGACGTCGGCCCGATAGGTCGCGGCGAAGACACGGCCGTACGCCCCGCCGAGCGAGTGCCCGACGAACACGAACGGCCCATGCTCGCCGGCCGTCGCCAGCAGCGTCCTGAGGTCGGCGGCCGCGTCGGCCAGCGTGTGCGGTGGCCGCGGGTCGCTCCGTCCGCGGCCGGCCCGGTCGTAGGCGCACGTCCGTGTCGTGGTCGCGAGCTCATCGTGGACCGCCCGCCACGTCCCGCTGTCGCTGCCCGAGCCGGCCTCCAGGATGACCGTCGGTGTCCCGCGACCGCGGCAGTCGAGGTAGAGCGAACGGCCGCCGATGTCGACCCGCTGGCCGGCGACCAGATACGGCGCCGGGAGGCGATGTCGGGTGAGCCAGCTGCCCGGTCCGCCGGAGCGGGCGATGTCGATCACGACGGCTAGGGCGAGCCCGATCGCGACGGCGGCGCCGACGGCGACCGGGCGAGACAGCCGGCGTCGGCCCGGAACCATGTGCATCGCCCGGTAGCGTACGCCGGGATCCGTTGTACCCTCCACGCATGTGCCGAAGCATCAAGACCCTGCGCCGCGCCGACGAGGCTGCGACGACGGGCGAACTGGAGGCAGCCGCCCGCCAGTACGTTCGCAAGATCAGCGGCTACCGTACGCCGTCGGCGCGCAACGCCGAGGCCTTCGAAGCGGCCATCGCAGAGATCGCAGCCGCGTCGGATCGGCTCCTCGGGTCGCTCGGCGTCGCCGTCGAGGAGGGCCCCGACCGCTGGACCAAGCAGGCGGCCGGTCACGAGCACGCACACGCCTGAGCCGCGCGCCCTCGGCTAGGCTGCGCGAATGGTCATGACCGCCGCGCCCTGGTGGGTCCGCCCCGGCCTCGACATCGACGACGAGGGCCGGCTGCGAGTCGCCGGGCGCAACGCGGAGACCCTCGCGCGCGAGCACGGGACGCCCCTCTTCGTCTACGACCGGACACGCTTCGCCGAGAACGCCCGACGCCTGCAGGCGGCGCTGGCCGCCACCGGCGTGCCGTTCCGCGTGCGGTTCGCCCTCAAGGCCAACCCGCTCCCCGAGGTCCTCGCGGTCTTCCGTGGGCTTGGTCCCCGGGGCACGCCGGAGAGCATCGGCATCGACGCCTGCTCCCCGGGCGAGGTCGAGCGCGCGATCGCCTGCGGCTGGCACCCCGATGAGATCAGTTTCACCGGGTCGAACGTCTCCGATCGCGACCTCGACGACCTGCTGCGCTACGGGGTCCACCTCAACCTCGACGCGATCAGCCAGATCGAGCGCTACGGCCGGCGCGCGCCCGGCACCCCGATCGGTGTCCGCGTCGATCCGGGCAGCGGGGTCGGGTACAACGAGCACCTCGAGTACGCAGGCGACCGACCGACGAAGTTCGGGATCGGCCTCGAACGGCTCGACGACGCCGTCGCGGCCGCCCGGCGGCACGACCTGACGATCGACACGGTCCATTTCCATGCCGGCTCCGGCTGGCTCGCGGATGGGCTGGCAGGGTTCGAACGCGCCCTCGTCCGTAGCGTCGAGGCGGTCGTCCGTTTGCGGGCGGTGGGCCATCCCGTCGTCGAGGTGAACGTCGGGGGCGGTCTGGGGGCGCCGGCGCGAGAGGATGAGCGCGCGGTCGACCTCGACGCGTACGCCGCTGTGCTCGCCCGCCATCTCGGGCCGCTCGGCGTGACGATGACATGCGAGCCGGGCGACCAGCTCACGAAGGACGCGGCCATCCTGCTCGGCGAAGTCGTGACCGTCGAGCGCCGACGCGGGGTCACGTTCGTCGGCCTCGACATCGGCTGGAACGTCAACTGCGCGTACTTCATCTACCGGTTCGCCCAGGAGCTCGTGATCTGCCGTGCCGCGGCGGCATCCCGGACCGAGATCGTCACGGTCGCCGGGCACATCAACGAGGCGGGCGACGTGTTCGCCGAGGACTACCCGATGCCGCCAGTCGTGGAGGGCGACATCGTCGCGACCCTCAACGCCGGTGGCTACCTCCAGGCGATGAGCTCGACCCATTGCCTGCGCCCGATGGGGCAGGCCATCTTCCTCGATCGCTAGGACTCGTTCGGCAGACCCCAGCTCGTAGCGCGTTCGATCTCGACCCGGATGAGTGGACGCGAATCGAGGCGGTGCGCGGCGTACTGCGGGTACTTCGCGCGAAGCGCCGCGACGACGGCAGCGTGCGCTGGCGCGCTCGGTTCGAGCAACGCCGCTCGGCCGTCACAGCGTAACCACGCAAGCCGGCTCCAGTCCTCGTCCCAGCGATCGGCCGACAAGGTGACCCGCGGGTCACTTTGGATGTCGCGAACACGCGCGAGCGTCCACGGGTCGTCGGATCGTTTCGGCTTGTCGTCGAGTGGTGTCCAGAGGACGGGTCGTACGTCGTCGAGGACGAAGCAGATCGGCACGAGGCGGGGGTGACCATCTGGCGAGATCGTGGCCAGGATCGCCCGCCGGGCCGAGGCCAGGAACGATCGCTCGGTCTCCGTCAGCACGTGCCTATCATGGGCCGACTGGCGTCCAACCGGCCGCATCGGTGAACGCCCGTACACTCGTCGGCGATGTCGACTCGACGGTGGATCGCGCTTGGAGGTGTCGTCGTCGTGGGGATGGTCGCGCTGCTGGCCGTGTCGCGACCGCGCCCGGGCCCGGTGGCACCCCCGGTCGGGTCCGGCGGGCTCATCCCGGCCGCGACCTCGACGGCACGCCCGACAGTCCCCGCGACCGCGAGCCCGGCAGCGTCCGCCGCGACAGGCCTCCCGACGCCGGTCCGGAGCCGACCCGCGGCGACGCCCCTCGGCACGCTACCGCCCCGCGCGACCGGCGACCCACGCCTGGCGTACGCGGAGTTCCTGCTGCGGGTCAACGACGACCGGGCGACCGTCGAGGACCTCAACCGCGACCTGGCGTCGGCGGCCGACGCTCAGGACCCGGATGCGGTCCGCACGGCGGCCGTGGCCATCCTCGATTTCGTCGACGGCGAGCGCGACTGGCTGCGTGAGCATCCACCGGCCGAGTGCTACGCGGCGGCACACGCCTCTGCGAACGCGATGCTCGAGGCCTACGGGTCCGCCGCCGACCGGTTCGTGACGTGGGCCGCGACCGGTGGTGGCCTCGGCGGGTTGGTCGCGCTCGGCGAGGCCGTCGCGGCCGCCGATGCGGCGGGTGACGCCCTGACCGCGTTCGGCCGAGCGCTGGAGGCGACGACGTGCCAGGCCTGAGTCGCGAGGGTGGGCCGCCGACACGTCACGTGACCAGCCGGCGCATCGTCGCGGTTCGCGGCGAATCGCTCGAGGTCCGCGATGACCGGGTCGTCGGCGAGGCGCCGCTCGAGATCCGGGCCGCCGGGCCGCGCCAGGAGCCGGTCGCCGTGGCAGTGACGATGCGGACGCCGGGTCACGAGGCCGAGCTCGCCGTCGGGTTCCTGCGGACCGAGGGGCTGCTCGACGGCCAGGAGGTCCTGGGCACAGCCGGTGGCGATCCCGGCGCGCTCAGCCAGCCCGACGACACGATCGTCGTGCGCCTGTCGCGCCCCTTCGACGACTCGAAGGTCGCGGAGCGCCATTTCGTCGCCACGGCGTCATGCGGGATCTGCGGCAAGGCCTCGATCGACGAGGTGGCGCTGCGGTGCGACCCGCTGCCGGCCGGGCCGGTCGTGCCGCGCGCCGTCGTCCTGGCCCTGCCGGACCTGCTGCGCGCCGCCCAGCGGGCGTTCGACGAGACCGGTGGCCTGCATGCGGCCGGGCTCTTCGCCCCGAGCGGGGAGCCCATCGCGATCCGCGAGGATGTCGGCCGCCACAACGCCCTCGACAAGCTGGTCGGGTCGCAGGTCCTCGCCGGTTCGATGCCGCTCAACGACCGGATCCTCATGGTCTCGGGTCGCGTCAGCTTCGAGATCGTCCAGAAGGCTGCCGTCGCCGGGATCCCGATCGTCTGTGCCGTGTCGGCCCCGTCGGACCTCGCCATCGAGACCGCCGAGCGTCTCGGGGTCACCCTCGTCGGCTTCCTCCGCGGCGACGGTTTCAACGTCTACGCCCACGACGCGCGAGTCGACCTGCGCGACCTCACGGGCCTCGGCTAGTCAGGTCATCGCCGACCCGAGATTCCGCGCAGGAGCCTGACGCTCAAGACGACGACGGAGATCAGGGCGAGCGTCCGGACGAGGGCCGTGACCAGCTCCGGTCCCTGAGACGAACCCGTGGCCAGGATCAGCATCGCGATGACGAGCAGGACCAGGATGGCGACGACGATCGCGAAGAGGATGCGGTTCCCGGACACGGCAACGGGCCGCCTAGCGAGGGCCCGGCCGGTTGTTGACGAACTCGAAGCCGAAGCGGCCCTTGATGCAGAGGTGGCCCTCGGTCACCGTCGAATCGGACGGCGAGGTGACCTTCACGATCCGGTCGTCCTGGGCGTGGAGACTGACCGCGCAGCCGACCCCGCAGTACGGGCAGATCGTGTCGGTGACCGTTTGGGCGGACTCGTCCCACGTGCCCGCTTCGCGCATGTCGTACTCGGACTTGAACATCAGCGCGCCGGTCGGGCAGACCCCGATGCAGTTGCCGCAGTACACGCAAGCCGACTCGGGCAATGGGACGGCCTGTTCGGTCGAGATCCGCGCATCGAACCCCCGCCCCGCGACCGCGATCGCGAACGTGTTCTGCGCCTCGACCCCGCACGCGTCGACGCACTTGTAGCAGAGGATGCACTTCGAGTAGTCGCGGACGTAGAGCTCGTTGTCGATCTTGGTCGGCTGGGCGACCGTTGCGGCCGTGGCGTCACCGGCGGGCGCGTGATGGTGGCCTGCCTCGTGGCCGTCGCGCTCGCCCGCCGCGGCCGGATCGGCCGGCGACCCGTATCGCGTCCCATCGGCGCCGTAGCGCTCGGCGTACGCGGCGATCGACCCGTCGGGGGCGATCGGTCCGGTCAGCGACAGGTCGACGGTCGAGCCGAGGAACTCGAGGACCATCTTGCGCGACAGCCGGACGCGCTCCGTATCGGTCTTGACCTCCATCCCGGGCTCGACCCTGCGCGAACAGGCGGGCACGAGGACGCGCGAGCCGGTCACCTCCACCACGCAGACCCGGCAGACGTTGACCGGCGTCAGGTTCTCCGCATAGCACAGGGTCGGGGTGTCGATCCCCTGCTCGCGGCACGCGCCGAGGATCGTCGTCCCGGCGGGCACGGTCACCGCGGCCCCGTCGATCGTCAGTTCGACCGATGGAGGCGCCTCGACCCGGGGGGCCTCGGGCGGGCGCGATGCGCGCGCAGGTGGCGACATGAGGATCGCCGAGATGTGCTCGGGGACCTCGGGGGGACGCGGGGCATGCTCTGTCACAGGGCCACCATACCCGGCTGGCGGAGGGCCGACTCGATGGCCGTCGACGCGGTCT